>SXGR01231078.1_pt1 | contig 11330 bp, 10 predicted proteins | sample 3174711 | NCBI WGS metagenome assembly SXGR01 (sample SAMN11356860, study PRJNA531348) | freshwater metagenome | isolation source: freshwater sample F1-60 | place: China: Fuxian Lake, Yuxi | collected 2017-12-25
CAAGCTGATGACCGCGATGGTGGTGCTTGACCGTGGGCTGGACCTCGAGCAGCGCGTGGTGATCAGCGAGGACGATCTCGACACCTTGAAGGGCACCCGATCCCGGCTTCGCACCGGCTCTGTGATGCTGCGCGGCGACCTGATGCTGCTCGCCCTGATGGCCTCCGAGAACCGCGCAGCGCACGCGCTGGGCCGTGCCTTTCCGGGTGGCATCGATGCCTTCGTCGCCGCGATGAACGCGAAGGCACGCGCAATCGGCATGGGTGATTCTCGCTTCGTAGACCCGACCGGGCTGTCTTCGGCAAACGTCGCCAGCGCCCGCGACCTCGTCAAGCTCGTCAGTGCGGCGCACGAGTACCCTGTGATCCGCGATTTTTCCACGCGTGAGAGCGCCCACGTAAATGTGCAGGGGCGTGAAATCGGCTACAGCAATACCAACGGTCTGGTGCGCAGGGGTACCTGGGCGATCGGCCTGTCCAAGACCGGCTTCATCAACGAGGCTGGTCGCTGTCTCGTCATGCGCGCCACCGTCGCCGGCAAGGACCTTGTGCTCGTGCTGCTCGACTCCTGGGGTAGGTACTCCCGCATCGGCGACGCCAACCGGATCCGCAAGTGGCTCGAAGCAAACCACGGCCGGGGACTGGGGCAGTAGGTTTTTCCGGCTCGGTGGTTCCCGCGGACAGTTTCCGCGAGGACGTCATTTCCGGCCTGTCGCTGCCGCAGAAGACGCTGCCGCCCAAGTACTTCTACGACGCTCGCGGCAGCCGCCTGTTCGAAGCGATCTGCCGGCTTTCCGAGTACTACCCGACGCGCGCCGAGATCGCGCTCACACGCACGCACGTCGCCGATATCGCGCGCTTCGCCGGCCGCGGTTGCGAGCTCATTGAATATGGCAGCGGCGCCAGCGTGAAAATCCGACTGCTGCTCGCCCGCATCAGGCCCTCGGTCTACGTACCGGTGGACATCTCCGCGTCTGCGCTGCGCGGCGCAGCCGCAGTTCTTTCACGCGAATTCCCCTGGCTGAACATCGCGGCGGTGGTGGGCGACTTCTCGCGGCCGCTGAAGATCCCGGCATTCAAGGGCAGGGGGCGCCGCGTGGTCTATTTCCCCGGATCCACGATCGGCAACCTCACGCCGGACGAGGCGCACGCCTTCCTGCGCATGACGCGCGGCCAGGTCGGCGCCAAGGGCGCAATGCTTGTCGGCGTGGACCTGAAAAAGGACGCAAACGTCCTGCACGCGGCGTACAACGATGCCAAAGGCGTCACCGCGGCGTTCAACCTCAACCTGCTCGCGCGCATCAATGCCGAGCTGGGCGGCGATTTCAAGCTCAGGCGCTTTTCGCATTACGCCTTCTACAACGCGGCGCCGGGCAGGATAGAGATGCATCTCGTCTCCCTCGCGCGGCAGGTGGTGCATATCGGTGACTACCGCTTTGCCTTTGACGTCGGCGAGTCCATTCACACAGAGAATTCCTGCAAGTACTCGGTGGACGAGTTCAGCGCCCTCGCGCTGCTCGCCGGTTTCCGCACGCAGAAAGTGTGGACCGACGCGAATGAACGCTTCGGACTATTCGGCCTGACGGCCACATAGTCCGCGCAAATCGACTTCCGTCGTAGTGGCACAGCCACGCAGCCATCGGCGCGCCGGCGGGCACGGTATAGTCCTCATGAAGGGAGCAACATGACGAAGCAGAAAATCAGCATCCAGTTCTCGCGTTTCTCGGCATTCTATTCTCCGCTCATCGCGACCATCGCCGGCGGGTTCCTCGACGAGGAGGGTTTCGCGCCGGTGCATTCGGTGTCGCCGCCGGGCGTTTCCGCGATCGCCGGCCTCGTCGACGGATCAGTGCATGTTGCGCAATCGGCGCCGTCTCAGGGGATCATGGCGCTGGAACAGGGCAAGCAGCCGCCGGCGGTGCATTTCGCGCAGGTGAACGAGAAGGACGGCTTTTTCCTGCTTGGCCGCAAGCCCGAGCCCGATTTTTCCTGGGCACGGCTGAAGGGCCGCAAGGTGCTCGTCGACCACGGCGGGCAGCCGACGGTGATGTTCCAGTATGCGTGCCACAAGAGCGGCCTCGACTACGCTGCGATCCAGGCCGTCGATGCGGGTTCCACGGAATCGATGATCTCGGCCTGGCGCCGTGGCGATGGTGAATACATCCACTTGCAGGGACCGGGCCCGCAGCAGCTCGAGCACGAGGGGCAGGGCAGCATCGTCGCTGCGGTTGGCCCACCAATCAGCCGCTGCGCGTTTTCCAGCCTCGCGGCGACGCCGGCCTGGCTTTCCTCCGACATGGCGCCGCGTTTCGTGCGCGCTTACCGCAAGGCGCGCGCCTGGCTGATCGCCACGCCGGCCGCGGAGGTGGCGAAGGTCGAAGCGGACTTTTTCCCGGACGTGCACCCCGGGGTGCTCGCCGCGACAATCGCCTTCTACCAGAAGCTCGGCAACTGGTCGCCGCACATCGAGATCACGCGGCCGGCTTTCGAGGCTACGTTGGACATCTACCAGCACGCCGGCAAAATCAAGCGCCGCCACCGCTACGAGGATGTGATCGCGCAGCCGCCGGCCTGATCCCAAGGACCGAGCCGTTTCCTGAGTTGCGGATGGACGCCGCGGCGCGCACCGCCTTTTCCATCACGCCGCGCCGATGCGCGCGGCGGGCTGGTGACCTATGGCAAGGGCGATGCGCTCCGCATTTTCCTTGATTAGCAGGCCCCACTGCGGCTTCATCCGTTCCGCGGGTGTTGAAAGCGACAGCGTCGCGATGAGTTGACCGGCATCGTCGCGTATCCCGCCGGCGACGCAGCGCACGCCGATCTCGGCTTCCTCGTTGTCGGTGGCGTAGCCCTGGTGCTGGGTGCGCTCAAGGTCGCGCTCCAGGAGCTGCAGGTTGGCGAGGGAGTTCTTCGTGTGCGCCGAGAGCCCGGTGCGCTTGGCGTAGTCGCGCAGGCGCGCGAAGCCGTCTTCGAGAAGGAAGAGCTTTCCCGCCGCGGTGACGTGCAGCGGCGCGCGCGCGCCGATGGCGTGGATGATCCGCATTGCCGAACGGCCCGAGGACGTGCGTTCCACGTAGACGATTTCGTCGTCGTGACGCACCGAAAGGTTCACCGTTTCACCAGTATGCGCGTGCAGCTCGCGCATCACCGGCAGCGCGAGTTCGCGCACGCTGATCCTCGAGCGAACGATGTTGCCCAGTTCCAGCAGGCGCATGCCGAGCCGGTAGCTCGCCGGCTCTACGCGGTCGACTAGCCTGTCGGCGGCCATTGCGGCGAGGATGCGGTGCGCGGTGGAAGGATGCAGGCCGGCGATCTGCGCGATCTGCTTCAGGCCGATGGGCTCGGGATGCTCGGCCAGCACATCGAGCAGCTTCAGCATGCGCTCGATCACCTGGATCGGGCTCTTCTGCTCGTCGGATCTGGTCGTCATGGAAGCGGGAATTCTACTGCGCCAGTTGCGCCGTGAATTGGTGATATCGTCCCAGAATGCGCGTCGGCCTTCTGGTGACCTGTCTTGTCGATCTCATGCGTCCGCGCATCGGTTTCGCGGCCATCGAGCTGCTGGAAGCCGCGGGTTGCGAAGTCGTCGTGCCCGCCGCGCTGACCTGCTGCGGCCAGCCCGGCTGGAATTCAGGTGACCGGCCTTCCGCCCGCGCGCTGGCGGAGAAACTCATCGCGGAGTTCGAGGAGTGCGAATACGTCGTGGCGCCCTCGGGTTCGTGCGCCGGCATGGTGAAGACGCATTACACGGACCTCTTCCCCGGCGAGGGGGCATGGCTGGCTCGTGTCGAGGCGCTTTCCGCGAAGACCTGGGAGCTCACGGATTTCCTGGTCAACGTGGCGAAGCTGTCCGCGGTTCCCGGCCGCTTCAAGGGCAGGGTGACGTACCACGACTCATGCTCGGGATTGCGCGAGCTCGGCGTGAAGACACAGCCGCGCGCGCTGCTCGCACAGATGCCCGAGACCGAGCTCGCCGAGATGAAGGACTGCGAAACATGCTGCGGCTTCGGCGGTACTTTCGCAGTGAAGTTCGGCGAGATTTCCTCCGCGATGGCCGAGGAGAAGTGCCGCAATGCCAGCGCCACGCAGGCCGCCGCGATGGTCCTGGGTGACCTCGGCTGCATCCTAAACATCGAAGGCCGCATGAGGAAGCGCGGCGACGACAGGACCATGGTCCTGCACGTCGCCGAAGCGCTGACCTGGAAGAGATAGCAAGCAGGGGCCTTCCGCGGCCCCCGCACCCCGCAACGTCAGACTGAAGGCAACATAGGGAACGATGCAATACCAATCGATGCACTTCAAGCAGCGTTCCGGGCGAGCGCTTGCGGATGTGAAGCTGCAGGATGTGCTGACGCGATTCCGCGGCGGCTTCGCAGACAAGCGCACCGCGGCGCGCAACGCATTCGGCCCCGAGGCATTCGAGACCCTGCGCGACGTCGGCGCGGACATTCGCGACCGCGCCATCGCCAATCTCGATGCGTGGCTGCTGAAATTCGAAGCGGAGGCAACAAGGCGCGGCACCAAGGTACTGTGGGCCGAGGATTCCGCCGAAGTGCGCAGGCTGGTGCTCGAGATCTGCGCGCGGCACGGCCTGAAAAAGGCGGTGAAGTCGAAATCCATGGTCTCGGAAGAGTCCGGACTCAACGACGCGCTCGCCGAGAACGGCGTCGTGCCGATCGAGACCGACCTCGGCGAATACATCATCCAGCTCGCCGGCGAGCCGCCCTCGCACATCATCGCGCCGGCGATCCACAAATCGAAGGAGGCGGTGTCCGACCTCTTCGTCGAACACCACAAACGGCCGCGCCTCACCGGCCACGAGGAGCTCACGCGCGAGGCGCGTGAAATGTTGCGCGGGCATTTCCTCTCCGCGGACCTCGGCATCTCCGGTGGAAATTTCCTTGTCGCCGAAACCGGTTCCGTGGTGATAGTCACCAACGAAGGCAACGGCCGCATGGTGACGACGCTGCCGCGTGTGCACGTGGCGATCACCGGAATCGAAAAGGTGATCCCGACGCTGGAAGACTTCTCGACGCTGAACCGCCTGTTGCCGCGTTCGGCCACCGGGCAGGACATCTCGAATTACGTTAGCACCCTCTCCGGGCCGCGGCGCGAAGGCGACCGCGACGGCCCCGAGCACCACTACGTGATCCTGGTCGACGCGGGGCGCACGGAACTCGTCGGCAGCGACATGCAGGAGATGCTGCGCTGCATACGTTGCGGCGCGTGCATGAACCACTGTCCGGTGTACCAGACGGTGGGCGGACATGCCTATGGCTGGGTCTACCCCGGCCCGATGGGTTCGGTGCTGACGCCGGTGTACAACGGCATCGAGACCGCGCTCGACCTGCCGCAGGCGGCGACGCTCTGCGGGGCCTGCCATGTCGCCTGCCCGGTGAAGATTCCGTTGCCCGACCTGCTTCGAACGCTGCGCGAGAAGCAGACTGAACGCCGCCTGCGTCCATGGCAGGAGCGCCTCGGCCTGCGCGCATGGGGCTTCATTGCCCGGCATCCATGGCTTTATGCGCAGTTCGCCATGATCGGCGCGCGGGCGCTGCGCATGATGGGCGGCAGCGCCGCGCGCATCACGCGCTTGCCGTTCGCTTCGGGCTGGACCGACGGACGCGTGATGCCGGCGCCCGAAGGTAAGACGTTCCGCGAGCTCTACGCCGAGCGCAAGCCGGCGCGCTGACGCGCACGGCGCATAAACCTTCCCGGCGAGATCGCGTCCGCGAGCCGCGCTTCCAGCGGCAGCGGGTCGCCAGCGGCCTCGCTCGCCACCAATTCCGCGCCCAGTCCCGCCCACAGCAGGCCGCGAGAGCCATACGCGAACGCGGCGTACAGCCCGGGGCCGCGAGCGTCCTCGATCGAGCCAAGCATCGGCAGGCGGTCCGGAACGGTCGCGCGCCACGCCACGCGCCCGGCGAGCGATGCCGGATCGAGGCCCGCAGTCGTACCCGGCAGGATGCGCTCGACACGCTCCAGGTTTCCGGCATGGTCCTCGGCACGCGTTGCCGTTTCCTCGTCGTCGAAATCGAAGCTCGCGCCGGCCACCGACACGCCAGCCACCGGCGGCAGGATGTAGCCGCCGCGCAGCACCGCCGCGCGCAATGCCGCAAAGCGCTCGCCGGGCAGGTGCGTGACCTGGCCGCGCACGCGGCGCAGGCGCAACGCCGCGTCGGGCGACAGGCGCAGCGCATCGTGCGCATTGGCGAGTACGACCGTTCCCGCACGCGCGACTTCGCCGCCCGTCGCATCGCGCGCGATCCATTTGTCGCCGTGGCGGTCGAGCGATTCCACGGCACAAGCGAACCGGCTGCGCAGCCGGTCTCCGCAGCGCGCGAGCATTGCCCGCGCCACGCTCGGCGGCCGCATCCAGCCGGACTGCGGGAACCAGAGGCCGCCGGCAGCGATCGGTACGCCGGCGCAGTCACTGGCGTCGCCCGCGTCGACGAAACGCGCGTATTCGCGCGGGAGGGCCAGTGCGCTGATGGCGCGCTGCTGCGCGTCAAGCTCGCGCGGGTCGCGGGCGAGTTGCAGCACGCCGCAGCATGCCCACGCCGGCGCAACAGTCCACGCCCCGATCCCGCGCCATCGCGCGCTCCAGTGCAGGGAGGCCGCGCGGGTCAATCGCGCGAACATGCTGTCGTCCGCCGTAACCAGCGGGTGGAAAGTGCCGGCATGGTTGCCGGACGCTTCGGCAGCCGGTTCCGCGTTGCGCTCGAGCAGCTCCACCGTCCATCCGCGCGCGGCGAAGCGCTCGCATGCCGATGCGCCCGCGATGCCCGCGCCGATGACCAGCGCGTGCTTTGCAGCGGGCACGCTAGCCTGCGCAGCCCCGCGGCCGATCGACGTGGCGACCAGCATCTCCCGCTTGGCGCCGAACCCGGTGCGCTTCTCGACCGAGAAGCCGGCTGCGGCGAGCGCACCGCGCACCTCGCCTGCGACGCTCCAGGTCGCCGCCGTCGCGTCCGGCGCGGCGAGCCGCGCCACGCGTTTCAGCACGGGCGGCGTCCACATCGCCGGATTGCGCGCCGGCGAAAAGCCATCGAGGTAGATCGCATCGGCCGCAAGACGCATCTGCGGCAGGGCGTCGGCGATCTCGGCGAAAAAGAGGGTCAGCACGACGCTCTCCCCGTCGAACACGAGCCGGTGTACGCCGGGCACCAGCACCGGCCAGGCCGCGCGAAGCTCCGCGGACACGCCGGCAAGCACCTCGTGCGGCGCGTGCAGCGATGCAAGGTCTGCCGCATGAAATGGGTGCTTTTCCACCGAGATGAAGTGCAGTCGGCCGCAGCGCCGCGGGTCGTCGCGCCACGCCTGCCAGGTGGCGAGAAAATTCAGCCCGGTGCCGAATCCCGTCTCCAGCACGACGAAGCGGTCGCGCTCCTGCCAGCGGCCGGGCAAGCCGTTGCCGCCGAGGAACACGTGCCGCGCCTGCCCGAGCGCGCCGTCCGCGCTGTGATAGACATCGCGGAACGTTTCCGACCAGGGGTTGCCATCCGCCGAGAACGCGAGCGTGGCGGAAACGAGGGGTGCCGGCATGCGCTTGAGTATAGAGCGTGCAATTCGTTGAGCGCCGTCAACCCCGTTGCTTGCGCCCCTTCGCCGCGTCGACTGGATTGGCGTTATTGACAGAGGGAGAGGGCGATGAGCTTGCCGCTGAAAATGCTGGTGCTGTTCGGGTTGATGGCCATGGCGACGATCCTGTGGGGACGCGGCCGCATCCGGCGGTCAACCGGCGGGATCGAGGCTTGCCGCTCGTTGCGAGAGCGCCAGCGCCAGTTCCTTGATGGTTGCGATCGCCTGCCTGGTCCGCTGCTCGTCAAGGTCGGCACGGAAGAAGCTCAAGGCGACCCCCGCAACCGCCCTTGCGCCGCTGCGGTCCATGACCGCCGCACCGAAGGAACACATGCCTTCGCGTGTCTCGCCATCGTCAATCGAATAGCCCTGCCGGCGGAACTCGGCCAGCTGACGCTTCAAGGCCGCGACCGAGCGCACGCTGCGGCTGGTCAACGCCGCCAGGGCCCCCTTGCCGGCGTAGAGCCTTTCCACTTCCTCGTCGGGCAGGGTGCTGAGGATCGCCTTTCCGGTCGCCGTCACGGCGGCGGAAAGCCGCATGCCGACGCGAAAAGTGACGCCGAGCGGGCGCCTGCTGTTGCGGCACGCGAGGTAGACCACGTCCCGCTCGTGGCGTTCCGAGAGGATCGCTGCGTCCTCGCCGAACTCCGGATGGCCGGACCAGAAGCGCATGAATTCCTGCGCCAGGTCGTTCTGCCCGAGACGCGCATTGGCCAGGTCGACGATGCGCAAGCCGAGCGTGTAGGCGCTTTCCTCCGTCCGCTCGACCAGTCCGCCGGCCAGCAAGGACGTGCAGATTCCGAAGACGCTGCTCTTTGGCAAATCGAGCGCGGCCACCAGGTCGCCCAGCGCGAGCGGGCGCGGCGCGCGGGCGAGCGCGTCGAGAATCAGGATGGCCCGGCTCACAGCCGGTGCCAGGTCGCGGGGTTTCTTCATCAGCGGACGGCGAAGGCTTGACAAGGGAATTTTGCCTGACGTATAGTTTGTTCAGCATATAGCACGCCGTGCGATATGTCGAACTACTCTAGCGGAGGGATGCATGAGCAACGAACAGGTGTCGCGGGAGCAGGCGCTGGCGATGGTTGCCGCGGCGGAACGCAATTTCGGCAGTGGCAACGTGCCCGAGATCCTCGCCGGGTTCACGGACGACGTCGTGATCCAGTTTGCCGACGTGCCGGAGCTCCGCGGCAAAGCCGCAGCGGAAAAATTCCTAAAAGCACGCTTCGCACGCCAGAAGGACTACCGGCTGACCAAGACCCTGCGCATGCTGCAGGGAAACATGATCGGCAACTTCTGGGATGGCGAATGGACCGACGCGCAGACCGGAAGCCGCATGAAGGGCCGCGGCACCGAGTTCTGGACGGTGGTCGGCGGCAAGGTCGCCTTGTGGGAAGCCACCTTCAACGTCTGGGATGCCGATGCCGGCCCGCGTCCGGCAGTGATGTAGTCACCGCAATCTGAACATCTGGGGGAGGATCGCCATGAACAAGCACGCTGCCGCACTCGGTTTGTCCGTTGCCTTGCTGGGGCTCGCTGCAACCGGGGCCGTCGCACAGGAGCGCATTCGCGTCGGTTTCCCCATGATCCTTTCGGGAGCAGGGGGGCAGTTCGGCAACCCGATCCTGAAGGGCGCGCAGATGTACGTGGACGAGGTGAACGCCGCGGGCGGCGTGCTCGGCCGGCGCATCGAGCTGATCACGCGCGATACCAAGTCGCGGCCTGATGAGGCGGTGCGGATGGCGCGCGAGCTGATCAACCGCGAGAACGTGCATTTCCTCGTCGGCACCTTCACCTCCGGCGAGGGGCCGGCGGTGTCGGAGATCGCCAAGGAGGCGAAGAAGGTGTTCATTGCCGTCGCGCCGAAGACGGACCGGCTGACTGCACCGGACGCGTTGCACCCCTATGTGTTCCGCGCTTCCGCCAATACCACCACCGAAGGCCGCGCCGCCGCCGCGATCGTCGCGCGCTGGCCGATCAAGCGCCTGGCGACCATCGCCCCGGACTTCGCCTACGGCCGCGACGCCACGGCGTCGTTCGTCGCCCATATCAAGAAGCTGCGGCCGGACATCGAGCTGGTCGACCAGCAGTGGCCGAAGCTGAACGAGTCGGACTACACGCCGTTCATCACGGCCCAGCTCGGCAAGCGGCCCGACGCCGTGTTCTCGGTCATCTGCTGCGGCAACTTCGATGCCTTCGCCCGCCAGGCCGGCGCACAGGGCTTCTTCAAGACCATCGGCGGGCGCTTCATCGGCCTGGGCGAGGCGGGTTCGATCGAGGCGCTGCGCGCCCTGGGCGCGGAGTACCCGGTCGGTGTCTGGGGCAACTCGTATGACGCCTTCTACTGGCAGCCGAAGGATGCCGCGGTCGCCAAGCTGCATAGCGACTTCACCAAGCGGCTGAAGGCCTACACCAAGGACGACGCGCCCGCGTCATGGTCGGTGCAGGGTTACGTCTCGATGCAATTCCTGGTGGAGGCCATCCGCAAGGCGAACTCGATCGATTCCGACAAGGTCTCTGCCGCGCTGAAGGGCCTCGAGATCACCAGTCCGCAGGGCAAGATGACGATGCGCGCCAAGGACCAGCAGGCCACGCGCGGCATGCTCTGGGGGCAGGCGTCCAAGAGCGAGCAGTACGCCTTCCCGATCCTCAACCCGATCGAGTTCATCGATCCGTCGGCCTTCATGGACTGAACGGTCGTGGAGCTGCCCGCCGCATCGAGCCTCGCCGCGCAGGCCGTCAGCGGGCTGACCACGGCGATGGTGCTGTTCCTGGTGGCCTCCGGGCTGTCGCTGATCTTCGGCGTCCTCCGGCTGCTGAACTTCGCACACGGGTCGTTCTACATGCTGGGCGCCTACTTCGCCTGGCAGTACAGCGCCTGGCTGGGACCGGGGAACGCGCAGTTCTGGCTGGCCATCACGCTGGCGGCGCTGACCACGGCGCTCCTCGGCGCGCTGCTGGAGCGGCTGCTGTTCGCCCGCTTCTACGACCGGCCGGAGCTGATGCAGCTGCTCTTTACGTACTCGATCGTGCTGATCGTCTCGGACGCCGTGAAATACATCTGGGGCACGCAGCAGCTGGGCGTACGGCGTCCGGCGGCCCTGTCGCATTCGTTTTCCTTCGGCGAAGTCGTGCTGCCCAGCTACAACCTGATGGTGATCCTGGTCAGCCTCGGCATTGCGGTCGGCATCTGGCTCCTGCTGCGCAGCACGCGGCTCGGCAAGATGGTGCGGGCTGCGGCACTCGACCGAGAGATGCTCTCGATGCTTGGCGTCGACGTACGCGGGATCTACCTGCTGGTGTTCTCGGTCGGCTGCTTTCTCGCCGGGCTCGCGGGCGCGCTGGTGGCGCCGCTCAGCGCCGTGGTGCCGGGGATGGATGCCGAGATCATCATCTCGCTGTTCATCGTGGTCGTGATCGGCGGGCTTGGTTCTTTCTGGGGTACCTTCCTCGGCGCCATCATCTACGGCATGGTGTTTTCCTTCGGCATCCTCTTCATCCCGCAGTTCTCGCTGTTCGCCGTCGCGCTGATCATGGCGGTGATCCTGATCATCCGGCCGCAGGGCTTGCTGGGCCGCGCCAACAGCCGCTGACATGCGCCGCAACCTCGCCGCCTGCGCCATCCTGTTCGTGCTGCTCGCCAGCGCGCCGTTCTATGCGTCGGTGTTCTACCTCACGTTCCTGAATGACGCGTTGATCGTCGCCTGCCTCGCGATGAGCCTCAACCTGCTCGTGGGCTACACGGGGCTTGCG
>SXGR01597535.1_pt1 | contig 11323 bp, 6 predicted proteins | sample 3174711 | NCBI WGS metagenome assembly SXGR01 (sample SAMN11356860, study PRJNA531348) | freshwater metagenome | isolation source: freshwater sample F1-60 | place: China: Fuxian Lake, Yuxi | collected 2017-12-25
ACGACGTTGTGTTCGAGGATGTCGGCCAATGCCTCTTGATCGTCGGGCAAATTCCGCGCGTCAAAGACTCGATCCGCGTTTGGAATGCCAGCGCGTTGCGCGACTGCAGCGACGGTGACCGGATTGTCGCCAGAAATCACCCGTAATGCGACACCCTGCTCTGCGAAATATCGAAACGTCTCAGGAGCATCGGGCCGAATCCGTTCTTCGAAACTCACGAATGCAACTGCCAACAAATCTCCAGGAAGCCCCTGATCGCTGGGTATTTCGACGGAACGTGCAAGTAACAGCACGCGCTGACCGCTCGCGGCAATTTCATTGGCTCGAACGAGCACCGCGTCGTCCTCGCCGCGTGCAGCCCACAACATCTCGGGCGCGCCGATGAACCACGTATCGCGATCTTCAAACGCCGCCGCGCTCCATTTTCGACTCGATGAAAACGGAACGGCCACGCGCCGACTCCATTGCGGATCTGCGAGCACCTGCGAGATCGCGTGCATTGTGGCATTGCCGTGCTCGTCGGCGGCAAGGGCGCCCAAGGCGCTGGCCACGTGGGTTGGATCCACCACGTCGCGCGCTTGGGAGCACAGTTCGAATTCGCGGTATTCGATGATGCCTTCGGTGACTGTGCCGGTCTTGTCGACACAGACAATGTCGACGCGCGCAAGCCCTTCGACGGCCGGGAGTTCTTGTACCAGCACGTTGCGTTTCGCTAACCCGCGCGCAGCCAACAAAAATGCGAAGCTCGTCAACAGCACGAGCCCTTCTGGCACCATCGCAACGACGCCTGCAACTACGCCAGGAAGCTTGTCGTGCGTCTTGCCTGGCAGTCGCAGCTGACTCCATAACAACAATGCCACTGTGGGCACAAGTGCGTAGGTGACCCAACGCAAGATCTGGTTCGTTCCGTTTTGCAACTCGGACTGCACAACGGTAAATCGTCGCGCTTCCGCGGCGAGTTTCCGGGCGTAGGCATCGGTACCCACACGCGTCGCTTGAAACCTCCCGCTGCCAGCCACCACGATCGCGCCCGACAGCACCTCGTCGCCAGGGAATTTCAAGATCGGATCGCTTTCGCCGGTCAGCAGCGACTCGTCGACTTCGACACCCTCGGTTGCAGTCACGATGCCGTCGGCGCAGATCTGATCGCCGGTTCGCAACTCGATGAGGTCGTCGAGCACGACGGTTTCAATCATTATCTCGGCGACGACCCCATCGCGCACCACCATCGCTCGAGGGGCGCTCAACACTGCCAGCGAGTCGAGCTTCTTTTTCGCCAACCACTCCTGCACGATTCCAATCAGCGCATTCGCCACCAGCACCACACCAAACAACGCATCGGCAACCTCACCGGTCAGCACGATGATCACAAACATCGCGCCCAAAATGGCGTTGAAGCGCGTCAGCACGTTGGCTCGGATGATCTCGGCGATCGTGCGGCTGGTGCGCTCGCCGGTGTCGTTGCTTTGCCCGGCCGCTCGGCGCTGCGCGACTTCAGCGCTGGTGAGGCCAGTCACCGCAGTAGCTCGTTGCATCGGTGCCGCGGCGCTGGTCATTCGGCGAAGCTACCGCGCAACGATTATGCAGTAGCGCGACCTAACCTGGTGCGCAATGACGTTTCCTGAACCACCTCCGATCACACAACCCACCACCTGTTTCTTGCACCAAGATCGCGCCACTGGTCGACGCTGCACCCGTTGTGGCCGCTACGCGTGCCCCGAGTGTCTGCACCAGGCATCAGTTGGTTCGCACTGTTGGGAATGCATCAAAGCCGCGCAACCTCCAATGTCACAACAGGTCAAGCGGGCACTGCGCGATCCGATGCTCGTCACCAAGGCGATCATCGTTGTCAACATCTTGATGTTCGTCGCCAAGGCCGCCGATAACGGCGGTGGCGGCAACGCCTTCTCCGGAGGTTCAGTCACGTCCTTCGATCTCAAATTCGGTCTATCGGATGTCGGGTTGGCAGCCGGCGACTGGTGGCAACCGTTGACCTCGGGGTTCGTGCACTACGGCATCATCCATATTCTGTTCAACATGTTCATCCTGTGGCGGCTGGGAGAACAGCTCGAAGACGGCATCGGGCGCGGCCGGTACGTAACGTTGTATTTCGCTTCGATGTTCGCCGGATCATTCGGGTCCATCCTGCTCGACAACGGAGTCGCGGGTGGCGCTTCCGGTGCAGTATTCGGGCTTGCAGCGGCGGCGACCGTTGCCTTGCGCCAGCGCGGCCTTTCGTTTTGGCAGACGGGCTGGGGACCGTTGCTCGGAATCAATTTACTGCTTACGTTCACTCAACCCAATGTGAGCATTGGGGGCCACCTCGGAGGTTTGGTGGGCGGCGTCATCTTGGGCTTCGTCATGTTGGATCCGCATACTGCAATCCATCGCCGAGGTGCAGGCGTCGCAGTTGGGATACTGATCATGGTGGCTTCCATTGCGGGTGCCTTCGCGATCGTCGACAATCGCCTCGGCACATGCGTCGAATTGCGCGATTCCGGCCGTTACATCTGCGACAAGACGTAGCGCCTCCGCTAGCGAGCGAGCGGTTCCAAATCGAAGGTGCCGGTGTCTTCGTCGTCGATGAGGCGGTGGCCGCACTGTTCGGCGAGGTCGTCGCGGCCCTCCCAGGGGCCGCGTGCGAGTAGGTCGTCGCCGGCTTGAATCGTGACACCCGACCTGGGTCGGTAGACGTAGCGCCCGACTCGACGCAACGCGAGCAGATGAAACCCCGTGTCGTCTCCCAGTTGCGTCGTTGTCAGTTGCACGCCATCAAGCGATGAGCCCGGTGCAACCGGCATACGAATGACAACATCATCGGTGTCGCCCAAAGCTGCTTGCAATACAGGATGCAGCTCCTCGCCCTCCTCCACCAGCCACACCATTTGCTGCGCGGCATCGCCGATCTCTTCAGCCGACGCGCCCAGATGCAACAATCCGCGTAGTTGAGCAGGATCGACGGCCTCAGCGGCAGATCGCAATACCCATACTTCGAGATGCTCACGCATCTCATCTAGGCGGTCTTCAAGCGACGACACCTCAGCAGCCAAACCCGAGTCTTTGTACATCAGCGCCGAATACGCCAACGCCACTGCGGCTTCGGACAGGTTCTTCATTTCGACCAACACGTCCACCGCGCGATCGAGATCGGTAAGAGGTTGGCTCCCATCGGCGACCACCGCTCGCCACTCCGGAGCCCCCGCAAGTTCCCGAAGTTCAGGAATACCTTCACTTGGCCCTCGAGCGATGAGCACATCACCAGAGCGCAACACCTCATCATCATCGGGGTCAGCGATCCATTCACGATTCCGGCGAATCGCAACCACTCGCAGCCCGGTCTCAACCGGCAACTCAAGCTCATCGAGCGAGCGGCCATCGAGGTGAGATTGTTCGCGCACTCGCACGCGATGCGATACTTCGTGGGCAGCCGCCAGATCCGCGACCAACGCGATGGGTATTCCAAGTTTGTGGGTAACGATCTTCGCGACATCGACCGCGGCGTTGCCCATACGTTCGATCGCTGAGACAAGATGCAGCACACTCGACATCTGTTCGGCATCACGAGGTGAACGCGCTGCCATCACGCAAACCGCTCGCATTTCGTGAACGAGTTCCGACAACCTCGTTTCAAGGTCAATGACTTCGTCGGCCATGTCGTCGTCGCCATAAAACAATGCGGCGTAGGCCAGATCGACCATAAGTTCGGAGGTGTCTTTCGTCTCCGACAACATTGCTTTGAGATTTCTCGGTCTGTCGTCCATAAGCCTGTTCATGTCGAGCGTAGTAGGGAGCGGCAAAGATGCAAACTGCGTAACTAACTGAGCTGAAAGAGTGTGATCACAAGCACAAACGACACCGCGCCCAGAAAGTCGGAAAATGCCGCGGTGATCGGAATGCCAAAGTTGTCAGGGTCGAGGGAGTAGCGATAGGTCGCAAACGCGGTGAAATACGCGACGACGTTGGTAAACGTGGTCGCCAGTAACCCTGCGAGCAGGGAGATCGCCACCACGACGATGACGCTCAGACCTTCGAATTGAAACTGCATACCTACAACCGCTGTGGTCGCGCCAAGCAACAAAAAGATCGATAAAGCCAACAAATAAACGAACAAGATGTCGTCGAGAATCGCGCTCAGTGAGCGGCGACGAGGATCGACCATTCCGAGATGGAGCTTCGAACCGAGACGACAAGAAAAGATTCCAGCCAACGACCCAGAAATCGAGAGCAGCGGAGGCAACAACAGCAACAAGATCTCATACTTCAGCAGCGGTTCGAGACCAGCCTGTTCCACCTTGCCTGCCAACAAACTGATCAGTCCCGAGAGCACCAATACGGGTGTTGATTCCTGCACAATTCGTTGCAGGAGCGGGTATCTGCGCGCCCGCAGCCCGCCAAGTAATGCTGCGACTCCCACGACAGTGCTCGCGATCGCCAACATGGGCGTCACCCATGAGCGACCAATCAACACGGTCGCCAGAATCAAGCTTGGCAGCGTGATCGAGTCCGCGGCTGCAGTCACGATCGGCGCAGCAACGTTATCGAGATCCCATCCTCGCCGAGCGCTGAGCGCACTCACGCCAATCGTGATGGCCATCACGACCACGATGGGGATCAGTCCGCCTACCACCGAGACCACGATGAAATCAGACAACGAGATTGCGTTCGCGACTCCGAACACCACCGCAAAACCCTTCGCCGCGACCCCAAGAATCAGCGACAACGAAACACTGAGCAGTACCGAAGCACCAAGATTCTGACCAACGTCAGTATCCAACCGTTTCGAAATCCGAAACGTCCCCATATGTACAGCGGTGCCCAAGCGGCTCGACAGCGCACCGAACACGTTGCCGCGCATACCCACTGCGGCGGGCACAAGCAACAGCAACCCCGGTCGTCGCTCGAGGGTGTCGGTGTTGTTGGCGAGGATCACACCGGCGACGAGACCAGTGATACTGCTCACTACAAGCGCGACAAAGCCTGCGCGGACACCAGAAGCATCTGCGCGTAGCAGCGCGATGAATCGCGCCGGAAGGCGGCGGAGTCGATACTGCATCGCGAATCAGGAGGCTCAATCATGGCGGTCTGCTCAGGTCAAAGGACGCTCTACCGTACTCGCGTCGACACCGCCGCCACCTGCCCGATAGGCCACATGACCCATTCGCTTGGTCCCAATTGGGTTCGACAATCACGAGATGGCTGGTATCGGGCATCCTCCTTCCTCTACGCCCACTCGCGTGTGGCTTGCGACGTTGTTGGTCGCAGGCACAATCGCGTCATTTGGCGCAGACAATCAACCTGATGCCTCTGCGGCGACCTGGACGACTCGCAATGGAAGCAGCTCACTCACCGCGGCGCCGTCATGCTGGGCAATTCGCCAGTCGTTTCCGACATCTCGTAGTGGCCAGTATTGGCTTCTCACGGCACAACTCAAGACGCCCCAGGTGTTCTACTGCGACATGGTGACCGATGGCGGCGGTTGGGTCTTGATCGGGCGTGGCCGCGAGAATTGGACGTTCGATTGGGCTGGCCAAGGCAGCGCATCCTCAGTGCGCATGATTCCTTCGGGAACCAAAGCATTCGCGCCGGCGACCGTTTCTTCGGAAACGGTGAACGCACTGTTTGCCGGGCGCAGCTTTGAGTACTTCGGCGATGGGATACGCCTGCGACGAAGTAGAGACAAAGCCGGTACATCGTGGCAAGAAGCCAGAATGCGTACCTATGCGCTCAAATCCTTTACGTGGGAAATGGATAGCGGACAATCGCTGAAGAATGTGCAATTCGACTCGGGCAGCGCGGCCAACGTTGGGCCGAGCGGTTCATGGCGCAGACAATCCACGTACAACGTGCAACTCGATGACCAGTGGCGTCGAGTACACACCGCACCACTCGCGTGGCATGCGTCGAAACAGGGCTTTGCCTATGGCAAAGCCGTGAAAGGCACAAGTGGCTATGCGTCATTCTTGTGGTCCAAGACAACGGGCGGTTCCATGGCCGTGCCGTTCACCCAAGTCTTCGTTCGCCCCAAGGTTTCAGATGCGACGGCAGGATTCACGTCGCTGCCAGCCGCCGGTCGAGCAGCAGAAGTACGTTCAAGAATCCCGTCATCAATTCCGCAGGTTTCAACTTGGGGCGTCGTCAACCCGACGATGCCCAGCACTGATCCCGACCCCAGTGGCGCAAGTGCGGTGTACGGACTGGCACAAGTCAATAACACAATGTTTGTGGGCGGCAAGTTCAGTGCGGTAAAACACGGCAGGAACGGCGGAACTGTCAGCCAGCCATGGTTGGCCGCGTTCGATGTCAACACGATGATATGGAAGCAACCCTTTCGACCCGTGCTCGACGGTGCAGTGTTCGACGTTGCGAAAGCACCGAATGGCAAGCTGATCATCGCCGGCAATTTCACACACGTGAATGGCGCGCCAAATACCGCGGGGCTCGCGATGCTCGATCCCGTGACCGGCGCTGTCGATCCGGGTTGGAGCGCGAAATTAAGCGGGACCCGTTTCGGCTCTCCGCGCCCCTACGCGCGAGCGATGATGGTGCAAGGTGACTGGGTCTATGTCGCTGGCAGCTTCTCCAAAGTGACTGGCGGGCCGACGTATAACGAAGTCGTTGTGGGTGGCGTATCAAGGGTCTCGGCCGCTGACGGCACACCCGATCCCAATTGGCGGGTATACACCGACGGCACCCCAATGGACATTTCGCCATCGAGTGACGGCACCCGCGTCTATCTGGCTGGCTTCTTCGAGAGTGTGGGGACGCTCGATGCATCGATGGCGCCGAGTCCGGGGATCGCCGTACTGAACGTCGTAGACGGCTCGTTAGTCACAGGCCTTGGGACGCCTCGCTTCAATGTCACAACGAAATTCAATCAAATGGCGATCACCCAGTTGAACGGAATGATTTTTCACGGCGGCAATCAGAAGTGGCTAGCCCAGTACGACACCCAGCTCAACTTCCGCCGAAGTGCCAAGATGGCGCTCCACGGCGACATCCAGGCGCTGACGGCGATCAATGGCTTGTTGGCCGTTGGCTGCCATTGCGAAGGTTGGTCAATACTTGACGCCAACCACACCCGGGTCGATCGCATTCGCTGGGTTGGTTTGTTCGACCCCGCGACAATGCAGCGCGTGCCCTCGTTTTCACCCCTTTGGAAAACGGCTGCGACGAGTGAAGGCGCATGGGAACTCACTGCTGATACGGCAGGGTGTTTATGGGTTGGCGGCGACATTATCGAAGGTGCCGCAGGCGCGTGGCTCGGCGGCTTTGCTCGATTCTGTCCGGGGGATACCACGGCGCCAACAAAACCTGGCAGTTTTAGAGCGAAGAGCACAACGACAATTACGTGGTCGACCGCAACGGACAATTCCGGGTCTGCCCCGAACTACGAAATCATCAGAAACGACCGGGTGATTGCCGTCGTTGCCAGCACAGTACGCAGCTACGTCGTTCCAACTGGCGGGCGCTATTACGTGCGCGCCGTCGATCGTGCGGGTAACCGTTCAGCAACAACAGCTGTCATCACGAGGTGATCCGAGCACTACCCTCGAACGCCTGCGCACCGAGCTACCGAAAATCGCGCGATCGGATCGATTCGGCCAATGGCGACGGCAGGCGAGTGATCCGCCCTGCAACCAGATTTGTGACGCCCTGATGCCGTTCCAATATTCCTCGGACCCGCAGCGCGGGTGCGCCTCGAGCCACCGTGCGAAATCGTTTCCAAACTCCTTTACTGCAGATCACATTGATCAGCCCAGTCTCGTCTTCCAGATTGATAAATACTGTGCCTTTTGCAGTTTCCGGTTGTTGACGATGCGTCACCACACCCGCAACCTCCACGACCGAACGATCAGGGAGCTCCCGCAACTGCGCGGCAGTCACCACGCCTTGGCGGCTGAGTTCTTCTCGCACAAATTCCGTAGGGTGCTTCCCTGCGCTGAGGCCCATCGCCCACAAATCGCTCGCCACTTCTTCGGTCTCGGTCATACCAGGCAGCTGCGGTGCATCAATTCCTGGCAACAGACCCGGCAACGTTGCGACAACGGTGCCATCTCTACGCACTTCTGGTCTCGCGTTCCGCAACGCTCCGGCGGCCCACAACGCTTGGCGCCGACCTAATCCAAAGCAAGCTTCAAACGCGCCAGCGGCAGCAAGGGTTTCGATCGCATCCACTGTTGCACCAGTACGCCGGACAAAATCTTCGATGTCTCGAAATGGCGCAATCACTCGTTCGTCATCAACATGATCCAAGAACGCGTCGTGCAAACCGCGGACGCTGCGAAGCCCCAAACGAATGGCGTGCACGCTGCGTTCCGCAAAATGCCCCGGTAGAGGTTCACCAATCGGATCACTTGCTGGGCGAGGCTGCAAGGTGGCATCACGAGACGACGCGTTGATATCTGGACCCAGCACTAACACGCCATGTCGATGAGCGTCGCGAATAATCGAATGAGGTGAGTAGAAACCCATCGGCTGAGCATTCAACAACGCAGCAGCAAACGCTGCGGGGTAGTGGTACTTCACCCAGCTGCTCGCATACACAAGATAGGCAAAACTCACCGAGTGACTTTCAGGAAAGCCGAAGTTTGCAAACGCTTCAAGTTTCGTGGCGATCTCTTCAGCGGTCTCGCCAGTAATACCGTTTTCTGCCATGCCATCCATCAGCCGTTGTCGCATTTTGGCCATACGAGCCTGCGAACGTTTCGAACTCATCGCTTGACGAAGCTGATCCGATTCTGCAGGCGTAAACCCGGCGACGTCGATTGCCATTTGCATCAGCTGTTCTTGAAACAGCGGGACACCTAAGGTCTTTTCGAGACACTTCTCGAGCAATGGATGGGGATAGGTGACTGGTTCCTCACCATTGCGGCGCCGCAAGTAAGGATGCACGGAACCGCCTTGAATCGGGCCAGGACGAATCAACGCCACTTCGATGACAAGGTCATAAAACGTGCGTGGTCGCAGCCGCGGCAATGTCGCCATCTGGGCTCGGCTCTCAACTTGAAACACACCAATCGTGTCGGCGGCACACAGCATGTCGTATACCCGCGGGTCTTGCGGGATCATTGCCATATCAATGTCGATGCCCTCACTCGATCGAATGAGATCAAAACTCAGATGCAACATCGTGAGCATCCCAAGACCCAACAAATCGAACTTCACCAAACCCGCCGCCGCACAATCTTCCTTGTCCCACTGCAACACACTGCGACCTTCCATTCGGGCCCACTCCACCGGACAGAATTCGATCAACGGACGATCAGCCATCACCATCCCTCCCGAATGAATACCAAGATGCCGAGGAAAATCGATCACCTGTGCAGCAAGATCAAGTGCAAGCTTCGGAATCATGGGTTTGCGAGTGTCGCCAACACTGGTGGTGTCGCTGCTGGTGAGTTCGCCAAAGGCTTCAGCCGAAGAACTCCAACGATCGACCCACTTGCCGAGTGCATCGGCTTGTCCAGGAGCTACCCCTGCCGCCTTCGCCATCTCGCGCAGCGCGCTACGCGGCCGATACGTGACGACATTGGCTACCTGCGCGGCTCGCTCTCGACCGTAACGATCGTAGACATACTGAATCACTTCTTCGCGACGCTGATGCTCGATATCAAGATCGATATCTGGGGGCCCATCACGCTCAGGAGATAAAAACCGCTCGAACAACAACCCCAATGCCACTGCATCAGCCTTCGTGACGCCCAGGGCGTAGCACACTGCGCTATTCGCACTACTCCCCCGCCCCTGACAGTAGATATCGTGCGTACGGCAAAACTGCACAATGTCATGCAGAAGCAAAAAATATCCAGCAAAATCAAGCTGTTCGACCACTGCCAGTTCGTGCACAATCTGACGTTGTGCTGCTTCATAATTGGGATGGCTCTGGGGGTAGTAGACCGTTGCGCCTTTACGCACAAGTTCTCGTAACCACGTCATCTCGCTATGACCATCCGGAACCGGATAGTCGGGAAGGTTTGGAGCCGCAAGCTTGAGATCAAAGGCACACGCTTGCGCTAACTCAACAGTTCGTTCAACTGCCCCTGGCCAACGAGCAAATCTCCGAAGTTGTTCATCAGCGCTACGGAGATGCGCGAGCGGGCTCGCGGGCAACCAACCATCCATCTCATCCAAGCTGCGACGAGCTCGTACTGCGGCAAGCGCGCAGTACAGCTGCCGTTGCGCAGTAGTTGCGTAGTGCACGTTGTTAGTCGCAATGAGTTCCACATTGGCACGCGTCGCAATAGTTGCCAATGCATCATTGCGATGACGATCGAGCGGATCACCGTGATCCCATAACTCCACCAAGACGCGATCTCTTCCGAACGCCGCAACGAGTTGTTGCAGTTCGTAGGCCGCAGCGGCGGGCCCATCGTTCATCAACGCTTTGGGCACCGCGCCCTTACGACAGCCCGTGAAGATGAAGATGTCGCCGCCGTGGGCTGCCTCGTTTGCCAATTCTTCAATCGAGAGTTGTGGCGCACCTTTTTGACCACGCAATTGCGCCCGACTGATTGTGCGCGCCAACCGCGCGTAGCCCGCTGGGCCCTGCGCGAGCACCAGAATGTGATCACCATGAGGATCTGCGGTGCCATGGGGAATCTTTCGCGCCCCCAAGGTGAGTTCGGCTCCGAAAACGGTGGGCATCCCCAATGGCCTCGCCGCCTCCGCGAGACGTACTACTCCATAGAAGCCGTCGTGATCGGTGAGCGCCAACCCGCTCAGGCCCAAGCGCGATGCTTCCTCGACCAACTCCTCAGGATGACTCGCTCCATCCAGGAACGAAAAATTCGAATGGCAATGCAGCTCCGCGTACACACATGTACGGTATACGAACACATGTTCGATTTGCAAAGGAGGCGGCGAGGCGTTCGTTTCGTCAAGCACCTCGGCGAAATATGAACCGTTCAGGATCGGCGCTGAACGGCAGATCTTCACGCCGATACCACTCCAGAAATTCGTCGTCGGTCATCCTCCACCGCCGCCGCAACTCCGGCGTCCCAATATGTCGATCCACCCACCGAGCCGTCGCTGCCCTCACCTCGGCCTGACGCAATCGCATGGCCCGTTCATGATCTTGCGTCGTCAACGGAACCGAATCGGGCACTGCCGTTGTGCCATCGGTCAAATCTGCGTTCAGCTGATGCAATTGCGGCGCAACCGCGCTCGCCAAAACATGGATCGCATAGGCATTCATTGACACCCCAGCACTCTCGGCCGCAAGCGACAATGCCGTTCGCAATTGCGGCGCAACCCGGAAATACAACACCGCTGACTTTGCACTCATGAGACGAACGTACCGAAGGGCTACGACAATCGTTCACCC
>SXGR01500570.1_pt1 | contig 11322 bp, 6 predicted proteins | sample 3174711 | NCBI WGS metagenome assembly SXGR01 (sample SAMN11356860, study PRJNA531348) | freshwater metagenome | isolation source: freshwater sample F1-60 | place: China: Fuxian Lake, Yuxi | collected 2017-12-25
AGCGCGATTGGTGCCGCCAGCGTAAAGGGGGATCGTTACATCAACGCCCAAATACGTATTGTCGGTTCTGATTTGGGGTGTGTTATCAAAACCAACGTTTGAATCCTGACGCTGAACGATAAGGGATACGCGTGGCATATAGGCGCCTCGACGCTCTGATATTCGTTCTACAGCGGCATCGAATGCATATTCTCTGGCTTGTATCAGGTGATTGTTGGCGCGAGCCTGCTGTACCCAGTAGTCAATATCTTCAGTGACAGGAGTAATCTCAACCAGTTCATCCAACCGGTAAAGATCTCCTATCCCGATGCCGGTTATTGATCTCAATGCTTCCTCACGCAAAGCCAACTCACTTTGCAATTGCAATCGATCAGATTCCACACCAGCCAAACTTGCCTGTGCCTGATAGAGGTCGGTGACTTGCGCGAGCTGACGATCAAAAAGGCTTTGAATCTGGTTAAGCTGATTGGTAACAGCGTCTAACTCTGCTTGTATGGACTCCAGGGCATCCTCTGCTTGCAGGACGTTGAAATATTTTTCGGAGACTTCAGCCAAAAGAGAAGACAATCGGCCAAAGTATTCCGATTCCAGTTGGTCTTCAATCAAATACGCCTGATTTCGCGCTGCAAAAGCCTGCCAGTTGAAAAGCACCTGGGTGAGCTGTAATGAATAGCGTTCCCCGTCAAAAGTTTGAAATTCATCCAGCGCGTTGCGCCGGTTGTCCGAGAGGCTTGCATTGGCATTTACCTGCGGGAGCAACCGGCCATTGGCCGCGCGTTTTCTCGCTGCACCGATATTCAGGTTTTCTTCCGCGATTTGCAGCGCCGGACTGTAATTCAGGGCAGCAGTAAAGAAATCTTCAAGCGTAGCGCCGACAGACAATGAAGGCAAAAACTCGTCGCCATCGCGTCGTGGTTGTGGCTCGGCAGCAAACAGCGCCGACGAGAGGCTGATGAAAGTAAAGAATATCGCAGGTAGCGTAATAACATTTTTCTGCATTTTATTAGTCTTCAATCAAGCTTCTGGCCATCGCATTGGAGAAAGGCTTCATTGCATATTGCAGGAAAGTGCGGGAGCCAGTCGCGATGAAAGCCTCAGCAGGCATTCCCGGAACCAGCGTCAAATCTCCCAGATGTTCCAATCCTTCGGGGGTTACTTCAATTCTGGAAAGGTAATAAGTCGCTCCGGTTTTCTGATCGAGTACCGCGTCAGCCGACAGGGAGATCACGCGTCCCAAAATCGTTGGTACATTGCTATTGAAACTGGAGAACCTGATCGTCGCATCCTGGCCGATTGCTATTCTATCTATATCGATTGTCGGAACCTGCGCCTCAATGATCAGCTCTTCTGCTTGTGGAACGATTTCGGCGATTATCGTACCTGCGCCTATTACGCCGCCTTCAGTATGTACTTGTAATCCATTCACAACACCATCAACAGGAGACCTTATAATTGTCCGGCGCACGACATCTTCCAGTGCGACTATTCTCTCATTCACGTCCTTCAATTCGGTTTGGGTTTCGCTCAGATCATTAACAACAAGATTAAGAAACTCGTTTCGCTTTTGCAAAATTTGCAAACGGGTTTCTCCTATCTGGACTTCGGTTGAAGATATGTTCGCCACCAGTTCTGCCGCTTCTCCTGTATGGATTGCGTGGCTTCGCTCGGCCGCGCGCAAGCGGTTTTTATCGGAGAAACCCTGATCAAGGAGGGCCTGGATGTCGGCGAGCTCTTCAGCAAAGGAGTTGGCCAGGGCTTCCTTGCTATCCTTGAGGGCCCGCAGTCCCGCGAGTCTGGAATTAAGTTGTTCGATGCGTTGTTCAAGTACCTCGCTCTCGCCTGCCATGGATGTGCGGCGGGCCATGAAGATTTGATTCTGTGCTTCGATTTCCTCTCTGATGTTGGATTGAGTTAAAGACAGAGTTTCGGGAAAGACAATGGTGTCGAGGGAATCTCGCTCTGCGAGCAGACGTGACTCCCGCACTTTCAATGCAACGTGCTGACCTCTGAATATTTCCAGGTCTGCTTTCGACTGCGTGTCGTCGAGAATCAATATCGGGTCTTCCGCCCTGAGAAGATCTCCATTCTGTACCCGGATCTCTTTAACCAGCCCGCCTTCAAGATGCTGTATCAATTTCTTGTTGGACTTGACAATGACAGTACCCGGCGCGCGCGCGGCACCGTCCAAAGGGGCAAACGCGGACCACAATCCGAATACTCCGAACACCAGAAAGAAAATCAGCAGCCCAATACGACGTGGAGTTTCCATGCTCGTATCTGCCGCAGCGGGAATACTGTTCCCAGACGGGTTTTCAATTTCTGAAAAATTCTTCACCTTTGGATACTCTCTTGCACGCGTCGCTTGCGCTTGGCTGTGAATTCGTTTTTGGCGGATGAAAAAATCAACCGGCAGCACTTTTCCTTGCTTCAGTTGGCGCCATCAGGCTGGCCAATACTTGATCGCGCGGCCCGAAACCAACAGCAAGGCCGTCTTTCAATACCAGAATCTTGTCGATGTTTTGCAGCACCATTGTTCTATGGGTTATCACGACTATGGTGCATCCACGAGACTTGATGCGCTGAATCGCGTCAACGAGTTCTTTCTCTCCCTGATCGTCAAGATTCGAATTCGGCTCATCCAAAACGAGCAGGATCGGGTTTCCATATACGGCTCGCGCCAATCCAATTCGCTGGCGCTGTCCGCCCGACAGCGCTCCACCAGAGGCACCAATGATGGTGTCATAACCTTGCGGTAACCGGAGAATAAGTTCATGAACTCCGGCTAGTTTCGCTGCAGTCACTATTTTTTCCGCATCAATCTCGCCGAAGCGACAAATATTTTCGGATATGGAGCCATCGAATAACTCAATGTCCTGTGGCAGATATCCGATTGAAGGCCCCAAATCACTTCTGCGCCAGGAGGTGATATCAGCGCCATCGAGTCGAACCTTGCCGCTGGCGGCTGGCCAGATGCCAAGCAATGCTCGTGCAAAAGTTGATTTGCCAGAAGCGCTCGGTCCAACGATGCCAAGAGACTCGCCTGCTTTCAATTCCAGTGAAACACCCTTAACAGCTGGTACTTTCGCGCCAGGAGGTATCACTGTGATTTGTTCGACGAGAATGTTTCCCTGCGGTTGTGGCAATTGCATATTGTCAGGTTCGGGTGGAATCTGTTCGAGCAATTGCCCGAGTCTCTCGTATTGAGCACGAGCAACAGCGAATCCTTTCCAAGTTCCTACCAGCAGATCAATTGGTGCCAGTGCCCTGCCCAGCAAGAGTGATCCTGCGATCATCATGCCTGGAGATATTTCCTGCCGGAGCGCGAGCAAGGCGCCCATACCGAGGAGAATGGATTGCATGATCATGCGGAAGTATTTTGAGGTATTGCTAACTATGCCTGCGCTGCGACTTGCCTCTGTTTGCAGTTTTAATATTTCGTCGGATTTCATTTCCTGTTGGGTGCGAATATTGTCAGCCATACCCATGGCGGCAACGACTTCAGCATTGCGCAGAGTTCCGGAGATCTGACTATTCAACCGAGCTGCAGTCGTGTTTGCTTCCTTCAGTTTCTTGCTGGTGAGTACTTCATTGGTATAAGCAAGAAATACCATGATGATGCCAGCGATAATCGCCGAGATGCCAAACCAGGGATGAAACGCAAACATGACGCCGACATAGATTGGAAACCATGGCGCATCGAAAAAGGCAAAGAGGCCATTACCCGTCAAAAACTGACGCAAACTGGAAAGATCGACATAAGCCTGCGCGCTGCCGGCGACTCCGCCCGACACCAGCGACATGCGAAACGAGGCATCGGATACGCGCCTGCGCAGATTTCGTTCAATGCGATTGCCTGCGCTGATCAATATCATGGAGCGCACCCAATCGAATCCACCGGCTGCTGCTAACAGGGCTACCATGAGAATTGTCAGCATCGCGAGGGTGGATACGCTGCCACTTGAAACAACCCTGTCGTAAACCTGGAGCATATACATCACAGGAACCAACATCAGGATATTGATTGCGGCGCTGAAAAATCCCGCATAGATGAAATAGCTTTTGATGTCTTTCAGACAAGCTGCAAGTTCGGGAAAGCGAGAATTGCCTGAATTCTTCATGAGGTATTTTTCTTTTAATAGGATGCTCAAAAAATCTTGAGCAAGCGCTTAGTGTGAATATTCATCACAGCCGGGACAGCATAAGTGAGGGGGATCATGCGGTATTTCAACCCTCCTGCCCCAAAACGGCCCTTGTAATCACGATTAATCCGAGGATTTCAGGACGCAGAAAACTCGTTAGAGTTCCTTGGATCCATCGGCAAATTCCTTCAACACGGCCAAATCATTAACAATCAGTGAGCCAGGCCCATCCCGTTTTACTATCTGCCGGTTTTGCAAAGTCTGAAACACCCTGGTCACAGTCTCTCTGCTGATATTCAGCATGATGGCAATTTCCATGTGGGTCGGAGGGTTCACGATCACGGCGGTATGCGCCGATTTTTTTTCCTTCTCCGGTAGCAGAATCCATAACTGGCAGCAAACTCGTTGCGTGATATTGGGCAATCCAAGCAACGAGCGCTGTAACGTCAATTGCCGGATCCGGGAAGCCAGCTTCATTCCTACTACATTGCTGATTCCGGGTGTTTTCAGCATGATTTCCCGCAGATTTTCCATCGGCACAAAAACCGTGACTACTGGCGTAAGCGCGATCACATATTCTGGCTGTGGCCCCCGATCAAAAAGACCAAGTTCGCCGCAGAAGTCGCCAGGTTCAACGAAATAGAGCCCTACTTCTCTACCATCAATAGTAAAGTCCACTCCCTGCAAGCGGCCTTCAAAAAGAAAGCACACCTGTTCTTCCTTTTCGCCTGCCGTGAGCACTATTCCCCTGCGCGCGAATTTTCGTAGCGAGCACTGCGGAGCCAGTTGCCTTAATACTGGGTCTGGCAGCGGTCGCAGAATGGGAAAGGTGCTAAGGAGTTCGGGGGTAACCACCATGAACTTTGTGACCCTGGCGTGAGAGCGGGGGCAGTTTGCAAGCGAACTGCACGGGCATTATAAGTGCTTGAATCGGATTGGTAAAAGCGGGTATCGTGATTCCGTGTGATTGGAGTCACGCGCCATCTCACCGCCCTAGGGTACTGTAATTCGCTGCTAGTATGGTCGAAATGCGAAATTACCGCGAATCGCTATTTCAGAGCCATCAACAAACTCAAGAATTGACTATGACAACTCCATTTCTCGTCAAATTAGTAAAATCCATTAATCTGCAGCGATTGCTGCTGGTTTGGATTTTGAGTGGTTTTTGCGTTCAGTTCAGTATTGCTGAAGAGGTTGGCAGCCCAGCAAATGCATCTCCTGTCGTGGTAGGCGAAGTCAGCTGGTTTCTGGGCAAGGCCTTTATCCAACCTAACGCCGGTCAGCGTGAAGCCATTTCTGTTGGAATGCCAGTCCACGTCAACGACCGCATACTCACCGAATCCAGCGGTCACGTGCATATCCGTTTCGTAGACGATGCGCTGGTAAGCGTGCGACCAGGCAGCCGGCTCGAAATCCTGCGTTACGACTTCGATTTGGAGCGGCCAGAGCAATCCACGGTCAAATTTAACCTTGTTGAAGGCGTGACCCGTGCCATATCCGGGGAAGCTGCCAAGTCTGCCCGTGAGCGCTTCAGGTTGAACACCCCCATTGCTGCAATCGGGGTGCGTGGAACCGATTTTGTCGTTAGTGCCACTGATCAAACAGTGAGAGCACTGGTAAATGAGGGGGTAATAGTGGTTGCTCCTTATTCTCAGGATTGCGCCGTTGATGCGTTTGGCCCTTGCTCCAGCAATGCTGTCGAATTAACCCAAAACTCCCTGCAAATGCTGGAGTTTGATCAAGGAGCGCCGCTGCCGGTGCTGCTCCCGGCCCAGGATGAGCGCGATCTGGGTGGTTTGAGTGAAGAGATGCAACTGGCCACCAGTCCAAATGCGACGACCAACGCAGATGTTGAAGAAAAAACGGCCGGCACAGAAGTCTATCTGGAGAACGTTACCTCTTCCCGCGTAACCGCCGATGTGGCGAGATCTGTACAGCCACCCGTAAAACCTCCAGTGCCGGTAGTTGCACCCGATTTCACACCGTCCACTGCATTGGGCTACACGGAACTGGACAAGAAACAATTGGTCTGGGGACGCTTTGCTGGGGGGATGGGGAGTGCGGAAAGAATTACCGCTACGTATTCCGAAGCACGCGGCAGTCGCGCAGTCACTGTTGGCAACGCGGATTACGCCTTGTTTCGTCCTGAGAAAGGCAGCATCGTGATCAATCGAGGGCTCGGAGTGGTAGGTTTCAGTTTAAGCAGTGCCCAGGCCTTCTTCACCAATGCCAGCGGATCATCTGCCATGCAGGTTTCCAGTGGTAACTTGAATATCGACTTTGACCAGAGTCGGTTCTCAACAGACCTGAATCTTGCGCATGCCGCAACTGGCAACGTGGTATTTAGCGCACAGGGACGCATTGACGAAGCGGGTTATTTCAACAGTCAGGGCATCGATCAGAGAATGGCTGGCGCAGTGACCATCGATGGTCGGGAAGCCGGTTACTTTTTTGAGAAACAACTACTCGACGGGGGCATTCAGGGTTTAACACTCTGGGATAGAAAGTAATGTCAGCCATCGCCAATTCTTCATCGCGACAACTGAATCCGCTCAACTATGTGTTGCGCATGCCGGCATTGACCGGGCGCATCCTGATGATTTTCGTTGCGGCATTATTGTGTGTGGTGCTGGCAATAGCGTTTCGACCAGCACTGGCAACTCTCGAAGAGCGCCTGGGTGCGCTGGGCTGGACCCTGTTTGCTGACTCTTTTGTCGAAGAACGCATAATTCTCGTTACCATAGACGAACAAAGTATCGCGGAACTTGGTGTCTGGCCCTGGTCGCGCAATGTGATGGCAGAATTGGTTACCGCCATTGATGCTGCGGGCGCACAATTACAGCTGCACGATATTTTCTACTCTGAACCCGCACCCGGTGACGACCAATTATTGGCGGCATTGCAGAATTCTCGCGGCGCTGTCTTGGCTCAAGTCCCTTTGCTCCAGTCAGATCAGGAAGTCAACGCTGGACAATTGACTCATTCGCTGCAAGGAATTGCCTGTGATGCTGCAGGTGGTGCTACACAAAATTTTATTGGCGCACACAGTGGATTCGCAGCAATTCCTAAAGGCCATATCACTCCGCTTTTCTCCAGTGATGGCTCAATCCAGCAAGTACCAGCATTGATTTGTGTAAATGGTGAAGTGTTTCCGGCGCTCGCGATCAGTGCGCTATTGGAAGCCATTGGCCGAGGACGCTGGAATGTAACCCTCGAGGCACAAACCTCGGTGTTTGATGCGCCGCAGGTTCTGAGCCTGAATGATTATCCCGGACTCTCTATTCCATTGGATCAGGACGGCAATCTGCGCATTTCCTACAAGCGCGCACCGGAAAGTTTTCAAGCAATCTCTGCCAGTGATCTACTGAGGGGCGATGTGCCTGCTGGCATGCTTGATAACGCCTTGGTTTTGGTAGGCGTAACGGCAGCTGGATCTGCAGATATAGTGCCTACCCCTTACAGTGGTGCTGCCCCCGGTGTGGAATTGCAGGCGCGCATATTGTCGAGCATGGTTGATGATGCGATTCCCTATACACCAGTGTCTGCGAATTGGTTGCTGGGCATATTCTCAATCGGCTTCGCTATAGTGCTGCTTGTCCTCGCCAAAGCCAGCGACCGCATAGCCGCTTATGGCTTGCCAGCTGCAGGAGTGTTGCTCCCCCTGGTGGCGCTCACTTTACACATTGAACTGTTGCACACATTCGATCTGTGGCTAGGCTGGGTTTATCCCGCATTGTTTGGATTAGTGGCTGCGAGCCTGCTCCTTTTGCTTGAACTCAGTCGTGTCCGCATGGAGCGCAGCCGGGTTTATGACAATCTTGCCAGCTACCTGCCGACTGAAGTCGCCCATGAAATTGCCTATAGCCTGCCAAATTCGACCATCAATGCCAAACGCTGTCAGGTGACTCTGCTGAGTGCTGATTTACGCAATTTTTCTGCTTTCAGTGAAGCGCGTCCGCCAGAGGAATCCGCTGCAGTGCTGCATTTCTTCTTCACTCGAGCAACTCAGGTCGTTGAAAGTCACGGCGGCAGAATCCATGAATTCAAAGGCGATAGCTTGCTGGCAATTTGGACTGGACAGGGCCCGGAATTTGCGCGTCAGGCATTAACTGCCGCAAATGAGTTACAAAATGCACTGCATCAGGAATACATGCTGGACTATGCGCCAGCAGGCCTGGAACCGTTGGCGCTCGGAATTGGAATAGAACAGGGCCCGGCTCTGATTGGCTCGATTGGACCGGCTCATCGCCGCAGCCACACCCTGTTAGGCGATACAGTAACAATCACACTGCGCATACAGGAAATGACCGTAGAACTGGCGCAGCCTATTTTGCTCGGTGAATGCATTGCCAGACAATTGGGTGACAGTGGCCTGGAGTCGCAAGGCAGCTACTTGCTGCATGGATTGCGCATACCACACGTTCTTTTCGCTCCAAAGCCGACCGGCCAGGAAAAGCGTTTTATCAAGCGCGAGCAGCCAAACCTGAAAGTTGTAAGCGGTGGGCTCAAGAACAGCCATACTCCTTGACCAGGCCGGTTTGATTGCATGCCCGAAGTTGTTTCACGATAATCGCAGGCATGCGATTCACACCACTGACTGTTTGCCTTCCCTCCATCCTCAGAAGCAGTATCACCAAAGGATTGCAGGGATAGATGCCTCGTCTCTTAACCAGCCTGTTCTTTACTTTGGTTTTCAGCTCCGGAACTGCGACTGCCTGTCCGGATCTTTCCCCATTCTATGCGAACGAGAGTGCTAACTGGGCAGGACTGGCCGAGCAGCTTGCAGGGTTGCAGCCTGAATGCCTGCAGAGTTCTGAATTTTTTGCCTTGTTCGGTGCCGCTCAACTGCAGAGCGGCGCCTCGGCAGAAGCCCTGGAATCCCTTGAAAGAGCGCTGTTACTCCAACCGGACAATGGCGCGGCGCAAATTGACTATGCGGAAGCGCTGTTCCAACAAGGACAGCTATTCCCAGCGCTGGAATTGAACGAGCAATTGCTGCAGCGTAAGGATTTGCTCGCCGACCTGCAGCCACTCTTGCAGGCGCGCCAGCAGGAGTGGCAGGGACTCACGCGGCAGTTAGGATTCCAGGCAGATTTTCTGGCTGGATATGACAGCAATCTCAATGGAGCCCCCGATCCAGGCCAGATCACCTTAACCCTGTCTGGAGAGCCCGTAATCCTTGACCTGAGCCCCGAATTCCGTGCCATCAGCGGACCCTATTTGAATGTTCGCCTGGGCAGCAGGTACCGTCAACTCGCACCGGAGCACCAACATAACTGGACCAATCAGGTGCGCGGCCGTTTGAGCGAAGACACAGATTCAGATTTGCTGCAATTTGATTCCAGATACTCATTCATACGGCCCCAGAGGGACAAGAGCTGGCAATTGGATGCCGGGATTGGTGGCCTATTCTTCGGCGGCAATATACTTTTCACCGCCACCGAAGGCCGGGTTCGCTATCTCGGCCGCAGAAACGGGAAGTGCCAGCCCTATGCGGCATTGGCAGCCCAGCACCAGTTATTTCATAACCAAAGCCAGCTCAACGCAGTGGAAAGCAAGCTCAGCGGTGGGCTTAGTTGTCCATTGGAGTTTATTTCTGGCACACAGGTGGTATCAGCTGAACTCAGTTTACTGGGCAATGCCGCTATCAAATCCAGCCGCCCGGGTGGTCATCGTAGTGGCTGGCAATTTAATGCGGATTGGCAATATCTGCTGCCTGGCAGCAGTATTACTGCGCAGTTTAACCACACAGAACTGGAGGACCGGCAGGGCTACAGTCCGCTATTGGCGGGCGACGCAGAGCGATGGCTCAACCGTAGTTATGTTCTGTTGCAATACCAGAAACCGCTTCTCACTTTTGGCGAGAGCACGACCTTCGTCCTCAATCTTTTCCACCAGCGCCAGCGGAGCAATATAGAAATTTTCCGCAGCAATGACAGCACGCTTGAAGTCGGTTTGAGCATCTCGTTCTAAAAGCCCCACGAATATAGTGATTACCCAAAAAACTTGGGAAAAAATAATCGCTTACACACACACTTCTGAGGAAAAAACAGGCCACCTTGTTGTTTTAAGGCTTAAGAGCTTGTACCATGCCGCCGATATCTGCTTGGGGTTGTGAATAGTGACCCAGGCTTGATGTAAACAAGGATTCAGGGCTTTTCCCTTTGGTGTGACTACCGTCACAAGCACTGGGGGTGGCCTTAGTTATGCTTGTCGCAACGATGATGGGGTCATGCACTGTTTTGGCCTATCACAATCGGAACAACAAAATTGAAATCGATCTCAAGGAGATACAAACACAATGGCAATTACAGCTGAAACCCGTTTAAAAATCGTAGAACTGACCGTCGGTATGGTTGGTGCTGCTCCAGGTGCTGCTATTCTGTCCGAACTGGCAGATGCAGTAGACAAGGGCCTGAGCCTGAGCAACCTTGCGATCGCAATCGCAAATAACCCGGCGTTCAAGACCATTTACCCTTCATTCCTTACCAATGCCGAATTTGCAACAAACTTTGTTAACGCCCTGATGGGCTCAGAAGCATCTGCTGCCAACAAGACAGCAGCTGCTGACGCCATGGTTGCCCAGCTGAATGCTGGTACCCACCGTGGTGCTGCAATGTACAACTCAATCACTTCGCTTTCAGCAACTGCTACAACTGATGCGAACTACGGTGCTGCCAAGTCTGCACTGGCTAACAAGACTGATGTCGCCAACCATTTCTCAGTAGTAACTCAGCAAAGTGCTGCTACTCTGGATGCATTGAAAGCCGTTATCGTAGGTGTTACCAGCGTTGCTACCACTGTAACTACTGCCAAAGCTGCAGTCGACGGCACAGCTGCGAAAGGCACTGATTTTACCCTGACCACAGGTTTGAACACTGTTGACGGCAGCACGGTGAATGACACCATCCTCGGCATCATCGGTACCGGCGCCACGTTTACTTTGGGCGATATCATTGATGGTAAGGCAGGTACTGATACTCTGCGCATAGCTACAGACAACGCTACACCGAGCACTGCTACCGCAATTGTTACCAACGTTGAGAGATTGGAAGTTTCCAGTTCTGGCGCAATTACATCTCTGGATGCCGATAATGATGGCTATACCTCCATCACACTGGATCGAACTGTCGCTGCTGGAACCACAGAAGTTAAGGGCCTCGGCACCGCAGCTGCATTAGTA
>SXGR01617176.1_pt1 | contig 11322 bp, 9 predicted proteins | sample 3174711 | NCBI WGS metagenome assembly SXGR01 (sample SAMN11356860, study PRJNA531348) | freshwater metagenome | isolation source: freshwater sample F1-60 | place: China: Fuxian Lake, Yuxi | collected 2017-12-25
ACGAAGAACCTCGGCCGCAACAAGGTCCGCACCGGCCTCACCGTGCTGGGCGTGGCGGTCGCCGTCGTCACGTTCCTCTTGCTGCGCACCGTCGTGTCGGCCTGGACGTCGGCCGCCGATCATGCAGCCAAGGACCGCCTCGTCACGCGCCACAAGGTGACGTTCGTGATGCCCTTGCCGCTGCGCTACCTCGAAGAGGTTCGTCGCGCGCCGGGCGTGAAGATGGCCACCTGGGCCAACTGGTTCGGCGGGCGCGACCCCAACCACGAGCGCGAGTTTTTCGCGACCTTCGCCGTCGACGACAAGACCTACTTCGAGGTCGTCCCCGAGCTCAAGGTGCCCGCGGACGAGCTCGCCGCGTTCAACGAGGACAAATCCGGGTGCATCGTCGGCGACATGCTCGCCAAAAAGCTCGGCTACGCGATCGGTAAGCCCATCACGCTGGTGAGCGGCATCTACCCGGAGGGCGAGCGGCCGTGGACCTTCACCGTGCGCGGGATCTACACGGCCACCGCCCGCAACGTCGACCGCATGTCGCTCATGTTCCACTGGGACTACCTGAACGACGCGCTGCCCGAGTCGCGCCGCGACCAGGTCGGCTGGATCATGAGCCGCGTCGTGGATCCGACGCGCACGGCGGAGCTCGGCGTCGGGATCGATCGCGCGTTCGAGGAGCGCGACATCCAGACGCTAAGCCAGGACGAGCACACCTTTCAGACGTCGTTCATGGCGGGCTTCTCCGCGGTGCTCACGGCCTTCGACGTCATCTCGGTCGTCATCCTCGCGATCATGACGCTCATCCTCGGCAACACGATCGCGATGGGCGTACGCGAGCGCACGGGCGAGTTCGCGGCGATGCGGGCGATCGGCTTCTTGCCGAAGCACATCGCCCTCTTCATCCTGAGCGAGGCCGTGACCCTCGGCCTCTTGGGCGGCGGGGTCGGCCTCGCCATCGCGTTCCCGCTCGTCGAGGGCATGCTGGGCCGCTGGCTCGAGGAGAACATGGGCGCGATCTTCCCGTTCTTCCGGCTCCCGCTGCCGATGGTCGTAGTCGCGTTTCTGCTCGCGACGCTGCTCGGCCTCTTGGCCGCGGTCCTGCCGGCGCGCACCGCGGCGCGCATCAAGGTCACCGAGGCGCTGCGGAGGGTCGCGTGAACCGGGCTCTCGTGCGGGGGTTCGGAGCTTCGCGCCGCCATGCAGACAGTCGCGTCTCGGACGGATGAACCGCAATGCTGATCCCCATTAACTACAACCTCCGCAGCCTGCTCTCGCGGCGCGCAACCACGCTCGCGACGGCGTTCGGCATCGCGCTCGTGGTCTTCGTCCTCGCCTCGGCGCTCATGCTCGCCGAGGGCGTCGAGCGCACCATGGGCTCGGCCGGGCGGCCCGACATCGCCATCGTGATCCGCAAGGGCAGCTCGGCCGAGATGGACAGCAACGTCGAAGACCCTCAAGTCGGGCTCATCAAGGCGATGCCCGGCGTGAAGCAGATCGGCGGCCAGCCGGTCGGTGCGGGCGAGGTCGTGGTCGTCGCCGCGATGGAGAAGGTCGGCGCGGTCGGCGTCACGAACGTTTCCATCCGAGGCCTCGGCGACACCTCGGGCGAGCTGCGCCCCAACGTGAAGGTCCTCGAGGGCAAGAGGCCCACGCCCGGCTCCGACGAGGCGATGGTCGGCGCTCGCATCCGCGGGCGCATCAAGGGGCTCGAGCTCGGGCAGCGCTTCGACATCAAGAAGAACCGCCCCGTCGCGATCGTCGGCGTCTTCGCGGACAACGGCTCGGCTCACGAGTCGGAGGTGTGGGTCTCGAGCGATGTCGTCAAGACGTCGTTCGGCCGCGAAGGCGTGGTCTCGAGCGTGCGCGTCGAGCTCGAGTCGCTGGCCTCGTTCGATGCGTTCCGCACCGCGGTCGAGCAGGACAAGCGCCTGGGCCTGATGGCGCTGCGCGAGGACGAGTTCTTCGAGAAGCAGTCCGAGGGAACGAGCATGTTCATCCGCGTTCTCGGCAGCGTCGTCGCAGTGTGCTTCGCCATCGGCGCGATGATCGGCGCGGCCATCACGATGTACGCGTCGATCGCGAACCGCAGGCGGGAGATCGGCATTCTGCGCGCGCTCGGCTTCTCGCGGCTCGGGATCTTGCTCTCGTTCCTGCTCGAGTCGGCGCTGCTCGCGCTCGCAGGCGGCGTGCTCGGCGCGGCCGCGAGCTTCGCGATGGGCACGGTCGAGTTCTCGATGCTCAACATGAGCAGCTGGTCCGAGATGGTGTTTCGCTTCGAGCTCACGCCGTCGATCCTCGCGACCTCGCTCATCGCGGCGGCGGCGATGGGCATCGTCGGCGGGTTTCTGCCGGCCCTGCGTGCTTCGCGCACCTCGCCGCTCGTCGCCATGCGCGGGTAACTTTTCTGCTGCGCGCCGCTGCCCAAACGCGGCTATGAGTCGCGCATGACGACCGCCGCAGCCGCCGACTCAGCGCCGAGCCTTCGCGCCTTGCTCAAGGGCAACTCGAGCCGCGAGACGATCCGCGCGTACCTCGAGGGCCTCGCGCCCGAGGCGCGCGTCGCGGCTGCGCTCGACCTCTCGGGCTCGCTCGTCGGCAAGCTCTACGACGTGTGCGCGGGCGGCCGCACCCTCGCGCTCGAGGACTTCGTCCCGGCGAGGCTCGGCGAAGACCACCCCGTGATCTTCGAGGGCCGCAACTCGCTGCCGCTCTTCACGCGCTTTCAGAAGCGCTTCGCGCGCATGGGCAGCGAGATCGTCGGCTACAACCATCAGACGATGTCACCCATCACCGGCCCCGGCTTCTTCGTCGTCGCCGAGGCCCACGCGGGCTCCGACGTCCCGAGCGAGCTCTACTTCGACTACACGAAGACGCCCGGCGCGTTTCCGAGCGGCTGGCCGAAATTCAAGCCCAACGACTCGGGCCTCTCGAACCTCGTCTACAAGGACATGAAGGACTACATGCGCGAGGTCGCGACCGGCGTCGTGGTCGGCGCGGCCTACAAGCTCGGCAAGGCGCAGAGCGCGTACTTCCTCCTCGCCCGCGCGAGCTGAAGCATCAGGCGGTAGCCGCCCCATGCCGAGATCCCCATCAGCTGTACCTCGCCCGTCGTCGCCTGCGCGATCGGCGCCCGACAAGGGGAAATCAGGGAAACTCGGCGCAACTTCATCCGCGAGCCGGCCGCGCGAACGGTCGTGCCGACACGAGGACTTCATCCGCGAGCCGGCCCGCGAACGGTCGTGCCGACACGGGGACTTCATCCGCGAGCCGGCCGCGCCAGCTCGCGAGCCATGAGCTCGAGCAGCGCCTCGGGCGCGTCGACGTGCACCCAGTGCCCGGCGTCCTCGAGCGCATGGACATGGAGCCGCGAGCTCGCAGCGGCGAGCCGGTCGAGGCGCGCTCGCGAAGGCCCGCTCCACACGGGCGAGCGGCCCCCGACGACGACGTGCACCTCCCGCCGCGCGTATTCGCGCTCGAGCTCCGGCCAGAGATCGCGCGCGAAGTAGTCGTCGAGGAGCGCGCGAATCGTCGACAGCTCGAGGCCGAGCGCGTACCCGTCGCCGTCACGCACCACGTTCATGGCGAGCCACGCGACGACCTCGGGAGCGAGGCCTCGTGCAGCGAGCAGGGCGTCGAAGTCGCGGCGCGCTCCGAAGCGTTGCGGCAGCGCGAGGAGCGCCTCGAGCACGTGGTCGGGCTCTCCGGGTGGGCTCGCCTCGCTGCGCGCGCCAGGCTGCGAGTCGAGCGTCCAGAGCTGGTCGAGCTCGGTAGCGCGCAACGCGGCGTACGCGAGCGCGATCTTGCCGCCGAGCGAGTGGCCGACGACCCCGACGATCGGCGCGTCGAGCCCGAGCGCGTCGGGCCCGAGCGCCACGAGATCCTGCGCTGCCTCGACGACGCCGTGCGGTGCGGAGAGGCCGAGCGAGCGGCCGTGGCCACGCAGATCGGCGAGCACGAAGCCCCACGACGGGCAGCGCGCCGCGAGCCGACGCATGAAGAGCCGCCAGTTCTTGGACGAGCCGAAGACGCCGTGAAGGACGAGCGCGTACCGGCTCGGCCGGGCTCCATCGGCGCGAACGATCTCGGCGTAGAGGGGCGAGCGCACGGGTCGCGCTCTTGCCACGGACGCGCCGGCGACGCGATGGCGACGTCCCGCGCGAGCGCGCGTGAGAGAACCGCGGCCGCCTGCGCCGCGACTTGGTAGGGTGGGCCATCCGCGATTCGCCGAATCAAGAGACACGGGCCGCCGTGACTGCCGGGACCGACGCGTCGCTTCGCGCGCCCGCCTCGCTGTGGCGCGAGGAGCTGCGGCGCGCCTGGTGCGAGCTGCGCGGTGCGGACGCTTCCCCGCTGCGCCTCGCCGTGGCCGTGGCGCTCGGGCTCTTCGTGGGGAGCGTGCCGGCGTTCGGCTGCCACACCCCGGTCGTGCTCGCGCTGTGCCTCGTACTCGAGCTCGACGCTGCGCTCGCGTGGGTCGCGTCGAACATCTCGAACCCGCTGTTCGCGCCGCTTCTCGTGACCGCGGAGGTCCAGCTCGGCGGCTATCTCTTCACGGGGCGACCGCTCGTGTTCGATCGCGCGACTCTCGCGCGCACCGGGATCGACGGCGTCCTCGGCTATGCGTTCATGGGCTCGTTCGTGCTCGGGGCGGCCATCGCGCTCGCAGGCGGGCTCATCACGTTCGCGGTCCTCGCGGTGAGGGGCCGCTCCCGGCCCGCAGCTCGGCGCGCGCGGTACGTGCTGCCAGCGAACGCGCCCGCGGCGTGGCGCGCGATCGAGCGCCTCGCGATGCGCTACGTCGCGGGGAGGGTTCGCGCCAGTTCCCGGGAAAAGAGCCACTTTCACTACGTGCGCATCAAGCTTCTGCTGGATCCGGCAACGAGGATGATCCTCGAGCGCGTCGGCAGAGGCGATGTGGCACCGAGCTCGGAGCTTGGCGCCGTGCGGGGCTCCGAGCTTGGCGCCGTGCAGGGCTCCGAGCTTGGCGCCGTGCTCGACCTCGGGACCGGACGCGGCCAGCTCGCCCTCGCGCTGCTCGAGCAGGGCTCGGCCACGAGCGCGCGGGGCATCGACTGGGACGCGCAGAAGATCGCGTCAGCAAGGCTGGCCGCCGAGCAGGGTCCCGCGCTGCCGGCGTCGTTCGAGGCCTGCGACGTCCGCCACGCCGAGCTTGGAAGCGCGGACACCGTGCTGCTCATCGACGTGCTCCACTATTTGCGCGTGGATGAGCAGGACGCGCTCCTCGGGCGAGCGGCACGCGCGGTGAAGCCGGGTGGTCGCATCTTCGTGCGCGAGGCCGATCGCGATCGCGGCTGGCGCAGCGTCGCCACGCTCATCGAAGAAACACTGTTCACGCTCGTGCGCTTCAACCGCGGAGAGCGCGTGCGGTTTCGCGCCGCCGGCGACCTCGCCCGCTGCCTCGAGCGCGAGGGCCTCACGTGTCGGATCGAGCCGGCGTGGGGGAAAACGCCGTTCGCGAACGTGCTGATCGTCGGCGAGCGCGGTCGCTAAACTATGCCGAGGGCGGGACGGGCGCGCCGTGGGTCCGCTCGTCGAGGAACGTCTGGTAGCCGCGCTGGTACCGCTCGAGATCGCCCTTTGAGCCGCCCGTGAGCTGCACGCCGAAGCCGGGCGGGACGCTCGCGTTGGTGGACGGTCCGAAGCGCCGCGACCAGACGACGGTCGCCTCGAGGTGTACGCGGCGGTCGGTGCGCGGCGGCACGAGCTCGATCCACAGCTCTTCCCAGCGCTCCGGCGGAGCGAGCGTGCGCACGTAGAGCCCGCCCTCGCTGAGGTTGTAGGTAGCGCCGCAGTCGTCGTCGGCGCGGCCCGCGAGGCGAAAACGCAGCGAGCTCGCGTAGAGCAGGCGCTCGCTCTGGCGCACGTCGCGCGCGGGGCGATTCAAGAGGTCGTTGACGACGAACAAGAGCGTCGTCGGCGCCGCGAACGCGTCGTGCACGGCGAACCGCTGTTCGGCCTCCGGCGCGGAGAGGCGCCGGATTTCGGGGATCTCGCGCGGGCTCGTGTTGATGACCCACGCCGCGCGGCCGCCTTCCGCATAGCTCGCACGGCTGAGCGGCGCCCCGCCCACACCTTCGCGCTCGATGGCGGCGCTCGCGATCACGGCCACGGTCTTCGGCGCGCGCGCGTGGGCGAGCGTGTCGGACGCATCCATCGCGAACTGAATCGTAAAGCCGGCCTCGCGAAAGACGCGCCCGATCGCCATGCGGGTCGCGCGATCCGCGTCGGCGACGACGATCGTGTCCTCGCGCAAGGTCACCTCGTCGCGGGCGCGATCGGCGAGCAGGCGTAGGCGGCGCGCGAGGAGCCCCTCGTCGAGGCGGCACACGTCGTCGATGCTGGTGGAGAACGCCTCCTCGAAAGCGAGATCATCGACCCGGCGCGTGAGACCGAGGATGGGCACACCGGCGAACCGCTGCGCGTCCGGCGCGTTCAAGAGCTCGCGCGCTGCGCCCGGGGACTCGAGGTCCGTCGCGATCGCGGTCGGCCCTTCGGCCTGCGACGCGCGCCAGGCGACCGCGCTCGCCACGTCGCGCTCGTAGTGGACCGCGTAGCCGTGCTTCTTGGCGGCGCGCTCGACGACGGTGGAGAACGGTTCGGTCGCGAGCCCGAGGACGACGAGGGAGTTGTGGCTCCCGCCGCGGCTGGATTCCATAAGCGCGCGAACTCTACTGCCGGGAATTCCAAGGAGCGACGACAATCGCGCCCGTGCGCGGGCGAGCGAAGGGCGAGGTCGTCGGGCGCGGCGCGTCCGCGGTCGTGCCGTGAGTCATCCATCGCGGACTCGGCACACTCGCAGCCGCCTCGCGATGGGGCCCCGAAATGGGGCCCCGAAATGGGCATTCCCAAGCGGGCGAAGGTGGTCCATGTTCCCTCTTTCGGAGAGCCCCATGTCCCACGCAACACCGGTCTACATCGTCGCGGCGAAACGTACTCCCATCGGTAGCTTCCTCGGCGCGTTCGCGGGCATGAGCGCCCCCGAGCTCGGCGCGGTCGCGATTCGCGCGGCCCTCGCGCAGAGCAAGCTCGCGCCCGAGACCGTGGGCCAGATCTACATGGGCAACGTGCTCACGGCGGGCGTCGGGCAGTCGCCCGCTCGGCAGGCGGCGCGCGCCGCCGGGCTCCCTGACGCGGTGCCGACGACGACCGTCGGCAAGGTGTGCGGCTCGGGACTCGAGGCCGTCATCCTCGGCGCGCGCGCGATCGCCCTCGGCGAGGTCGACGTCGTCGTCGCCGGCGGGCAAGAGTCGATGTCGCGCGTGCCCTACTACCTGACGAAGGCGCGTGGCGGCTACCGCATGGGCAACGAATCGCTCGTCGACGGCATGATCCACGACGGCCTCTGGGATCCGTACGGCAACTTCCACATGGGGATCGCCGGCGAGAAGTGCGCGAGGGAGTACGGCATCGGGCGGCAAGAGCAGGACGCCTTCGCGACCGCGAGCTATCAGCGCACGCTCGCGTGTCAGCTGAGCGGTGCCTTCGCCGACGAGATCGCCCCGGTCGAGGTGCCGCAAGCCAAGGGCGAGCCGCTGCGCGTCGCAACCGACGAGGAGCCCGGTCGCGGCAAGCTCGAGAAGTTCCCTACCTTGAAGCCGTCGTTCGCGAAGGACGGCACGATCACCGCCGCGAACGCATCGTCGATCAACGACGGCGCGAGCGCGCTCGTGCTGGCGAGCGAGGCCGCGGTCAAGCTGCACGGGCTCGAGCCGCTGGCGCGCATCGCCGGCTACGGGGCGGCAGCGCAGGCGCCCGAGTGGTTCACGACCGCTCCGGCCGCGGCCATCGACGCCGTGCTCGGCAAGCTCGCGCTCACGCCGCAGGACATCGAGCTGCACGAGATCAACGAGGCGTTCTCGGTCGTGCCGCTGGTCGTGACCAAGCTCGCGCGACTCGACCCCGCGACGGTGAACCTTCGCGGCGGCGCGGTGGCGCTCGGGCACCCCATCGGCGCGAGCGGCGCGCGCATCCTGACGACGCTCATCGCCACCTTGCGGCACGAGGGGAAGCGGCGCGGGTGTGCCTCGATCTGCATCGGCGGCGGCGAGGCCCTCGCCCTCGTCGTGGAGCGCTGAGAGCGCGGTCGGCGGCGTGGTTGATGCGGCACGAACGGCGCCTGCGATGATGAGGAACGAACGGCGCCTGCGATGATGAGGAACGAACGGCGCCTGCGATGATGAGGAACGAACGGCGCCTGCGATGATGCGGAACGAACGGGCGCCTGCGATGACGAGGCCCGTCACGATTGGCAAGGGGATCGTGGGCTTCGCCGCGCGCACGCCGACCTTGCCTCCGGCGACGACGACGAACAGCTACGCCCTCGGTGAGCACGAGGTGCTGCTCGTCGAGCCCGCGACCCCGTACGACGACGAGCAGCGGGAGTTCCTCGCCTTCGCGCGCGCGCTCGAGACCGAGGGGCGGCGCCTCGTCGCGCTGTTCGCGACGCACCACCATCCCGATCATGTCGGCGGCGCCAGCGCCTTGTCGCACGCGCTCGGTCTGCCGCTGTGGGGGCACGCGGAGACGGCCGCGCGCCTCCCGGGGATCGCGTTCGCGCGGCTCCTCGGGGAGGGCGACGTCGTCGTCCTCGCTGGGCCGGTCCCTCAGGCGTGGCGCGTGCTGCACACGCCCGGTCACGCGCCCGGGCACCTGTGCCTCTACGAGCCGCGCCTCGCCGTCGCGGTCGTCGGCGACATGGTCGCGAGCGAGGGAACGATCTTGATCGATCCGGTCGAGGGCGACATGGGACGCTACCTGGTAGAGCTCGAGCGCCTTGCGAAGCTCGACCTCGAGCTCGCGCTGCCGGCGCACGGTGCGCCGATCCCGCAGCCGACGGCGCTATTTCATCACTACGTGGCGCATCGGCGGATGCGCGAGGCCAAGGTGAAGGACGCGCTCGCCGGCCGCGCTGAGGGAGCCACGCTCGACGAGCTCGTGCCCATCGCCTATGCCGACACGAAGCGTGAGCTCTGGCCCATCGCGCAGGTCAGCCTCGAGGCGCACCTCGTCGAGCTCTTGCGCCGCGGCGTGGCACGGCTCGATGGCGGTGTGTGGAGCTTGGCCTAGGCCCGTCGCGGCACTTCGGACTCGGCGCACGAGCGACATGCCACGCAGCTCAGGCGTCGAGGCCGTGTTTCTTGAGGCGGTAGTAGAGCGTCGTGCGCTGGATCCCGAGCGCGCGCGCCACCTCGGCCTTGTTGCCCCGATGTTGCCCGAGCGCGTCGAGCAGCGCGCGTCGCTCGACCGCGTCGAGGCGCACGTCGAGCGGAGGGCCGTCCGCGCGCGATGGCGGACGCGGAGGCAGCGGTCCCGTCGCCTCGACGGGCTCGAACGTGAGGTGCTCCGGCTCGATGGTGCCGACGCGCGCGATGACGGCCGCCCGCTCGACGGCGCGCTCGAGCTCGCGGACGTTGCCCGGCCATTCGTGCAGCACCAGTCGCTCGCAGGCCGCGGTCGAGAGCTCGCGCGCGGTCGTGGGGTTCTTGCGATGAAACTTCGCGAGCGCGTGCCGGGCGAGCTCGACGATTTCGTCTCGCCGGCGGGATAGCGGCTCGAGCGCGATCGTGTGGACCGAGAAGCGTGACGCGAGCTCACCGAGGAGCGGGGCGTCGCACGTAGCGGCGTCGAGTGACGGGCTCACGCTCACGAGCAGGCGCACGTCGACGTGGCGCGCGCGCGTCTCGCCGATCCGCTCGACCACACCGTCGCGGAGCCACGCGAGCACTCGCGCCTGAAGTCGCGGCGTGAGCGCCGTACACCCATCGAGCCACAGCGTCCCGCCGTCCGCGAGCTCGATCCGGCCCGCGCGATCGGTGAACGCCTCGTCGAACGCGCCGCGGCAATAACCGAAGAGCTCGCGCTCGAGCGCATCGCCCGCGTGCGCGGAGCACGCCACCTCGACGAGCGGCCGAGCCTCGCGCGGAGATCCGACGTGGATGGCGCGGGCGACCACGCCGTGTTCGAGCCCAGCCTCCCCCGCGATGAGCACCGTGGCGCTCGTGGGTGCGACCTCCGCGATGCGTCGCGCGACCTCGACGCTCGCGCCGGTGGGGGATGCCAGGGTGCCGAAGTCGAGCGCGTCGCGTCGCTCCGCCTCGAGGTACCCCGCGTACTGGCGGAGCTGCTCGCGCATGCGCCGGTTCTCGCGCAGCGTGTCGAACGCGACGATGCCCTGCCGCAGCGCGACCGCGAGCTCCTTCGAGTCCCACGGCTTCTGCACGTAGCGATCGACGGCGCCGCTGTTCACCGCCTCGACGAGCACGTCCACGTCCGCGAACGCCGTCAGCAGGATGGCGTGCGCATCGGGCCACCGCGCCTTGCACTCGCGCAAGAGCTCGACGCCGCTCGTCCCCGGCATGCGCTGGTCCGACACGATGACCGCCGGCTCGAGCTCGCCGAAGAGGCTGCGCGCCTCGGCAGGACCGAGGGCAAAGCGAAGCCGAAACGACTTTCGAAACGCGAATCGAAAGGCGTCGAGGTTGTCGGCCTCGTCGTCGACGACGAAGACTTCGTAGCGTTGCCAGTCGAGCTCGCGCATGCCGCGTCCCCGCGCTCTCTCCTACTGCGGATCCGTCGCGTCGGTGAGGCGAAAAATCGCCCGCCGGTCCCGTGATTTCGGGGTAGTGTGCCGCGCCGCGTGCGGCAGGGCACCGCTCACCGAACGCGCTCGCCACCCGAGAAGCACCGGACCCAAATGATCGACGACGTTATCGAGGCCACCAAGGACGGGATCGACAAGACGCTCGACGCGCTCAAGCGTGACCTGGCGAAGGTGCGCACCGGCCGCGCGCATCCGAGCATCCTCGACCGAATCCGCGTCGATTACTACGGCACACCTACCCCGATCGCGCAGATGGCCAACGTCGGCGTGCCGGATGCGAGCCTGCTCGTCGTCAAGCCGTGGGAGCGGTCGCAGGTCCAGGCGATCGATCGCGCGATCCGCGACAGCGATCTCGGGCTCAACCCGCAGGTCGACGGCGATCTGCTGCGCATTCCCATCCCACCGCTTACCGAGGAGCGCCGCAAGGACATGGTCAAGGTGACGAAGCGCTCGGGCGAAGAGGCGAAGATCGCCGTGCGCAAGCACCGCCGCGAGTCGCTCGACCTGCTCGACGAGGCCGTCAAGGAGGGCGAGGTGAGCGAAGACGATGCCGATCGCGGCAAGAAGAAGGTCGAGGACCTCATCGCCGAAGGCGTCAAGCGCGTCGACCAGCTGGTGGCGGATCGCGAAGCCCAGATCATGGGCGGCTGACCTAGCGCCATGCCAGCGATCGTCATCGTGGGCGCCCAGTGGGGCGACGAAGG
>SXGR01039988.1_pt1 | contig 11321 bp, 12 predicted proteins | sample 3174711 | NCBI WGS metagenome assembly SXGR01 (sample SAMN11356860, study PRJNA531348) | freshwater metagenome | isolation source: freshwater sample F1-60 | place: China: Fuxian Lake, Yuxi | collected 2017-12-25
GTAGAGGGTGTCGACGGCCAGCGAGGACGTGCCGGAGCCGGACACTCCGGTAATGGCCGTCACCGCATTGTGCGGAATCCGCAAGCTGACGTTTTTGAGGTTGTGCTGCCTGGCGCCTTCGATGATCAGGTCGCCGGACCACCGGGCCTTGGGCATAGGCGTGCCGTCCATTTACCGCAGCGTCAGTTTGGTCACGGCGATCAAGATCATGTAGAGCGTCAGCGCACCGGCCCAGGCGAGCCAGAAGTTGGTCCGGGGCAGGGCCACGATGAGTACGGTGACATAGGCGATCCAGGGGATCACGAACCAGAGCAAATGCCGGGCATAGTTGGCAGCCGGATCGACGCCGCCGTTCAGATAGATCAGGATCAGGGTGACGCCGGTGATGGCCGGGAACGTACTGACGAAGGCCGCCAGGAACCCTCGCCCCTGCGCTCCCACGTAGGAGGACAGGCTCACGATCGTTCCGCCCAACATAAAATAGACGATCGACTTCATCAACTCACTCATCGAGATCATCCCTCCTCTCGCACCCCATTCCCGGCTGTTACGTCAAGACAATCTTCAGAATCGAATACATCACGATCACCTCGATTGCATGGGCGACGATCGTCGCATAGAGGTTCCGGAGCCGAACCCAGATGATACCCCAGACGAGCCCGTCCCAGACGGCGATCCAATGCAAATGTTTGAAGGTGATGACCATGAAGGGGTCGAACGAAAAGACCAGTGCGGAGAGGCCGACGGCAAGTGCCGCGCCGGGTCCCCACGATGGTTGTGGCCATCCGGATAGAAGGGCTAGGAGCCGGCCCAGAAGGAACCCGCGAAACAGGAGTTCCACAAGGACGGCGATGAAGAGAATGAACCAGGGGAGCATGAGGATGGTCGGAATCTGGGCATGCGGCGTCTGGCGGAGAAAGGCAATGTCGCCGCCCAGCAGGGGCACGAGGTAGAGGATGACCGACACGTTCAGCCAGCCCAGGAGCAACCCCGTGACGAGTCCCCAGCGGAAGCCTTGCCCGATCTGCCCCGGCGCAAGTCCCAGCCGCAGACCGGGAGCCTCGTTGTGGCCGGCCCAGATGATCAGGCCAAGCGAGGACAGGGCTTGCGGTAGAAACTGGATGGTGAGGTCATGCTGAAGATGGAGCGGAAGGGCATGGTAGAGGCCGGTGCTCAATAGCGGAGGCAGCGCCAGCCAGGCGAACCGTTCCCCGGCCGAGTCCTGCAGGCGGCCGACTGTTGGTTGTGAAGACGGTCCTGGCTGGATGGGCACCGGGGGCTACTGGAGCTCGATCTTGTAGCGTTCGAGCGTCGTGGCTTTGGTGCGGGCCAGGTTCGAGAGCGACTTGTTATAGTCCACGACCGCCCGCAGTTCGTTGCCCCTGGCGGTGGCTAGGTCGCGCTGGAAGTCCAGCACGAACCGGGTGGTGCTGAGTCCGACGTTGAGTCGTTCCTGTTCCGCCTGGAGCTGTTTCTCGGCCATGATCCGCGCGGAGCGGGTCGTCTCGATCCGTTTGAAATCGGTCTGCACGCGTCGCACTGCCTCGCGCACCCCGACGATCACCTGCTGCCGCACACTCTGCAGCGAGGCCTGGGCGTTGCGCCCCTCGAGCTGCCGCTTGTTGAACTGGCTCATGGCCGAACGGTTGCCGAGGGGGTAGCTGAGCACGAGCCCGGCGCCATAGTTATAATAGTCTCCGCCGAAATTCCGACTGAACATATCGGGGCCGTCTTTTCCCAAGCCGGCCAAGCCCGAGGTGCCCTGAAAGGCCAAGTTGGGGAGGAGTTGGTTCTTGGCGAATTTTGTGTTCAGGTCGGCGGTCTCAGTGTTTTTGCCCGCCTGCAGGACTTCCGGCCGCAACTTCAGCGCGACGTCGATGGCCTCCTCAAGGCTGAGTGGCTCCAAGGCCTTGACCGGTTGATCGAGCAAGATCAGATGGATGTCCTGACGCAGGTCCTCTTCGGCCGGATTCAGCAAGCGGCGCAGCTGGTCTTCTTGGTCCCGAATGGCCTTCTCCGCGATGATCACCTGTTCGATCCTGGCGGCCACCGCCGCGTCCGCTTGCAGGACGTCCACAATGGCCATGACGCCGGCCTTGGCCTTGGCCCGGTTGCTCGCCAGCAATTCCTCCGCCGCCTTCAAGGCCGACTGTGCCACCTTGAGGTTTTCATTCGTGAAGACCACCTCCCAATAGGTCTGCTCCACGGTCGCGATGACGGTCAGGACCCGGTCTTTGAAAACATGCTCCTCCACCTTCGCGTTGTTCTGGGCGACCGCGATGAAGGTCTTGTTGATGTCCACGCCGAAGTTCTTCAGCAAGGGCTGGGTGAGCGTGAAGGCGAGGCCGGAGGTATAGCCGGGGTTGAACAAAAACCCGGTATTGCCTGCCACGAAGGTCCGCTGTGGGCTGAAGTTGATATCGTAGTTCGCGCCCGTCAGCAGGTTTTGCGTCATGTCGAAGGTGACGGTGGACTGGTTCTGGTCGAAGGTCTGGATCTTGGTCAAGTCCGACGTTCCGGAGAAGCCGAAGACCGGCCGGTTGAGCGGCGAGACTTGGCGGTTGTACTGGCCGTTCGCGCTGACCGTGGGGTCGAACTTGGCCTGCTCGGCGATGATGTCGGTAATCCGACTCTCCTTGGTCTGTCGGCTGATCGTGATGTCCAGATTGCGCTGGAGCGCCTGCAGGACGGCATCCACCAGCGAGAGGGCTTCCTTCCGGGGCTCCGTCGGCCTAGCCGGCGGCGTTTCGGCCCATGACCCAGTGAGGCCGACCCCTAAGCAGAGGACGAGGACGGCGGCGCAGCTCCGCCACTGTCTTGCGGCCTGGTTGTTTCGGAAGCGGGACATGAAATTCCCCTTGCGTAGGTCGGCAAAATGCGTCAATACTATACCGTTCGTCGGCGGTTTCTGTCACGGAGAATCTTGATGCGAACATGGGCGAGAACGATCCTAGCCGTGACGATCCTCCTCTTGGCGATGGAGATCCTCCCAGCCGAATCGGCCTGGGCCCAGACCGTGTCCGGCGTTCGCGGCATCACCGGCGGGGTCGGCGCCCTGTTCAACCTGACCGGTCCCGCCAACCTCTATGTGGACACGGCGGGGATTCAAGGGTACATCCACACGCCCGGCGTGAACTTCGAGTCCTACAGCTACCGCGTTCCCAGTGGCCAGGCCTGGATCGGGGCGCAGATGACCTTGGGCCCCCAGTTGAGCGTCGGCCTGATCGCCGGCGCGAACCAAAGCGGTTCGCCGGTCGTGTTCCCGCCCGTTCCCCGCCAGTTGACGCCGGCTCCTCCGATTCAATCGACCCTCTTGAACGACAATCCCGACGAGATCCCTTAACTGCAGTTGCACGTCACGCAGAAAAAGTTACAAGTTGAGGGAAGACGGGTGTGCCGCGATCATCGGGCGCTTTGCCCCTACGGCGCGTTCGCGAGTTGCCAAGCCAGGGCGAACAGGTACCGGGCGGCTCTTTCTAGAATCTCCGGCTTCACCGTGTCGGTTGTATCCGACGGTTGGTGAAAGTGGGGGTGCGGCCCGGCGCTGACGATAGTGGCCGTGGGTAGGCCTGCTTCCTTAAACGGGACATGGTCGCCTCCGGGAAAGAAGCCGTACAAGTCCAGCAGCTCCGCGACGCCGGCCGTTTTGCCCGCCTCTGTCGCCCCCTCTTTCGAGAGTCCCGTCAGCCCCACCGTCAAGCGGCCGTTGCCGATTCCCGCATGGTCCACGTTCAGCATGGCGACCGTCTGGGTCAGCGGCACAGGGGGCTTGCCCACGTAGAGACGGGACCCGAAGAGGCCCTGCTCCTCGCCGCTGAACGAGACGAACAGGATCGTCCGTCTGGGCGCGAGGCCGGATCCGGTAAATGTCTTGGCCACTTCGAGCAACACCGCGGTCCCTGAGGCATTGTCGTCGGCGCCGGGAAACAAGAGGCCGGCCTGGCGGCCGAAGTGATCGCGGTGCGCGCCGATCACCAGGGCTTGTTCCCGCAGGGCCCGGTCTTGCCCTGGGATCATCCCCAACACATTGACCAACGTGCCTGCCTCTTGCCGGCTCTCCCAGGCAAGATGAAGAACGACGTTGGTGGGGGCTGAGAGGGGGTTGCGTTGCCGGTTCAACCGTTCTTGCGTCTCGCGGAGCGATCGGCCATCAACGGCCAGGAGCTGCTCTGCCAACTCCGTGCTGATCCAGGCCCCGGGCAGCGGACGTTCGTCGCTTGACTGGCTGTGGAGGGCGGTCGGCGCGCTGCCGATCCCGCGACGTATGTCATAGGCCGAGATGATCGGCCCGGTGGCGGTCAGGAAGGCGATCGCGCCATGTTTCCGCGCCGCCCGCTCCTTGTCCGCATGGGTGACCGGCGCCGCATAGCCCTCCGGTTTCCCCCGCAGGAAGAGCACGGCGCGACCGCGCACATCCAGGTCTGCATACTCGTCGAACTCATGGGCTGGATCGGAGATGCCGTATCCGACGAAAATCAGTGGTGCGCTGGCGCTGGCCGAAGGAGAGTCCAGGATCGGCAGAAAATCAGGGCCCAAGCGGGGCGAGGTCGTGACCTCCTTCGCCGTCCACTCCATGAGGGCCGGGGCCTGGATGGAGCCAGCCACGAAGGCTTCCGACTGAGCCCAGAGGAGGCCTAGCGCGCTGTCGGACAGCGGCCGGTCCCCGGCCGGGAGTAGCCCCAGCGACTCGAATCGCTCGGCCACGAATTGCGCCGAGCGCCCATCGTCGGCAGTGCCTGTCTGCCGACCGTTGAACGAGGGGCTGCTCAGGCGCGCGATATCTTCCACCATTCTGGGCCAGGAGATCGTGCCCAACGCTGCCGCAAGTTCATCCGAAGCCGGGCGCGGGTTGGGAGCCGCTGGGGCAGCCGTCGCAAGCAGAAGCACACAGCCTGCCAGGGCTAGGGTATGACGCATGGATGTCCTCATTGCCTGTGATGAGGAGGCAGGGTAGCATGAGGGCGGACGATCGAAAAGTCTAAATAGTCACCCGTCGCCAGGACCAGGGTTGAGTCGAATCGAAGAAGCTGCTATACGTCATCCGTACTGATCGACATGGGCACATGTTGATCGGGTTCGGTCTGTGCCATGAAAGCGAGAGTCAAGGTGATGAGCGACGACGGATGGTTCCCCAAACCCTATCAAGAATTTCTCAGGCAACGTGAGGAGGTGACGGGCTATGAGTTTCAACAGGCTCTTGCCGGCAGTGTTCCGCCGCCGGTCATCACCTTTCGGGAGAAGCTGCGTTGGTGGACCTGGGGCCGCTGGCGGCGGCTGAAAACGATTCGCCAGGAACGGGATAAGTTTCAGCAGGAGATCCTGCAGATGCGGAAGGGGCTGTCGCCGCGCGAACGTTGACCGAGCTTCCCCGAGCGCCGGGACTTCAGTAGCATCCCAGCCAATTTCACGACCGAGTCACCACAGGAGAATGAACATGTCCGAGACGCCAACGGCCAAGCCGCAGCAAGTCCACGTGGAGGTTGAGCTGACGTCGGAAGGGCAGGTCCAGCCGGTTCTGGCCAATTATGCGACGGTCAACGTCGTGTACGGCCTAGCCTATCTGGAGTTCGGGTTTATCGAGCCGGCGGCCCTGGTGGCCCTGGCGCAGGCTGCGCAACAGGGCGAGCCGCTTCCCAAAACGCTCAGAGGCCGGCAGGCGGCGCGGGTGGCCGTCGGGTTAGACGTGTTGCAACGACTGCAGCAGCAATTGACCCAGACCATGGCCAATCTTCGAAACCAGCAACCAACCCCATCCTAAAGAGGTTTCCCCCTGTCCTCTCGCTGGCCATGAGCGGCGACGCTTCCTCATGAGTCTTTGAGCGACCAGCCCCCGCAGCCGGAAGTTGAACTCGATGTTCAGGATTTGATGCCAGGCCGGTCCCGTGGCCTCCTTCCGTTGGTCCTTGTGCCATCCTCAGGACTCACGACTGTTCCATACAAATAAAACCAGTTCGCGATGGCGTCTCCGCGGTGGTACTGGGCGAGACGGACGCGTAGCCAGACTGAGAGAGGCGGGGATCGGGACCGTACAAGGCTGGAAGGAACCGTCAGGCAGGGCTTGACGGGGCGTGCGACGACGTGGCAATAGTGAACGGCGGCGTGATTGATAATCGCGCCTGCGAATCGGCGGCGGTTTATGAGGATTCTGAACGTGAAGCGGCATGGCCTCCTGACGGGACTCTTGCTGGGTTGGTGCCTGATGTCGAGTGCGGGGCCCGTATCGGTCCAGGCACAGGGGGGGAGCAATGCGAACGATGCCACCCACCAGCCCGAATTAGACCGGCGGCACCTCTGGAACTTCGACGGAGAAGCACCGGGGCAGCCACCGGCCGGGTTCTCGGCCGGCACAACGGGCGAAGGGCCGTCTGGGCAATGGAGCGTCGAGCCGGATGCCCAGGCCCCGACCGCGCCGCATCGCCTGACTCAAAGCCAGTCGAGCCTGCATAAAGAGAGCCTGCAGATCCTGCTGGCGGACGGAGTGACCTACGACTATGTGGACCTGTCCGTGCGACTCCGCCCCGCGGGGGATCGTCCCCAGACGACCGGGGGCGGTGGCGTCATCTTCCGCGCCAAGGACGCCCGCAACTTCTATGCCGCCATTGCCGATCTGGCCACGAACAGCCTGGACCTCATCCGCCTTGTGGACGGGCAGGTGACGGTGATCACGCACGAACCGATCAAGCTGAAAGCCGGTCCCTGGCACCTCTTGCGGGTCCTCCACAATACGATTCTAAGCAAGGACCTGATCGAGGTGGCCTTCGACGGCAAGATCATCTACTCCACCTGGGACAAGGCCCAGTTCGGGGGACAGATCGGGCTGGTGACCAGGGGCGACGCCGCCATCGGGTTCGACAACTTCCACGCCATCCAACTCTACTCGCAGAAACCCCTCTCGAAACCGGCGGCCTACTGAGCCTGGCGCTCAGTCGGTAGGTCCGCTTGTCAGGGCGTTTGGCCCGAACGTCGAACAATGCCAGACATTCCTCGCGGAGCAGGCCTCCGGCCGGCTCGACCGGACTCCCGCCCAGTTGCTTCAGCGCGAGGCTCGAGATCGTGCTCTTGTGGAACCTAGCCCGCCGGGCGTCGGCGATTGCCGCGCCGTAGACGATCCGGGCGAGGCGCGCCCAGTGGGCTGCGTTAAAGCCCATGGGGCAGGGGTCGCAGGTGGCAGGAGGCAGCCGCTTAAGTCGATCGTCTTGAGAGTGGCGCTCCCTTCCCGCGCTGTGGCGATGGCCAGGCCATGTACTGGCCGTCGAACGGTGTGTAGTTAGTGCGCGTCAGGTTCTGTATGCTCTGCCGATCTCTACGCCGATCTCTACGCATTGCCAAGGAAGCGTTCTGTGATAAAATGGCGGCCGTGTCGAGCGTGGCGACATGAGTACTGAGGCCGAGGCGAATCCGGCGTGTTCGTTCCGCGCCGAGGCGGCGAGTGATGGCTCGCAAATCCTCTCGTTCATCGGCCGGCTGGATATGGACAGCACCGGCGAGATCTGGCGGGAGGCGTTGCGTCACCTGCAAGAGACCAAGCCCTCCCGGTTGCTCGTGGACGCCTCGCAGGTGACCTATTGCGATGGGGCCGGCGTCGCCCTTCTGCTGGCTCTGCACCGCCACCAGACAGATACCGGTGGGGAGTGTGCGGTCCTGGGTCTGGCGGAGCAGTTCCAACACCTTTTGGATTTATTCGCCTCTGCCAACCTGGATGCAGCAGGCAGGGCGACTCCTGAGTCGCGGTCTGTGCTGGAGAAGGTCGGCCGGGTCGTGCACCGTGCGTGGGAGGATTTCCGGACCCTTCTGGCCTTTGTCGGCGAGCTGTCGCTGGCACTTTGGGAAGCGGTAGGGCAGCCCAAGCGGATTCGCTGGCGAGACCTGTTGCTGACGGCCGAGCTGGCGGGGGTCAATGGGCTTCCCATCGTCGTCTTGATCGGGTTTTTGCTCGGGCTGATCATGGCCTTTCAATCGGCCATCCCGATGCGGCAGTTCGGAGCGGATATTTACGTCGCCAACCTGATCGGCCTGTCCATGATCCGGGAGCTGGGCCCTCTCTTGACGGCCATCGTCCTAGCCGGCCGCTCCGGCTCCGCCTTCGCGGCCGAGCTGGGCACCATGAAGGTGAGCGAAGAGATTGATGCGTTGGTCACGATGGGGCTTGGCCCGGTGCGGTTTCTGGTGGTGCCTCGGGTGTTGGCGGCCGTGGCCATGACACCGTTACTGGCCATCTTCGCGAACTTGGCCGGCTTGATCGGGGGGGCCGTGGTCATGCTCTCGCTCGGGTTTTCTTTTGAGGTCTACCGGAATCAACTGCTCTCCGCAGTCACAGTGGGGGATTTGATGGGGGGGCTGTGCAAGTCCGTGGCCTTTGGAATCGTGGTGGCGGCGATCGGCTGTTCGCGCGGCCTCCAGACCCAGACCGGCGCCAGCGCGGTCGGCGATGCCGCCACGCGCGCGGTCGTGAGCGGACTGGTCTTGATCGCGCTTGTGGACGGAGCCTTCGCCGTCGTGTTTTACTATCTGGGCATTTGAGACTGACGCATGGATCAAGAGCCGATCATCCGGGTGGAAAACTTCACCGCTGCCTATGACGGGATGGTCATCATCGACGACATCTCTTTCGACGTGCGCCGCGGGGAGGTCTTCGTCATTCTGGGCGGATCCGGCTGCGGCAAGAGCACGCTGCTCAAGCACATGATCGGCTTGTACCAGCCGGTGGCCGGGGCCGTCTATATCGGCGGCGACGACATCGCCTCGGCGGAAGGGGCCGTGCGGCAGCGGATTCTCAGGCGGATCGGGGTCATGTATCAGCAGGGCGCCCTATTCGGCTCGCTGACTCTGCTGGAGAACGTCCGGCTGCCCTTGGAAGAGTTCACACGTCTGCCGTCCGACGCGATTGATGTGATCGCGCGCATGAAACTGCAACTGGTCGGCTTGGACGGGTATGCGGCCCACATGCCGTCCGAAATCTCCGGCGGGATGCGCAAGCGGGCCGCCATCGCCCGTGCGATGGCATTGGACCCGGAAATGCTATTTCTGGATGAACCCTCCGCCGGGCTGGACCCGATCACGTCCGCGGAGTTGGACCAGTTGATCCTGCGCCTGGCCAGGAGCCTGGGCGTGACCTTCGTCGTCGTGACCCACGAGCTGCCCAGCATCGACGCGATCGCCGACCGGGTGATCATGCTGGACAAGCGAGTGAAGAAGATCGTGGCCGTGGGGCAGCCGCAGGAGCTGCGTGAGCGGTCCGAGAACCCCTGGGTCAGGCAGTTCTTCAATCGGGAAGCCAACGCGTCGGCCGGGTGATCGGGATGCAGGCATGAGCGCCGAGGCCAATCATTTCAAAATCGGGGTCTTCGTTGTCGTGGCCGCGGCGCTGATCGTGGCCGGCGTGGTCATCTTCGGGGCCGGGCGCCTGTTCGAGCGGACCGTTACGATGGAAAGCTATTTCGACGAATCGGTGCAGGGACTGACAGTGGGGGCGCCGGTTAAACATCGGGGCGTGCAAGTCGGGGTGGTGACCGATATCCACTTTGCCGACGACGAGTACGAGTTGCCGGCCGACGATGAGAAGCTGTTCCGCTTCCGCCGGTACGTCGTGGTCAAGTCAAAAATCCACGACCACTTCCCGGGATTTTCCGCGGGGGATATCCGCACGCTCTTGGCGCAGGCGAGCGAGCGAGGACTCAGGGTGCGCCTGGGGTCCCAGGGCGTGACCGGCGTCGTGCACATCGAGGCCGACTATATGGACCCCAAGGAATTCTCTCTGCTCCCGATCGCCTGGACGCCGCATGACCTCTATGTCCCATCGGCCCCTAGCAGGATCGCCGTGGTCGGTGCGGCACTCGGCAACATCGCCAGGGATCTGGAGAAGGCGAACGTGCACGAGATCACCAAGGACATCGATACGCTGGTGCAGGTGCTCACAAAGCTGGTAAACGAGGCTGAGGTCAAGCAAGTCAGCCAGGAGGCGCATGCGGCCCTTGGCGAACTTCAGGCCACATTTCAACAGACCAGGAAGTTGCTCGACAATCCCCAGATTGCCGAGGCGATTTCGGATGCGGCTGTCGCGGCCGGAGGGGCCCGTGCGGCGGTTGCGGATCTGGCCGCGACCACCAAGCAGGTTCGGCAAGCCTCGCAAGGTCTTCCGGAGATCGTTGCCCGGCTGGATAAGACCGTCCGCCGGGTCGATAAGCTTGTGGCCAGCCGGAGCGCCGATCTGGAGGAAGTGTTGGAAAATCTCCGGATGGTCTCGCAGGACCTGCGGGACCTGACGGCGAACGCCAAGCGGTATCCGGCCCAGATGCTCCTCGGCGATCCGCCGCCCCGTGTGGAGCTTGGCAAGCCGTGACCGCTCTGATGCTCAGGGTGCTGATGGGCGGGGTGGCCCTTGCCGCTGTCTGGGGTTCGTCCGGCTGCGTGAACCTCAACAAAGAGGTTCCTGTCAAGACGGCCTATTCCCTGGACGTGCTGCGCCAAGGGTCTGATCCGGTCGCCCAGACCAAGTCCGTGCTCGAAATTCGGAAGTTCCGGGTTGCGCCTCCCTTCGAGGGACGGGGGTTGGTGTACCGGATGGGCGAGCAACGGTATGAGTCGGATTACTACCACGAATGGTTCATCAGCCCAAACGCGATGGTAACGCAGCAAGTTCAAAACTGGCTGACGGCCGCCAGCCTGTTCGAGCATGTGCTGGCGTCCGGCAGCACCGCGGAGGAGACCCATCTGTTGGAGGGCACTGTCACGGCTCTCTACGGGGACTTCCGGGACCCGGCTGCGCTCAAGGCGGTGCTGGGGATTCAGATCGTCTTGCTCGATGCGGGTTCCCTCGACTCCGGCATCCTGTTCCAGCGCGACTATCGGCGCGAGATCGCACTCGCTGTCCCTACTCCGGACGTATTGGTGAAGGGCTGGAACGATACATTGCGCGAGATCCTGACGGCTGCGGAGGAAGACCTGGCGAAGGTTCTCCCCCGTCCATCCACGGGACAACCTTGGGCCGGCCGCAAGGGCTCCGCCTCCGACCAGGCTCCAGCCAAGGCCGGGGAATAACCGTGCCTGCCGACAACCGGTTTATCCTGCAAGCCCCGTTCAGGCCTTGCGGAGACCAGGGACCGGCCATCGAAAAACTGGCGGCCGGCGTGCGGGCCGACAAGAGACATCAGGTGTTGCTGGGCGTGACCGGTTCCGGCAAGACCTTTACGATGGCCAACCTAGTCGAGCAGGTCCAGAAACCTACGTTAGTTCTGGTCCACAACAAGACCCTGGCCGGGCAGCTCTACCAGGAGTTTAAGGCCTTCTTTCCGCGCAACGCGGTCGAGTATTTCGTCAGCTAC
>SXGR01347761.1_pt1 | contig 11320 bp, 13 predicted proteins | sample 3174711 | NCBI WGS metagenome assembly SXGR01 (sample SAMN11356860, study PRJNA531348) | freshwater metagenome | isolation source: freshwater sample F1-60 | place: China: Fuxian Lake, Yuxi | collected 2017-12-25
CCACCATGGCACATTCCTTCACAATCAACTCGGCGAACTTGTTAATGTCTTCAATTTCTATGTGAGCATGAACAAAGTAGTGTCTTGGTGTTTCATGGTTCACATAGTTCAGCAGTCCTGCATTTATAGCAAGTTCTTGAATTGGTTGGTTTATTTCAACATCTTCATGCCAACATCGTTGGCTTCTATCCAAACATTATGATTATGACTAGGATCAGAACAGTCGCAGGCAACACGATATACTTTCGAATCACCCCAATCATTGGTTTTCATAATGCCTTGTGCGGGCGTGTGTGGGATCATGTCCATAGACTATTTCTTGCTTTAATAAGTCTAATCATCATAGCTTCATCTTCTGCTTCGTAGGTCGTTTCAATTTCTTGTAGTAGTTTGCGTGATTTATCGCTCATTGCTTGTAGTTCGGGACTCTTGTCATTTTTAAAACTTAGACTGTCGCCATTGGCCAAACGTGCGGCTTCGCAGTAGTCGGTCCAACCACTGACATCGTAGGGATCAGGACGATTGCGATAGGTCTCAGTCCACCATGTGTAAAGTTCTTTGAGCTCTTTTGCTCTAATAGCTTGATGGGTGGGCTTATCATATTCGGGATGATCAGGTTCACACCAATCATTATTAGTCAGTGTCATTGCCCAATCGAGATGATCTAAACCTGCCTGTGGGCTTCGCCATGTACGCCAACGGAACCAACCACTTGCCCAGAATGGAGGATTGTATTTTGCACGAGCTTCTTTATTGCCCCAGGCAATGTGACTCCATGCTGATTCTATCTCCACAAAATCAACCAGCTCATTGAATAAGCAAGGCAGAAAGCGGTTGCCCACGTCTCGCCATTGACCTGGCTTAATATCCCGGGGATGAGCGGTAAGACTATGAGTGCGACTAACCCAACGGTTGTTAACATAGTACTTGATATCATATAATTTCCTTACGGGCCAAGTGACAAAATCTTGTAAATGATCCAGTGCTTCTTCGGCCAGCCAATACCTAAAGTTGTGTTTAATTTTAGCACTGGTACGCCACTCGTCCCATTCTTCACTGGTGCCGGCACTTAATTTATTAGTACCGCGTAGCCAGTCTGCGAACGGAGTGCAACTCCAATAGTTTGTATGCTGTGCCATAATGTGTTCCTTTAAATTAAATTTCAACTATCACGGGGTGATACTTGTTTCATTACCGCCTCATTTTGCCAATCGCGATCGCTTCTTCTTTAGAAAACACAGGCACTGCATTGCTTTTGTGCATGGTGGCAATCCCTACAATCACATTTCCTGTATATACTTTATCTGCAGGCTTGATATTTTGACAGAACTCTTAGGGCCACTTTTTGGTGTTTGCTGACTCGTCCAATATACTCATATTGTATTTTATTCTGGGTCACGTGTTCTTGCCAGGCTCGGAATTCGCCATCCTGCCATCCCGGATAATTGATATATTCATCAAACAAGATCACAGTCCCGGGCACAATTTGATTTTCTAATTTGTTTAACACTGTCACAGTGCTGAAGTACATATCGCAATCAATATGCAAAAATGCAATTGGTTCTGAAAACCTTTTTACAAATTTGGGCAATGTCTCATCAAACCATCCCACCACCAGTTCACAATTTTTGCGCACTCGCGGTAAATTGTTTCGAGCAAAATGTCCTTTGCGCATATAACTGGTCCAGTGCGCCGGCAATCCCTTAAACCCATCAAATCCATACACAGTTTTGTCAGGGAACAAACGTGCAAAATGGTTTAATGTGCGGCCAGTTGCAACTCCAAACTCCAATATCAATCCCTTTTTTAGCAATTTGGAATCTACTTGTGTGGCTATCCAATGTTGAAGATCATAGTCAATGTTGAAATTTGGCACTGTACGCATGTGCGCAATATAGTACTTGGCCGACTCCTCACTGGCCAATCGAGCGGCAGTGAAATCATAATCAATCACATCAGTGTACATTCCCAGTATTTTTTTTTGGTCTTTGCTGGGTTGTGGATATCGAAGCCATTCCTCGATTCGATCCAATGTGCGATAGTAAAAATCTAAGTTTGTCATTCTAGTATTATAGCAGAAACTGCGTTTTTAGTCAACCAACAGTTTACAAACTATTTTGGCATACTTTCCATAATAGTCTTGAATATCTGTTGCATTCGGGCTATGGTTTGTTCAGGAGATTCTTGTTGCACACATCCTGCCTTGACCTGTTGGGTTTGCCACACCTTGGCTGCGGCTTGACAATCCTTTTCTTGAGAATATTGTCCCACGGATTGGATTCCCATTGCAGTAATCAGCACCAAAGACCATGTCATGATTTATTCCTTAGAGGTTATTTGTATTGATACATCACTGTTTGTGGTTGTGTGATTTCCACCAGGCAATAATATAATTTTTATCCACATGCCCGATTCCAATTGCAACTATTGCGGCAATTGCCGCAATTACCACAACCACCATTAATATTGTGCTTTGATCAATCATTGTCATACTCTCCTTTAAAATTACAGTTTCTCGCCTGCTTCAAAATCACGGAATCTCACAAACCTAGGGAATCTGAGACTGTATGTGCCGTCTTGGTTTTGGGTGACTGCGTCTGCTTGAACTTCCACCATGTGATCTAGTAATTGATCCCTTGACTCCCAGTATTCATCACGAGCAGTATCACTAAATCCAGTGCCCACGTTAACACTGATTTTTCGATTGTTGTCAACACCCTCACAGATTATAGCACCCAGTCTATTTAGATTGCGACCTGTGCCTTCTTCATATCCAACAATGGTGAGGTCAACTGTGATAGTGGGTTTCCATTTTAGCCATGCGTCAGATCGTTTGCACTCGTAGGGTGCATCCAAATTTTTCACAAGAATGCCCTCATACCCTTGCTCAATTGCCGACTTGGCAAACCTATCCATTTGATCACAACCTTCGCTGGTGCTTAGATTAACATCTAGTCCGGGAACAACCTTCAACAGATCTTTGTGACCCACTAGGTTATTGACAAACTTGTTCAACAGGTCAATCCTGTTCTTCAAGGGTTTTTTCCAAATCCCTGCTGTAAATTCTTCCAACGGAATGATATCAAAAACATAGTAAATGCTGTCATTGGCTTGGGCATCGGTCTTGCGCCGAGCCTGACGCATGAGTTCTTGAAAAGTTTTGCCAGTAATCTCTCCGTCGATTACAAAATTATGCAGAGATACTGGGCGGTCTCTTAGCAGTGCTTGTTCAAAAACTTTTTCAATGTGAGTGAAGTTGTCAAACTTCTTTCCGTTGCGACTGAATATGGTAACGGAATTGCCCTGCACCACAGTCAATGCACGAACTCCATCAAGTTTGACTTCCAGCCGTCTAGTCCCGTGCATCTTGCTGGGGTGGTCTGCCGAATCCTTGGCCAACTGACAGGTGAAACTGGGAATTTTCCATTCAGTTTTTTCCAAAACTTTGTTCAGAGTTTTAATGGTAATACCGCATCGAAGATCTTTGATCAAAACACGTCGAGCAAGATTGTTCCATTCAACGCTGTCAAACCTCTTGCTGATCTCTGCGATTGCGTCGCGAGCAGAATGTCCGGTGATTGATCGTGTGCGCAGGCCTTCCAACAAGGCCCAAAAATCAACCCAGGGATTTTCACAATCCGCAAGATTTTTGGTTTCTGGTACCTTCTTTACATTAAAGATGTAATAGGGATTGTATGCCTGATAACAGTTGAACAAAAAACATTGAGCATTGGTGCTGCCAATTTTGGTTGCAAGCAAGGCTTTTTCGATCACACTTTCCTTGTGTAATCGGCTGTCCGAACTTTCAAGGTCTCGAATCCAGTCTGCTGCCACCTTGGCTCCTTGAAATTTTTTCTCCTCGAAATAATGCAACTCGAGTGCTGTCACAGTGATCCTAAATTAAAGTTATAAAACTACAATTATAGCACCGATTGATTTTTAGGTCAAGATAAAACTTATCACGTAAGTCATTGATTTACTTGCATAATTATCATGCTGTTATTAGGAATGAACTTGGGCAGAGGCTTCTGCTTCGGAGTAACCGCTGCCCAGTAAAACCGCCTGTGGTGGCTGCTCCGTGGATTCTTCACTGACCTGTGTTGCAGTACTAATCCCGGTGCCACTGAGATGATCAAGGTTTCTGCCTTCTCTCAATGCAGCAAGCACAGACTGGCCTCCTAGGATAGTGAGATCAGCTATGCTTTCTAATAATTGCGCGGCGCCGCCCTCGGTGGTATCCCTGCCGATACTTACCAAACCTTGAATAAATCCCAACATACTGATTTGGTCATTGGCCTGGAGATCTGCCCAAACAAGATTGGACAAGGATTGGTTGTATCTCACTCGCTCCAATGCCGCGGCAATGGCATTGGAAGATGTGTTCATTGAGGCAACCTCTGTGGGCCTGGCAGAAATAATTGCTGCTATCTCTGTCAATGCCGCAGGCATCAATCCAGGGCCTGTGGGTAGAGGGAACCCACCTCCACCGGTCATTGCTGCAGTTATAGCCGGGTTCGCGTCCGCACAATAAGTTCCGGCAGCTGGCCCCGAAGGAATAACAATTGGACCCAACTCTATATCTCCAAAATCTCCCTCAATGGTCTCTGTCATAACAGTATAGATGGATGTCAGGGTTGTTAGGCTTCCTGCAGTTTCCAATTGTTGTAATTGTGTTGTCAGATTTGTTATCTCTGCCGTGTGTGGGATTCCTGATGGTGTTCCGATAACATCTATTGTTGTTATGGCTCCATTGGGACCGGTGCCACGACCAGCTGCAAGAGTGTTTGTATAGTATTGGTATGTTGAATTTGAAATTGGTTGTGTCAGCGCAATCACATCAGGTAAATTCTTTGTAGTTTCAATTGTTGAGAAAGCTTCAGATAAAGATTCAATATTCACAGTCGCGATTGCATTAACTTGTTGAAAACCAACCTGCAATGCCTTGTTGGCCAAGGCTTGGTCTGGTGGAATAATTGTACTGAGTCTATCATATGCTGTTATAATATATTTTGGCAACAATGTTTTTAATGAATCATTAACCGTGCCCGGTGTGTTGGCAACAATGTATATGGGACGAGTTCCCACTGATGTAACCACAGTGAGACTTTGATAACTGTTTGGAAATATCTTCACAGGATTTAATAAATCAGCCATGGAATTTAATCCATCAGGATAGTTTACCAGCCTGGCGAGAGGATTGGGTCGCGGATTAGCTGGCAAAGTAATACCAAGTATCTTTAATATTTCTGCAAGATCGTCACCGAGAATTGTCTGCATGGCTCGATACATGGCTTTTTGTATGGGGGTGGTGGTGACAGCGGTGGATTGACCACTTAGATTAGATATGATACTTGATGGCACACCCTGATTCAACAATGCTGATGTTAGCGCAGAAGTAAACTTGCCAGATTGTCTTAATTGTTGCAATAAGACAATTGGACTTCCAAAATTTTCTAAGTTAGAAAAATTTATTAACCTGCCTAATTTTGCTAAATCACTACCAAAAGCCTGAGTGGCCAAATTTATTGACGTTAGATCACCTGTGATAAGATTATCCATGTTGGTAAACGTATTGGCTAGATAGGTATAGGCATTGATTGCACTGAATAAAAATACATTAACTTGACGCGCATGAGCATCTAATAAGTTAAGTGCTTGAACAAATTTTGTAAGATCACCATTTCCTAAATATTCTGCGGCTTTGTTTGCAACTAACCCTGACAATCCAGGAGTAGCAATCACTGTGGAAAGATTGGTGTAGGCCGAGGGAATTGAATCTGTCAGTGCCGGGCAAGTATTGGCGCTCAATGATCTAAGAGTAGTCATCACCGACGACGACAACACAGCATTACCTGTTGTTATGGTATTATGAAACGTTGAAATTAAATCAAGATTTCCAAAAGCATTCACGGCAGAAGTAAGGTCAGCATTGACAGCTAGACCGGTATTTTGTAATAAACTTTGGCCTGCAGTTAATTCCAAAGGGGTTAACATAAATCTAGATTAACCTCCTACAAAAACATTTTGACTGCCACCGATTCTGGCATGACCACATGAGTCTTTATGCCCGGTAAGAACAACCTGCTGTCCTGCTATTCGCACACCTGAAGACCCTGGCCTGGTGATAGCACTGCAATGTGAGGGTGGGCACTTTTTGCGCCCACAGCAGGGATGAGGAGAAACTTTAAGATTGCCGGCTGCTATTGGGCGTCCGTTCACAGTTACAGAACCAATGCCCGTTAATATCACCCCTCCAGCACTATTTGTATCTCCCTGTCGTTGCACAGCCGGCATCAAATTATCCTATCAATATTTTTTTGGTAACTGGGTTGATTCCAATGGTGGCTTTGATGTAACTGTCTCGTACTTCCTCCCGCACCAACGCAATCATACTAACCGCTTCTTTATTTAGTTGGATGTTTTTGTCAGGATTTGCAGTGAATAGTCCCATAATCATTTGAATTCCCTGTTGACTTGGAACCACAGTGAGTGGTTTGGAAATGATGTAGCAGGTATCACGAATTTCTTCAATTCGAGCTACCATTTCATCACCATTGGAAATTTTAATGGTATAAATTTCATGTGGTTCAATGCTCATGTTTGTCCCAGGTGTGTTTTAAGCTCTGTAAATCCGCCAATTAGTTTGTCATCGATGAATATTTGCGGGAGAGTCATGGCATTAGGTGCTGCCTCGAGTAATTGTTCTTTGGTCCAATCTTTACTGATATTTCTTTCTTCATATGGTATATTCTTCAGTCTCAATAAGTTTTTTGCTTGCACACAATATCCACAAAAATCTTTGGTCCAAACTATGGTAGACATATATTATTCCTTTGTTATTATTTTAATGTATTATATATGACCATAGATGCACACGAACTAACATCTACTTCAAAACGATTGGTTTACAGAAACACTTTAGATAGATGGTAAATCTTCGTAATTTAATTCGCTGCTCATTGCTCCAATGATGTAATTGGTGGATTCGGTTTCCTGCAAGGCCGACTGTTTGTTTGAAGTGTTTGAGTGTTTGTTAAACCACGGAATTGGCGTGCTCCTTGGTGCTGGTTGCTGATATTTGATACCAATTTCTTTCAGCGCCGTGGCTGCGGTATAATCCATGAAGTCCTTGAGAATATTGGCATTGAGTCCAATCACCGGTCCTTTGTTAAACAGATAATCAGACCAGACTTTTTCTTCTTTAATCACATCCATGTACAGAGAATACACTTCTTCTGTGCATTCTTTTTGAATTGCAGCAAAACGCGAATCATCTTTGACCACTTGATTAATAATGTATGCAGTCCAATCTTTGTGGAGCAACTCATCTTGTAGGATTAGACTTATGATATTGCCATTGCCAATGAAGATCTTGTTTTCAACCATGGCCAAACTTGTGGCAAACGACACCATGAATCGCAATGCCTCCAAGGCATAACTCGCATGCAATGCCAACCAAATAGCACGGATATGATCAACCTCGTCAATTTTGTGTCCCAGTTCTTTTTTGCAATTCATTGTGTGCAATGTTTCATAATGTTGCCCCACAGAAACAGCCATATTGATAATTTCTTCGTTGTGGTGGATTTTATTAAATTCATCCTTGGGAACATTGTAAATGTTGCGTATGATATGGCTGTAACTTTTGCTGTGGAGGTTGGTTTCAAACATGGTCCATATGAGAACCAAGGCTTCTAATTCTGGAATTGACACCACCGGTAAAAATATTTGTGCAGGATAACGACCTTGAATACTGTCCAGGGCGGTTTGCCGTAAAAGATTGCTGGTAAAAATATGCTTTACTGTGTCGCTGGAATCTTTAAAGTCGGCTGCGTCTTTGGTTAAATTAATTTCTTCTGGTACCCAAAAGAATCCCCGTTGTGTTTCTTCGAATTTTGCAATCCTAGGATATCTAAACTCCTCAAACCGTTGAACGGTGACAGGACCTGCTGGATCCAAGAACATCTTTCTAGTTAGATAGTTGGTTGTGGTTGAAAAATTATAGTGTTTTTTACTCATTTATATTGTTCCATTCTCTGTTTTGTTCACAGCGTACATGCAGCGCAATTCTCTTCGTCATCGATATTTTCTATCACAGTCGGAACTTCATCAACTGTTGTTTTAGATCCTTGTTTTTCAAGCAAGGAATAATACAGTGTCTTCAATCCATAGGAATGTGCCAGCATTAAATTCTTGGCAATCAATGTGGTTGGTATTTTCTTGTCCTCAAAGTGTCTTGGCGAATAAAAAGTATTGGTTGAAATACTTTGATCAACATAGGCAGCCAATACCGCAGCCGTTTTTAAGTAGCCAATACAATCCTTTTGCTCCCACATCAATTGATATTTTGATTTTAATTTATGATATTCTGGTACTACTTGAATAAACGAGCCGGCCTTGGATTCCTTGATAGTGATCAAGCTCATTGGCATCTCAATGCCATTGGTGCTGTTGATAACCACGCTGGAACTCTCCACAGGCGCCACGGCCATAATGGTTGCATTGCGAACACCGTGTATTTTCATCTTACCGCGTAGTTCTTTCCATCCCAAGTCTGAATCTGGTTTAAAATTTGTGAGTGCATTTACTCCATTGGCCCGTAATTCCCACGGGAACACGCCTTGCCCATATCTTGTTTTGTCGCTGTCCACACACTTGCCGCGTTCTTGGGCCAATTCCACCGAGGCTTCAGTAAGGTAAAACGCCTGATGTTCGATCCAAGTTTTGACTTCTGCCAATGAATCAGATTCTCCATAGTGCAATCCGCGTTTGGCGTGCCAGTATGCAAGGTTGGTCACACCAATGCCCAAGGGACGAATCTCCTCATTGCTGAGACGACTTTGAATTGATAGAAAATCTTGATAATCTAAAATATTGTTCAACGAACGATGCAGTATGCGACAGGTCCTGCGCATGTCTTCGGGGTTGCGAAATGCACCCCAGTTAATGGACCCAAGAGTACAGAGAGAAATTCTACCTTGATCATCATTTAATCGTTTGAATGGTTTTGAAGGCAACACAATTTCAGCGCACAAATTTGATTGATAAATTACATGGTGCTTTGGATCAAACGAACCTTGCTGTTGCACATTGTCGGTGTACATCAAATAGATACGACCAGTGTCGGTTCTCTCTTTGAGTATGCCACCTTTGAATACTTCTTCGGATGACATGGTTTTTGTCCGAAGATCCTTTCGCTTTTCATACTTGCCATAAAGTTCTTCAAATAATGCTGTGTCCTGATAAAAGGCTTCATACAAATCTGGAACTTCGTTGGGATCAAAGAATGTGATGTTTTCTTTGTTTTTAAACCTGCGCCAGAAGAAAGCATTTAGGACCACTGCATAATCCAAATGTCGAACTCGTGTTTCTTCGGTGCCTTGATTGTTTTTTAATACAATGAGATCATCAAACTGATAATGCCAGATTGGAAAATACACCGTGCAGGAGGCATTGCGGATACCGCCTTGACTGCAACTACGCAGATCGCTGAACCATTTTTTAAGAAACGGAATCATGCCGGTGTGCATAATCTCACCGCCACGAATGGGTGCGCCCAACGGTCGTAGTCGGCCAATTTCTAATCCAATGCCGGCACGTTTGCCAGCATACTTGGCCATCATCTCACCGCTGGCAAATATGCTGTCTAAATCATCATCACTGCGAATAAGTACACAGGAACTGAATTGTTTGGTGGGAGTACCAAGACCGGCGAGAACCGGAGTGGACAATGTAAATAACCCCTCGGAGGAACAGGTATAATATTCTTTGATATACTTCATCCTGGCCATGTTGGGTTCTTCTTTATGAAACACTGTGGCAGCAGCTATCATATAACGAACCTGAGGAGTTTCGTAAATTTCTTTGCTGGCACGATTTCGTACTAGATATTTTTCAATCAATTGTTCAATGGCTGCATAACTGTATTGTTCGTCTTTGTCGTGATCGATCATGTTGTTCATGCGATCCCAATCTTCTTTGGAGTACCACTCCAATAATTCCTTGGTGTACAATCCTACTCTTATATTTCTCTGTACAATATCATACAGGTGAGGCGGTTCATAGGTACCATACACATCTTTCCTCAGCATGCTCAGTCTTTGTTTGCCAGCCACAAATTGATAATTTGTGTGTCCAACATCGGGGTTGGTTTCAATGTCAATAAGGTCAACGATTGCTCGTAATGTAATTCCGTCAATTTCTTTTGTGGTGATTCCATCATGAAAGTGCAATTGAGCTTTGATTTCAATCATGCTCTGACTAACGTCAGCAATTCCCCTGCAAATTTTAGCAACTTGAGCTTGCCATTTTTCCAAGGCCAGTGGTTCTTTTTCTCCGGACCGTTTGATTACTGTAATCAAATTCATTTTATGTTCTTTTAAAGGTACTTTTCTATAATATCTTGTTGAGTAATTCTTTTTTTGTATGCGTGTGCTTGATTGGTATTTACTAACAAATCTGATTCCCAATTCAGTATATATTTTCTTTTTGCTGCCAGGACTAAATTATGACCATCTTCGGTTAATGCAAATTCTGCGTCGATAATTTCAGGATGTTGCGTCAGTGACATAGTATACAAGATTCCAAGTCCGCGAGCAACCTCACAATAGATATTATCACTCAAAAGTTGCCACGGATCAGGCCAATATTGTTGCTCATCCCAGTGTAAATGATAGGCGTGCCAAGGACAATCAAACCACCAACTGTTTATGCTTTGAAGAGCAGTGTAAAGATCTTGTGTTTGGCATTGTTGACGCAGGTGGTTCCAGCTGACCAAGCGATTACTAAATTGCGATTCCCACATTAAGCCAGGTGCGAAACGGAATAGGTTAACGACCCAATGACTCCTGTGGAGGTTGAAGTGTACTTAATACTGATCACATCACCGGACTGTGAAACCGACAAGGTGATGCCGGTGGGATTGTTTTCCACAAAGTCGTCGGTGGATATCAGACCAGCAGAACTGTCTCCTATATCCGAGACCACCAACAAGGTACCGGTACGATAATCATAATTACGTGTGATGGTATAGACCATGTTGAATGCACGAATCAAGGTGGCATCAACAGTGAAAATTGTTTGGTTAGAAACGTTATTGGCCAACACAAAAATTTTGCCGGATTCTCTTACATATGTTCCTAATTCTATTTCTGAACCGTTGGTGATGCCGATGCTGGATTTATTATTGAGTTCAACTCTGCGATATGTGGTTGCAAAGGCATCAGCTCTTTCAAACATGTCACCAATACTGATGTTATTGTCATCTTCAAATTCAATTATTGGAAAAGCCGGAGCAGTAACTCCGCCAAATTCATTGCCG
>SXGR01447847.1_pt1 | contig 11320 bp, 10 predicted proteins | sample 3174711 | NCBI WGS metagenome assembly SXGR01 (sample SAMN11356860, study PRJNA531348) | freshwater metagenome | isolation source: freshwater sample F1-60 | place: China: Fuxian Lake, Yuxi | collected 2017-12-25
AAGGTCACCGGCCATACCACTTGCCCCGCCAACGATGAGCAACACCGCATCGCGGTGCGACAGCGCAGCCAGCGTCTCGACTGCAACATCAACACCTTTCAACGGCTGGATACGACCCACGAACAACAGCACAGGATGGCTTGCCAGACCAAGCGCACTGCGAGCACCCGCACGACTCCCTGGCGAGAAATAGGCGCGATCAACACCAGGGGTAATCACTTCGACAGTGCCAGGCGACGCGCCGTACACCTCACGAAATTGCTGACGCTCCTCTTCACACGACACAAAGATGGCATCACTGCAACCGATGATTGCCGACTCGGTTAACTCTCTGGCAGCCGACTCGGTGTCTCCGTGCATTGCCTTGACTCGTGCCAGCGTGTGAAACGTGGTCACGAGCGGGAGATTCAGTTCGTGCTTGAGTTGATGGCCTGCCAAACCCGAAAGCCAGTAGTTGGCGTGAATCACTTGGGCGCGGGAGTGCGTGCGAATATGGTGGCCCACCGCATCGGTGAACTCGGGAACGATGTCGATCAATTGTTCTTTTGGCAAGTCGACATCGCCAGCCCGCACGTGTACTAGTCGGTGGTTGGGCTCGATTTCCACGACGTCGGGCAAGCCGCGCTTCCACGCACGTGTGTAAGTGGTGCACTCCACCCCGAGACGCGCCAACGACGAAGTGAGTTCGCGCACATACACGTTCATGCCGCCGCCATCACCGACGCCGGGTTGGGCCAGCGGTGACGTGTGTAAAGACAGCACGGCTACGCGCTGCGCAGGGGTTGCAGCCATCTCCTCTGAACCTATCTGGCTACGGCGTATCTCCTACAACGAAGCTGCGATAGATCGCCAGCATCGCCTGCTTTTGCTCATCACTGAGCCGAGTGTCATTGGCCACGGCGTCGACGACTGCGTTGCCCTGTGCTTCTTTGGGGTCCATCATTCCAGCGCGTTCATACAGCGTCTCGGCAGAAATCTCCAACGCACGGGCAATCTGTTGCAAGATGTCCGCGGATGGTTTGCGCAAACCACGTTCAATTTGTGACAAATAAGGGTTTGAAACACCAGCACGTTTAGCCAAATCGCGAATGGACTGCTGGGCGATCTCGCGCTGCTGGCGAATGAACGCACCGAGGTCCGGACGTTTGCGACTGGACACGCTCTAGCGACCTTCGTCGAGCAACGAATCCACATCCGACGACGAAGTGCGATAGCGCTGCACGAGTTCGTCAGACAGTTCGTCGATGCGCGTGAATAACTGCTTTCGTTCGATCGACATCCGCGACTCAAACTCGGCAAGCACCGTGCGACACGACACCAAATCAGCGTCATCCAAATTGCGCAGGTTGCCGAAACCCGACTCCACGCACAGCGCCTCGAGTTCACCCAGCAGCGGATGCTCAGCCACTACGGCAGTGTCGCGCGGGGGACGATTCGAACCCGTGCCGCGCTCGGCTGCAAACACTCGGGCGATGCCATCGGTGACATCCAGCAGTGCCTCTTCGCCCGTGGAGCGACGGCGTTGCTCTTCGCGCACCAGGTCGAGTCTTCCCTGAGCAAGTCGTCGCACGAACGACACCGCGTCTTCGGCGGCTTGTAGTTCGGTGCGTAGTGCTCGCACCTCGGGCAACGTGAAAGCCGAGAAATCGTTGGCGCCACCAGAAACCGGAGGCAAAATTGCAACCTCGTCGGATTCGCTCACGACGGCATCTGGTGTGCATTCTTCGCCGTTGAGCCACACTGTGCAAGATTCCAGCACGCTGGCAAATGACGGGCCGAACTGTTGCTTGGCGCCCGACAGAACTTCGGCCACAGTTGCACCGGCGATGGTGTCGCGTGGCGTTCCGGCGGCTTCACGGGCTGACGCAAAAAGCAAGAGCCGTGCCACGTGGTCAGCGTACCCAAGCGACTACCCTGCGACGGGAGCATCTAAGCCGCTCCACCATGCATCCAACAAACCACAACCCATTGACGCCGCCCGAAACTTCGATGTCACTACATCAGTCGCCACTCATCGTGGTGCGCCACGGCGAATCAGAGTGGAACGTGCTGGGCAAATGGCAAGGGCGTGCCGACACCCGACTCACCGACGCCGGCCGCGCCCAGGCTGCCGAAGCCGCCGAACATCTGCTGAGTCTCAACGTAGATCTCGCCCGGGTGGTTGCCAGCACGTTGTCGCGTGCCCGCGAAACCGCCGAAATCATCGCCAATCGGCTGGGTCTTGGCACTCCACAACTCGACGAGCGTCTTGTGGAAACCGATGTGGGCCCGTGGGAGGGCCTGCGTGAGCAAGAAATCGAGTCTCAATATCCCAATTATTTGCGCGACCGTCGGACTCCCCCCAATTTCGAGCCTGCTAGCGCTGTGTTTGCTCGCGTGACTATGGCGCTACATGAACACATGCAAGTTGGTACTCGAGTGCTCGTGGTGAGCCATAGCGGAGTCATTCGCACGGTTCGCCGGCTGATGCAGGTGCCTGACCGCCGTCTGCACAATCTTGAAGGATGCACGTTCAGCACCGACTCGGTTGGTCAACTCGTGGCTGGCGACTACATCTCGCTCGCCACCAACACGCGAGCCACAACGAACGATTCGGTCTAGCGTCGTTCGCTGTGCGTCGCCTGCTTGACACGTCGTACGACGCTGCCGTTCGCGACGCCCTGCTGCCGCTCACCGTCACACGAATGGCGGCCAACACGTGTTACCGATTTGCACCACCATTCATCGCCATCATCGCCGGCCAAGCGCAGGGATTCGACGTTTCCATCACCCGGGTGGGGCTGGTCATCAGTGTTTCTGAGTTGGCTGGTTTTCTGGCGCCAGCGCTTGGCAATTTTGTGGATCGTGTTTCGCGACGTACATCAATGGCAGTGGGTCTCATCGGTGCATTCATCGGCATCATGATGATGGCGGCAGCCCCAAACGTGATCGTGCTGTGTGTTGGGCTCACGACGCTCAACTTGCTCAAGTCATGTTTCGACCTCAGCATGGCAGCGTGGATCAGTGACCGCGTGCCATATGCCCGACGTGGTCGCGTCGTTGGCATCACCGAAACATCGTGGGCACTCAGCCTGCTACTTGGTGTATCGGCTCTCGGATTAATCACCGCTGCGTCATCTTGGCGGGTGGCTAGCGCAATCGGTGGAGTCGCCGTTGCAATGTGTGCAGTCTGGCTCGATCGTCGCATCCGCGCCAGTGGCGAAGTCGTGGTCACCAGCGAAACACCAGTGGCAGTGCCAGGTGCACGAATGGCGCCGAACGGTTGGCTGGTACCGCTGTCAATGTTTGGCCTGATGGGCGCCAGCCAATGTTTGTTCGTCACGTTTGGCGCTTGGCTGGCCGACGACTTCAACTTTGGTGCCTCGGGAATTGCAGCCGTCGGGTTTGCCCTGGGTGCCGGCGAACTGCTGTCATCAATCGCTAGTGCGAAACTCACCGATCGCGTCGGCAAAGAACGCAGTGTTGCACTCGGTGCCGGTTTGATGGTGCCGAGCGCACTCATTTTGGCGGGGTTTGATTCGGTGCTGTTGGTGGGCCTCGTTGCACTTGCCGTCTTTATCATCGGCTTTGAGTTCGCGGTAGTCAGCATGTTGCCAATCGCCACCAACTTGTTCAGTGCTGCACCCGGCAAGGGTTTTGGATTGGTCATCGGTGCCGGCACGTTCGGTCGCGGTGTGCTCACGTTTGTTGCGACGTTGCTCTACGAACAATTCGGGGTATCTGGTGCGGCTTTGGCCAGCATTGGGTGTGCGGTGCTGAGCGGCATCACTATCTTGCTGTTTAACCGCAGTACGAGTGCGGTCTAGCCGCGGTACGAATTTGTAATCGGCAGACGGCGATCTTTTCCGAACGCCTTGCTCGTCACGCGCACACCTGGCGCCAACTGGCGGCGCTTGTATTCGTTGTTATCCACCAGCCGCACGATGCGCCGCACCAACGATTCATCGTGGCCTAAAGCGATAATTTCAGCAGCGGTGCGATCCTGCTCTATGTACAGAGCGAGTACGGCGTCAAGCACGTCATATGGCGGCAGGCTTTGATCGTCGCGCTGATCGGGTCGTAGTTCTGCCGACGGTGGTTTGGTGAGTGTTGCGGCCGGAATGATTTCGCACCCGGCCCGTTGGTTGATGCGCTGGCTGAGTGCGTACACATCAGTTTTGAAGATGTCTTTGATCATCGCAAAGCCACCCACCGAATCGCCGTACAAGGTGAAATAGCCCACGGCTAGTTCGCTCTTGTTGCCAGTCGTGAGCACCATCCACCCAAACTTGTTGGACAGCGCCATCAAGGTGGTGCCCCGCACGCGGCTCTGCAGATTTTCTTCGGTGAGATCAGCAGCGCGACCAGCAAACGCGTCAGTCGTCATCTGCAAGTAGGCAGCAAAAGCCGGCTCAATCGGAATCGTGCGCATGTCGATGCCCAGATTGCGCGCCAGATCTGCAGCATCGGTCTGTGAACCATCGCTCGAGTACCGCGATGGCATCGACACTCCGTGCACATGGGTGGCGCCCAAAGCCTCAACGGCAACGGCAGCCACGAGTGCCGAGTCGATGCCTCCGGATAAGCCAAGCACTACATCCGTAAAACCGTTCTTGTGCACATAGTCGCGCGTGCCCAATGCCAAGGCCGCCAGAATTCGGTCGTAGTCATTGGCTACCTCGGCGATGCGTTTTGTGACCGGTGCCGATTTGGCCAAAGGTGTACTGACGGCAACCGTCGTAGCACCAGTCGCATTTTGTGCAACCACTCTCTCGGTAATCGGCACATCCACCACGAGCAACTCTTCGACGAAGTGGGCAGCACGTGCCATGACAGCCCCATCAAAATCAACCACCACCGAACCACCATCAAACACGAGCTCGTCTTGCCCGCAGACCTGATTGACATAGGCGATGGGCATTCCGGTTTCTCGGGCACGATCGGCAACGGTGCGCTCACGCTCACCACTCTTGGCGCGTTCGAACGGTGAACCATTGATGTTGATACACAGTTGCGCACCTGCTGCGCGGGCCCGTGCCACTGGGCCATCACTCACCCAGATGTCTTCGCAGATGGTGATTGCCACTGCCACACCTGCCACGCTGTACAAAGTGGCGTCTTCATGCCCGGCAGCAAAGTATCGAGCTTCATCAAACACCGCGTAGTTCGGCAGCAACTGTTTGTGATACACACCGAGCACCGCACCGTTGGCGCACAGTGCAGCAGCATTGAACAGTCGCGGCGGGTTCGCACTCGGTTGGGTTTGTTGCTCGATGAATGCATCATCGGCTGTATCGACGAAACCAACGACAATCGCACAGCGACCGCTCCGCGCGGCCACCTTTTCCAGTGCCGCACGGTTGTCGGCCACGAACCCGGCTTTCAAGACCAGATCTTCGGGTGGATAGCCCGACAAAGTGAGCTCGGGAAACGCGACGAGATCACATCCAGCTGCTTCAGCGCGGGCAGCGAACGCCTCGATTTGGGCCAGGTTGTGGGCTAAATCCCCGACTCGTGGGTTGACTTGTGCCAAACCCACGCGGATTACTGCGGCCCGTGTTTGCGTCACAATTTCACACTACTGAGCCAAATTATGGCCAGCCCCCAAAGTTTTTACACGCCGTTTACAAACGGATGATGCCGCCGACACGCGGATGTACGAAACTGTGGTGTCACGTTCCCCGAAAGGAAACCATCACCATGCCATACCAAGCCGAATACATCTGGATCGACGGTGTCAAGCCGACACCCATGCTGCGCTCAAAAACAAAAATCATTGACAACTCGGTGAAGACTCCACCCATCTGGGGTTTCGACGGCTCGTCGACCGAACAAGCAACAGGTGAGTCATCGGACTGCGTTCTCAAACCGGTGTACTGGTGCAAGGACCCACTTCGTGGAGGTCGCAACATTCTGGTGATGTGCGAGGTGTATTTGGCCAGCACCGACGAACCACATCCAACCAACACGCGAGCAGCCTGCGCCGAGGCAGCGGCAATGTACAAAGAGCACGGCATGATCTACGGCATCGAACAGGAATACACGTTGATGCGCTTGAACGGTCGCCCGTACGGTTTCCCCGAACTCGATGGCGAGCCTGGCCCCCAAGGGCCGTACTACTGCGGCGTTGGTGCTGGGCGCGTCATGGGACGTGACTTGATCGAGATTCACACCATCGCATGTCTCGAAGCTGGTCTCATGATCTCGGGCACCAACGCCGAGGTGATGCCCGGACAATGGGAATACCAAGTTGGCCCACTCGATGCACTCGCTGTGAGCGACCAGATGTATGTCGCCCGCTGGCTCTTGCATCGCATCGCCGAAGACTTCGACATCGTCGTGTCCTTCGACGCCAAGCCACAAAAAGGTGACTGGAACGGTGCTGGTGCACACACCAACTTTTCCACGAAGGCGATGCGTGCGTCGTATGACGCCGTTGATGCGGCCTGTAAAGCAATCGGCACTCGCGTGATGGAGCACGTAAAGAACTACGGCCATGACATCGAAAGTCGCCTGACCGGCAAGCACGAGACTGCACCGTGGAACCAGTTCAGCTACGGCGTGTCTAATCGTGGTGCGTCGATTCGTATTCCATGGCAAGTTGCCAAGGATCGCAAGGGCTACGCCGAAGATCGTCGTCCGAACGCCAACATGGACCCATACGTGGTGACCCGCCTCATTCTCGAGACGGTGTGCTCACAGGCAAAACCGCTGTCTGCCAGCAAGGCCAAGAAGCCGGCAACAAAAAAGTCACCAAAGCCGAAAAAGAAGGCTCGAAAATAACGAGACTCACTCCGTGACGGTTGACTAAAGGGGTGCCACGCATGCTCGATGCCCAACGCGACTACGTACTGCGTACGGTCGAGGAACGCGGCATCCGATTGGTGCGTCTGTGGTTTACCGATGTGCTGGGCACTCTGAAAAGTTTTGCCATTAGCCCAGCCGAAATGGAAAACGCGCTCAACGACGGTATGAGTTTTGACGGCTCATCCATCGACGGATACGGCCGCGTGCAAGAAGCCGATGTGCTCGCCTTGCCCGACCCCAACACGTTTGAAGTACTGCCGTGGGTCGACGCCAAGTCCGCCGAGGCACGAGTCTTTTGTGACATTGCCCAGTTGGATGGCACACCGTTTGAGGGCGACCCACGACAAGTGTTGCGACGCAACCTGGAAGCCGCCCGCAAATTGGGCTTGGTGTTTTATGTTGCACCCGACGTCGAGTACTTCTATTTCGCTCCACGCAACGACGGTGGTCGACCAGTGCCACTTGACCAAGGCGGTTTTTTCGATCTCACCACCACGGATATCACCAGTTCCCTGCGCAAAGAAACCATCCGCACGCTCGAGACCATGAGTATTCCGGTCGAATACAGCTTTCACGAAGATTCACCCAGCCAACACGAAATTGATTTGCGCCACACCGACGCACTCACGATGGCCGACAGCATCATGACCTTCCGCTTCGTTGTGAAAGAGATTGCAGCGATGCGCGACGTGCATGCCACATTCATGCCCAAGCCGCTCGAAGGCGTGCAGGGCTCGGGCATGCACTTGCACTTGTCACTCTTCGAGGGCGACATGAACGCTTTCCATTCAGAGAGCGACCCTTACAATCTGAGCGACACCGCCAAGTCATTCATGGCTGGTTTGTTGCGCCACGCTGCCGAGATCACCGCAGTCACCAATCAAACCGTCAACAGTTACAAACGCCTCGTGCCTGGCTTTGAAGCCCCCGTGCATGTGTCGTGGGCGCGCAACAACCGCAGTGGTCTCATCCGCGTGCCGGTACCCAAGCGTGGCAGTGAACTCGCCACCCGAATCGAACTGCGATCCCCCGACCCGGCCTGCAACCCTTATCTGGCTTTTTCTGTGATCTTGGCAGCTGGCTTGCGGGGCATCGAGGAAGGGTACGAACTCCCGAGTGAGGCCGACGCCAACTTGTTCGAAATGGGCGATGCGGCACTCACCAAATTGGGCATCGAACAACTGCCGCAGTCGCTCAACGATGCCTTGCGAGTAATGGAGTCGTCACAGCTCGTTGCCGAAGCGCTTGGCGAGCACATTTTTGAATGGTTCCTGCGCAACAAGCGTGCTGAGTGGCGCAAATACAAAACGCACGTGTCGCAGTTTGAGATCGATACCTACCTGCGCTCCCTATGACCAGTACGGGATTGCTTGCTGTCTACCCGGACAACCCGAGTGTGGATCTGGCGCGCACGCTCGACTTGGCGAATTTCGCCTGGAAGGGCGTCGCCAACCCCGAGACGTTGGTCCGCTTGCAACCAACTGAGGGCTGGATGGGTGCAGTCGTGGCATGCGACGAAGACCCCGAAGGTGGATGGGCATTGTGTCGCAACCTGCGCCGACTTGATCGGCCGGTCCAGCGCATCCTGGTGCTCATCACGGGGGCCCAGATTGCTGACCTCGAGATGCGCGACAATCTGTTTGACGATTTTCTGCTGACCCCGTTTCATCCACGCGAACTCGAAGCTCGACTGCGACATTTGTTCTACAACGAGATTTCCGCACCCTCTGCAGTCGTTATCGAACACGCTGGGCTGCGATTGAATCTTGAGACATACCAGGCCACTTTCGATGGCCGGCCGCTCGACCTCACCTACATGGAATACGAACTGCTCAAATACTTTGCCCACAACCCCGGCCGCGTGTATTCACGCGAAGTGCTCTTGTCAGAGGTATGGGGATACGAATACTTCGGTGGCGCGCGCACTGTTGACGTGCACGTGCGACGTTTGCGCGCCAAACTCGGCGAAGAACATGCTCATCTCATCGAAACCGTGCGCAGCGTCGGATACCGCTTCGGTGCATCAAAATGGCAGGGCTGATTGCTGCATAACTCGGGCCAAGCGCCCATGGGTCTCGAGCATCTCGGGCAACTTGTTGCTCACTAGTTGGTAATCACGCACGACGACACGACCGTGCACAATCGTGTGTTTGGCACTTGTCGGCCCGCAACGCAGCCAGCCCTCGATCGGGTCATCCACCACGCCAGCAAATTGCGGGCCCTCGAGCGACCACACCGCAAGGTCCCCCACGCTGCCCACACTCAATTCACCGATTTCGCCCATTCGACCCAAACAACCTGCCCCACCCCGCGTTGCGCACTCCAGCGCCATGCGCGCCGTGCCCACTGCAGCCCCACTCGACAACTTGGCCAGCAGCATCGCTTGGCGTGCTTCGAGCCACAGCGATGCCGAGTCGGCCGAAGACGAACCGTCAACACCCAGCCCCACGTGCACACCTGCTGCCCGCAGCGACACCACCGGTGCGATGCCCGACGAAAGAATCATGTTGCTGCTCGGACAATGCGCCACACCTACACCTGCTGCCCCAAGCCGAATAATTTCTTCGGCGTTCGGTTTCACACAATGTGCCAACCACACGCGGTCACTCACCCATCCGACATCTGCTAAATACTCAGTTGGCCGGCAACCAAACGTGGCAATTGAGAAAGCATCGTCTTCGTCATTTTCGGCAAAATGTGTGTGCAGCCGAACATCGAGTCGTTCGGCCAATCGGGCTGAGTCGATCATCAATTGTTTGGTCACGCTGAATGGGGAACATGGCGCCAACGCCACTCGCACCATTGCCCCGCGTGCCCGGTCGTGATGTTGGGCGACAACTCGCTCACTCGTGGCCAAGATTTCGTCGTGATCTTGCACGACATCATCAGGTGGTAGCCCACCGTCTTTTTCCGACAACGACATCGACCCATACGTTGGATGAAAGCGCATGCCAAGGTCGCGTGCAGCAGCAATTTCGGCAGCCAACAAGTCGCCAGCGCCCCGCGGATGCAGATACAGATGATCCGACGAGGTGGTGCAACCCGAAAGCGCCAGTTCTGCCAACCCCACCCACGCCGACACATGAGCAGACTCCTCGTTGAGCCCCCGCCACAGCGGATACAGCGTGCGCAGCCAACCGAACAACGCCGAGTTGGTCATTGGGCCGTACGCCCGGGTCAGGTTCTGATACAGGTGGTGATGTGCATTGACGAGCCCTGGTGTCACCAGACAACCCCTTGCGTCTATTTGTTCGCGCGCCGCAGGATGCGCGCCAGTCCCAACTGCTGACACGAAGCCATTGGTGACTGCTACCCAGCCGTTGGGTATTTCTCGTCGTTCGTCATCGAGTGTGGCAAGCAACCGCGCCGAATGAACGACGAGGTCTACTGGTGACGAAGACGTGCTCAGGTATTGAGCTCGAGCAACTCGCTCGCTTCGTTGCGCTTGCGTGCGTCACGGTGGAGCGACTCACCGAGAAAGGCGGCGATGACAGCGGTGCCCAGCCCGACCAGAATCGGAAACGACAACAAAAAGATTGCCAGGATGATGGCACCCAACATCGCGTTACTTCTTGCGGCGTGGCGCCGACTTCTTGGCTGGCTTTGTTGATCCAGCGGGCTTTGTTGACTTAGCCACAGGCAAGTAGACCCACGCTTCAATTTCCACCGCACCGTTGGCCGGCAGTGATGCCACGCCAATCGTGCTGCGCGCCGGGCGATGCGAGCCGAAGCCAGCCACGTACGCCTCGTTGAACGTGGCAAACGTGTCCATGTCGGTAAGAAAGCACAGCGTCTTTACAACGTCGCTGAGTTTGGCTCCAACTCCGGCGAGATGATTCTGCAGATTGGCCATCGCCTGAGTGGTTTGGGCCTTCACGCCACCCTCTACGATGCTGCCGTCACGCAAGCCAAGTTGGCCAGAGACGATGATCCAATCGCCTGCGCGAACGACGGGTGTATACGGTCCGATTGGTGCTGCCATATTCGTAAGGCTAGACGCAGCCGACCTCACTATCGTTACCGCGTGGATACTGACCGCGTAAATCCATACTCCACCGCTGTGGGCAGTCGGCGAGCTTTTTTGCAAGAGTCGGGGCGAGTCGTTATCGCCAGTGCCGCATCACTTGGTATCGCATCGCTCCTGGCGGCCTGTGGTGGTGGCGACAACAGCGGCATGGCAGACAACGGCACGATAAATAACGGCATCGCCCTGCCTGATGATGTACAGATCGTCCAACGGTTCCCGCAAAATCTGGTGGCAGGACCGATTCGAATGCCCATTTCGTTGGCTAGCGGCGGGGGTCTGCTCACCACGGGTGGACCAATCGCAACACCAACAGAACTCTCGGCACGCATCATGCGTATTGATGGCGAGCGTGATGAACTTGTGGTCGAAAATCTCATCGCGCCGCGTCACGATGCCGACTTGGCGACGCCCTATTGGCTGTTTCGCACTGCGATCAACGAGCCCGGGTTTTACCGTTTGATTTTGACCGCTGGCCCGAGTGACGGCGCAGCATTTCAGGTGTTTGCC
>SXGR01293912.1_pt1 | contig 11319 bp, 11 predicted proteins | sample 3174711 | NCBI WGS metagenome assembly SXGR01 (sample SAMN11356860, study PRJNA531348) | freshwater metagenome | isolation source: freshwater sample F1-60 | place: China: Fuxian Lake, Yuxi | collected 2017-12-25
ACTGTCGTTTATAGAGAAAAGTACCATATCTGCTGAATGTGGATTTAAGTATAATGCCCACATGCTAAAACGTTACACTATTCATTTTGCGCTGGTCTTCTTATTTGCTTTCACGCAAATGGGGTTAGCCACGCACGAAATAAGCCACGTAAATGAATTTAATCAGCACGGTCAGCTCGATAAAAAAGCCGCAGCTGAACCTTGTAGCCAGTGCCTAAGTTATGCGCAAGTGGCCAGCGGCTTGCAATCCGCCGGTCTTAACTTAGCCAGCACTGACGCCACCTGCAGCGAAAACACCCTCTGCCATTTCACTGCCCTTAGCACCTCAGTAAGTGCCTACGCGGCGCGCGCGCCACCTCAAAAAAGCAGCGTTTAATCCTTTAAACCACGGTCGGCCAACGGCACGACCCATTGGGCTTGCGCCCTTGCTTACTATTTTTGAGGTATACCATGCACAACAAACCATCCGCGCCTAGGCTAGCCCAAGGCTGGCACGCGCTACTCGCTAAACCGCTGGCCTTAACCGTCATCCTGGCCATAAACTCGGCTTGGGCCGAACCAGTAACACACATTGAATTGTCTAACGTGGCCGTTACTGGCAACCCACTGGGTGTCAGTTCCGATGCCTTAGTGTTGCCAGTATCCATTTTAAGTGGACGCGAATTATCCCTTAATAGGGCAACAACCTTGGGGGAAACGTTAAATACGCTGCCTGGTGTAGCGGCCACTAATTTTGGCCCCAATGCATCAAGGCCGGTGATACGTGGCTTGGATGCAGAGCGCGTGCGCATCATGCAAAATGGCCTAGGCGTATTGGACGCGTCTTCTTTAAGTTTTGATCATGCCGTCACGGTCGACCCGCTGATCATAGAACAAATCGATGTGGTGCGTGGGCCAGCGGCCTTGCTGTATGGCGGTAGCGCCGTGGGCGGTGTGGTCAATGCCATCGATCACCGCATTCCAACGGAAGCCGTGAGTGGTGTGCTAGGCCGAACCGAAGCACGCTTGGGCGGCCCGGATAATCAGAAAAACGCCGCAGTAGTCATCGATGTCGGCAACGGTCAACTCGCCATGCATGCCGATGCTTACCAACGAAAAACCGACGACCTTAACATTCCTGGCTACGCCGTCTCGCGCCGTAAAAACCAAGCAGATGGCACGCCACTGGCCAATCACGGCAAACTAATCAACAGCAGCGCCAGTTCAGACGGCGGCGCACTGGGGGCGGCGCTAACCTTTGATCATGGCTATGTTGGCGCCTCGTATGCTGGCTTTAACAGCCGCTACGGCACCGTGGCCGAAGCCGACGTGCGGGCCAATATGCACAGTCAACGCTGGGATATTGCCAGTGAATTTAAAGAGCTGGGCAGCCTTATCCATCGCGTAAAAACCCGTATGGCTTACACCGATTACCGCCATCAAGAAATTGAAAACGGGGTCATAGGCACGCGCTTTAAAAACAAGGGCGCCGAGGGCAGCCTTGAACTGGGTCACGCCAAATTAGACCTGGCGCCACTGGGCGAGCTGGAAGGGGTGTTGGGCTTGCAGGTGCAAAACAGCCGCTTTGAAGCTTTAGGCGCGGAAGCCTTTGTGCCGCCGGTGCACACGCAAAGCCATGCCGTTTACCTGTATGAAGAAATGCCGCTAAAAGTCTTGGGCTTAGAAAAATTAAAACTGAGCTTAGGCGGTCGCGCCGAGCACACGGCATTGGCTGCCAGTGCCTGGGCTAAATCAGCCAGCGCCCAATCCGCCGCTTTTAATGCTTACAGCTATGCGCTAGGCGGCATCTACACCCTCAACAACCATTGGTCCTTGGTCAGCAACCTATCACACAACGAACGGGCACCCAGCTATTTTGAACTGTATGCCGATGGCGCGCATTTAGCGACCGGCCAATACGAAGTGGGCAACACCCGTTTTAACAAAGAACGCTCCAATGGCTGGGATGGGAAAATACGCTGGAAGGATGCGGACCGCGCCTTCAGCCTAGGCGCCTATTACACCCGCTTTAGTCGCTTTTTAGGCTTGCTTGATACGGGTGGAATGGATGGCCCATCTGGCTTAAGCATCGCCCAATTCACTGGTTTTGCCGCCAGCTTTAAAGGCCTGGAAGCGGAAGGCAAATTCAAGCTAGCGGAGCATTTAGATTTGAACCTACGCGGCGATTACGTGCGCGCCAGCAACTTAGACAATCAATCCGCCTTGCCGCGCATCACGCCTTTGCGTTTAGGGGCGGGATTGAATTACCAAAAGATCGCATTGGGGGCCAGATTGAATGTAACGCAGGCCTTTAAGCAAAACCGCACGGCAGAAAACGAATTGGCGACCGCCAGCTACACCGATGTCAGCGCCATGGCCACTTACAAACTGCCCAGCAAGTTAAATGTGGAATTGTTTGCTAAAGCCAATAATTTGCTTAACCAAGAAATACGGGAACACGCTTCTTTCTTGAAAGACCGGGCGCCTGCTGGCGAACGGTCTGTGTTGATAGGCCTACGGGCTGATTTTTAAATGGGCAGAAGATTAGCCGAATAACACCAAGCCCCAAACGCCACCGACGATGACCAGCGCCACGATTACCGTAGCACTGGCAATGTCTTTTGAGCGTTTAGCCAGTGGATGCACATCGATGGAAGTATGATCGACCGCCGCTTCTATCGCCGAGTTAAACAACTCAACGATCAGCAACAGCAACACCACCGCCACCAATAAGGCTTTTTCCATGCCGGTTTTGCCTAAATAAAGCCCCAATGGCACCAACACCGCGGCCAAAAATAACTCTTGGCGAAACGCATCTTCATTCTGAAATGCCGCTTTAAAGCCATCCACCGAATAACCAAAGGCATTGATCAAACGACGTATTCCAGTTTGACCTTTAAAAGGGCTTTCTACCGTGTTTTTCATATATTTAGACTTTATGGTTCAATAATTAGGCAATTTTAGCATGCCCACTCGCGGCGCTTAAAGCCATGCGTTATCATAACGTTTTATTTCCTTAATTAAGGCATGACAATGGCACGCACCGTAAATTGTATTAAATTAGGCAAAGAAGCCGATGGCATGGATTTTCCTCCCTACCCAGGCGAATTGGGCAAACGCATTTACGCTCAGGTTTCAAAGGAAGCGTGGGCCGCTTGGCTCAAACAACAAACCATGCTGGTCAACGAAAATCGCTTGAGCTTGGCCGACCCCTCCGCACGCAAATACTTAAGCGAACAAACGGAAAAATATTTCTTTGGTGAAGGTGCCGACACCGCCAGCGGCTACGTGCCGCAGTAAACTAAATCAACTGGCAATAAAAAAGCGCTGAACAGCGCTTTTTTATTAGCCATACTCCACTTATTTCTTGATGGTTTTAACGCCTTCAGCGGTGGCCAATAACAACACATTGGCTGGCCGCGCGGCAAATAAACCGTTGGTGACTACGCCAACGATTTGGTTAATCTTGGCTTCCATGGCGACCGGGTCACTGATGCTCAAACCGTGCACGTCGATAATCACGTTGCCGTTGTCGGTGGTGAAATTACGCAAAGCCGGTTGACCGCCTAATTTGACCAACTCGCGCGCCACGTAACTTTTGGCCATGGGTAAGACTTCTACCGGTAGCGGAAATTTGCCCAATACCGGCACGTATTTGCTTTCATCGCAGATGCAGATAAAGGTTTTGGCGCAAGCCGCGACGATTTTTTCACGGGTTAAGGCCCCGCCACCGCCTTTTAACATGTGCATGTGTTCGGTAATTTCATCGGCGCCGTCCACGTAGATTTCCATGCCATCCACGCTGTTTAAATCAAACACTTCTATGCCATGACCGCGTAACCGTTGCGCCGTGGCTTCTGAGCTTGCTACCGCGCCATCAATTTTATGTTTGACCTTGGCCAACTCTTCAATAAAGAAGTTAGCGGTTGAGCCTGTGCCCACGCCTATGATGCCGCCTTTTACATATTCCACGGCAGCCTTGGCCACTTGTTGCTTTAATTCGTCTTGGGTGTAAGCCATTTTAAGTATATCCTCTGCAAATTCTTTATAATAAAAACAATCCGACATAATACACTGCGGCCATTGATTTAAAAACAAGCACCATTTAAAAATAGCCCATGAGCATTGATTACAAACAAAAAATAGAACACTCTCAGGTGTACGATGTGGCGAAAAAAACGCCGCTGGAATTTCAGCCCAATTTATCGGCGCGCATCCACAACCGAGTGCTGCTCAAACGCGAAGACATGCAAGCGGTGTTCTCCTTTAAGTTGCGTGGCGCTTACAACAAAATGGCCAGCCTTCCCAGCGACGTGCTCAAGCGTGGCGTCATCGCCGCCTCTGCCGGCAACCATGCACAAGGCGTAGCACTGGCCGCAAAAAAACTAAAATGCCGCGCCACCATCGTTATGCCCACCACCACCCCCGCCATTAAAGTCAATGCGGTTAAAGCCCGCGGCGCCGAAGTGGTGTTGTTTGGTGACAGCTACTCCGACGCCTATGTTAAAGCGCTGGCATTAGAAAAATCCGAAAACCTCACTTTTGTGCACCCCTACGATGACCCGGAAGTCATCGCTGGCCAAGGCACCATCGCCATGGAAATCCTCAACGCGCATCCAGAACCGATCGAAGCGATATTTTGCGGCGTCGGTGGCGGCGGTTTGCTAGCTGGCATTGCCGCTTACGTAAAAGCCCTGCGGCCGGAAATTAAAGTCATAGGCGTGGAAGCCAAAGATGCCGAAGCCATGACCGAATCGCTCAAGCAAGGCCAACGCGTCATGCTAGAGCAAGTGGGCTTATTTGCCGATGGCGCCGCGGTGAAGCAAGTCGGTGTACACACCTTTGCCTTGGCCCAGCAATGCGTCGATGAAATGATGGTGGTGGATAACGACGCGATATGCGCCGCCATCAAAGACGTGTTTGAAGACACCCGCAGCATTCTAGAACCCGCTGGCGCGCTAGCCATCGCCGGCCTTAAAGAATACGCGCAGCGACATGGGCTCAGCGACAAAACCTTGATAGGCATTGCCTCCGGCGCCAACATGAATTTAGACCGTTTACGCTTCATTGCTGAACGTGCTGAACTCGGTGAAAAACGCGAAGCGGTATTGGCCGTGACCATCCCAGAACAAGCCGGTGCCTTTAAAACCTTTTGCCGCCTACTCGGTGATCGCAACATCACCGAATTTAATTACCGCTATTCGGACCCAAAATTCGCCCACATCTTTGTTGGGGTAGCCATTGCTGACCCAGCAGAATCGGCTAAATTGGTCGCCGATTTGCAAGCACAAGGCCTGCCCACGTTAGACTTAAGCGATAACGAAATGGCTAAGCTGCATTTGCGGCATTTGGTCGGCGGCCATGCCCCACAAGCTAGAAACGAAGTGGTCTTTAGGTTTGAATTCCCAGAAAAACCCGGGGCCTTAATGAAGTTTTTAGACAGCATGGGCCACGATTGGAACATCAGCCTATTCCACTACCGCAACCACGGCGCAGACTTTGGCCGCGTATTGGTAGGCATGCAAGTGCCGCCGTCGGACATGGCGGCATTCAACACATTTTTAGCAGACTTAGGCTACCCTTATTGGGATGAAACGCACAACCCAGCCTACCAACTCTTTCTAGCCTAAAGACAACGGCACATTGAACCTAACGTCTAGCTACGCAGACCAATAACACCCTCAACATTCTCAGGAGAACCCCCCATGAAATTAAGCCACTTCCTTGTCACCACCGCAGTCAGCATGGCCATCGCCATGAATGCGCACGCCGATGACAGGGGCAAAGCTTACGTGTCCAATCAAAATGGTGGCGTCACGGTCATAGACTTAAACACCTTAAGCGCAACGGCAGACATAGACGTACAAGGCGATGGGCCCCGTGGTATAGCCGTAACAGACGATGGCAAATTATTGGTCGTGGCCACCCGCGAAAATGGCAGTGTGTCCATTATTGACACCGCCAGTCAGCAAGTGTTAAATCAAGTTAAGGTAGGCCAAAATCCTGAATTCGTCCGCATTAAAGGCAAGTATGCCTTTGTCTCTTACGAGCCCAGCGCCAAAGGTGGCCCACCGCCTGCGCCCGGCTCAGCCGAGGCCCTAGCCGCCGCCAAAGCAGATGAAGAGGATGAGGACAAAGAGCCGGCACGCATAGGCATTATCGATTTGAAATTAGGCAAAAAGGTCCGTGAAATTACCGGCGGCCCCGAAACCGAAGGCATAGAATTTAGCAAAGACGGCAAGCAACTCATCGTGACCAATGAAGCCGACAACACCGTCACCGTGCACAGCATGAAAACTGGAAAATTATTAAAAACCATCCAAACCCACGAGTACGGTGATAGGCCACGCGGCATCAAAGTCTCGCCCGACGGTAAAACCTATTTAGCCACGCTAGAATACGGCAACCGGTTTTTGGTCATGGACAAAAAATTCAAGGTCATCCGTACCGTGGATACCGGTGACACGCCCTATGGCATCGCCTACGACCGTAAAGGTGAGCGCATTTTTGTGGCGGCCAATAAAGCCAAAACCTTGCAAGTATTTGACGCTAAGAGCTACGAAAAAATTAAAGACATCCCGACCGGCAACCGTTGCTGGCACTTTAGTTTTACCCCGGACGACAAAGAAATTTTATTGGCCTGCGGTAAATCCGATGCCATTTTTGTCATAGACACAGAAAAGCTGGAAGTGACGAAACAAATTGAAAACAAAAAACTGCCTTGGGGCGTGGTGACTTACCCAAAAAGCATGGGCAGCTTAGACACAGCCATTAAATAGTTTTAAAGCCATGCACGCGAACGCCCCAAGGTGCACCCCCTTGGGGCTTTTTTACGCCTTTAATTTCTCTAAAATAAACGCCCACTCTCTAGGGTCTACCGGCGTAATGGACAAACGGTTACCACGTTGCAATATGCGCATGCTGGCCAGCTCTGGGTAGGTGCGCAATTCTTGCAAACTCAACAGCCTGGTCTTTTTCACCAATTGCACGTCGACGTTTAACCAACGTGGTGTCTCTGGCGTGGCTTTGGCATCGTAATACTTATGCCCCTTAATGAATTGCAAACGATCTGGGTAAGCCAAACTGCTGACCCTAGCAATGCCAGCTATGCCAGGCAGCTCGCAATTGGAATGGTAAAAAAACACCCCATCCCCCACCCGCATTTGATCGCGCATAAAATTACGCGCCTGATAATTACGCACCCCATACCAATCCACCGTTTGATTGGGAAAGCCAGCCAAATCATCAATCGATACATCGCCGGGCTCAGACTTCATTAGCCAATAACGCATGGGGCTTCCTTAAATTGTTTGCGGATTAAGCTTGAGGAAGTTCTCTACGGATATAAGCCTAAGCCAGCATCCTGAACCAAAAAGGCTCAAGTGGTAGCAGCCTAGAATGCATTAGGTACACCCAACAAAACGCGCTTAAAAGCAACGTCAATTTAGGGCGCGCGCACAACACTCGAATGACCAAAACCGATGCTATAGACTAGTTCAAGGAATTATTAGCCTAAACCGCACCGCAGAGAACAAACTTTAAAACTGTGAATTTTACTTGAGGTTTTTCCTTAAAACTTTGCTGCCTTTTAAGGAAAACCGGAAAGGAATTTTACGCTACATTTAACTTTAAACTGGGATTATTTACTGGCGCAAACTTGATCAATCTGATCTTGCATTTGGCTAATTCTACGTTTGATATCACCGACATCCACGTCACCGCTTTTGGTGTTGAGTAGCTCGTGTGCTAAATTCAAGGCGGCCATAATAGCGATGCGCTCCACGCCTATGATTTTTCCACCGTCACGGATATCACGCATTTTCTTATCTAGGAAATTGACCGCATTAATTAAGCCTGGACGCTCTTCATCGGTGCAAGCCACCGTGAAATCGCGCCCCATGATGCTGACATCGACTGCTTTACTTTGACTCATATTGACTGACCCTCGCCGCCTTAAGGCAGCGTCTCCATCAAGGCTACAATCCGCTCACCAGCTTCAGCCATATTCGCCTGCAATGCCAGCGCATCGCTTTTACTCGCAGTTAAGTCCAAGCGTAACTGCGCATTCTCATTGCGCAAATCACTGCACAACGAAACCAAGTTCGTTAATTTTTTTTCCAGCGCTTTTAAATCGGCATCCATGCGTTCACTATAATTGAAAAAAATGATTACAGTCAATACGTAAGAATATATTTTCAAAGTAATACCGCATGTTGTAGCCAGCGCTATGTTTAAGTTAGCAAGCACTAACTATAAATTTAAGGTTATAGTTTGGCCTGTTGATAGGTGCCCTGTTTGTTTTTCTGCAAACAAGGTGAAACTGGGAAATAGGTGCGTTTTTAAAAAAACAATGCCTATGCTGCCCCCGCAACGGTAAGTGAGCTTTTGATTTATTCAAATAGTTTTGCAACACGCCACTGAGTCGCGCCTTAGAAAAAGGCAACACTTGGGAAGGCGCAAAACACTGGGTTTAAAACCCAACGCTCACCAGCCCGGAGACCGGCCTAAAGACAATGCCTCATTCTGAGGCACGCTAGGAAATACCGCGGGGTGACGGTAAACGAAGGCTGCGCTAATAGCGTCGATATAAGTTGACCGCGCTTTCTTTTTTTATTCTATCCTCTAACGATTCCCTAGTTTTTAAAAAAATTCACATGCGGGGTAGCATGTCATTTAGGGAATTACCATGAATAAATCCATCCTTGCCAGCCTCTTGGGCTTGGCGTTTTCAAGCAACGCCTTTGCTGCCGAAGATAGAATCCTAGACGATGTGGTCATTACCGCATCGCGCATAAACCAATCGCATGCAAGCATCATAGGCGATGTAACCGTGATTGATCGAGAGGCTATAAAACGCGTTGGCGCTGGCTCTATTGTCGATTTATTAAAATATCAAGCGGGCGTGCAAATTAACAGCAGTGGTGGTGCAGGCACAGACTCTGACATATATCTTCGCGGCACCAATGCTGATCATATTGTTGTACTGGTAGATGGGTTACGCATTAACTCAGCCACTAAAGGCACCACCGCATTGCAACACATACCCCTTGCGCAAATTGAAAAAATTGAAATTCTACGTGGACCTGCCTCCAGCTTATATGGCGCAGATGCCATTGGGGGCGTCATTCAAATTTTCACCAAAAAAGGCGCTTCCGATAAACCATTAATTCATGCCGCGCTTGGGCTTGCCAGCTATCACACCCGAACAGCAGAAGCTGGCTTTAGTGCGTTCACTGGAGACACTCTCTATGGCATCAATGTCAACAAATTGGTCTCGGATGGCTACTCTGCGATACGTTTCTTGCCTACAAACACGAGATCCATTAGTTGGGATAGGGATGGCTACCGTAATTTAGGCGTTTCAGCTTTCATTGACCACACATTCTCCCTTGGACAAGCGCTAAAACTGCAGTATTTTGGCAGCCAAGGAAATAGCGACTCTGATATCAACAGTGGCGCCGACTTCGCCGCCTTTACGAAAAGCAGCATAGAAAGCTATGCACTGACCAGTACAAATCAATTAACGGATTTTTGGCGCAGCACACTCAAGCTAGGCAAAGGGATGGATGATTATGATTACCACGCATCTGCTAGCAGCGTTTCTCTATACACGACAGAACAAAATCAATACACATGGCAGAACGATTTAAGTTTGCCCGTTGGTACGTTGGCACTGGCTTATGACCGACTGGAGCAACAAGTAAGCAGCAGCGTCAATTACACCGTAAAAATGCGCGATAACAATGCTTATTTAGCGAGCTACGTGGCTGACGCTGACCAGCATTCGGTTCAGGCTAGCTTGAGACTAGACAGCAATTCTCAGTATGGCAAGCACACGACTGGCGGTATTGGCTATGGCTACCATCTTTCACCGCTATGGCGCGCTTCTGCCAGTTTTGGCACCGCATTCAAAGCCCCTACCTTTAATCAGTTGTATTACCCAAACTTTGGTGACCCGACTTTACTTCCCGAACAATCTAAAAACCTTGAAGCCAGCCTTAAGTATGCAACAGACAAACAACATGCTGGCGTCACAGTTTTTAACAACAAAATTCGCAATCTGATTGCGTTCTCTGGCCCCGCAACGGCAAGCTGTACATTGGCAGGATACTGCCCTATAAACGTTAGTCGAGTTGAAATTTTAGGCGCTACTTTTGATGGCGGTTTACATATAAGGGATAACTTAACACTGAACGGCAATCTTACAGTCTCATCACCACGCGACAGTACAACAGACATGCTATTAATTCGCCGAGCTAAATCCTATGGAACGGTGGGGCTGATGCATGATTGGGGTGACTTGCAGTGGGGCGCAGAAGTGACAGGGGCCTCCGCCCGCTATAACAACACAACGAACACCAAAAAAATGAACGGTTATGCCTTACTTAATTTAACGGCTAATTATCGCTTTACCCCAGAGTGGAAGCTAGAAGCGCGAGCCAACAATGTGTTAGATAAGGATTACGTTCTGTCTTACACCGGCAACACTTCAACAGCCAATCCATACGGCACAGAAGGTGCTAACGTATTCGTAGGATTAAGGTACCAAATGCACCCTTAACAGTAGCAAGGATGGCGCAAAGCCACCTTACAAGGTTAGAATAGCACTCAAACATTTTATAAACCCATCTGGAGATTATCCATACCATGTTAACTCTTTCCAAAACCAAGCAACTGATAGTAGGCGCAACACTTGCGACTCTTGTCATTGCTACACGTGGGCATCATTTTGCCTCCATCAACTATTTGCCCAGCGCATCACTCGCGGTATTCTTTCTGGCAGGTTTATATTTAAGACCCGTGCTGGTATTTCCGGCATTGCTTGCCTTGTGCGCTGGCTTGGATTATGCCGCCATTACAGTTGGTGGCGTCAGTAGCTTTTGTGTTACCCCTGCTTACGGCTTTCTATTACCGGCTTATGGCACGATGTGGTTAGCTGGCCACTGGTTTGCCAAACGCTATAGCTTCAGCAATAATGCCATATTACCGTTCATGGCTAGCATTTCTATTGCAGCACCAATAAGCGAGTTATTCTCTAGCGGCGGTTTTTATTTCTTTGGCGGTCGTTACCCAGACCCAACCTTGGCCGAGTTCTTGCTACGCTTACAAAAATACTTTCCACGCCAACTGGAAAACATAGCTTTCTGGCTAGGCGTTGCGCTAATCACCCACGTAGTATTTGTTTTAGCAAATAGCGCAGATCGCTCTAAAGCTTAATGACCGTTGATGACAAAAATACGCGCCATGCCGCACGCATGGTGCGTAAGAAAGCAGTCATTGATGCTGCCATTCAACAAGCCAATCAAGAAAAAGGGTTATTACTCGTTCTCACCGGCAACG
>SXGR01597061.1_pt1 | contig 11319 bp, 9 predicted proteins | sample 3174711 | NCBI WGS metagenome assembly SXGR01 (sample SAMN11356860, study PRJNA531348) | freshwater metagenome | isolation source: freshwater sample F1-60 | place: China: Fuxian Lake, Yuxi | collected 2017-12-25
CCGACCAACGCGGCAAAGGCTAATCCGCTCATTCCGCTGCGATCGAACTCCTCCAAGATCTGCAGCCTCTTCGCAGCCGGGACTCGGATCCGGCCAGCCAGGTCCTCTTTCAGCAGGGATACACTCGCATTCGTGTCCATGACGCCAACTTACCCTGATCAACGCATCCCTCGGTAGTGGTGCTCCGGGTGACGCTTACGTTCGAACAGTTGGAGGTTTGTTTTCAGGAGAGGTTTCTCCCGGATTTCATCAATTTTCGCCAACCCTATGGTGATCAGGATCGGCCCAAGATCCGGGCTCGTCTGAAGGTGTCGCGCGACGATTTGGAATCCAGAGTGGGTCTGTTCGAACGATCACTGGACCAATATTCAGCCAAAGATCTTAAGGAGATAGGCCAGATTAAGGGGATGGGGGCCTGGGGGGGGATTGTTCTGGGAGTACTGGGCCTCGCGTTGCTTTGGTTTCAAGTTCGATCCCTTCAGAAGGTCATCGCTCGGTCCATTCTGCAGGCTGCCCCGGTGAGTGGTGCTGACGCCAAGATGACTGAGAACATCGCCAAGTATGCGACCCGAATCCGTGAGTTGGAGGGTTCCAACAAGTTGTTGAGGTCTGAGGTGGATAAATTGGCTCCGCTCGCCGATGAGGTGGTCACTTTGCGACAGCAGGGGTCAGGCAGCCCTTGGGAGGCCTGGTTGAAGGCCATTCATGGACGCGGACGTTCCACACTAGGTAAGGGCGGGCAGCTGGGCATCGTGCTAGAACTTGCTCCCAACGAGATTCTGAGCCTGGAACCCTCACTCAGGGAGCACACGGAGTTCGTCCGCATCGAAGCGCCTTCTGAATCGGACAAGCCCGCTCGATCCCGACACACTGTTTTGATCGTGGACGAAGACTTTGGAAATCGTGCCCGCTTGTTGGCATGCGTCTCGGGGCTCGACCTAGAAGCCGTGGAAGCACCTTCGACCAAAGAGGCGTGGAAAATGATGAACGGTGGTTTGGTGGTCCGCTTGTGCTTGGTGGGAGGTAATGATGGCGAAATGTCGGGGGCCGATTTCGGTCAACGGGTTAAATCCGACCCACGTTTTTCCGAGGTGGAGATAATTCTCTGCTCGGCCTTGACGAACTTAGAGGAGTTGACCAAGACCCTGGAAGAGGTGGCCGCAAGCAAGACTCCCCTCGAGGAGGCTCAGGAGCAGTCGGGGCTCAACAGTCACGCCTACGGCAAGATGCTTCAGGCGGTCAACACCGAGACCAAGGAGACACTCACCTTCGCCCGCACCGCCCTCTCCCATGGTCAACGCAAAGCGGCCTGGAGCCGTATCACGTCGCTCAAGGAAACAGCGAATACGGTCGGTGACAAGGGTCTCAACAATGCCATCGCCTCCGTCGAGAAAGAGATGGATCGCGGGGACGTGTTCTTCATCACCGCCGAATTGGAACGTCTGGAGCGAGAAAACCAGCGCTTGAGCAAGTTGGCCGAACAACTCCTGACTTCGGCACCGAAGGCCATAAATCCGGCAGAGGTCAACCCGGGCGGAGCCAAATAGAGCACCGCTCCGCCGGCATTATCTCGGAAATGGCGCTTTCGAAATAAATTGCCCCACCCGATCCAAGCCACCCAGCCCGGCCGGTTGAGGTTGTCGAGCCTGTCGGGGGGGATTCTGCAGCCGATGTCATAGGTAGGGACCGATCTCCGAGCGGTCCGTCCGAGGGTGCTGTTAAGCCTGTGACCCTGAGATGGGCTCGAACCTGGGCCCGGGAGTCCTTCTCTGAACCTCGACCGTTCACGCCACTTCAGACTGCGTCTGGCCACCTCGGGTGAGTGCCAGGAACGCTGCTTCCAGTGTCCCGGTTGTTTGTGATCTTGCGCGCAGTTCATCGGCGCTGCCGCAAGCGATCACTTGTCCCTGGTGGAAGATGCCGATTCGGTCGGCCATCTCTTCGGCGACACTGACCTGATGGGTGCTGAGGAAGACAGTCATACCCTGAGTTGCCCGTTCCCGAAGGATGTCCTTCACCACCCGCGAATGGTGCGGGTCGAGGCCCACCATCGGTTCGTCAATGATGAAGACCTCGGGTCGATGGAGCAGCGCGCTGGCGATGGCGATTCGTTGCCGTGTGCCATGGCTGAGGGATTCGATGGGCTGGTGTAGCCAGTCCTCCAAATTGAACCGGGGCACTAGTTCGTCGCATCCCTCGCGAATTTGTGCGTCTGGCATCCGGAACAAGCGTCCGGTGAATCGTAGGAACTCAGCGGGCGTGAGCTTCTCGTAAAGGAACGGGAAATCGGGCACGTAGCTCAAGCGCGATCGAGCCTCCAAGGGGTTCTCTTGGATATCGAATCCGGCGATCCAAGCCTGCCCAGCGGTCGGTCGGATGAGCCCGACCATCATCTTAATGGTGGTGGTCTTGCCCGCTGCGTTGGGACCCAGAACTGCAAAAAATTCACCGCGCGGAATTTGCAAGTTGATCCCATCCACAGCCCGAAGGGATCCGAAGTCTTTGGTCAGGCCTTTGAGTTCAATCATGGGGAGAGTCTCCTCATTCAATTTCCGATAATGGCATCGTTAACCAACTGGAGGCGGTCGGGCAGTTGGATCCTCAGCAATTCTCCGGCGCGACTAATGAAGGCGGTGGCCTCGAGTTGTCCGGGCAATCGGGCGCTCAGGCGATAGACCCGGACGCGGCTTCGGCCGATTTGCATCCAGTCGGATCGAGCGTCGATGGAAACATTCTTGACCAGGGATTCTGGGTGGCTCAGGGCGAGGTCGGGGATGAATCCGGAAGGCAGGGCCTTGAGGTACGGAGCCAACATGAGTTGCAGGGCCGCCCGGTTGCGGGTCTCGAAGGTTTGCTCGAAGCGCTGGCGCCCCTCCTCATAGATCATGCGGATTTGGTCGGATCCAGCCTCGGCTTGGATCTCCCAACTCTTGGGTCGCTGGTCGACCCGGACCTGAAGTCTCTCCCAGGTGTTGGAGGACGATAATTCCACAGTCCCCAGAACCATCATCCGGTCCAGAGGCGAGTCACTGCCATGAATGCGACTGGAGACCCGGATCGCATGTCCTGCGGGTGCTGAGACCATGCCCTCAATGGCGGTGACATTGCTGCGGGAGACTTCGAGAATGGAGGGGTGCCATTCCAACGAACCGAGGGTCCTGCCTTGGTATCGGATGCTCAGGACGCTGGAGTCCGGGGAATCTAGAATCTTTTGCCAGATCAAGTCTGGTGAGAGTTCGGAACCCGAGGTGAAGCGGTCTCCCCATTCGGCCTGCCACAAGAGCCCATTCATCACCACCCAGAAGAGAGCGGAGGCAATCAGGGTGATCCGGGAAGCCATGTTCTGAAGGGAGTCCCTGCTGTTCAGGGGACTCGTATTTCAACGCCCGGCTTCAGCTTGCGGGTGTCCACGCTGGGATTAGCGGCTTGAAGCTGTTGCAAAGTAATTCCTTGGGCCTTGGCGATTTTGGCTAGGGTGTCTCCGGATTTCAGTGTGTAGGTCTTGGGAGTGGACGGCTTGCGGGGTTCGACCGCTCGGGCCGCCAATCGGGTCGGGATGTCCGTCGCCTTGGGGACTGCGCTCGGGGCGCGGGCCGGTGCCGCGCTAGTTCCATTGGTGGGATTTGAGACTAGGAGGGCGGGCGTGGCGATACGGGTGGAGGCTGAATAGAGTTGATTGCTCAAGGACAACACGGACTTGCGCAACTCATCGTTCTCCCGCCGCATTTGCTCGAGTTGACCTTGTGTTTGGATTTTGCCGATGGTGTCGGCATGCAGTTCGGCCAGACGCAGGCCGGTGGCCCGGATGAGTTGGTTGACAATCAGGTCGTTGGTGCGCCCGGAAAGAACGACGTAGCGTCGGAGGTGATAGTAGGCGAAGCCGTACTCGGGGAGTTTGGCAGAGTCGGAGTGGATGATCCCTAGTCCGAGGTGCGCATCCGCGTTGCGGGGGTTTACGTCCAAGGCCCGCTGGTAGTACTCCACGGCCCGGGAGTACTGGTTCATCCGCTGATAGGCTTCGGCCTGGCGGTAGTTGTTCTCCTCCTTCGGGTCCGCCTTGCCGCTGACCCAGGGACGCTCATCGCAGCCCACCCACAAGACGCAGGAAAGCAACAGACCTCCGCAGATGTTCCAGAAGCGATGAGACATTGGCTTGTAGGCTGTCCGCGCCGCCGACGAGCGTCAACGCGGCGGAGCAAGACTGCGGCGATTCTGGGTCACCCGAGGGTTCCTAGTTCCTTTTTCCACCGTGCCAATTGACGGGCCACCTGACGGACTCCGGGGGCACCGGGAAGCTCACGCCGCTTCATGGCCTTCTGCAAATTATACAACTCGAGCACATCGGCTGAAAAGCGGGGTTCAATCGACTGATATTCCGCGAGGGAGAGTTGGTTGATCGGGCGTCCAACTTTCTCGGCGAAGGCCACCACGGATCCAACGGCATGATGGGCTTGGCGGAAGGGCATTCCCTTTTTCACCAGATAGTCAGCAAGGTCGGTGGCCAGCAGCAGGGGATCCTTCGCGGCGGCATCGCAGGCCGGAGCCTGGACGGTGGTGTGATCGAGCATCGCCGCGGTGAGTCGAACACAGGAGCGGACGGTGTCCGCGGTATCGAAGAGACGCTCCTTGTCCTCCTGCAGGTCCCGATTGTAGGTCATGGGCAGGCCCTTCAGCAGGACTAGCAGCGAGACCAGATTGCCGATGACTCGTCCCGATTTGCCTCGGGTGAGTTCGGCGATGTCGGGGTTTTTCTTCTGCGGCATGAGCGAGGAACCGGTCGTGTAGGCGTCCGCGATGCGGATGAAGCTGAACTCGGAGGAGGCCCACAGGATGAGATCTTCGGAGAGGCGGCTGAGATGGACGGCGATCAGTGCCGCGGCTGCACTGAATTCGATGAGGAAGTCCCGGTCGGAGACCGCATCCATGGAATTCTGCGTGATGCGCGGCCGACCTTTCGTGTCGGTAAAACCGAGGAGGGTGGCCACAAACTCGCGGTCGAGGGGCAGCGTGCTGCCAGCGATGGCTCCCGCTCCGAGCGGACACACGTTGAGTCTTCCAAAGGCGTCCGCCAGACGACCGGTGTCGCGGTCAAACATCTCGACATAGGCGAGGCAATGATGGGCGAAAAAGACCGGTTGAGCCCGTTGCATGTGCGTGTAGCCGGGGATGATCACCTCCGAGTGCCGCTCGCCCAGTTTGACCAGAGAGCGTTGGAGTGTGCGCAATTCACCCAAGAGCGCTTCGATCTCATCGCGCAGCCACAGGCGAACATCGAGGGCGACTTGATCATTCCGGGATCGCGCCGTGTGCAGCTTGGCGGCGGCCGGCACGCGAGCCGTCAGCGCCGCCTCGATGTTCATGTGGACGTCCTCCAGTTCCGTTTTCCACTGGAATCGCCCCGCCTCGATCTCCATGCCAATGGTCTTGAGTCCTGCGATGATGTCTTTGCATTCCTTGGAAGAAAGAATGCCGATCTTCTCCAGCATGGTCGCGTGAGCCATCGAGCCGACGAGGTCGTGGGACCACAGTCGCCAGTCGAAGGAGACGGATTGGGAGAATTGGGCAATTTCCTGGCTTGGGCCGTCAGTGAAGCGGCCGGAACGGGAGACGACGGTGGAGGGGGACGGACGCGATTTCTTCATGTCAGACGCTGTGCGGAGCTTCGCAAGGGTTGGGGCGAAGTCACGCGGGAAGAACTACCGGATGGCACCAAGATCGGAGGTTTCACCGGGTTGCAAACCACAGCAAACCGCCGTGAGGCGGAACTACCGGCGGGCTCAGCGTTCCGACGAACCCGATTTTGGGGAACTGGGGGGAGCAGCCAACGGATTGCGTTGCCACTCACCCGAATCCAGATACGGCTTGAGGCGGCCCTTGAGGGTTTCCCGTGCACGATGGATGAGCGACTTGGTGGCCTGCAGGGAAGTACCCAGGACGGCAGCGATCTCCTCGTAGCTCAATTCGCCGTCGCGGCAGAGGACCAGCGCGGTTCGTTGTTTCTCGGGCAGTGCGGCCAAAGCCTCATCCACGAGGTTAAACAATTCGCTTCGGGTTGTCTCGGCATCGGCCCCGGGTTGCCGGTGGTCTTTGATTTGTCGAAGGGGGTGATCTTCGTCATCGGGTCGCGGTTCATCCAGCGAGTCGGCCGGATGCCGGACGCGCCTGCGGATCTCGTTGAGGCAGAGATTGCGCGCAATGGTGAAGAGGAAGGTGGAGAACCGCGCCGTCGGTTGGTAGCGGGCGGCGGTCTTCCAGAGTTGGACAAAGGTAGCCTGCGCCAAATCCTCGGCTTCGTCTGGGTCGGGCAGGGTTCGGTAGATGAAGCCAATGACGGGATGCTTCCATCGCTCCACCAACTCGGTGAAGGAGTCCCGATCACCCCGTTTGACGCGGAGCATCAACAGGGTGTTGGGATCCTGGCCGGGATCGGTGGGTTGGTCAGACATGAGGTTCGCGGCCCCTCCAAGATTCCTTCGGAAGGCCGGTGAGACCCAATGATTCGGGAACGAGCGGATGCGATGGAGTGCTATTTGATCGGAGCCTTGCCCTGGGCTTCGACAAAGGCTTTGGCCTTGGCCACGAAGTCGTTGGGGTTCTTGGCGAAATCGCCGCTGTCGGTCTCGATGGCCAAGCGACCGCTGTAGCCACTCTGGTGGAGTTCAGCGAAGAGCCCCTTGTAGTTGGACTGCCCCTCGCCGATATGGGTGTCGAAGGCCACGTCGTCGCCCTGGGTCTTCTCGACCCGCTTGTCCTTGAGGTGGAGGTCGAAGACCCGGCCGTTGTATTCCCGGTACACCTTCGCCGCGTCAAAGCCAGCGCTGGTGACCCAACCGACGTCCATGCAGACGCCGATACGGGAGTCCCGGTGTTGGATGATCTGCTTCACCACGGCGGGGTTGCCATAAAGGCTTTTGATGCCGTGGTTGTGGACCGCAACCCGGATGTCGTACTCCTTGGCCAGTTCTTCTAGGTTGTCCCAAATACGAAAATCACCGGGTTCGACGATGATCAGGCGAATGCCCATGAACTTGGCGAACTCGAAGAGGCGACGGTTCTTTTCTTTGTCCGTCGAAGTGCCGGCCACTCCAAAGGTGTAGGCGCGGAGGCCGGCCGCATCGAGAGCCGCCTTCTTCTGGGCCCACTCCTCCTTCGAGGCGTTGGGGTCGATGTGGTTTCCAATAACCTGAAGATCCTTGATGCCATGCTTCACAGCGAAGTCGATGGTTTGCTGGAAGTTCAGGTTGCGGAGGGTCCAGGTCTGGATGGCCAGTTGGTCAGCCAGATTGCCGGCCTGGGCGGACAGCATGGCTGCAGCCAAGGCGATGGGTAGGAGAAGTCTCTTCATGGATTTGGAGGTGCATCAAAGCAGTCCGCGACTCCGGATTCAAATGGGATTCAAATGGGAAGCAAACCGGAAATTGTTTGGTATCATCCCCAGAACTGGCGGTCGAGGGATCGGTATTGGATGGCTTCGGAAACATGCTCGAGCCTCACGCTTTCAGACTCGGCCAGATCGGCGATGGTCCGAGCGACCTTAAGTACTCGGTGATAGGCGCGGGCCGAGAGATTCAGGTCCGTCAATGCGTGCTTGAGGAGCAAGAGGGTGGGGGAATCGAGTTGGATAAATTGCTGAAGTTCGCGGGGGCCCAATCGGGCGTTGCAGGAAATGGGTCTGCCGACCAACCGATGTCGCTGGCGTTCCCGGGCCGCTTCGACCCGCTGTCGGATCTCTTGGCTGGATTCCCCCGGACGCGCCCGGTCGAAGTCGGTGAATCGGACGGCAGGAACCTCGACGTGCAAGTCGATCCGGTCGAGCAAGGGACCGGAAATGCGGCCCAGATAAGACTGGATCTCCCGGGGACCGGAGCGTGATTCGGCCGGCATCTTGCCGTCCGGCGTGGGATTCATTGCTGCCACGAGCATGAATTGTGCAGGGAAAGTCATGGTTCCAGCGGCTCGACTGATGGTCACCTTGCCTTCCTCGAGGGGTTGGCGGAGCGTCTCCAGCACGGATCGCTTGAATTCGGGTAATTCGTCGAGAAAGAGAACACCATGGTGGGCTAGGGAAACCTCGCCCGGGGTAGGATGGGTGTTGCCGCCGAGCAAACCAGCATTGCTGGCGGTGTGGTGAGGAGATCGGAACGGACGACGGGTGAGTAACGCCTGACCTGGAGCCAATTGACCCACAACGCTGTGGATTTGGGTGGCCTCCAGCGCCTCGGCGAGTGTCAGTGGTGGCAGGATGGTGGCCAAGCGTTGAGCAAGCATGGACTTGCCGCTGCCCGGTGGGCCAATAAGCAAGATATTGTCTTGATTCCCATACCCAGTGTAATAACATCACGAAATGGAAACTATCCCAACCACCACTCAAGAAAGACCAGTTGCATACAGCTACATAAGATTTTCAACGGCAGAGCAATCGTTGGGCGATTCAAAAAGACGGCAGGTTGAAAAAACAATAGAATATTGCAACCAAAATAATTTAAATCTATCAAACGATACATTTTACGATGAAGGAATATCAGGTTTTAGGGGGAAAAACAAAATAATCGGTGAACTTGCAAGATTTCTAAATCTGTGCCAATCAAACAAAATCAAAACCGGTTCTTATCTTTTATGTGAACACATTGATAGAATATCAAGAGAAAAGCTTTGGGACGCATTTGGCACCGTTCAAAAAATATTGAACGAAGGAATAGTTTTGGTGACACTAAATGATGGCAAAAAATATTCAAAACAGGTTCTTAACCAAACCGATATGATTACATTAATGTTTTCAATGTTTCAAAGTAATGAAGAATCATCAAAGAAACAAGAAAGAATTCAAGCGGTTTGGAAAAATAAACGAAATCAGATTAAAAATGGAAACATAGTAAAATTATCACAAATACCTCATTGGTTAGAAAAATCAAAAACTGGTGAAATAATCAAAAATGAATCAAAATCAAATACTATTATAATGATATTTGATATGTTTGTAAATCAAAAAATTGGCACACACGGTATTCATAGGCTATTAAATAAAGACAATGTATCTTTAATATCAAATAAAAAGAAATCAAGCCAATGGAATAAATCATATATTGTAAAAATACTAAAAAATAGAGCTGTTACCGGTTTTACACAGTTCTATACAATAGACGAAAACAATGAAACAAACAAAAAACAAAGAACTGTTGTTCCTGAATCAATGGTACAAATTTTTCCCAGATTGATATCAGATGAAGTATTTGATGATGCTCAAATAAAATTAAAAGATGCTACAAGATATAATAGAGGAAGAATAGGATTGGTAAATGTGTTTTCACCGAAAATATTAAAATGTGCGAGATGTAATAGTGGGATGATAATTATATCAAAGGCAAAAAATGAAAAATGGGTTAAATGTAAAAGCTATAACGATGGCACAGGATGTGACAATTCATTTGGATATCCTTATGACGATATGGAGAAAAGTTTTTTCTCTAATGTAAAAGAAATAGATTTTTCAAAGGCTTTTGATGAAAACAATTTCAATGGCGACATTTTAAAATTAAACAATCAAATTGAAAAATTATCAACAAAAATTATTGAATCAGAACAAAAGGTGTCAAATTTAATTGATTCAATTTCAATGATGAATGGAAGAAGCAAAGACATTGCGATTCAGAAAGTGAATGAAAATGAAAACGAGATAGAAAATTGCAAAAATCAAATAATTGATTTAAGAATTCAAAAAGAAAATATTGAATCAACTGTAAAGCAACCACTCTCGTTGCAAAATCTTATACTTAATTTAGATGACGAAGATAAAACAAAATCAGATATAAAAAGGTTGCAAATAAAGCAGCTGATTCACGAACGAATTGATTATATAAAAGTACACACTTACAGGATAAAAAGCGATTTCGGAAGATTTACAGATAAAAGCTGGTTGTCTTTTCTAAAAAAATGCCGAATTAAAATAAATCAAGAAAGATATAAAAAGCTTCGTGCATATAGAATAAAATTTAAATTTTTGAAAGAAACACGGCTCGTCCGTGGAATTCCAAAATATTATTCAAATGAATCAGTGTTAACAAAAACAAAAATATAAATCAATAAACCGCCATTTACTGGCGGTTTTTTTATTGTCAAAATACAATTTACAATCATTCGTATATTCGTTTAAAATTGGTTATATCGTACAATTTAAACGAAAATCAACCAACACCCAATCCAAAATTCAAATGTTTAATGAATTAAACCAAACAAATCAAAATAAAATAAATACAATCGGTTAAAATAACTTTACAAATTTATATGCGGTTGGTATAATTGTTTACAGATAAAGCGGTTTATGCGCTTGAGGTAAAATTTATAATTGATGCGGTTATAAATTATAAATCTCAACAGAATTAAAAATATTTGAATTTATTAAAATTAGACACTCTAACCGCAGCGGTAAACATAAACCAAACTGCTTCAAATTAAAATAATTTCTCTGAATTAAATAAACTTTACAAAATTTGAAGTGGTTGGTATAATTGCTCTACAGAAAAACAGCATAAAGCACATCATATTTAAGAAAATAAAATTCTACTTTACTAAATTTGAGTCATATTTATATTTACAATTAAATTTGCTGTTTCTTGTATTCATCATCATTGGGTAAATTTAATCGACTTGTAAGGTCACTATATCAACCGCTTTGGATTAATTTTCAAAGCGGTTGTTTATTTTAAAATATTCTGGATGTTTTAAAATTATGCCGATATTTATTATTATCCAGCTAAAACTGGATTTCCGACTTGATGGTTCAAATTTGAAACATAAATCAAATCAGTTTGAATTAAATCAAAGGCACAACATTGAAAAATGTTGGTTGGTGTAAAAACCAATTAAATGAATCAAGATTCAATACTGGAAGTGTATTTAAATAAACAATGCGACTTTGATTATAAATGTTGTCGTAAAGATATGTATTGGTGAAATTGAAGCGGTTACAATAACCAATACAGTAAGCAGTTAAACAATGAAACAAATGATGATGAGCAATGAAAACAATTTCCAGTTTTGTATCCAGTTATAATTATTTGGATGAATATTATGCTGTTTCCAAAATATTCAGTGACGCTGATATATTTTGTTTTTTAAGTTTAAATTATATCCAACCACCTGTTCCACGAACAATTGTAAATAATTTCAACAGTGTATTAAAATCAACCTGTTTAAATTTCCACTTAAACCAGCGCAGTTTAAATTCTTTATGTTATATACTGCGTATTGAGTTGAGTGACTTAGACAAACTACATATTCATGCCATAATGTTTAATGATATTAAATTAAACAAAATATTAC
>SXGR01046498.1_pt1 | contig 11316 bp, 9 predicted proteins | sample 3174711 | NCBI WGS metagenome assembly SXGR01 (sample SAMN11356860, study PRJNA531348) | freshwater metagenome | isolation source: freshwater sample F1-60 | place: China: Fuxian Lake, Yuxi | collected 2017-12-25
CCGATGTTGTCTTGGCGAGCTCGAGTGAGCGTCGGAAGTCGTTGCTCGAGACTGCGGGTTTTCGTGTGGTCGCCGTTGTGCCGGAGGTTGATGATGGTTCGATTCGGATACGAGCCAACTTCGCAGAGCGAGAGTGCATGGCGTTGGCGTGGTTCAAGGCGGCGCAGATCATCAGAGATCGGGTAGGACTACTTAGGCGAGCGCCTGATGCACGCGTACTCGTCTCTGCGGACACGGTCTGTGTGGTCGATGACGTCGTGATGGGAAAGCCTCCAACGGCGGACGTCGCGAGGCGAATGCTTGCCTCTGCCTTCGGGCGCTCACAGGGTGTGGTGACTGGGGTGTGCCTCGTCGACCTCGTGCAAGGCGAACGCACGCTGTTCTCTGCTGTGTCCCGTGTGCGGTTGGGAGTGCCAACAGAAGCGCAATTCGAGCAACACTTGGCGGGGGAAGGGTGGCGCGGCCGTGCTGGGGGCTACAACATTGGATCACTCGTTGCGGCAGGATGGCCGGTCTCATGGGATGGAGATCAGACGACGATCGTTGGGCTTCCAATGCACCTCGTCGCCCCCCGCTTGAGCGCAATGCTGAGCCAAGGGAAGATGCAACGGTGAAGGCGCCGACCCGATTGTTGCCTCGATGGAGTGCTCCAGCCGCGCATCTCGCGTCGAGCGCATACGGCGCGATCGTCGCACTGCGAAATGCCCGCTTCGATCAGGGCATCGGTGTGCGCCGCGTCACCCGTCCCGTCATTTCGGTCGGCAATGTTGTTGTCGGTGGCACGGGGAAGAGCCCCGTTGTTCGCTGGATCGCCAATTGGGCGACGGAGCGCGGAATCACGCCTCTCATTGCGCTGCGCGGATATCGCAGCCGGCCATCGAAGCGTGGTGATCGTGGCATGTCGGATGAGGCGCTCGAGCACCAGTTCTTGGTGCCAGGAGTACGCCTCGCCGTGGGAGCTGATCGGTTCAGGACTGTCTCTGAGGCGATTGCGCGCGATCCCTCGATCGGAGTTGTGATTCTCGACGATGGATTTCAGCACCGGGCACTTGCGAGGGAGATCGACCTCGTGCTTGTCGACGGGTCGCGACCTGAACTGGATGGCTCGCTGCTGCCAGCAGGAGTGTGCCGTGAACCGTGGGCATCACTTGCGCGCGCCACAGGGGTGATCGTGACACACAGCGGTGAGCCGAACGCGGCGCGCGACCAACGCATTCAGTCGCTTCACGGGCGGCCCGCACTCGCGTGGTGTACACACGACTGGGAAGGACTCGACGTGTACTCGCGTCAATGCCATAGCCGCAGCACGCGTGAACCGAACGCGTGGTTGCAAGGTCAGCGCGTGGCGGTGTGGGCTGGAATAGCGCAACCCTCCGCGCTTCTCGACATGGTGCAGTCGTGCGGAGGCGACATTGTTTCGGTGCCACCCCTTCGAGATCATGCGCACTATGGCGCGTCTGCGGTCGGCCGCCTCGTGTCCGCGGCCCACCGTGCGCGGGCAACTTCGATCGTGCTCACGAACAAGGACTGGGTCAAGGTTCGCCTTGATTGCGCAGCGATCGATCTGCCGATTGCTGTTCCGCGGCTGGCGCTCCGGTTTTCGAAGGGTGAAGCGGCAGTGCGCGCGCTCCTCGAGAACCACCTGATCGCGCGGTAATCTCGTGACGATGACGCCGCTCGAGACCAGCTTGCTTGAAAGTGTTCGCGCTTGGAAGGCCTTTCGCCTTCTCGTGGTTGGGGACTTCATGCTTGATCAGGCGTTGTCTGGCGATGCTGAGCGCCTCAGTCCTGATGCGCCAGTGCCAGTCCTCGCCGTGCGCAATTCGTCCGCGACCACCGACACTCCAGGCGGAGCTGGGAATGTTGCGGTGTTCGCGGCCGCACTCGGTGGGGTCGTGCACTGTGTTGGTGTCGTCGGAAACGATGCCGAAGGCGGACTGTTAAGCGCTGCATTGAGCCGAAGTGGATGTGGGACTCGCGGGCTCGTTGTTGACAGCGCGCGTCCAACCACCACGAAGCGAAGTCTGATTGGTCGTGCGCAGCATCGCCATCCACAGAAGATGTTTCGCATTGATGTCGAGAGTCGCGAGCCGCTTTCAGCTGAGATCCAATCACGACTGTTCGCGGCGATCGACGAGCATCTTGGCGCATGTGATGTGGTGTGTCTCGAGGACTACCGAAAGGGAGTGTGCTCTCCTGAACTGTGTCGTCGATTGATCGACCGTTGTCGTGAGCGCAATATTCCAGTCCTCGTGGATCCTGCTCCCATCGATGACTACGGGTGCTATCGCGGAGCGACTGTCATTACTCCGAATCGATCGGAGGCTGAGCGCGCCACGGGACACTCGATCGATGCGAGCCATGCAGTCGAGGGGTCGCGCGTCATGGCGGCTCGGCTGCTGAATGAACTCGAACTCGAGGCAGTGGTGATCACGCTCGACAAGGATGGCGCGCTGCTTCAAACGAAGGACTCGATCGCGGAGCACCTGCCCACCGTTGCGCGACAGGTGTACGACGTGACAGGTGCTGGGGACATGGTGCTCGCAGTCCTCGCTGGGGCGGTCGCAAATGGAATGCCGTGGACTGAGGGAGTCACGCTTGCCAATATCGCCGCGGGGCTTGAAGTTGAAGTGTTTGGGGTTCGTGCGATCTCGCTTGCCGAGATCCAGGCGCAACTGCTGACGATCGCACACGTATCAGCTGGAAAACTGCGATCCCGTGCAGATCTGCTCATTGAACTCGCCGCGCATCGCGCCGCTGGTCGGACGATCGTGATGACCAATGGGTGCTTTGACATCTTTCATATGGGACATGCCGCATCGCTGCGAGAGGCGAAAGGACTGGGAGACATCCTTGTGGTCGGTGTGAATTGTGATGAGCAGGTTCGCGCTTCAAAGGGCGCCGACCGGCCAGTGAACACCCAATCGGATCGGGCGGAATTGCTCGGCGAGTTATCCTCAGTTGACTACGTGATAATCTTCAACGAACCGACGGCGGAGGAACTCGTTCGCGCGATCCGGCCAGAGGTGTATGTCAAGGGAGGGGACTACGTTGGCAAAGAGGTCACGGAATCGGCCGTTGTCAAAACTTATGGTGGAAAAACTGTTTTTGTCGGAGTGAGGCAAGGATTGTCGACCTCGGCACTCGTGAGTCGTGTGCGCGAGAGGTTCGTAGCCGGTGGAAACTCATTTCCGCCTTGACTCGGATGGAATGCAGAGCCATACTGCACGCGCCGCCGGCATGGTCTTTCGGTCGATGGCGCGGTGCGATGTTGATCGATTGATTCCCTGTTCGTTCCCTCGATGTGTGAGACCGATTTCCCCTTTGACCGGACCACTCAATGACCACAGTGACAAAAAAAGATCTCGTTGACCGCATCGCTGACAAGACCGGACAGAAGCGCGGCGATGTGAAAGAAGCGATCCAACTTTTTCTTGATGAAGTGATCGGCGAACTCACGAACGGCAATCGCCTCGAGTTTCGCGACTTCGGAGTTTTTGAGGTTCGCGAACGCGCGTCGCGCGTCGCACAAAATCCAAAGACACTTGAGCAGGTCGTGGTGCCAGCCCGCAAGGCGGTGCGATTCAAGGTTGGGCGATTGATGCGCGAGCGGATTGTTGTCGGTGAGTCACACTCTGAACCTGTCGCGACGCGCTGATGGCCAAGCGCAGTGGATCCAATCGTCCGGGCGACACTGCGTCTCGAATTGAACCGCATGATGCCGCTCGCCTTTTCAAGGCGATGCCGCCCAATGCTCCCGAAGCTGAAATGGCGCTCCTGGGGAGCATGTTGATTGAGCCGGGTGCGATTGGTGACATTGTTGGGATTGTCCGCAGTGCTGAGGACTTCTTTCAGGACAAGCACCGAACGATCTACTCAACGATGGTTGAGATTTACGATCAGACTTCATCCGTGGATGTTGTGCGCCTCAATCAGACGCTCGCGGATCGGCAGGTGCTCGAGGCAATTGGTGGGCTCGACTATCTCGTTCAGCTCTCCGAGAGCGTGCCGAGTGCACAGTTTGCAATCGAGTATGCGCGCACTGTTCGCGACAAGGCGACACTGCGTCAACTGATCGATGCGGCGGGGTCCACCGTGCACGATGCATTTCATTCGACTGAAGAGGCACAATCGGTGCTCGAAAACGCTGAGCAGCGCATCTTCTCGATCGCGCAGAATCGAGAATCGACTCCATTTGCAGACCTCCCACACCTGCTGCGCGAGACGATGGAGAGCCTGCAGTCCCGCGATGGAACTGGATTGACTGGGTTGGCGTCTGGGTTTGACGACATTGATGAGATGACAAGCGGGTTGCAGCGCGGAGAAATGTTGATTGTCGCGGCACGCCCATCCATGGGGAAGACGGCGCTCGCGCTCAACATGATGGAAGGGGTCGCACTCGCTGGTCAGCCAGTTGCAATGTTCAGTCTCGAAATGGGACGCCAGCAGCTCGTCCAGCGATTGCTTTGTGCCAAGGCGGGTGTGGATGGCCAACGACTGCGCCGAGGCACTCTGCAAGTCGATGACAATCGGCGACTCGTTGCCGCGTGCGATGCATTGCAGTCGTCGAAGATCTTCATCGATGACACAGCTGGACTCACGCTTCTTCAATTGAGGTCGAAAGCGCGGCGAATGAAGGAGAAGTTTGATATTGGGTGCATCTTCATCGACTACTTGCAGCTCATGAGTTCTGGGTCGCGCAGTGAGAGTCGCCAGGTTGAAGTGAGCGAAATCAGTCGAGGAATCAAGGCGATGGCGCGCGAACTCAGCGTGCCCGTTGTGTGCCTCTCGCAGCTCAATCGCGCGGCGGAACAGCGCGAGGGCCACCGTCCTCGCATGAGTGATTTGCGCGAGTCAGGTTCCATCGAGCAAGATGCCGACGTGATTCTCATGTTGCACCGCGAGGAGTATTACCACCAGGGCGATCCTGAATGGCCAGAGTCGAATCCCGACAAGGTCGGGCTCGCTGAACTCATCTTTGCAAAGCAGCGCAATGGTCCCACGGGCGTGGTCAAACTCGTTTGGGATCAACACTCGACATGCTTCCGGCCGCACTCACCGCTCGCCGCACCAGCCGGCGTCGAGTATCGAAGTTTCGAGCCTCGCGGCGGCGCGTACGCCCTCGGGGCAGACGATCTTCCCACCTAGCTGTATCTCCGCGCGGTGCTCCGCGTGGAGTGTGCGTTTGTCCGTGGAGACATCGCAACCGACCTCAGCGGCGTAGACTCTCGCAGTATGAGCGCGGGTCAGGAGGACCAGAATCGCAGTCATCAGGTTGCGCAGTGGCTCGCGCGCGCCGCGGTGGGTGACGAGCGCGCCTGGGGGTCGATTGTTGAAGAGTTCGCGCCACGGGTCTTCGGATTGCTGCGCGCGCAGCGAATCGATCCAGACCTCGCTGAAGAGCTCACGCAGTCGGTTTTTGCGACCCTTGTGGAGAAGCTCGATCGATACACAGAGCAAGGGCACTTCGAGGCGTGGCTGTTCCGAGTCGCGATGAACCGACTTCGCGACGAGATGCGACGAAGGTCGCGCCATGCACGCACTGGCTCTGACGACGGGATCACGAACTCGAAGAGTTCTGGATTGGCGCATGAAGGTTATAGGACTATCGAAGATTCGCAAGTCGTTGCCCTCGAAGAGGCAATGGCAGATCTCTCACGGGCCGATCGCGAGATCATTGACCTGCGCCACACGGCAGGATTGAGCTTCAAGCAGATCTCGGCGTTGTTGAACGAGCCTGTCGGAACCCTTCTTGCTCGCCATCACAGGGCGCTTGGACGGCTTCGAGCGACACTCGAGTTACGGTCCAGACCTCGAGACTAATTCATGCAATCAGCCACAGCGGTCATCGTTCTTACCCTCACATGAACTGCACGAATCCACATCCAGATGGTGGGGATGAGTCGAAGGCGTTCGACGATGCGTCGCGAGCAGACTTGTGGCTCGAAACTACGCTCCACAAGCGCGCGATCGCCTTGCGAACACGCGAAGGTCTCACAGCACGAGTCACGCAATCAACGCAATTCTTGTTCGCGAACGGCGCTCGCCAGCGGCGGTCGAGGCTCGACGGTCGGAAAGCGCGCTGGGGAATGGGAGTTGCGATCGCGGCTTCTCTGGCTGGCGCGCTCATGGTCATGAATGTGTTGGAAGAGAACCACAAGATGCCCCATGATCGGAGTGGCCCGATTGATCAGATCGTCTCGTCGGCAGATCAAGGAGGCGCGGTGTCTGAGCCAGTCCTTGTCTCACTCCTCGGCGGAAGCGATGCAGTTCTTGACGGAGGCGATCCACATCTTTGGCTCGATGACCGTAGTGCGATGCCACTGCTAAGACTGCGCGATGCATCCTTTGGAGACCTCGACGCAGAAGTGCAACTCATCCTTGCGTCAGCTGGCCAGCAGTGAACTTTGCAATGTTGATCCCGCTCTGCATCCTCTCATGTCTTTCATCTGTCTCTGCAATGGAGGCTCAGTCGGGGGCGATCTTCGCCATGGAAGGATCGAGTCTCGTCGCGCCGTGCGAGACACGAGGGGGATCGCCCGATCCCGATGCGTTGATCGCTGTTGCACGAGATGTCGCGCCAGCCTGGGCCCAAACACTGGAAGAAGCGCGTGCGAAGGATCCAGCGACGTTTCGAGCAGCCGCCGCAAAGATGGGAAAGCGTCTTTCGTCGTTGGCGGTCTTACGTCAGCACAAGCCGGCGCTGTATGCCCTGCGAGTTGAAGAGCTTCGCGTGCAAGGGCAACTTGATGGGCTTGGGGCGCAATGGGGGAGCGCGCGACTCGGGAACCGCACCGCAGAAGCCGAGCAACTCGAGTCGCAGATTCGTGCCCTCGCCGGGACAATCGTGGATCTCAACCTGCGGTCCCGCGCAATGGAGTTGGCAGAAATCGACGCGGTGATGCGAACAATGCGCGCAAGCCTTGAGCACGACGCTCGCGCGCGCGACGAAACAGTTGGGAGAATCGTCGACGCGTATCGAGATGGGCGCGAGTCCCCTCTGCTCGGCGGACGTTCACCTGTCGAAACACCGGCAGCTGCACCAACGCCAGACGGTGAGCGTGAGACGCCCCAAGCGCCAGCCCCGTAATCTGCGCTCAGTGCCAGCAGTTCGATTCATCCCAAGAGTGCCTGGAGGGTTCGGGGTGGCTGTGCTTGCACTGGTTGTGCTTGGTTGCGTTTGCTCACTTCCGTGGACACTCGGTCGCGTTGACCGGACTGGGGGGGCGCCAGTCCGCCGATACGAAGCTGGAAACCTTGAGTTGTCGCTCCTGCCACCGATCTGGTGGGAGAACTCGCTGCTGGTGCAGTCGCTCGTTGAGGCACAGCGCAGAGGAGGCGAGTACGTTCCGACGCGCCTCTGTGGCACCGATCGACTCGGACGCGATCTTTTCGCGCGGTGCCTCACCGGTGGGGCGGTCAGTTTGCTGATTGGACTGAGTGCTGCAGTCATTGCAGTCGGATTCGGAACCTTGTACGGAACGGTGAGCGCGGCGAGTGGGGGTCGCATAGATGGGGCGATGATGCGAACCGTCGATGTGATGTACGGATTGCCATCGATGCTCCTCGTCGTGCTCTTTGCGGTTGCCGCCGAAGCCACGCTTGAACGGATTGGCCTCGAGCGCACGGGCACTGGCCACCAGTTGTTTGATCTGGCGATCCTGCTGCTGGCGATTGGCGCAACGAGTTGGCTCACGGTTGCGAGGGTGATTCGTGGGCAGGTGTTGAGCCTGCGAGGGCAACTCTTCATGGAATCGTGTCGCGCGGTGGGGGTCGGTCCTTGGCGGCAGTTTCGCCTGCACTACCTACCCAACATCATCGCCCCCGTTGCGGTGTACGCCGCGCTCGCAGTTCCGGCGGCGATTTTGTCTGAGAGTTTCCTGAGTTTTCTTGGGATCGGTGTGCGTGAACCACTCCCGTCATGGGGCAATCTCGCATCGGATGGTCTCGCCGAAGTGAACGCGATCGAGAGTCGGTGGTGGCTCTTGCTGTGGCCTTGTCTTTCGATTGGGGGCACGCTGCTCGCGCTGAACTTCGTTGGCGACAGGTTGCGCGCCGCCATTGATCCTGCCTCACGCCGACACACGCGAAGTGCGTGATAGGATCCGAAATTCCTATGCAAAACCGATTCGGAATCAAGGATTTCATCGTCATCGCACTGCTGGTGGCGATCATCGCGACACTCTGGCTATCGATGATTCAGCGCGACCGACAATGGCCGGTTCTGCAGTCGCTTCTTGAGCAGGGTCGCAACATCGAATCGCGGATGGCAAGCATCGAGGCGCGGGTGCAGAACGCCAGCGCGATGTCGGCCGCATCGCCGCAGCAATCGACGACGACTGCGATTCCACAAACCGTGCGAGATGCTTCCTGGGCGCGACCTGGAATCGAGATCGCGTGGCAACCTCAACCCGAGTTTGCGAACGATCCCGCGCGGGTGCCGGGGTACAAGCCCGGAGGCGAGTTCGTTGAGATCTTCGAAGGACAGCCGCAGAAAGTCACTCCCTATCTCTACGCCGACGTGTACGGGCTTCGAGTCGTCGACCGTGTGTGTGAGTCGCTTGCGACATTCGATCCGAAGACCATGAAACTGGTGGGCTCGCTTGCTGACGCGTGGCAGATCGATCCCGACGGATTATGGATTCGAGCGCATATCAATCCTGAGGCGAAGTTCAGCGATCGATCGCAAGTCACCGCTGAAGATGTTCGATGGACCTACATGGATTTTATTCTGAATCCTTCGATCGACGCCGACCGCACCCGATCAACACTCGCCGATGTCCTCACGGAGGTCAAGGTGATTGATCCTGCAACGGTTGAGTTTCACTTTAAAGACTCCCTCTTTACCAACATCCTTGCGGCGATGGGAAATCCAGTGCTTTCCAAGGGGTACTACTCGCAATTCGAGCCGGCGCAGATCAATCAATCAACGGGGCTTCTCATGGGGTCGGGCCCATTCATGATGGAGCGCATTCCAGCGGGTGCTCAGGATCTCGCGAGTCAGTGGACTCCAGGCACCGACATTCTGATTGTGCGAAATCCCAACTGGTGGGTGGGTCGTGCCGCGCTCGATCAACAGCGCTTCCGAACGATCAAAGACGACCTCGCGCGGCTGGTCGCCTTTCGAAACAACGAGGCATCGATGGTGTTGCCGACATCACCACAGTTCAATTCAGTTCTGCGTGACGAACCAGAGTTCGAGAAGAGCAACTATGCGCTCAAGTGGGTCAATATGCGAAGCGGTTACTCGTTTATCGCATGGCAGTGCGGTCCGCGCGGCGAGACGGGCCGACTGACTCCATTTTCGGACATGCGTGTTCGTCAGGCGATGACTCTCTTGCTTGATCGCGAGAAGATGATTCGCGACATCTGGGATGGGATCGGCGTTGTCGCCAAGGGTCCATTCAATCCCGAGAGCCCCGCGGCGAATGCAGCTCTCTCGCCGATGCCGTTCGACCCAGAGGCGGCGATGGTGCTGCTGAAGGAAGCGGGGTGGGAAGATCGCAACGCCGACGGCATTCTCGAGAATGCCAAGGGTGAGAAGTTCGAATTCGAATACACGTACGCAACGGGGGGCGAGATCGGCGAGCGCATCGCGCGGTTCACGGGAGACTCGTACAAGAAGGCTGGAATCGTGATGACGACGCGGCCAATCGATTGGAGTCGCTACCAAGACATCATTAAGGCGCGAGACTTTGATGCGCTCACCATGGCGTGGAGCGCGTCGGCGCCAGAGAGCGATCCCAAGCAGATCTATCACTCCGAGAGCATGGCGAAAGGACGCGACAATTTTTCGCAGTGGTCAAGTCCGGCGGCAGATGCGCTGATCGAACAGGGGAGGCGTGCCATGGATGAAGAGACGCGGATGCTGATCTGGCATCAACTCGAGGCTGTGATCGCAAAGGAGCAGCCCTACACGTTCATTCGCGTTGCGCCATGGCTTCGATTCATCAAGCGCGAGTTCGGCAATGTGCGCATGTACAAGACAGGTCTATCTCCAGAAGAGTTTTTCTTCGTCTCTCCATCGGCGACCATGGCGCCTGGGACCTGACACAGCTCGCTACCCATGCTTCCGTACATCAGCCGACGGCTCCTTTTCATGATTCCCACGCTGATTGGGATGACTTTCATGGTGTACAGCCTGATTGCGCTTGCGCCCGGAGGGTTTAGCGCGAGTGCTTCGGCAGCCGCTGGGGGCGGTAGCCCAGCGGGAGGCGATCCACGAATTGCCGAAGCTCGCTTTCGCGATCGCTTTCGACTCGATGAATCGGTCGTGTTGCAGTATGTGCAGTGGCTCGGACGCGTGTCGCCGGTCAAGTGGGGGGCGCGCGCACAAATCGATGCGACGGGTGAACGCATCTATCCGCCTCGCGACCTGCCTGCCATGATGCGCATCCCCTCGTTGAAGGAGGACGATCGGATGGCGCAGTCCATCGATGCTGCGACGCGGGCATTCGTCGCCGCTGACTCTGAGACTGCGCTTCGGAAGCAGTATCGGATGCTTGCGCGAGAGAACAGTGCCGCACGAGAGAGTTTTGTTGGCGCACTCGCGACACTTCGAATTGCGCTCGCAAAGTACGCAGAAGCGACAGATCAATCGGCACTCGTCGATGCACGCGGAGAACTTCCAGCAGCGAGCGTGGGCGCACTTCGCGTCGATGTCGCTGCGCCCGCTTGGAGAGTGGTGCAGATTGCTGCCGAGGAAGCGCTTGCAGCGCAGGTCACCGCCGCAACTGCACGGGCATCGCTCGCGTTGTGCTTTCGCGCTGTTCCATTTGCGCAGGCGGGTGTTCCACTGATTCCTGGGCTGCTTTCAATCGGGGCTCCAGACATGGGATGGAGTCGCACGAAGAATCGCCCCGTGGCGAGCCTGATACTGGAAGCGCTGCCAGTCACCCTGCTCATCAACCTCATCGCGTTTCCGTTGATTTACCTCGTTGCGATTCCAACCGGCATGCTCGCAGCCGCGCGGCGTGGGTCGTGGTTCGATGTGCTGACAGGCGGGCTCTTCATCGCGCTCTGGTCGATTCCAGTCGTGTGGGCTGGAGTCCTCGCGGTCGGGTTTCTTGCGAACCAGCAATACCTCGGTCTCTTTCCAGTTGCAGGATTACATGCGACCAACGCATCATCGATTGCATTCCTTCCAGGGTGGGACGATCGCGGGTTTCAACCTGGATGGATTCTCGATCTTGGATGGCATCTCGTTCTTCCCGTCGTCTGCCTTGTGTATGCGGGCTTCGCGGTCCTCTCGCGTCAGACGCGCGCGGCGATGCTCGACAACTTCAATGCGGACTATGTGCGCACCGCAAAGGCCAA
>SXGR01637654.1_pt1 | contig 11308 bp, 8 predicted proteins | sample 3174711 | NCBI WGS metagenome assembly SXGR01 (sample SAMN11356860, study PRJNA531348) | freshwater metagenome | isolation source: freshwater sample F1-60 | place: China: Fuxian Lake, Yuxi | collected 2017-12-25
GGGCCGCCCAGCAGGAACGACGACAGCACAACGGCACGGCCGGTCGCATTGCGCTGCCCCTTCATGGCGCGCATCGAGAAATCGATGAAGAAACGCCCCGCGCCCGAGGCCTGCAGGATCGCACCGAAGATCGTGAACAGGACGATGAGCGTCGCCGACACTTCGATCGCGGGCCCGAAGATGCCGTTCAGCGTCATGTAGAGTTCGGCGATCAGGTCGGGCATGGGATAGCCCTTGTGTGTCCACGGCGCGGGCAGGTTGTTGCCCCACATGGCGTAGGCCCAGAAGGCCAGCGCCAGGACCGGCATGATGAGCCCGGTCGTCCGGCGCGTCGCCTCGAGGACCAGCACGATCAGCGCGCCGCCGATGACTAGGTCCATGAACTCCGGCGAGACATAGCGGTCGAGGAAATCGTCTTTGCCTTCGCGACTTGTCCAGGTGCCGCCGGTCATCATGTACCAGATGACGACCAGGACCAGCGCCGTGGCGATGAGATCCCAGGGGGCGATCCGGTTGCGCCACGCGCGGCTCACAGGGAAAAGCAGGAAAATCAGCGACAGGGCGAAGGCGACGTGAATCTCGCGCAGCGACTGCTGATCGATGGTGCTGGCGGCGGCCCAGAGGTGAAACAGGGTCATCGCCATGGCGAACACCATGAGCACGGTACCCCACCAGCCGCCGAACTTGTGAGGACCGCCTTCTTCCTGCTCGATCAGCGCCTCGACCTTGCGTCGCGCTTCTTCGCTCAGTTCCGGCGAATCGATCCCCGCATCGCGTACCGACATGAACTGCTGTCCCCCAAAAGAAACGGGGCCGCGTGCGGCCCCGTTTCCAGATGCCGTTCGACCCTAGTCGAGCTTTATGCCCTTTTCGGTGAAGAACTTAACAGCACCGGGATGAAACGGTACCGACGAATACGCCTTCTTCTGGTTCTCGGCCGTCATGTCGCTGGCGGCCTTATGGGTCGCGACGAGATCGCCATGCGCTTCCCAGATGGTCTTGATCATGGTGTAGGCCTGATCGTCGGACATCGACGCCGGCACAACCAGAATGTTCCAGATCGACATGACCGCAACGTCCGCGTCCTGACCGGGATAGGATTTCGCGGGGATCTTGCCCTTGGCATAGACCGGGCCGTGCGCCTTGATCATGCCATCGACCAGATCCACTTGAGGAATGAGCTTCATCTTGACCCCTTGGGTCGCGGCGAGATCGGTGATCGCTGCAACCGGCGGACCGCCGGCAAAGAAGTAGCCGTCGAGCTTACCGTCCTTGATCGCGTTGGTCGATTCAGCAGGCGAAAGACGCTCACGCTTGATGTCGGTGTTCTTGAGGCCGACCAGGTCCATCATGCGCTGGGCCATCACTTCCGAGCCGCTGACCGGCGCACCGGTCGAGAAGCGCTTGCCCTTGATGTCCTCGAACTTGTTGATCCCCGAGCCCTCGAACGTGACGACGTGAACGAGATTTGGGTAGATGATGGCGAGCGCCCTCGTATCCGACGGCTTGCCCTTGAACTTGTCGTCGCCCTTGATCGCGTCGAACGCGGTATCGGACTGGGTGAGTGCCAGATGCGCCTTGCCGTCGCGCAGCATGTGCATGTTGGCCACCGACCCTGCGGTCGCCTCGGCAGTGACCGACCAGCCCGGCACCTTCTTGCTCAGGATGTTGGCCATCGCTCCGCCCAGCGGATAGTAGACGCCGCCGGTCGTGCCGGTGGCGATCGAGAACTGAGTCTGCGCCGATGCCGGCAGGATCGCCATGACGGCCATGAAGCCAAGGCCGGTAATCAGTCGACGGGTTTTCATTTGCTTGCCTCCCAGTTGCGTTGCGCCGCTATGTAGGACGCGCAGGCCGGAGTTGCGAGTCCGAAACAAAAGCAAATCGATTGTGTGAAACAAGCGCTGCGGCCCCGGATCACTGCCGCATTGCCAGAAGAAATCCCGCGACGACTGCCTTGGCGTCGTTGCGCCCCGTGGCGATCGTAAGATCATGATCCATCCTGGGCAGTACCGTTACCGCCGAGCCGGGGAACGCGGCCAGCCCTTCGCCATTCGCACCGAACTCCCGCGCAAACGCGTCGATCTCGGTTTCTCCCGGCGAAAACAGGAAGAGCACGCGCGCGCCGCGCTGCGACAGCGCGGCCATCGCCTGTACGGCAAAGCTCTGCTCCTTCAGGAGGCCAGCACGCCGGGCAAGACCCTGAGTTTTGCTGCGGACCTGGCGCGCGATGTGCGTTGAAAGCGCGCGGACCGACGTGCGGATGTTGGTGCGGCCGCTCAGCAGTGTGACCCAGCTTCCCGGATGAAACAGCTTGCGCACGTAAGTCATCGGCGAGCGGCCACGTTCCTCGAGGAACTCGAGGACGTTGGCCTTGGGCAGGACAAACAGCGGCATGTTGACGAGCAACAGACCCGCCAGGCGCTGATCGGCTAGGGCACCATGGAACGCGTGGTAAGCCCCCGAGCAGAGGCCGAGCATGGAAAAGCGCCGGTAGCCCAGCGCCTCAAGAGCATCGAGCGCGGCGCCGATATCCTGCAGCCGGTCGGCGAACGTCTCGCTCAGAACGTTCTCCTTTCCCGGCGGGCCGAGACTGTCGCCGAGACCGGCAAAGTCGAAACGCAGGCAGGAAACCCCCAACTGCGCGAGGTGCCGTGCAAAGTCCACGTTCTGCCGGGCAGCGCCGTAGTGAGGATCGCGCCCGCCATTGCCGATCAGCATGACCTGATCGGATGCGCCTTGGGCCGGACGGCAGAGAATGCCGACGAGACGGCCGTTGCCGAACCGCAGCGGCGTCTCGACACATCCCGGCGGGCGAAGTTCGGCCGGTTCGGGTGCTCTCGCCGATGCCGGCAGCGACACCGCCCGTACGGGGGGCATTGCGTCTTTGAACCAGCCCCTCGCGCCGGAGAAATCGGCCAAGACATTTTCATCGATGACGCTGTGCCGCATCAGCGGCACCAACCCATCCCAGCCGTAGGCCGTTGCCTCGACGCCCGCCGCGGCCCAGGCCTGTACACACTCGTCGATCTGTCGCGTCTCGGGCCGGCTGAAGACCGCGACCTTCCGCACCGCGCCCAGTCCGGTGCGGCGGAGATCGACCGCGGCCATGCTGTCGAGCGTAGCGGCGCTGAGACGGAAGTCGCGGATTTCCAGCGCCTCGCCCCGCGTCGATGTCTTGCCGCTTTGCAGATCGGCTTCGAGAATCAACTGCCGGACGTAAGAACGGCCGTTCGTCACTGGCTCAAACAGCAGCAGCCCCGCAGCGTCCTCACGACGCGCCGCAATCAGCGTGGCCAGCGTCGCCCCTGTCCGAAGCCCGCACAGCACCAGACGTCGGACCCCGGTCTGCGCGCGGAGCCAGTCGGCCGCCTGATCGACGCTCTTCATCCAGGCCGGCCAATGCCCGCCCTCGCGCTCGATGGCGCCGTCGCAGGAATCGCCGGTGCCAGGGTAGTCGAACCGCAGCGCCCAATAGCCCACGGCGGCCAGTTCGTCGGCCAGGAGCCGCAGCGAGCAGTACGCCAGCAGCCCGTCGCGCATCAGCCCGGGACAGATCACGACGCCGACATCGCCCGCGACATCGTCGCCGGGCGCATGCAGCCAGCCGAAGCAGTCGTTGAAGGTGACGGGAATCATGCCGCTGAAAGCACGCCTGCTTTGTTCTTTCACTTTTGTTGAGAATACTTATAGAATGACCCAACCCCAACGGCCACGCGGGAAATTTCGGTCAGGACGTCTCTGGAGCAAGCGGTGCAACCTTCCGTCCAAACCCGAGTTCGTTCCGTTCTGAAGGCGGCGGGCTGCCTGCAGACCGATATCGAGGGCCTCGCCGACGATGCCGATCTCTACGCTGCCGGCCTCAATTCACACGCCACCGTCAACCTGATGCTTGCCCTAGAAGACGCCTTCGATGTCGAACTTCCCGACCGCCTGTTGCGCCGGAAGACGTTTTCGAGCGTCAACGCCATCGCGGAGGCTCTGGCCGAGATCGGCGTGAAGGCAGACGCGGCATGAGCCCGCGGCTCGCCGCGGCGCGCGCGGTGGGCGTCGAGACCGCGGCACCGCACGCCGACGATGTCGACCGCAACGCGCGTTTCCCCAAGGAAGCGTTCGCGGCTTTGAAAGAGCGCAAGCTTCTCGGCATCATGGTTCCCGCGAGCGAAGGCGGCGACGGCGCCGGCATCGCGGAGGTCGTGTCGATCTGCCATGCGCTCGGCCAGGCCTGCGCGTCGACAGCAATGATTTACGCCATGCACCAGATTCAGGTAGCCTGCATCGTGCGGCATGCCGGGGCCAGCCCCTGGCATCGTGCGTTCCTGAAGCGTCTGACCACGGAGCAACTCCTCCTCGCCTCGGCGACCTCCGAGGCCGGCGTCGGCGGCGATGTGCGCTCCAGCATCTGCGCGGTCGAGGAAAAGGACGGGCGCTTCTCGCTCACCAAGCAGGCGACGGTGATTTCCTACGGCGCCGATGCCGATGGTTTGCTGGTCACCGCGCGCCGGACGCCGCAGTCGCCGGCGTCGGACCAGGTGATTGTCGTGCTGACCCGGAAGGACTGTACGTTCGAACATCAACACATCTGGGACACGCTCGGCATGCGCGGCACCTGTTCCGACGGCTACACCGTCAAGGCGTCGGGCGAGATAGGCCAGGTCGTTCCGCTTCCCTACGCCGACGTGTCGGCACAGACGATGCTGCCCACGTCGCATCTGGTCTGGAGTGCCGTTTGGCTGGGCATCGCCAGCGACGCCATCGCCCGCGCGCGAGCCTTCGTTCGCGCCGAAGCGCGGCGCAAGCCCGGCGTTACGCCCGCGGGCAGCGCGCGGCTTGCCGAGGCCACCAACCTGCTGCACCTCATGAAGTCCAACACCGTGGCAGCGCTCCGCCAGTACGAAGCAGCTCTCACCTCAGAAGACCGGCTGACCTCGCCGCACTTCGCCGTGGCGATGAACAACCTTAAGGTCGGCGCGTCGCGGCTCGTGGTGCAGGTCGTCGATCAGGCGCTGCTGGTCTGCGGCCTCGCGGGCTACCGCAACGATTCGCCCTACAGCCTCGGCCGCCATCTGCGCGATGCACATTCGGCGGCGCTGATGGTGAACAACGACCGCATTCTCGCTAACACCGCCAACCTACTGCTGGCGCTGCGCGACGAACCCGAGTTGCTGGCATGACGGCGCTTATCGATGCCCACCGCGCCTATCGCGACGAGCTGCTGAAGCACGGCCTGCTAATTTCCATGGGCGTCGATGGCCTCTATGGCCGTAGCGGCACATTCGAGACGATCGTCGAGCGGATCAATTTAGCGTTCAGCGCCGTGGGCGATCCCGACCGGCCCGACGTGATGCGGTTCCCGCCGGGCATCGGCAAGTGGCAGCTTGAGAAAAGTGGTTACCTGAAAAGCTCACCGCAGCTCGTCGGCACGATCCACAGTTTCACCGGCTCTGATCGCGACCACCGCGCCCTGCTCGACACGCTGGACAAGGGCGGCGACTGGACGGCGGGCCAGAAGACGACCGACGTCGCGCTGGCTCCGGCCGCCTGCTACGGCGTCTATCCCGCCATCGCCGCGCGCGGGCGGATGCCCACCCAAGGCGCGCTGGTCGATTGCTACACCTACGTCTTCCGCCACGAACCGTCGATCGACCCCGCGCGCATGCAGATGTTTCGCCAGCGTGAGCATGTGCGTCTCGGCACCGAAACCGAAGCCCTCACCTTCCGCAAACTCTGGATGGAGCGCGGCCGGGCGATCATTTCCTCGTTCGGTCTGCCGTTCGAGGTCGATGTCGCGAACGATCCGTTCTTCGGCCGCACCGGCAAGCTGCTCGCCACCAGCCAGCGCGAGGAAAGCCTGAAGTTCGAGCTGCTGGTGCCGATCACCTCGACCGAATCACCGACGGCGTGCGTGAGCTTCAACTATCACCGCGATCTGTTCGGCCAGGCCTGGGGCATCGAAACATCGACCGGCGCCGTGGCGCACACCGCCTGCGTCGGCTTTGGCGTGGAGCGCATCACGCTGGCTCTGCTGAAGCATCACGGCTTCGCGCTCGACAAGTGGCCGAAGAAGGTCCGCGATGCCCTCGGCCTCTAGCGCCGATCTGCTGGGCCTCGACGCGGCACGCTGGACGCCGCAGGCGTTGCACACGGGCGAGCGCATCTGGCTGGAAACCAACTGCTACATCGACGTGTGGGCCGAGCTTCTGCCGGCGCTCGGCCAGCCTGCAGAAGCAGCGCTGCCCTTCACCGTGCGGCAGGATTTCGAGGGCGACCACTTCACCTTCTTCAAGTTTCCGCTCGAGGACCTCGAAGCACTCTATGGCCTGGCCGTCCAGGAGCTGGCGATCTACGACACGGTCGAGGCCCACACGCTGGAACAGCTCCGACGCGGCCGGCCGGTTCTGATCGAAGTCGACAGCCACTGGTTGCCCGATGCCGGGCCGACCTATCGTCAAGGCCACGTCAAGACGACGGTTGCCGCGGTTGCTATCGACACTGCGGCGCGGACCTTCGGCTACTTCCACAACACCGGCTATCACGTACTGAGCGGCGAGGACTACGAAGGGCTGTTCAGGGCCTCGCCAGCCGAAGGCATGTTCCCCTACTGCGAGTTCGTGAAGCGCGACGGAATCGCCCTCGCCGGCGACGCGCTGGTCCGCGCCTCGATCGGATTGCTCCGCAGCCACCTCACGCACCGCCCGAAGGCCAGTCCCATCGCCGCCTGGCGAGAGGCGTTGCCCGAGCACCTTGAGCGCCTGGCCGAGCGCGGCATGGCGTACTTCCATCTCTACGCTTTCAATCTGCCGCGTCAGCTCGGCGCCAACTTCGAGATGCTGGCGACCTATCTCGACTGGCTGGGCGCGCAGGGCGAGGCGAACCTGACCGATCCCGCCGCCGCCGCCCGCCGCGTGGCGGAGTCGGCAAAGGCGGTGCAGTTCCAGCTCGCGCGCATGGCCAACCGGCGGCGGTTCGATGCCACGGCGCTGCAGCTCGATCCCATCGAAGCCGACCATCGATATGTTTTGGACGCGCTCCAGCGGCGATTCGGGTGATGCGGGACTTTGCCGTCACCGGCCGCGTCGTTTCCGCCTTGCATGAGGGATGGCAGCTCACGCTGACCGCGCCCGGGGCAGCCGCGACACCGTCGGGCCTGCCACCCAGCCTCAGCTGGATCGCAGCACCAGTGCCCGGCACCGCGGCACAGGCCCTGCGTGATGCCGGCCACTGGTCGACGGACCAACCGGTACCGCTGCACGATAAGGATATCTGGTACCGCACGCGGTTTTCCGGCGCTGGCCGGCGGACGCTCCGCTTCGAAGGCCTCGCCACAATCGCCGAGGTTTGGCTGAACGGGGCCAGTATCCTCACTTCGGACAACATGTTCATGGTCCATGAGGTCGATGTCGATCTCGCGGGCGACAACGAGTTGGCGATGGTCTTCCGCTCGCTCGACAAGGCGATCGAGGTCCGCAAAGGCCGCGCGCGCTGGCGCACCGGACTGGTTGAGAACAACGCGCTGCGTCAGGTCCGCACGACGCTGCTGGGGCACATGACGGGCTGGCTGCCGCCGGTCCATGCCGTGGGTCCGTGGCGTACCGTCTCGCTGATCGAGCAGGCGCCGCAGATGCGCGTACGCAACCTCGATCTGCGGGTGACGCTGCAGGGCGACGACGGCCACGTCTCGATCTCCCTCGACATGGAGCGCGAAGGCCCCCGCCCCGCCGCGATTCTTTACGTCGGCACCGCGAGCGGTTCGCTCACCTGGGCGGGCGGCAACAAGGTCGCGGGAACGTTGCGTCTCCCGAAGGTCGCCAAATGGTGGCCTCATACACACGGCGCGCCGACGCTGCACGCCATGCGGCTGCGTCTGGGCGATGTCGAGATCGGCCTTGGCCGCGCGGGCTTTCGCACTGTCGAGATCGACCGCGGCACCGACGGCCACGCCTTCACACTCAAGATCAACGGACAGCGCGTCTTTGCCCGTGGCGCCTGCTGGAGCGCGACAGATCTTGTAACGCTCGCGTCAGATCGCGAGCGGCTGGCGCCGTGGCTCGAACAGGCCCGCGATGCGCACATGAACATGATCCGCGTCGGCGGCACGATGACGTACGAGAGCGACGACTTTTTTGCGGTCTGCGATGAACTCGGCCTGCTGGTCTGGCACGACTTCATGTTCGCCAACATGGACTATCCGATCGCCGAACCGGACTTCCGCACCGGCGTCGAGCGCGAGGTCCGGCAGTTCCTGCACCGCAGTCAGGGTCACCCGTCGCTGGCCGTCCTGTGCGGCGGCAGTGAAGTCGCGCAACAGGCCGCCATGCTGGGCCTGCCGCCCGCGCTGTGGACCGGGCCGCTCTACGACGAGGTGCTGCCCCGCGCCACCGAGGCACTGCGGCCGGACACGGTCTATGTGCCGCATTCGCCGGGCGGCACCGGTCTCCCCTTCGCCACCGATACCGGCGTGTCGCACTACTACGGCGTGGGGGCTTACCTGCGCCCGCTCGAGGATGCCCGCCGCGCCCATGTCCGCTTCACGTCGGAATGCCTGGGCTTCGCCAACATTCCCGCCGCCTGCGGGACGGGTGTGCCCTGGCAGGACGAGGCGCGCTGGAAGGCCGCCGTGCCCCGCGATCGCGGCACTGACTGGGATTTCGAGGATGTTCGCGATCACTATCTGAAGCTCCTGTTCGACGTCGATCCCAAGCGCCTGCGCGGCGAGGACCGCGACCGCTACCTGCGGCTCTCGCGCGCCGCCTCAGCTGAGGCCATAGAAGTAGCGATCGCCGAGTGGCGGCGCGCCGGATCGAGTTGTTCGGGCGCGCTGATCTGGATGCTGAAGGACTTCGTGCCGGGCGCCGGCTGGGGCGTGATCGACGCCGGCGGCACGCCCAAGCTCGCCTGGCACGCCCTGCGGCGCGCGAGCCGGCCCGTGCAGGTGGCGCTGACCAACGAAGGCCTGAACGGGCTCGGCATCCAACTCATCAACGAGAGTGCCGCGCTGGTGCGGGCGCGGCTGTCGCTGCTCTGCCTGCAAAGCGGCGAGATCGTGACCATCCAACGCGAGCGCGAGATTGACATGGCGCCGCGCAGCGCCCGCACGTTCGCGTCAGCCGAAATGATCGGCGCCTTCTTCGACCTCACCTACGCCTACCGATTCGGTCCGCCGCCACTCGATGCCGCGATTGTCACCTTGTCCGATACGGCGGGGCGCCGGCTCGCAGAGGCCATCCACTACCCGCTCGGCCGCGCCGCGCTGACGCACGATCCTGGCCTCACGGCGGCGCTCGCCCAAAGCGACACGGGCTGGACGCTGACCCTCAAAGCCACGCGGCTCGCCGCCAGCATCCAGATCGAGGATGCGCATTATCGCGCCGACGACGAGGGTTTCTTCCTGCTGCCCGGCGAGGAACGCCGTGTGCGCCTGCTGCCGGTCGGGCAGGCCATCGCTCCACCGACGGGCGCGGTATCGACGGGATCGGGGTTGGTCTCTCTTCGCTACTGATGGTGCGGCCTGTCCTAAAGTGTCCCAACTGTCCCACTAAGATGGGACACTGTCCCACTGAGTGGGACACCCTCCGATGCCGATGGCATAAGGGTTTTGGCCCTGCTGTCCCACTGTCCCACCACCCCTATCTTGGATAATGACAATCATTCGCAAGATAAGGGCGGATTGGACCTAGTTCACCCGCGCCTTGGCGAACGCGATGCTGCGGGCCAGTGCCCGGCGGGCGGCGTCGAGCGTGAGGTCGAACTGGTACTGGTGCGACAGGCGGGGCGTGTAGTCCTCGCCGAACAACACCGCGTCGACCTCGACCTTGCGCTCGCGCGCGGCATCGAGGAGGTGCTGGGTCTGGCGCCAATCGTCGTGGCTGGCCGAGGCAAAGATCGGCGGAAAACTCGCGGGCAGGCTGCGCACGATCGAGAACTGCTCGATCCGCGGGTCGGCGAGATAGTCGCTGTGGCCGAAATAGTTGCGCATCACGCGCGGGAAATTTCCGCCCGCCATGTCGCGCGCGGCCTGGGCGGCGTCGTAGACGCCGCAATAGAGGATCAGGCCACGCAAGGATGACCGGTCGAGCGCAGGCGAGAGACCGAGCGCCTTGGCGTAGCCCGGATCGCTGATTGCCGCGGCAAGCTGAGTGGCGATCTGCGCTCCGGCCGAATCGCCTGCCAGAAACATACGCTCGGGATCGACGCGCAGCGCGCCGGCGTGCGCACGAATGTAGGCAAGTGCTGTATTGGCCTGCACCACTGCCGCAGGGTAGCGATGCCGCGGCGCCAGCGGGTAGTTCACGCCGATCGCGGTAAAGCCCTGCGCCGCCAGAATCTTGAGATAGGGTGCGACATGATCCTTGCTGCCGGCCAGCCAGGCGCCGCCATGAAACCAGACGATGGTGGGCAGCGCCTTGCCCGCACGGTCGGCCTCGACGGCATAGAAAACGTCAAGCAACGCGTCTGTGCCGCCCTCGCCATAGGCGACGTTCAGGCGGCCGGTGATGCCCGGCGGCACGTGGCGGGCCAGCGCCTGGGCCGTCGCCGTTGCCGCGGCATCCATTCGGTCGCGCACCTGGACAAGACGCAGCGCCGACTCCGACCCTGCCGTCACACGGCCCGCCGTAAACGCGGCCACACCGATGCTCAGGAGGGCGGCTGCCGCCAGGAGAAGAGGCGTGAGCTTCGGTTTCATCAGGGTGAAGCTAACAGACAGCTAGTCGTTTGCCTCCCCACTCAAATGGAGAGGAAACTCGAATCGGATTCAGGCCGCGGCCTTTTTGCGGTTGGCGTCGAGGCGGGCATCGACCAAGGCGACGCCGGCGTCAATCACGGGATGGCTGAGGCCCTTCTGCTTGGCAATCAGCTGCACCAGCTTGTCGGCGCGCTCGATGTTGGGGACGCCGTTTTGCAACGCGCGGGCCGCCGACGCCGGGCGAATCAGACTCTCGGCCGCGCCGGCATACTTCTCGAACGGCACCAGATCCTTCGGGTCGGCACCGATCTTGACACTGAGGTCGAAGACGAAATTGTAGACCGAGCGCGAGGTTTCGAGGTCGCTATGCACTGCTTCCTGTGCCGTGCGCATGCCGTCCTTGGTGACGCAGCGGTAGTTGCCCGCCAGCAGCATCGCCCACTTGGCGAGCGGCACGAAAATGCCGTCATAGACGCGCAGCTTCACGGGCAACTCGATCTTGCCCTCAGGTGTGTCGTAGCGCACCGCATCGATGTCTTTTTCGAGCTGGCGCAGGACGGCCGTCGCCTTGTCGTCCTTGAAGCGCGCTACCTTGAAATTGGTCGGCAGGGTGACCTGCAGCAC
>SXGR01365404.1_pt1 | contig 11305 bp, 9 predicted proteins | sample 3174711 | NCBI WGS metagenome assembly SXGR01 (sample SAMN11356860, study PRJNA531348) | freshwater metagenome | isolation source: freshwater sample F1-60 | place: China: Fuxian Lake, Yuxi | collected 2017-12-25
CGATCCGCTGCAGATGTACATGAATGACGTGTACACCGTGAACACGAACATCGCGGGCATCGCGGGCATCAGCCTGCCCGGCGGCGTGGATCGTTCGAGCGGCCACGCCCTGCCGGTCGGGCTGCAGCTGCAGGCGCCGGCTTTCGCCGAGAGCCGCCTGCTGCGCGCGAGCGAGTTGCTCGAGCGCCTGCTGACGGCCTGACGCACGATGCCGTCTCGAGCACGCGCCTCATCGCGTTGGACATGGCATGCGCCGAGAGCGCATCGGTCACAACGACGCGCCAGCCGCTGGCCATGCGTCGCGGCGCCGTCGCCACCCAGACCCTGAAGTTCACCCGGCGCGGCGAGGTGACCATGGTGAATGCACCCGCCTCGACGATGCCTCGCACAGCAGGCCACGCTGCGCGTGGATCGAACGATCCGGCTGTGCCTGCCGTGGCATGCTCGATCGTCGGCGTCTGCCAGAGCCCTGCCCAGAGGCCTCGATCGCCCCGTCGTTCGAGCACGATTCCACGAGCATTGCGCATGACCAGCGTCTCCCAGTGCACCGTTGGCCGTGCAGCCTTCGTCGCGACGGCTGGAATGCGATCGACCGACCCAGCACGAAGGGCGGCGCATCGCGATCGCCACGGGCACGACTCGCAACGGGGCGCCCGTGGTGTGCAGGTGAGGGCGCCAAGTTCCATCAATCCCTCGTTGAGTGCCGACGACGAGGATGCACGATCCACCAGATCCTGCGCGGTCGACCACAACCACTCCTGCGTGGGGCGATCCGCCGGATCCTCCGGACGACCATGCACCCGGAGCAGCACCCGCGCCACGTTCCCGTCGACGATGGCAGCGCGTTCGCCATGCACGATGCTGGCGATCGCACCAGCGGTGTACCGACCGACTCCGGGCAAGGTGACGAGCTCGGCGGCGCGCTTTGGGACCGTGCCGTCGAACCGGGCCACGCACGCCTTCGCCGCTTCATGCAATCGCCGGGCTCGGCGGTAGTAGCCAAGCCCCTGCCACATCGCGAGCACCTCGTCTTCCGTGGCAGCCGCGAGCGCTGGCGCCGTGGGCCAACGCGCGACGAACGCCTCGAACCGCTCGATCACGCGACTCACCTGCGTCTGCTGCAGCATGCACTCGCTGACGAGGGCTCGATAACCGCTCCGCTCACGCCGCCACGGAAGGTCGCGCGCGTGTTCGGCGAACCACCGTTCGATCGCTGCCACGAGCCACTTTGCCGAGGGTGAACCTCGCGCCGAACCGACCTTTGCGCTACCTTGACAACTTCCACGCCCGGCGTGACCGCGGTCGGTGCCGCTGCACCGCCCCGTGGCTCGCCCGCTGATCGAAGGAAGGTCCATGTCACGCCTGTTCTACTCGCTCGAAGAGGCCGCCGCGAAGCTCAAGAAGTCGCCCGCCGAACTTCTCCAGATGGCCCAGGCGGGTCAGCTCCAGGAGTTCCGCGACAAGGACCAGATCAAGTTCAAGGCAGCGGACATCGACCAGCTCGCCCAGACCGATGATGACGGTCTCGATCTCGAACTCAGCGATCTCGGTGGTGGCAGCAGCGGTGGCTTCGATCTTCCGCTCAGTGGCAGCGGCGCGGGCGGCCCCGTGCTTGCCGGTGATGGTCTGGACCTTGACCTCGATCTTGGTGCACCCTCGGTTCCACCATCACGCGCCGCGGCTCCTGCCGATGATGACCTCCTCGGCGGCCTCGGACTGGCCGACAGCGGCGCGGGGATGAACACCCCCTCAGCACCGGCAGCGGGCGGCGATGATGACCTCCTCGGCGGCCTCGGTCTTGCTGACAGTGGCGCTGGCGCCGCATCGCTCGGTCTCGCCGACAGCGGTGCGGGCCGCAGTGCACCGACGACACCCATGGCTGGCGGTGATGACGACCTGCTCGGCGGCCTTGGTCTTGCCGACAGCAACCCCGGTCGTGCGGCCAGCGGTGCCCGGCCGAGCGTTGGCCTGGCTGACAGCGGCGCGTCACCCAGCATGGGCATGGCCGACAGCGGCGCGTCACCCAGTGCCGGCATCGCTGCCGATGGCGGCCTGAGCGACAGCGGCCTGAACCTCGAGACCGTGGGCTCAGGCAGCGGCCTCCTCGACATGACGCGCGATGCCGCCGACGAAAGTTCGGCGGGCCTCCAGCTCTTCGAGGAAGTCTCGGCCGATGATTCGGCCCCGAACGCGGCCAGCGGCCTCTTCGCCGATGTCGGTGCGGGAGCCGAAGGCGAAGCTGATGCTCCTGCCGCCGCGATCGGTGCCTTCGGCGTCGGTGCTGCCGTGGTGCCCGAGGAAGTCAGCGGAGCCTGGAGCGGAGCAACGGCCGGGCTCATGCTCGGCGCAGCTGCGTGCCTGACCATCTGCCTCGTGATCGCGATCGGCACGTCGCTCGGCGGCACGCCCACGCTCACTGGCATGATCAAGGGCGACATGATGATCTGGGTCGGCGGACTCGCCGGTGCCGTCGTCGTGTTCGGCGTTGCCGGCTTCTTCATCGGCAAGGCGACCGAGTGACCGATCGATGCTGCTGAGCAGGTATGGCCTGCGCGAGTGGGGCATCGCCACGGCCGTCGCGGCGCTTCTGTGCATTGGCGTGTTCGTGTGGTCCTTGCCAGCCGCGCTCTACGCCGTGGTTGGCGTGCTTTGGCTTGGCGTTGTGGCGTTCTTCCGCGACCCGCTTGGCCGTCGCCCGGCAAGCAGCGACCCCGCCGACATGGTCAGCCCCGCCGATGGCAAGGTCAGTGCCGTCTTCACGGTGCCTTGGCATGATGCGATCGGTGGACCCGCCACAGTCGTTCGCATCTTCCTGAGCGTGCTTGATGTGCACATCAACCGCGCGCCGTGTGCGGGAACCATCGAGGCCATCGAGCATCGCCCGGGCAAGTACCTCGATGCACGCACCGAAGAGAGTGCGCGCGTGAATGAGAGCAACACCGTCCGCATGCGAACCGCAGGCGGCGATCCGATCGGCATCCGCCAGGTCTCCGGCGCGATCGCGCGCCACATCGTGTGCGCCGTGGCACACGGCGACCGGCTCGATCGCGCGGAACGATTTGGCCTGATCAAGTTCGGCTCGACGACTGAACTCATCCTGCCTCGCCCCGAAGCCGTGGCGGTCCGGGTGAAGGTGGGCGACCGGGTCACCGGTGGCGTCACCATCCTGGCCCGGCTCGAGCCGGAACGCACGCCCTGAGCGTGCTCAGGCGGCCTTGCCGTGGTCCTGGCCCTTGTGTCCATCCTTCGCGCGTGACTGAATCCGCTTGATTCGCGTCAGGCTGCTGGCCACGGATTCGCCGAGCGCATCGGCGAGCGGTGCAAGTTCCGGTGCAAAGGGGCGATCGGCATCACGGAAGAGCACAAGCACTGCCGGGCGCGTGATGCCCTCGCGGCACGCCACGGCGCAGACCGCGCGCCCCGGGAGCAGCCCTTGCAGCCGGCGGAAGGTCTCGGGCGGCGGCGTGGAGCCATCGAAGATCAGCGGCGCGCCGTGCATGGCGAGCGAGGCGCACCACTCGTCGGCCAGCGTGTCCAGCATGCCCGACATGGCGGAGCGGGAGACATCGTCGCGCAGATAGCCACAGAGGTCGTAACGGCCTTCGCCGCGCTCCACGAAGACCGCGCAGTTCGCAGCGCCCATGCGCAGGACGAAGGCCTGTGCGGCCAGCTTGAGCATGGCATCGACATCGCTTTCAAGGGTGAGGATTGCGCGCAGTTCCGCGGACGCGGCGGCCAAGACCACACGCTCCTCGGTGCGCTCCTGCGCCTGGGCCAGATCGCTCACCACGCCGCCAAGTTGACGATTGAGTGCCTCGCGCTCGCGGCTGAGCCGGCGGCACGCGGTCTCCAACACATTCAACCGCCGCTCGCGCAAGCGACGCGCCACACCTTGCTCGAGCCCGAGTGCGATGCGTGCACGGAACTCGGCTTCCTGCTCTGCTCCGCTCAGCACATCCACCACGCCTTCGCGCAAAGCGGCGAGCAGCAGGTCACGATCGGCCGTACGCGCGATGCACACGATGCCCACGTGCGGCGCCAGCGAGCGGATCGTGTGCAGGAGACGCGCACGAGCGGCGCGTACACCATCGAGATCGAGCACCACCAGATCGAACGAGCTCTCGCGCAGCAGGGCGAGTGCCTCGCGTACGGCCGTCGCCGGCACGATGTCGGTCTTCCACCCGCCTGCCCCACGCACGACCGGCGTCCATGCTTCCGCACGCGAACCGCACAGCACGATCCGTGCGGTGCCAAAGCGCTTGATGGCATCGGTGGTGATGGACGCAGCAGGTTCGCGAGTGGTCATGGGATGTCCTCGGCGCATGCATCGGCCAGCACCACGGGGTGATGAAGTGCAATCGCGGATTTGGCTCGAGGAAACGGCGTTATCCGCTGTGCCGCTGTCGCCAGAGGGTCACGGCCTCGGGCTCCCGCGCGTACTCGGGGCTGAGGGCCGCGGGGGCCACGCGGTGGCCATCGTCCCACAGCCGCCTCGCCGCAGTCATCACCCCGGTGCCCGACCACATCGGCTCGACGACGGCCGCCCCATGTGCATCGCACGCCCGCCGGAGCGCCGACGGGCAGTGTGCATCGGCCAGAACGGTCGAACCCGGTTGGGGCACCCAGCTTCCCCACTCGATCACCGACGCCGTGCGCTGGGACCAACCTCGATCCCCATGCGCAAGCGTGGCGATCCATGCCGTGGTGCCTTTCACGGCGAGCACGGCGTGAGCCGACTCAGGCACTCCCGATGCAGGGGCGGGCCAGGTCGAGCACACAGCCACGAGTGCCGACGGCACCGCGATGCAGGGCAGCCCATGCACGGTGGCGATCGACTGCGCTGCGGCGATCGTGGTGCGCAGACCGCTGAATCCGCCGGGCCCCACATCGACGGCGACCCACGTGAGTTCGGCAGGCATGAGGCCAGCCCGAACGCACACATCATCGATCGATGGCCAGAGCCAGTCCCGCTCGCGTGAAGGCTCAACATGGTCGCTGGCGATCATGGCGCCGCCATCACGCCACGCCGCCACGCCGACGGAACGCTGCGAACCGGTGATGGCCAGTCCTGCGGTCATCCTTCGAAACCAACCGTCGCAAGGAAGACGGCCTCGCGAGCCAGGTCGGTGGCTGCTGGCAAGTCGCCCTCAAGGGGAATCTCAACGGCGACACCTCGCGTGTGATCGCTGTTGAGGAGCAGGAGTTCCGGCGAGACGGCCTCGGCCCCCTGCTCAACGTACGCATGCCCACAGACCATCAGCCTTGCACCGAGCCGCTCCGCCACGCGACGCGAACTCTCGGGTGTCTGCCCACGACCCCAGGTGAACTGCCAAGCGATCCCCTCGTGGTCGGTGTACCGGGCTGGATCAAGCTCGCGATCGAGTGCACCGACATCTGCCGACTCGACCTCGAAGGGAGCCGGCGTGCTGTGAGCGCAGAACAGCCCGCCCATCGATCGGACCGCGAGGGGCATGGCCAGGATGAATCGATCGACCGCATCACTGACCTGCTGCATCTGGTCGCCGAAGACCCAATCGAGCCCATCGAGGAAGAGTTGCACCTGCTCCCCTGCTCCCTTGGAGATCCGCAGTTTGCATGCCTGCGCGAGCTCGTGATTGGCAAGGAGCGGATGCACCTGCGTCGGATAGGCCAGAACGAGTTCAGCCACGCGCACCAGCATGCGGTAGCTCGTGTCCATGCCACCAGTGAGCGACTCACCGTGGATCAGTTCGTGCAGGATGACGTGATGATCGGGCGAAGCGTCAAGCCGCGCCAGCTGGAGGACCGCCTGCAGGTGCACCAGGTTGTCGTGCAGGTCACCAGTCGCCAGCAGCGTTCCACGCGAGGGGATCCACTGCGTCGCGCCGCGGCGACCTTCGGCGGTGCGCATGCACTCGGCTGCGGCCAACAGCACATCGGTGACCGCTGTGGCGTCGCGAGCATCGATGCGAACGACGCTCACGGAACGAGCACCGCCACGGGGATCACGCCGGAACCAGTCGCCGTGGTGATCGTCACGGGGACCACGGAGAGCCCCGACGGAATCTTGTCGACCACGAAGTCGATCTTCACGCGGACGAAGTCGCCATCGACCTTCGCCTCGGCGAGCGTGCAGGCGAACCCGCCGGTCGCGCACGTCGCACCCGTCACGGCATTCCACCCTTCCCGCACCGGAATGCGGCGCGCGGCGGGGTTCGTGCTCTCGAGATCGAGTTCGAGCCGCTGCTTGGTCCCCTGCTCCATGCGGCCTGCCACGACGAGCGGATCCGCGAAGAACCACTGGCGGGCTTCGCGGGCATCCTTGTCGAAGAGCGTGCCAGTGGATTCATGGCGGATGCGCAGGGCGACCAGCGGCGCATCAGCACGATCGGTGGCCACCACGACCCACTGCGGGAGCGGGCCGTTCACACCAGCGGTGGTCCACGTCATCACATGCGATGCCTTCGCACCGGGCTGGGCTTCCGTGATCGGAAGCCCCCACGAGCCAGTCACCTTGAATGGCGCGCCATCATCGGCGACCAGCGTGAAGGTGCCCGACGTGACTCCCTTGAGCGCCTCCACGTATTCGGGCGAGGCCATGATCGGCAGCGTTGCCGTGGCTTCCATCTGCGCGACCGTCATGCCGTACTGCTCGACGACGATCATGACCTTGGCATCCTTCTTGCCGGGCGTACGAGGCACGGCAAGCGTGGCTTGCAGTTCGACGGAGCCGCCGGCAGGAATCGTCACGCCCTTCATCGGCGTGATGTCGGTGCACTTGCAGCTGGGCTTCGCATCGATGATCTTCAGGGGCGCGCCGGTCGGGTTGCGCAGCGTGAACGTGGTGGACTTGCGCGCACCCGGCGGTACCGCACCGAAATCCACCTTTGGCGGATCGACGACCAGGGGATGAGCCTGGGTCGGTGCGGTTCGAGGCTGAGGGGCTTGGGCCAAGACCGCATTCGAGGTGAGGGCCGCATTCGCCTCTGCGGCGAGCGCAGGTTCCGACGAGGGAGCGGGCGCCGTTGCAGGTGCCGTGGCGGGCGGGGCTGCAGGTGCCGCCGCGGGCGCCGTTGCGGGCGCCGTTACGGGTGCCGTTGCGGCGACGGGCGCCATCGATGCCTCAGCAGTCGGTGCCGGGGCCTGCCCGCAGCCGATCGATCCCATGGTCCAGAGCACGATCAGGATGGTCCGCATGGCGTTAGTGTACGCCCCCGCATGCTGGCCCTGATCGATCCTGCGTCGCTCTTCACCCCCGAGCACCTCATCGCACTGGTCACGCTGACCGTGCTCGAGATCGTGCTGGGCATCGACAACATCGTCTTCATCGCGATCCTCTGCGGCAGATTGCCCAAGGAGCAGCAGGCCAAGGCACGCCGGGTCGGCCTGATGGGCGCGTTGCTGATGCGGGTTGTCTTCCTCCTGTGCATCAGCTGGATCGCGAAGCTGACCACGCCCGTGACCACCATCAACGCGTTCGGCCAGGAGATCGCACCGAGCTGGCGCGACCTCATCCTGCTGGCTGGCGGACTGATCCTCCTGGCGAAGAGCACCAAGGAGATCCATCACTCGGTCGAGGGTGGGGAGCACGCGCTGACGGAGGGTCGCGGCTCGTCGTTCGGCGTCATCGTGGGCCAGATCATGCTGATGGACATCGTGTTCAGCATCGACTCGGTGATCACGGCGATCGGCATGGCCGAATCGATCACGGTGATGATCCTCGCGGTGGTGATCTCGATGATCGTCATGCTCCTGTTTGCGGGTCGCATCAGTGACTTCGTGCATCGCCACCCAACGGTGAAGATGCTTGCGCTGAGCTTCCTGATCCTGATTGGCATGAGTCTGGTGGCCGAAGGCCTCCACTTCCATGTGCCCAAGGGGTACATCTACTTCGCGATGGCCTTCAGTCTTGGGGTCGAGACGCTGAACATCCTGAGCAAGGCCAAAGCCGCACGGCTGAAGGCCACCACACCGGACTCCCGCTGAGCGAACGCCACGCCGGCGAGTCACGAGGGCGTGACGCGTCGGTCCATCCTCGGTGGCCGTGCCTCGTACGCACGAATTCCAGAGCCCCAACTTCCAGAGCGCCAGGCCCAGAGCGCCAGGCCCAGACGCCGCCCAACCCGCACGACCTCGGTGCCAAACAAAGCGGGCCCGGACCGATCGGTCCGAGCCCGCGTGTGTTCAGCGTGAAGCGGGCCGTGTGCGCTCAGGCGCCCCAGCCGCCGAGCAGGATGCCCAGGTCAGCGCCATCCACGATGCCGCTGTCGTCGATGTCGCCCGCGCCTGCTCCGCCCCAGTTGCCCAGGAGGATGCCGAGGTCGGCGCCGTCAACGATGCCGTCGTTGTTCAGGTCGTTCGGGTTCGGGGTCGGGCAGGCCACTTCGCCGGCGGCAGGAATGATCTTGTAGATCTGCCCACCGTGGTCGGCCATGTAGAGCTCACCCTTGGCGTCCTCGCCGAAGGCTACGACTTGGTTGACGGTCTGGCTGGCCACGGAGGTGGCCAGTTCCGCGTTGCGGGTGACGAACTCGGTCACGACGCCATTCACCATGCGGAACGACCACGAGTTGTTCGTCGAGTAGTCCACATAAAAGTAGATGCCCTGCATGTCGGGCATCGCGCAGCCGCGGTACACGCGACCACCAGTGATGCTGTAGCCGCCGCTGGCATTGTGACCGTACGTACGAACCGGGGCCTGCAGCGAGGGGCTGCCGAAGGTGCAGCCAGTCAGCCCCGTGTTGCTGGTGCCTTCCGTGCAGCGCCAGCCGTAGTTTCGGCCGCCCGGGGTGCCATTGGGCTCGAAGTCGACTTCCTCGACGGCGTTCTGGCCGACGTCGGCGATGTACATGTCGCTGTTGTCGCGGTCGAAGCACCAGCGCCACGGGTTGCGCAGGCCGTACGACCAGACCGTGTCGTCAGCGGTGGTGGCACCACCGATAAATGGGTTGTTGCTGGGGATCGTGTAGTACGGCGAAGTACCTCCAACCGTGGGGCGGATGCGGTGCATCTTGCCGAGGCGGCTGCTCAGGTTCTGGGCGACGTTGCCGGGGTCGTTGGCGCTACCGCCATCACCGGTGCCCATGTACAGGTCACGCGTGCCGGGCTTGAAGTGGATGTCGCCGCCGTTGTGGTTCGAGTATGGATCGGACCACGTCATCATGACCACCCCGGTGGAGTTGGCCACGTTCGGATCGGCCGACACGGTGTACCGCGCGAGGTTGTTCGTGCCCGTTCCGGTGTAGTAGACGTAGAACTGGCCGTTGGTCGCGTAGTCAGGGTCGAAGGCCATGCCAAGCAGGCCCTGCTCGTCGCTCGTCGAGGCACCGCCCGTGACGATCGGGTCGATGTTCAGGAACGCGGTCGCGCGGAGCGTCGGGGTCGCACCGAGATCGATGATGCGCACACGACCGGCCTTCTCCAGCACGAAGAGGCGGGACTCATCGCCGGGCGCATGGCCGATCCAGGTGGGGTAGACAAGCCCGGTCCCGATGATCTGCTTGGGCTTGATCGGGGTCGTGCCGGCAAGGGCCGAGGCGGTGACAGCCAGAACGGACAGCGCAGTGATGGTGGTTCGCATAGGTCAGTCTGTTGGGTTCGTGGACGGACAGCCGGGCGTTCCCGGACAGAGTGACTATACGCCCCGCTCGCGGGGAGGCCACCCGATTGTGTGTGTTTCAAGCCGGTCCAGCCCGGCTGATCAGCTCCGGTGGCAGGCCGGAGCGGTTTATGGGCGCCCGATGATCGCCTGCATACGCGAGATCACTGCGTCGAGCTGCGCCAGCGCAGCCGCGGCAGCCGCCGGGTCGGCGTCGGTCATCGCTGCTTGGAGGCCCGGCAGGACCCACGCCCCGTAGCCGGAATCCCGGTCGCTCGATGCGAAGACGTTCCTGAACCACGGACGAGCGGGGAGCCCGGCAGGATCGACCCAGCACTGTTGCAGGACCTGTGCCCGAGACCTGTCGAACGGAGCAAGCGACTCGATCGCGCTGGCCAGCACCCCGAACCGATCGGCCAGCTCGGCTGCGCGTTGCGCCGCTTCCGGGGTGAGCCGCGTGGCCGACGACCGAAGCATCGATGCGGCTGCGGCAGCCTCCCGCCATGGTTCGGGACAGGTGGTGCCCAGTGCATCGACCAGCGCCACCGTCATGCGGGTGAGCATCGATGCGCCGGCGTAGTCACTGCCGACCGTGCGCCGGTACCAGAGCAGCGTGTCGTAGTTGGAGTGGTAGCTCGTGCCCTGCGACCCGCCGGCCGAGAGGCCGATCGATGGGACCCCGGCGTGGCACAGGAATGGCTGGTGATCGCTGCCACCGCCGAGATCGCCAAGCGCGAGCGCACCATCCTTCGCACTCAGTTCGAAAATGGATCGGGATGGATCGATCGCACTCGGCACGCCCTTGGCGACATCGTTCACGATGCTCCGCAAGGACGGGCTGGCCGACGCGCCGAAACTCACCCCCATCGCCGCCATGTCGAGATTGATGTAGCCCACGCCACGCTCCTGGAGCATCACGCGTTCCCGCTCCACCCACTCGGTGCTGCCCACGATGCCGAACTCCTCAGCGCCCCATGCACAGAAGAGGGTGTCGCGCGCCGGGCCGCGACCAGCCTTGGCCTGTGCAGCGCATTCGCGGGCAGCTTCCATCAGCACGATCGTTCCGGCGAGTGGATCAGCCGCGCCGAAGCCCCACGCATCATGGTGGCAGCCCACGATCACCAGACCACCATCCGGAACGCGACCGGGCAAACGCGCAATCACGTTGGCCGAGCGGACGACCGCGGGCTCATGCGCCACCGACACGCGCACGCGAAGCTCCGGGCCGCCCGTGAGCAACGTGGGGCCCTCGAAGCCTGTGGCCCATGATTGATCGAACAGCGGCGCCCCGCGCATGCGGCGCACGATCTCGCGTGCGGCACCCCAGCCGATCGGCTGCACAGGAATCGACGGTAGTCCGACCGCTGCGGGATCGAGCCGCTCCGCGTGCTCGGTCGCCTCGCGCCCGGGCGTGAGCGGATCGCCGGAGTACGGCAGCGTGTTGATGCTCCCACGCTGGATGCAGCTGGCGTTCGCCCATCCTCCATCCGGCCAAATTGCACCCTTCGCCGGGCCGCTGTCGGCCGGATCCGTGAAGATGATGAGCGCGACGGCACCGGCCTCTTCGGCGAACTTCGCCTTGTAGCCGCGGAAGTTGCCTCCGTAGCGCGCCAGGCAGACCTTGCCCTTCAGGTCGATCCCCTGCTCGCGGAGGCGCGCGAAATCGGCTCGGGTTCCGTAGTTCACGTACACCACTTCGCCCGTCACGTCGCCGCGGCCGCTGTAGGC
>SXGR01475575.1_pt1 | contig 11304 bp, 8 predicted proteins | sample 3174711 | NCBI WGS metagenome assembly SXGR01 (sample SAMN11356860, study PRJNA531348) | freshwater metagenome | isolation source: freshwater sample F1-60 | place: China: Fuxian Lake, Yuxi | collected 2017-12-25
CCCGCGACGGGCGCTGCGGCGTCGGGGTCGTCCACACGCGCGTCCCACGCCGCGACCGAGCACAGGAAGATCGCCGGCTGCTGGTAGCGCGTCCCCTCGTCGAGACGGGAGAACGGGTCGTAGTCGAGCAGGGCGAGCCCGGCCTGCAGGCGCGGGGCGTCGATCCAGGGCTCCTCCATGCCGTCGGCATGGCTGCCCTGTCCAGGGAACAGGACCGATACGGGGGGCATCGAAGTAGAGGTACACGACAAACGGCTCCAGGTCTCCTGGGTTTGACGCGACGGGTGTCCGTGTCAAACGGCCGCCACGCCGGCCGACGGGCGGCCGGGCGCGGCGAAACGCGTGCGGGGTCAGGCCGCCAGGCGCTGTGCGAGCAGGCGCTTGCCCTGTTCGGCGCCCTTCTGGCTCTCGTGCTGGGCCTTGCGGAAGAGCTCGGCGAGCTCACTGTCGTTCGCTCGCTCGGCGTCCTGGATGTATGTCTCCATCCGCAGCGCGTTGTCGAGGCACTGCTCCGTGAACCACAGGACGTTGTAGTCCTTGTCCCGCGTGCCGGTGACGTTGCCGGTCTCTGTGGTGGCGCTCATCGGAAGCGCTCCTTCCGTTGGGTGCGGACACCTCTGCGCTACCCGGCTGGCGCGCAGCGAAACCAGTCGACGCCGACGCCCGCCATACTGAGCCCCGCAAGGGTCGTTAGCTCAATCGGTAGAGCACCGGACTTCAACACACATAGGAGCGCCAGCAGGGAAACCACTGGTCAGTCGGCGGCTGTGTGCTGGGACCCCCTGAGAGCCTGAGGTACCCATCGTGGTGACAATCCTCAGGATTGGGCAATCAGCAGGCAATCCGGAAACGGCGAGCCCTCAGAGGCCATACGCCGCCCACCCTAACGTCGAGCCGAGGGTGAAGAGATGGTCCAGACCGCAACGCCGCGGCGATGGTCGCGGAGGCCGGTGAAAGCCGGTGCGGCAGGTTAATCCGAGGGATCTGGGTTCGAGTCCCAGGCGGCCTACTTGCGATAGTGCAGTATCCGACGTCATCGAGACGGCGTGGGACGAGGTGTGCGACCAAGCCGGGCTGACGGAGGTCGACCGCCGGGGTTTCTGGCGGCGGCAGTTCCTCAACCCCTACGCGCTCGAAGGGCGCGGCTCCCTCTAAACTCCGGATCGCCCTCGCCCCCATGGTGTAGCGGTTAGCACGCCAGCCTTTCACGCTGGTAGCGGGAGTTCGATTCTCCCTGGGGGTATTTCGTGCCTGAGTAGCGGCGTTGCGTGCCGCTCGGCTCGCGGGTGAGGAGCGAGCGGCCGGCGCTTGTCGCGTTGCGGTCGTGGCGGCCTGTCACCCGCTGACGAGTTCGCCCGGCACTGATGCTTCTCGTGGCCTGGATGCGGTGACCAGGGTCGCTGTCGCGGGTGTTGCCGAGCGGCGTGTTCGAGGTTGAGAACGGCCGTGGCCCCGGCGGTTGCCGGGGCCACGGGAAGGCCGGACGAGGTGCTAACCGTTCGTTCGTCCTCGCGAGAGATCATGCCGGGTTCGGTCGCCTATGGCTATGGCTTGGTCGACGATCGTGCGAGTTTGCATGAGGTTCCTTGACCTGAAGGTGGGGGTGTGATGCAGTGCTGCGCGCTAACCGTTCTGGTCGTCGTGTCTAACCGGCCCGGCGGTCGCTTGATAAGGGGTTCGTCTGATGCAAGTACGCCGCGTGTCGGGGCTGGTCTTTGCTGCCCTCCTGCTCGCCGGATCGATCGCTGTGGCTGTGGCCACGGGCGCGACGGACCAGCGTCGCGCCACGTTCAGCGCGAAGGCGCTGATCGACTCGGGCGACGAGCTTGTCGGTGATCGGACGGTTGGTGCGCGGACGTACAGGACCGAGCGCGGCGCGTTCGTCACCAGGGTGTTCGCCTCTGCGGTGCATCGACGCGACGGCGCGGGCCGGCTCGGCCGCGTGGAAGAGGAACTTCAGCCGGAGGGTTCGCAGCTGGTGTTGCGCGGGAGTCGCGTGACGGCGCGGCTGCCCGAGCGGCTGTCGGGCGGGGCGAGGGTGCAGGTCAGCGCCGCGGGCCTGGCGGTGACCTCGCAGCTGGTGCAGGCCGCCCCGCGCACGGCGAAGGTCGAGGGGGCGGCTGCCGAGTACCCGGATGTGCGTCCGGGGGTCGATGTGCGGGTGACCGCGCTGTCCGAAGGCGTCAAGGAGACGATCACGCTCGACGGCCCTGAGGCGACGCGGCGGTTCGTCTACGACCTCGCAGTGCCTGACGGTGCGACGGCGAAGCTCACAGCCCGTGGCGGTGTCGCGATCGCGGTGCCGGGCGACGTGGATTTCGAGATCACGCCGCCGTTCATGTACGACGCCGACCGCCGATTCGCGCCGGAGAGCGCCGCACGCTACGGCCTGCAGCGCACCGGCGACGGGTACGAGCTGACGCTGGCGCTGAGCCAGGCGTGGCTGGTCGACAAGCACCGAGCGTTTCCCGTAACGGTCGATCCGACGATCCGGCGGACCGGCGCGTCGGAGACGGTCGACGCGTCGCTGCTTGAGTCCGTGCCCGATCTTGGGTACGGCGGGTCGGAGGGCATCTTCGTCGGTGAGTACGACGCGTATCCGGGCAATGACAACCGTGGCGTGCTGAAGTTCGACCTCACTGGCGCGGTGCCGTCTGACGCGCGGGTGCTGCAGGCCGACCTGGGCCTGAAGAGCTACTACCGCGAGAACAGCACGGCCAAGAAGGTCGGCGTGCACGCGCTGACGCACGCGTTTACGCACGACACGACCTGGAACGACTACGACGGCACCAACGCCTGGCCGACGGCGGGCGGGGATTTCGACCCCGCCGTCGCTGCGACCGCGACCGTCGGCACGCAGCTGGGGTGGCATCACTGGTATCCGACCGAGCTCGCTCAAGCCTGGGTCAACGGCAGCACCCCGAATCACGGGCTGCTGTTGCAGGACCTGCCCGGCGAGCCGCCGAATGGCAGCGAGTTCCGCTCTTCGGAGTACGGGACCGCCGCGGATCGGCCGTACCTGGACATCGTCTGGTACCCCCGAACCGGCGATAGCGCCCCCTACGTCTTCGACGACCATCCGTTGCAGGACGGGACCGTGCTGAAGACCAACGTGTTCAACGGCAACCTGTTCTTCGAGCGCCACGACGTCGACGGCACCGGCCCCGGGCAGGACTTTCAGATGCGCCGGTACTTCAACAGCAAGGCCGCCGACGCCGACCCGATCCACAGCGGCTTCCCGCAAGCGACGTGGACCTCGTCGAACGGCAAGTTCGTCGGCGGCACCGTCATGGACAACGGCGACTTCATCCACCAAGGCCCCAGCGGGTACCTCGTGACGTTTACCAAGCAGCCCGACGGGTCGTTCGTCAGTCCGCCCGAGCTCGACGCCACGCTGACCGAGGACACCGGCTCGGGCTGGAACGACCGCTATGAGCTCACCGACGTCGATGGGTCGACGATGACGTTCGCCGTCGACGGCACGTTCACGTCGCACACCGACCCCGACAACAACACGTACACGCCGAACTACCCGGCGCCCAGCTACCTGCACACCTCGATCACCGGCACCAACAGCCAGAACACGACGTTTACCTACGCCGGCAGCAGCGGCAACGAGCGCCTGACGCAGACCACCAACCCCGCCAGCCAGTACACCACCTACACGTACACCAGCGACAAGCTCACCAGCGACGCGCGCAACGGCACCACCGAGCTGACCTACGACTACGACACCAACGGCCGCCTGAACCGCATCACCGACAGCGCCGGCCGCGTCACCCAGATCACCATCGACTCCAGCAACCGCGTCACCCAGATCATCGACGGACCCAACAGCACCGACCCCACCACGACATTCGCGTATGCCGCCGCCTCATCACCCTGCGAAACCGGATCCGTGCACAAGACCACCGTCACTAACCCCGACTCGACCGTCCACATCTACTGCACCGACGCGGGGGGATCGGTGGTCTCGAGCTCTACGACCGCCGCCGAGGATCCTCAGGTACAGAGCCTTGCTGCACAAGGGTACGCCGAGGACCAGGCCGTCACGCTGGCCACGGCATACGAGCGACTCAAGCGACAGGACAAGAGTGTTGGTCTCGGAGAGTCCGTCGCGGGATCGACATCAGGTGGCGGCTACGCAGGGGTGTGGTTTGACCACGTGGGCGGCCGCGTAAAGGTGATGCTCAAGACTGGTACAGCGACAACGGGCGCCACGCAGGCAATCGCCGATCATGGTCTCACGGGCGATGCGGACATCGTGATGGTGGCGCATACGCAGGCGGAGTTGGAGGCAGGCCGTGACGCTATCGCCGCGCCGATTGAGGACCTCGTGAATGCGGACCTAGTCTCGGCTGACTTCAACACCGAGGCAAACAGAGTCGATGTCCAGGTGGCCACGAGTCTTGGAGCGACCGATCTCGCGCGCGTAAGCAGCGCGCGCGCGGCCGTCTCAGTGGCAAGTGCGCAGACGAGCGTGGCGCCCGGCATGCTCACTGACGTGCCGGCATACTGCGATCCCGTGACCTGTGACCCGCCAATCCGCGGGGGTCGTGAGATCTTCACCGGGAGCGGCCCCGGACAGGGCAACCAATGCACGGCTGGGTTTTCGGCCTACAGTCGGACAGACGGCCTGCCGTACGTCATTACCGCCGGTCATTGCCTGACCAATGTGACGGCCTCCTATAAGGCGTCGATGCCTGGAGACAGCGATGCGGAGATTGGGCCGCGGCACCCGGGTTGGCAGATCGCCGATCCCGGCGAGAATGGCGACTTCGGGTTAATCAGAATCGTCAGTGGCTCTTCGTACGCCAATATCTTCGGCGCCTACATCTATGTGAGTGCGTACCGCTACCGCAAGATTCTGATCCCGCGAACACCTGCGTACCAGATCCGCAACGTTAAGTACAACAGCCGCGTCATTGTCTGCATGTCTGCGCGGGGAGGGAAGACGGTGTGCGGCCGCGTCGTTCGCCTTGGAAGGAAGAAGGACAAACTCGGTCACATCAAGCTGTTCAAGTGCGACCCGGGTTCGAACGGAGACCGGACTCGGATCGTGCCCGGCGACAGTGGCGCGCCAGTGTTCAAGAGTGGCACCGCGCTTGGCGTTGTCCTCGGGTACCTCACCGACGATCCATGCACTGTCGTGTTCTCGGGTGCTCGACTGGCAGAGGACTCCCTCCATGTCAACATCCGTCGCGTCTCGTAGCTTCACTGCGACCTGGGTGTGTGCAGCGGTTGTCGCATGCACAGCGGGCGGGGTTGGCTGTGGGGAAGATCGCAACAGTGCGCCGTCTTCGGCGGCGACGCGATCGAGCGAGCAGGAGGTGTTCGGGCCACCGGCTGCGCGGGCGATGGACCGGGTCGATCGCCAACTCCGAGTTGAGCTTGGTGCGTCGTACGGCTGCCTGGTGTTCCCGGACCCTGACGGCGACCTCATTGCGTACGTGCTGCCTGGCGAGGACGTAGTTCAGCGTGCGCGAGATGCACTCAAGCGCGAGGACGCGTTGCGGTTTACGACGATTCGTGTCGGCTCATCGGCCGACAGCGATGTGGCACGACAGGCACTCGTACGGAAGCTGAGCGACGAGAACCCGGCACCCGATGATGTGCGGGTCGATGTGGGCTCAGACGTCGAAGCCACGTGCCCGCCCGTGCAGATCAGCTTGCTACGACCGTGGGGCGAGAGTCCGGTCGCTGAGCGATGGGCGCGGGCCGCCCGCTCGCGATATCCGGATGGGCGGGTGGTTGTTCGCAACGAGTCTGTGACGACGACACCCGGCTCCTGAGTCCCGTCGGCGTCACGGACGGGGCCGTCGAATGCGTCGCGTGTTTCCCACGAGCGCTGAGGTGTGCAAGCTCGGCTTCGTCGGCGCCCGCGAAGCAGAGACGTGCTGGACGCTCGCTGTCTGGGACACGGAGCACTGGTCGCCCGCAGCGCCACCGACCGTTATGCGCTCAGGCGGCGTACAGGTAGCGCCCGCGGCCGAGTGCGACGATCGTCCCGGATCTGGCCTGCTGGCTTCTGCGAAGGGCGGACATGACGGTCGAGTGTCCGAGGCGGACGCCGCATTGTGCTTCGATCGCGGATCGAACCTGGGCGGGGCTGAGCGGCGCGTGGTGGTCGCGGAGGACTTCGATGACGCGCCTGGTTGCCCATCCTTGTGAACGGCCGATCGCTTGCGGTGCGGCACGGCTGTCGGAGAGGTCGAGCTGAGCGATCCGCGTGCGGGCGTTTCGGAGCTCGGGGGTGTGTCGGTCGTCCAGCAGCGCCGAGCACAGCGTTTCCAGCGGGTCGGGAGCGCGCCCGGTGTTCCAACGTGCTCCCCCTGGGGGTACTTTGGTCGCTCGGCCCGTGCGACTGCTCTACCAATCCATCCGACCGTCCGCGCGTCGGCGGCCGCTCCCTCGAACCCTCCTGCCGCGATGATGGACCTCCGCCGCGTGCGCATCTTCTGCGCCGTCGCCGAGCACCGGTCATTCTCGGGCGCCGCTGCCGCGCTTGGCTACACGCAGCCGTCGGTCTCTCACCACGTCTCGGCGCTCGAGCGCGAACTCGGCCAGCAGTTGATCGTTCGAGGCGCTCGATCGTTCACGCTCACGACCGCAGGAGAAGTGCTGCTGGCGGGGGCGGCGACCGCGCTCGCCGACATGGAGCGCACCGAGCAAGCACTGACCGCACTCGCGCGCGGGGAAGGCGGCCGGCTCGTGCTGGGCTCCGTGGTGAGTGGCCTGCGGAGCGTCGTGCCGCCCGCCCTGCGCGCGTTCTCCGACAGGTACCCCGCCGTCGACGTGGTGCTTCGCCAGCACGCACCTGCCGAGATCCTCGGCGCGCTGCGTGGCGGGGAGGTGGACATCGGCGTCCTCTTCACGTCGTCCGCCGAGGCGCCAGAGCTCGCTGCATTCTGTGCCGAGCCGCTGATCGAGCAGCAGATGCTGATCGCGCTGCCGGCAGCACACCGGTACGCGCGGCGCGGCGAGGTCGCGCTGCGTCACCTCGAGCGCGAGTGCTGGCTGCTGCCAGACGCTCGTCGCTATCCGGGATTCCGGCAGGAGATCGACGCGCTCCTCGCGGGCGCCGACGTCCAGCCGAGGCGTGTCATCGAGATCGCTGACGATGTTGCGGCTGCGAAGCTGATCGCTGCGGGCGTCGGCGTCGGCGTGGCGCCGGCGATGACCGTCCTGCCGGTCAACGGCGTCGCATATGTCGCGGTCGATCCGCCGATCACCCGCACGCTCGTGCTCGTCACACCACAGGGCGTCAGGCCGCCGGCGGCGCGGGCCCTGACGGACGAGCTCGTGCGCGCGGCGGCGGCGCTTCCGCAGCCGCCGACTGCGGCATAGACGCCGTCGATCCGCCTATCGAGAACCGCGCTTGCCGCCTGGCGCCAGCTCGGACAGAGTGCCCGTCATGTCCGATCCCGACGCCCCGGTGATGCCGCCCGCGCTGCTGAGCGACCTGCAGGCCCTCAGCCATCGCTTCGCCTGGCTGATCGATCACCGGGGAGGCGTCGGGGTCAGCGAGCTGTTCACGCCCGACGGCCAGTACGAGCTTGTCGGGATCGGCACGCTCGCCGGCCGTGCTCAGATCGACGACTTCTACGCCTACCGGCGCACGACCGATCGCATCGCTCGCCACGTCTTCTCCAACCTGACGATCCTGACGGCCGACCACGCACGTGCGCAGACGTGCAGCGTGTTGACGCTCTACGCCGCCAACGGCGCCGCGCCGCACGCGGCGCACCCGGCGATGGTCGCCGACTACGACGACACCCTGCGCCTGGGCGACGACGGACGCTGGCGCTTTGCCCGGCGGACCGTCACGCGCATCCTCGGCGAGCATCCCAATCTGACCGGGGAGACGACGACGTGAACGCCGGCCTCGCCCTCGAGAGTGCCGGCATTCTCGCGGCCTGCGTGATCCCGGCCCTGGCGGACCTCAACGCCACCCACGCCACCAATCCGAACTGGGCCCCTCACGCCCGCTTCCATGTCGTCTGGCAGACCCTCAGCTATCTCCTCATCGCTCCCGTGGTGCTGTACGTGCTCTGGGGCGCCGACCTCCCGCAGAGCACCAGGGCGACGCTGGGCGGCGCGTTCGGGCTGGCCGTGCTTGGCGGCTTCTTCGCGGCCGTCCTCTCGCGCAACCGCTACGGCGGCCACCTCGCCGATGCCAACGGCTACAAGCCGCTGCGGATGCGCATCGGTGACCGCGTCGTCGCGATCGACGTCAACGCGTGCACGTTCGCCGTCGCGGCCGTGCTGCTCATCGGCGGCTGGGCCCTCGCGCTCGCAGCCGGCGAACCCGCATGAAGCTCGCACACGTCCTCGTCACCGGCGAGGAGCGCCTCGTCGTGGCCGGCCCATCAGGCCAGCTGATCGACGTCGCCGATGTCATGGAGGAGCCTGCGATCACCCTGCAGCACTTCTTCAACGACCCAGTGCGGCGTGCAGCAGCGGTGGGCGAGCGGATCGCGGCCGGACCCGGAAGCGCGACGGTCTACGACGAGGACGAGGTCCGCTGGCTGCCGCCGTCGCCCCGTCCCAGCAAGATCGTCGGCGTGGCGATCAACAACGCCCTCGGCAACCAGTTCGCGCACCGCCCGCCGACTGAGCCGGCGTACTTCCTCAAGCCGCCGTCGGCGCTCATCGGGCACCTCGAACCCATCGTCATCGAGGGCGACTACGGGCTGACCCATCCCGAGCCCGAACTCGCGGCGGTGATCGGCCGGCGCATCCGACGTGCTTCGGCCACCGACGCTGCCGGCGCGATCTTCGGGTACACGATCATCAACGACATCACCTCGCCGGCCCTGAAGGACCGCGACAGCATGGCCCTCGAGCTCCCGCTGCCGATCGGCGCGCCACCGCAGTGGCGTCAGACCACCCCGGCGGACGAGCACCACCTGCACCTCACCTATCACGCCCGCTCGAAGGGCTGCGACACCTTCGCCCCGATGGGACCTTGGCTCGTCACACCAGACGAACTGCCCGATCCGGGCCGGCTCGATGTCCGGGGTCTGCTCGACGACGTCGAAGTGCTCGTCGACGCCACCGCACGGCTGACCTTCCCGGCCGCCGAGGTCGTCTCCCACCTGTCGCACTACATGACCCTCGAGCCCGGCGACATCGTGCACTTCGGCTCGGCCTTCATGCCCGCGAAGCCCGACCTCTTTCCGACCATCCGGTCCATCGACCTCAGCACCACCGGCGAGATCGTCTCGGTCGAGATCGACGGGATCGGGCGACTCGACAACCCCGTCCACCGCCGTACCTGATCAGGCTGCTCTCCGCTCGTCCAGCAGGTGGCCCGCGAGCCACGTCTGCGTGTCGTCGAGCCACTCCCGGTAGTGCCCCATGGCGCAGTGGTCATCGTCGGGGTAGAGCCGCAGTTCGGCGTGCCGTGCGCCGGCCGCCAGTGCGACGGAGTCGCGGGTCGAGAGCAGCGTGTCGTGGTCGCCGTTGATGACGAGCAGCGGCTGGGCGATGTCGCCGTAGTGCGCTCGGAGCGACAGGCTGCGCAGGCGTCGCAGCAGGCCGACGGGTGTCGTCGCCCCGGTGACATGCGCCAGGGCGTCGATGATGATCTCCGGCAGTCCGAGCTTGGGACGGAAGCTGCGGTCGGTCGGCGCGCCGCACGCCACGGCACACACGAGCCGGCGGTCGACGGCGGCCATGCGGGCGGCCCAGTAGCCGCCGAAGCTCACGCCGACGATGCCGATGCGCCCGGGGTCGACCCGGGGGTCGCCCGCGACGGTGTCGATGACGCTCCGGTAGATCCGCTCCGACGCGGTCGACATCCGCTCGGCGTACGCGTAGGAGCCCGGCATCTCCATGACGAGGACGCCCAGCCCGCTGTCGTGGTAGCGCAGCAGGGGGACGAGGAGCTCTTGGACGGTGCCTTCGAGCCCGTTGGTCACCACGACCAGCGGACAGGGCTCGCCCGTCGCGGGGAGGCAGAGGTAGGCCTCGACCACGTCGCCTCCGGCGCGAATCGCGGTCTGTTCGACGACCGTGTCCAAGCCCTCGGAGAACGCTGCGGCGAGCGCGTCGAAGAGGCGGCGCGACCGTCGGTAGGCGGTCAGACGGTGCGGTGTGCCCCCGGGAAAGGCGCTGATCTGCAGGTACGTGATCGCCGCCAGCAGCTCGCGCACCGCCTCGATCACCTGTGGCGCGCGCTCGCAGAGCGCCGTGCCCGCATGCTGCTCGCCGAACTCGGCGAGCGCGTGCGGCGGGACCACGAGGCTGTGATCGGCAAGGAGCCGCGCGTACGGCGCCACCGTCGTCGCCAGCGCATCGACCTCAAGGGGAAGGTCGTCGCGAAGGAGCAGCTCGCGGAGGCCCGGGCCGGCGACGACGCCCAGGTCGCTGAGCGACCGCTCGGCGCGGTCGAGATGCTCGAAGGCGATCTCGGTCCAGTACGCGCTCCAGCGCTCGTCGTCGAATGAGCGGCAGGCGTGAACCTGCGCCTCGAGTCGCGCGGGGGACAGGCCGCCCATGTTCGCGTAGCGCTGCACGAACAACGCCGGCAGAAAGGCGCCTGCTCCGAAGCGCGACGCCGCGCGCTCCGTGGTCCCTGTCGCCGCGCACGCCGTCGCCAGCAGCTGCCATCTCAAGCTCATCGGTCCCCCCGTTCGGGCCTCTGGTCGCTCGCACACCCCCGGGTGGAGAGGAGGTCCCTCGCTAGCCTATTGAATCGATGTCCAACAAGACGCGACAGCGCCTCGATGTCGAGGCGCGCCGCAGTCAGCTGCTCGCGGTGGGCAGTGAGCTGTTCGCGAGCCGCCCGTACGACGACGTGTGGATCGACGACGTCGCTGAGCGGGCGGGCGTCTCGCGCGGCCTGCTGTACCACTACTTCGGGAACAAGCGGGGCTTTCTGCATGCCGTCATCGAGCGCGAGACGCAGGAGATCCTGGCGGCGACCGAGCCCGATCCCGATGTCCCGGCCGAGGAGCGGCTCCGCGCGTCGATCGACGGATACCTCGACTACGTGGTCGCCCATCCCCACGGCTACCGCGCGATCTTCCGCGGCGTCGTCAGCTCGGACGCGCGCGTCCGGGAACTCGTCGATGCGAATCTCCGCCGGCAGGAAGCGCGCATCCTCGACGCCCTCAGCCCGGGCGCGCCCGCCAGTCCGCAGCTCCGGCTCGCCGTGCACGGCTGGCTCGCCTTCCTGGTCTCGGTGGTCCTGGACTGGCTCGACGACCCGACGGTCGAACGGTCCGCGATCGCGGAGCTCGCGCTCGACGCCCTCCACGCACTGATCGCCACGGCATCCGGGTGACGAACCTTGCTCCC
>SXGR01036840.1_pt1 | contig 11301 bp, 11 predicted proteins | sample 3174711 | NCBI WGS metagenome assembly SXGR01 (sample SAMN11356860, study PRJNA531348) | freshwater metagenome | isolation source: freshwater sample F1-60 | place: China: Fuxian Lake, Yuxi | collected 2017-12-25
CGCCCTCCACCGAGGGCGGGCTTGGCTTCGATCTCAAGTGGAACATGGGCTGGATGAACGACACGCTTCGCTATTTCGCGAAGGAGGGTGTCGTTCGCCGCCATCACCACAGCGGCCTGACGTTTGGTATGTTGTATCAGTATACCGAAAAATTTGTGACGGTATTTTCCCACGACGAAGTGGTGCACGGAAAATCCTCGATGCTCTTTAAAATGGGCGCTTGGAACATCGCGGAAAAAGCCGCGCACCTTCGCTCGCTTTACGCGCACATGTGGGCTTGGCCCGGCAAGAAGCTGCTTTTTATGGGCAATGAGTTCGCGCAATCGCGCGAGTGGGCCCACGACCGCAGCCTCGACTGGCATCTCTGCCACTATCCCGACCACGAAGGGGTGCGACTGTTGGTTCGCGACTTGAACAAGCTCTACACGAGTGAGCCCGTGCTCGGCGCCAATGATTTCAATCCGCACGGTTTCCGTTGGCTTTCGTGTCACGACTCGGACGCCAACGTGATCGCCTACCTTCGCTCGGATGCGGCGGAGTGCACGCTCTTCGCCGTCGTCGGTCACTTCGGGGGCGCGACGCGCAACTACCGCATCGGAGTTCCGCGCCATGGTTTTTGGTGCGAGGTCTTGAACACTAACAGCGAATACTATGGCGGTAGCGGCCTTGGTAACGACGGCGGGCGCAAAACCGAGGACGTGGCGCACGACGGCTTCGGTCAGTCGTTCAACGTGACGCTCCCGGCCCACACGACGGCTGTCTTTAAATGGATGGCGTAGCGTTGGACTGGTTTCTCGCCCGAGTTATTTTTTCCCCGCCTTCGCGTAGTCCTCAAAAACGACCGTCATCTCGGCATCGAGTGATTTTACGAGGAAAGCGCGCCCGCGGAGGTGGGTTGCAACCGTGAGCGGCAGGCTCGGAGTGCTCGCCGACGGAAGGCTGTAGGTCATGACCGTTTTCATCTCAACGATTTTCACGCCAAACGTCGGGCTGAATTCGCCGATGCTCGCGATCTCGAGCAACTCGATGCATTGGGTCGGTTTATCCACCACGAGAGTCACGCGGAGAAACGCGGCCGTCTTGTCGCCAGCTTCGCCGGGTTTCAGGCGACAGCGGTAGGTGGCGCGCGCGGGCGTTTCCGAGACGGTCTCGGGACGGGAGAGATCCAGTTGCTCGGTGAGCAAGGGTGCGGTGCGGTCGCTGGAGCGACGGGCGAGTTTTTGTTTGTAGTCGTTTTGTTCTTCGTTGCTCGGAGCGCGGCCGTCTTGCTTCAGCAACGTCCAACGGTCGAACTCAGGCCGTGCGGCGTCGAAGTGCTCCACGCGGCTTTGACCCTGCGCGTGCGTCGTTTGGGTAAACGACCAGCCACGGGGTGCGTCGGTGCGAAAGGTCTTGAGCGCGCTCGCCAAATCGGGCGGCACGCTCGCCAAGGTCGCGCTCGCGGTCACGCAGAGAAGAAAAAGAAAACGCATCGCGCCGAGGAAGGGGATGGATCGCGTCGGCGCAACCCCTCAGGCGGTGAACGGTGACGGTGGAGTGTATCGTGGGCGAAACGGGGGGCGGAGCGTTGGCCTCGGGTGAAGACTTCGAGCGATCCGATTTTCAACGAGTGGCGTGGCAGGCGATCTGGGGCTGGGCGGATCAAGCCAAGGAAAGAATGGTTTGGCCGCTCGCGGTGCCGCTGTGGCCGGGCATTTGGACCGTCTCGCCGACGCGTTTGCCGAGAAATTGACGGCCGAGCGACGATTGCGGGGTGAGCACGAGCAGGTCGCGGCCGGCGACGCGGAGTTCAATTCCGCCGGCCCGCGGGCCGAGGAAATACCAAGAACTCCGACTGCGCGGGCCGAGTTCGATTACGGCGCCGAGGGCAATGACGCTGTCCGGTGCGAAAGCGGGGAGGGGTAGGCCATCGTAGAGCGCGAGGCTTGTTTCAATTTCTCCGGCCAGCTTGGCCTGTCCTTCGGCGAGGTAGGCGGCCTCTTGGCCGTGAGTGTCGTATTTGCTTTCGGCCCGGCTCTCCTCGCTGATGGCCTCGTCGCGGGCCAATTGGGCGGCGCCGGCTTGGAGTGCAAGGGTGGCCCGGAGGTGCTCGAGAATGGCGTCGCGGATGGCTGATTTATTCACGCTAAAAAAATTTGAGTACAATGTGCCGCAATCGTTTTTTGACCTGCGGAGCACCACGGTGGGATGCAGGGTCCGCTTCGTCCAGCCCGGCCTGTCAGGGATTATTCTGCACGGCCCGAAAAATCAGCTTGATCGACTACACGGGAGGCGTCGGTAAGCGGGACGGCGGGAAACCCCGACGTTTCCAGATGTGTTGTCACGTATTACGTGACAAGTGGTTTCGACATGTTCTGAGAGGAACGAGACGGCGTAATCCGAGCGCGGATGGAGGATGGAATCGTTTGGCGAGACCAGTCGGAAGTCCGCGGGTGATGCCCTTGCCTTCAGGGCGAAGGCGACATTCCAGCGGACCGCAACGCCGGAACAAAAATCGCCAGATTGCTGCCGACGGCGCGACCCCGTGAATGGTCGGACGCGGTCGTGACGATGCGCCCAGTCCGCGTATGGGGATCTTGGAGTACCAGCGTGGTGGATCCGCCTCCGTCGAGGTTCAAGGCCTGTGCCGTGCGGTAGTCCTTGATCAATAAATCCGCCGCTTCCCCCACGGTCATCCCGGCGGAACCGCCGGCCTGTTCGACAGCCAGCAAGACCAACGTTTTCTGATCGGCCGTGATGCCGACGGCGGTGCGGGCGCGCGGGAGGTCATACCACGAGTGGTTTTCAGAATAGGTCTTCGACGCTTTCAGGCCGTCAGGCAGGTGGGAGTAGTGCGGGATGGTCTTCACTCCATCGGTGACAATTTGCGCGCTGCCGGAAAGCACGTTCCACGGGACGATCCGCGGTAAGCAGTGGCGGTTGTCCGCATAGTCCGGATCGCGGCGCACGAGGGTGACGCGGTTGGCTGCATCGATATTGAGGGCGGGAGCATAGGCCATGATCGCGTAGCTCTGATCACTATACGCGGACCCGACCGGTTGGGCTTCGAACGGCGAGTAGACTTTACCCTGCGAGGCGGCGAAGCCGACCACATTGGCCTCCACTTCGTCGGACGGGAAGGGCACGAAGAAATGAACGTTGAGAGCGATCTGCGCTTTTTCCTGCGTCAAGAAATCCAACGTGGTCTGCCTCACCGTATCGCGGCTGCCGCTGGGTGGCGTGAGTTTGAAGGAGAGGCCCGGGGTCGTGAGGTCCACCAGCACGACATGGAGGTGAACCTTTCGCGGGGACGCTTCGGATCGGGCGATGAGCGTGATACCAGCGAACGGCTGCGTGACGATCTCAGCGGCCCGGGCCATCAGCACCCCACTCACGCACAGAGTCAGCAGAAGGTGGCGTTGGTTTCGTATCCGAATCATAAAGCCCGAGCGTAGGAGGAGAATGGGCCGGGAGGCGAGGCCGCGCTGAATGTGAATGCGGCCGTGTTCGGTCACGGTGAGGCGGGTGCGAAACCGGGATTGAAATTCGCGCCGCGTTCGTTGCGGTAAGGTTCGCATGGTTAACCAAATCAAAAATGTCCAAGGCGAGCGCCTCGATTTTACGTTTCAGCCGGGGTCACCGGGTGCCACGCAGCTCGTCGTCATCGGACACGGCGTGACGGGGCACAAGGATCGGCCGTTTCTCGTTGCGCTGGCCGAGGGGCTCGCCGGCGCGGGAATTCCGGCGCTGCGGGTTTCGTGGTCCGGCAACGCGGGCTCCCAGGGGCGCTTCGCAGATTGCACGATTTCGAAGGAGGTTGCCGACCTCGGGGCGGTGCTGGATGCGTGCGCGGGCTACGCGGTGACCTACGTTGGTCACAGTATGGGTGGTGCGGTCGGCGTGTTGCGCGCGAGTCCGGACCGCCGGATTCGCCGGCTCATCTCGCTGGCCGGGATGGTGAACACGCGGGCATTTGCGGAGCATCACTTTGGCGCACTCACGCCGGGCCGTGATCTCATGTGGGGTAAACCCGGCTGCGTGCTCTCGCCTGCGTACATGGACGATCTTCGCCGTATCGGTTCGGTCGTCGGGCAGGCTGCGGAAATTGCAGTGCCGTGGCTGCTCGTGCACGGCAATGCTGATACGCTCGTGCCGTTGCAGGATTCGCGCGATGCGTTGGCCCGGGCTCGTGGGCCGACGGAACTTGTGGAGCTCGACGGCTGCGACCACGTCTGGGAACCGGGCTTCACGCCACGGATGGTGGCGACGGTCGTGGCATGGTGCGTGAAAACCGAGGTGGCTGGCACGGTCCTGCCCGCGGTGGCGCGGCGTCTCGCGGAGGCACCCGTGGAGACAGGCATCGGCGAGAAAGCGATTGCCGCCACGCGACATGAGCTGGCAGCTAGGGTTGATTTCACGTAGATTGAGCTCGCCTGCGTGCCGCTAGCCGACGTGCTTTCTTGGCAACATGAAGTCACCGATCAAACGTTTGCGGTGGGCAGTCGCCCTGCTGGTTGTTGGCACTGCCACGGTGCTGAGTGCCGGCGTTGAATCAGGGAAACCCGCGCCGGATTTTACTTTCACCGACCTCGCGGGAAAGACGCAGAAACTCTCCGACTTTCGAGGCAAGGTGGTGGTGATGGAATGGCTGAATTCGGCGTGTCCGTACGTGGTGCGGCATTACCGGAGCGGAAATATGCAAAGTACGCAGACGGTGGCGGCCGCCGACGGAGCTGTTTGGCTGCAGGTGAATTCCACGGCGATGGGCGATCTCGATCCGGAAAAATCTGTGGAGTGGCAGAAGAAGCAGGGCGTGGTCGCCACGGCCTACATTCGTGACCAGAGCGGGAAATTGGGCCGACTATTCGGCGCGCGGACTACCCCGCATTGTTTCGTCATCGGCCGCGACGGCACTCTCGCATACCAGGGAGCGATCGACGATCAATCGCAGGCCACCCAAGCAAACACCCCCGCTTCTCACAACTACGTGAAGGCGGCTCTGGCGGCCTTGAAAGCGGGCCTGGTGGTGGAAAAAGCGACGACCCAGCCCTACGGCTGCGGCGTCAAATACGGCGACGGCCGTTGAGCTTCGGCCTCACGGAGATTGAAAAATTCGTCGACCAGCACGCCTCCGATAAAAGCGGTGCCGCTGCCTACGCGCGAGGGTGTCAGCCCGAGCTGCGTCGTTCTGCCGACGGGGCTGTGGCCGACGATTCGCGATTTTCTTGTCCAGCGTTTTCCCGGTATCTCGGCCGAGACCTGGGCGGCGCGGATCCAAGCCGGCGAGGTGCGCGATGAGCAGGGCGTGACGGTGAGTGCGGAGCGCGCCTATCAACCCCATTTGCGCGTTTACTATTACCGCGCGCTGCCAGCCGAGCCGCGCATCCCGTTCGACGAAGTGGTGGTGTTCCAAGACGATTATCTGGTCGTTGCCGACAAGCCCCACTTTCTCCCCGTCATCCCGAGTGGTCGCTACGTGCAAGAAACGCTTTTGGTCCGTCTGAAACGGACGCTCGGCCTCGATAATCTCGCGCCGATCCACCGCATCGACCGTGAGACCGCCGGACTCGTGGTCTTCACGATTCAACCGGCGACGCGCGGTGTGTATCAAAACATGTTTCTCGAGAAGACCGTCCAGAAATACTACGAAGCCATTGCGCCGTGGCGGCCCGAGTTGGCCTGGCCTTTGACCTACCGTAGCCGACTCGAGGAAAATCCTGAGCGATTCATGCAGCTGCGGGAGGTCGCCGGCGAACCCAATGCCGAGACGCGAATCGAGCTGCTCGAAGTGCGCGGGGCCTTGGCCCGCTACGGCCTGTCGCCGATCACAGGTCGCAAACACCAGTTGCGCGCCCACTGCGCTGCGCTCGGTATGCCGATCTGCCACGATCAGATTTATCCGGTCCACCACGCGGAAAACACCGACGACTACACGAAGCCCCTGCAACTGCTGGCCAAATCAATCGCGTTTCCTGATCCGATCAGCGGTGAGCCGCGGAGTTTTACGAGCCCGCGAACGTTGTAGCGGACGGGCCGAGTGCCCCGGAGCAGGGCGGCATTTCAGATGGGTGGAGCGGGTAGCAGGCCGTCCCCGCCGCAGTCACGGGGCGGTCGGAGGTCGCGCCAACTCGGTCGCCAGCTCCGCGCGTAACTGCGTTGCCTGCAGATAGGTGATTTCATCCGTCGGTTAGCCGAGACCATCAAACACGCGGCGCGGATTTCGCGCCGCGATCCACTCGATGTTCGCCCATCCGTCGTCCACCAAAACGCGCTCCATTGCCGCGCGCAGCGGCGTGACGTCCTCTGCGCCGACGCCCGCGTCGCTGCGATGGTTCAACCGCACGACGGCGAAACCCAGATCCGCGAAGATCTGCTCCTCGGGATCGCCTGCGGGCTCTCCCCGGACGGGAAACCCTGAGGGGAACACGACCAACAGTGGCGTGGGTTGACGCGCGGTTTGCGCGGCCAGGTGAGATAGCCGGTGAGGCGGGCGCTGGCGCAGCGCGTATCCATTGGCCCGAGCTCGGTCGGAGGTCAGCTGCGACCTCGGCTGGCCAAAGGCGCGCAGTTCGTCGCCGTTTTTGAGGGTAAAGCGTCGAAGAAGCGCGGCACCACCGTGACGGCGACCACGGTCTCTTCGTCGGTTGCGGCGGTCTCCGCAGTCGCGATTGCGCGGGAGCGACCACTCAGCAACGCACGCATGGCGAGGGGGGGGCATGATTGCTCGGAGTGGAGGACGCCCGTTTCGGACCGGTACTCACGGGCCGCTCTCACGCCGAATATTCCCTCTGGTCATGGCCGGCGCGGCCAACAATCTTTCGCAATCCATGAGTCGAGAAATGTGTTACCGTTGTTATTGGCCCTTGCGCCATTGCTGGTGCGGCTCGATCACGCCGATGCCGACGCGCACGAAATTTGTGTTTCTCATGCACCCCTATGAATTCAAACGGGTGAAGGCGAACACCGGCCGGCTCACGCACCTCTGCCTCCGCGACAGCGAGCTTCACCTCGGCATCAGCTTTGACGAACACGAGGCCGTGCAAGCTTTGATCAACGATCCGCAGAATTATCCCGTCCTGCTTTACCCGGGCCGGGACGCGAGGGATCTTTCGCAAGGGGAACTCCACGCCACCGACTTCGCGGGCCGGCGGCTGGTCGTATTTTTGCTGGATGCCACGTGGCGGCTGGTGCGTCCGATGTTCCGCACGAGCCCCAGCCTGCAACGGTTACCGCGTATCATGTTTTCGAACGCGGCGCCGAGCCGCTATGTCATCAAGCGGCAGCCGGAGCCGGGCTGTCTTTCAACGCTCGAAGCCACGCACGAACTCCTCCTCGCGCTTGATCGCTCCGGGCTCGATCACTACGCCCAGCCGGAGCAACTGCTCGGGCTTTTTCAGCGTATGCAGGAGTTTCAGCTCCGTTGCACGGCCGGCAACCCGCGTGGTCGTGATCGCCGGGTTGGACCCAGCGCGCCGAAGGAGCGACCGCCTGTGGCGCCGGACGCTGCACCGAAACGCCGGAGAATATTCCCGGCGGCGGTCGTGGGGGTGGCGAGCTGACGTGGTGGGTTGCGGTGGATACCTCTCGCTGGCGCGCTCGTTCGCAACAGCGGCGGTATCGAGCTTTCCACTCTTTGATAAGTGCGAGCGAGTTTCCGAAGACGCGTACGCAATGCTTTACGCCCGGGGGATGGCTTCCCGTCCCGGCAACGGCAATGGAGTTCCGGCCAATTATCCACGGTGGAACGAGTGATCTTCCTCGGGTCTATCCCTTCTCGAGGAAGGCTTCGATGAAGAGAGCCATGCTTGCGGTCGCGATCGTGATGCTGCCGCCGTTCAGGCGATCGTCGACGACCTGCTTGCGCTCCCCATTTATCTTCAATCCGGCCACCGATCGATCGGACGTTTCCAAGTTAATCTATTTCTGCTTGCCGGCCACCTTGAACCTTCCGTAGTACTGTCGGCTCACACGGTTCTTTAGCAGGTTTGGAATCTTCCCGTCGAAGTCCCATGCACTTTTTTCTTTTTGGTCTTCTCTACGTTTCTCGTGGTTGAGATCTCAGCGCAGAAAAGTGGGGTAGAGAAAGCGATAGGATTAACGATAAGCCAACGTAAGAACCCTGAGAATTAGTTATTTGCCGAGCTAGCTCAGTTGGTAGAGCAACGCTTTCGTAAAGCGTGGGTCATCGGTTCAATTCCGATGCTCGGCTCCAGTTTCAAGACCCCGCGTGGCTTCACCGCCCGCGGGGTTTTAGTTGTCCGAAATCTGCTCGTCCGAGAGGCGACCTTGAAGTTTCTGGCGCAACTTAAGGCTCGCGATCTCTTCGCGGATTTGAGCGCTGAAGAGATGGAAGCGTCGTCGGACATCCAGCGTTTCGAGTAATTTCTGTTTGAAATTCGGATCGTCGCAGAGGCTAAAGGCGGCGATGTCGACGAAGACCTCGGGGTCATCGACGTTTTTCAAGAAAGCGGCCAACTGCCCCGGTCCCGAGGGCCCAGTGGCGGCGAGCTTATGTTTCAACACGAGGAGCCGGGCCAGTTCGCGCCGCAGGACGACATAGTCGTCTTTCGTGCCGGGCACGCTAGTGAGCGCGCGCACGCGGATACGTCGGTAGGGTTCTTCAGTGATGATGCCGGCAATCTCAATGCGGCACAGTCCTTGGAGGAGGAGGTTCGAGGTGCCGTTGTCCGTTTTTTGACAGGCACGAACGATGCCGAGAGTCGCGACGCGGTGGGGTGGATCGATCTGTCCGGGGGCACCAGATTGTCGCGCGTCGATGCCGGCGACAGCGAAGAGCCGATTGGTGGCGAGCACATCACGCAACATTTGGCGGTAGCGTGGCTCAAAGATAAAGAGAGGCATCAGCGCTTGCGGAAATAACGCCACGTTGGGCAACGTCATTACCGGGATCTCTTCGGGCAGGGTGATTTCCATTTCCATGTGGTCAGTGTAAGCAGCGGAAGCGGATTTTCAACTGAGACATCCTGAGACACGACGCACGGATTCGCGTCGGAAAGTGCGCCACAGCTGTGACACCGTGTCATGCATTGAGCGGGGCGAGGAGAGACTAAATCGGCTGGATAATATTTTAACTGCTGATATAAAGCAACTAGTGGCTTTTTCGAAATCGAGGCACATGCACTGCTGATGGGGTTGTATCATGAGTCGCATTATCGGTATCGATTTAGGCACGACTAACTCTTGTATGGCTGTGATGGAGGGCGGAGAGCCCGTCGTCATCCCTAACGCAGAAGGGGCGCGCACCACGCCATCCGTCGTCGCGTTTACGAAAACCGGCGAGCGCTTGGTCGGTCAGGCTGCCAAGCGGCAGGCCGTGACCAACCCACGCAATACCGTCTTCTCCGCGAAACGCCTGATCGGTCGCAAATTTACCGAGGTCAGCGCCGAGGCGAAGAACATGCCCTTCAGGGTTGTTGAAGGCAAAAACGGCGACGCCTATATTGAGGTTCAGTCGGGCGACAAGGCCGAGCAGTTCGCGCCCCAGCAAATCGCGGCCTTCGTCCTCGGAAAACTTAAGGCCGATGCCGAGGCCTATCTTGGCGAAAAGGTGACGCAGGCCGTCATTACCGTCCCAGCTTACTTTAACGACTCCCAGCGTCAGGCGACGAAAGATGCGGGTAAGATCGCGGGACTTGAAGTGCTCCGGATCATTAATGAGCCGACGGCGGCTTCGCTCGCGTATGGCCTCGATAAAAAGAAGGACGAGAAGATCGCGGTATTCGATTTGGGCGGTGGCACGTTTGACGTGTCGGTGCTCGAAATCGGCGACGGCGTGTTTGAGGTGAAGGCGACTAACGGCGACACGCATTTGGGCGGCGATAATTGGGACGACGCGCTGATCGGCTGGTTGGTGGATAGCTTCAAAAAAGAAAATAGCATCGACTTGCGCAAAGATCCGATGGCGCTGCAGCGACTCAAGGAAGAGGCCGAGAAGGCTAAAATAGCACTCTCCTCCACGCAGTCCGTCGATATCAATCTTCCCTTCATCACGGCTGACGCATCCGGTCCGAAGCACCTCAACGTGCAGCTCAACCGTGGGAAGATGGAGCAAATCTGCGAGTCGCTTTTCGAGCGCTGCCTCCAGCCTTTCAAGAGCTGTCTCAAGGACGCCGAGCTCACCTCAGCCCAGATCGACGAGCTCGTGCTGGTCGGCGGCATGACCCGTATGCCCAAGGTCGTAGATCTTGCGAGGCAACTGGGCGGAAAGCCGCCTCACCAAGGCGTCAATCCTGACGAGGTCGTTGCCATCGGCGCGGCGGTCCAAGGCGGCGTCCTCAAGGGCGACGTCCGCGATGTGCTCCTCCTCGACGTGACTCCCCTCACGCTCGGTATCGAGACGGCAGGACAAGTTGCGACGGCGATGATTCCACGCAACACGACGATTCCTTCGAAAAAGACCCAGACTTTTTCCACGTACAGCGACGGTCAGCCCTCCGTCGAGATCGTCGTGCTGCAAGGCGAGCGCCCGATGTCCCGGGATAACAAAGTTCTCGGAACCTTCCGTCTGGATGGCATCCCGCCAGCCCCTCGTGGCGCGCCGCAGAGCGAGGTTACCTTCGACATCGATGCGAACGGCATTCTGCACGTTTCAGCGAAAGACCTTGGCACGGGCAAGGACCAGAAGATCACCATCCAAGGTTCATCCGGTCTTTCGAAAGACGAAGTCGAGAAGATGACCAAAGAAGCCGAGCTCCACGCCGAAGAAGACCGTAAGCGCAAGGAAGCCGTTGAGACGAAGAACCAACTTGATACGACGATCTACCAACTCGAAAAGACTTTGAAAGAGAGCGGAGACAAAATCCCCGCCGAAACGAAGTCCAAGTTTGAGGCTGCGCTCGCGGAAGCGAAAAAGGATCTCGAAAGCAGCGATCCCGCCCGCATGAAATCAGCGATGGAGAAGCTCACCGCCATCGGTGGCGAACTCTACGCCGAAGCCGCCAAAGCAACCCAGGCAGCGGGCGGTCCGGCCGATGCCGGCGGCCCCGCGGCCACCGCGGCAGGTGAAGCGACGCCCGAAGGTTCGGCGAAAAAAACCGATAAGAAAGCCGATGTCGTCGATGCCGATTTTGAGGTCGTAGACGACCCGAAGAAAAAATAACTTTCAATCCGATGCGCGTTCGCTGCGTTGATTCGCGGCGGATGCACTTGGTCGAAAACCCACAAAACAACCTCCTCTAGTCCAGAAATAACCCAACCACATATGGCTAACGTCAAAATCAAACCCATCGGTGATCGTGTTCTCGTTGAGCACATCGAAGAAAAAGAACAAGTCCGCGGCGGAATCATCATTCCGGACAGCGC
>SXGR01102713.1_pt1 | contig 11299 bp, 14 predicted proteins | sample 3174711 | NCBI WGS metagenome assembly SXGR01 (sample SAMN11356860, study PRJNA531348) | freshwater metagenome | isolation source: freshwater sample F1-60 | place: China: Fuxian Lake, Yuxi | collected 2017-12-25
CACCGGACGGTGCGCTAGGGTCTCGGACTGCTCCACCCGAGCGGTGGGCCCACGTCGGAGTGGCGGAATTGGCAGACGCGCCAGCTTGAGGGGCTGGTGCCCTTAGGGGCGTGGGGGTTCAAGTCCCCCCTCCGACACGAATGTGAGGGCTCAGAAACCTTGAAGGTGCTGGGGGATCCGCTGAGACCCGGGGGTCTGACCCGCCGCGTGTAATCGGTTTGTCATCACCCAAGATTTTGGCCGCTTGATTGCTCTCGGCCGGCGTTGGGGAGTCTGCTCCTCGGACCTCTGCCGCATCGCCTCCGATCCCCGGTGACCTGGTGACGCGTGGCCAGAGTCGACCCGCGAAGAGAGGTCTCAGCCGCAGCGCCTGCGAGTCGGTCGCCAGCGGATTCGGCTACCATGGGCCTTCCACCGCAGGGGGCTCCCTTGTGACGAAACCTTCTCGTTGGATCGTTCGATGACGATCCGACGTGCCACTGTCCCAGGCACCCAAGCGCAGGATGCTCCGACCGAGCCCGGGCGTCCCACGTGTCTGGTTCTCCTCATCAGCGTGTGGGTCCTGTTCCTCGTGATAGGCGTCGGATACGCCGCGATGGTCATCCTGCTCGGCTCGGCGTACTGCGAGCCCTTCGAAGGGAGCTCCCAGTACGGTGAATTGCGTTGGTCCCTCTGGCCCCCTGGACCAACCTGCAGCTTCACCAAGTCTGTGCACGGGTTCAGCGAGACGCGCGGGCCGACGCCCGTGATGACCATGTGGCTCGTTGGCCTTGCGGTCGGACTCTGCCTTGTGATCGTGCTGATCGCTTGGCGCCATCGCACCCGCCGACTAAGTGTAGGGTAGGGCGGCACATCGGCGGATCAGAGCTTCGCCGTGGCGAGGGGGGTCGAATGCGGAATCGTTCTAAGTGCATCGCCGGGGCACTTGCTGTCGGTCTAGTCGTTATCGGCACAGGCTGTGGTGAGGAGGTGGTGCGCGCTGAGGCGCCGAGCTCGGCGGCACAGAACCCCTCCGGCCCGGGCGAGCAGGGCCGTCAGGAGGCGCCAACGCTCATCGAGTCCGACGCCGTGTATCTGCCGGTTTATCGGGCCGAAGCCAGCATCGAAGCAGCGACCGAGAATCAGCGCACAGACGCTGCAATCGAGTCGTTCGAGATCTGGCGGTCGAGGAGCGCCAGACAGTTGAGCGGCGGCTTGCCTACGAACAGTGAGGCTGTCGCTGATCTCGCCGAGAGCTACGGCGTTGACGTCGAGACAATGTCCCGACTCCTTGAGGAGAGCGGCCGCCAGCTTGAGGAGTCTGGAATCGACGTCCCGCAGCCCGCCGACCTGTTCAACTCTGTCTCGGCTTCCGTTTACTCCGAGCCGATTCAGTTCTGCAAGGCCGATTCGGCAATCTCACTGTTTCCGGTCATCAACGGTCAGCCAGCCATCCTGGAATCCAGCACCCAGTCCGAAGGCGTAAAGACGGAGGAAGTATCGCGGTCGTCGGCCGATGGCGGTCGCGTCTGGGTCTCAAGAAGCCCGGCTGAGGGGTTCCGGACGCTGTCGTGGATTCCCTCTGGCTATCCGAGCATTTCGATATCGCTCACGACCTCTGCCGACTGCACGGCGGCCGATGCCGTTGACTCGATCGTCGTCAAGGAGGTCAAGCCGTGATTCGACAAGGTGCCCGCCGGAGCCGCGCAGCCAAGGGGGTCGGAGCGACTGCGATCGCTGCGACAGTCGCGGCCGTGGCGCCAGTCTCCGGTGTTCCGGAAGCCGCTGCTTACCCCAGTGGCTACATGAACGCCTACGAGACGGCGGTCTGTGGCAGCAACCCAACGAAGTGTTGGTTCACTTTCACATCGGCAAACGCTGCCAAGGAGGATGCGCTGACGCGGCCGGGCCACCTTCCGTCGGAAGGCGGTTGGCCGCCGGACGGAAGCCGGGACAACGCGTTTATGCACAGTTCGTGGAACGCGCGGGCTGCTGTGGTTACCGGCGATCGTAGCTGGGTGTATCTCATGACAACTGCGCACGAGCAGCCGCTCACTTCCGGGAATCCACCTGGAACGAATCTCGCCAATCGCCACGAGCGGATGGATCTGTGCAACAACCTCTATGGGGTGAACAAGCCGTCGAATTGGGACATCATTACGCTTGATCAGATGGGTTCAGTCAACAGCCTCTGGTCCGAGTCTCGCGCGATGGTTGAGGATGGGAACGAACCTAACGCGATGATGTCCTACGATACATGCTCTGGCATTCGGCTCTACTTCATTCGCAAGAACAATGGCGCCTACTTCGGATGAAGTAGTCCGAGGCGGAATGGATCTGGCGCGGGCTCGCTCGGCCGGTGACTGCCGGGACGCCGCGACTCTGTCGGCGGTGGACCGCTTTTATCTGTCTCGGGCGGACTTGGGCCCCGCCAGTAGCGTAAGCGGCTCAGGTCCCCTGATATCCGACCGCATCCGCTTGCGAGCCCCGCGAATCGCGGACGCAGAGTTGATTCTTGACCTCGTGAACAGCCCAGAGACCGGATGGAGACTGCCAACTGCCGGGAACTACGTGCATCCCGCCGAAGTGGTCGCGGACATTACGAATCAGGTCGCTGGCTTCGTTATCGGGGAGGAGATCAGAACTGGAGATGCTGTCACCTTGCTTGCCTTGACAGCCCATTCGGAGCGAAACGGCGTTGGCGAGATGTCTTTCTATTCCCTGCGCCGCTCGCTATCCAGAGAGTCTGGACTCTCGATCGAGGCTGCAATAGTCTACTTGTCCTTTCTCTTTAATGGCCTCGATCTTCGAAAAGTGACGTTGCAGGTCCGAGATCGTGATCTAGCTCAGTTTGGACCGCTTCCTGAGGCGGTTGTTGAACGTGAGGGACTGCTGAAGCGGCAGGTCAAGGTAGGTGACAGCTTCGAGGATGTTCACTTGCTGGCCATCTGGCGCGAGGCCTGGCTCGCTATCGAACTGGACATCGGCCGGTTCCTGGCCGGGCCTGCGGCTGCAGAGGCTCCCGGCGGGCGGATCAAAGAGTAGACCCCCGAGAGCCTGAGGTGAGGGCTGGAGGAAGAGGCAGTATTGCGTGGGGAGCGTAACTCGGTGCCGCTCGACCGGTCATCAGACGGACGACCCTCCGAGTCTCGTGCAGCTACTCGTCAGGAGGATCCGTCGGGCCACTCGGTCCGCGGCGGCTACCAATACCTCCGAGCCCGCTACTACGACGCTTCCACCGGGGCTTTCCTCACCCGTGACCCAGCTCAAGCGATAACTGGATCCGCATACGCCTATTCGTACGGCAGCCCCACGAACATCGTTGACCCCAGTGGGTTGTTCGGCATCCCCGGCACCAGCTGGTGCGTTGACATTGCCGACGACGACTGCAGCAGCATCGCCGAACAGCATCCGGGGGCGGCTCAGGCGGCGGCTGACATCTCTGCCGGCATCCTTGACACGGTTTCCGGAGGAAACGCCGACTGGATCACCGAAAGACTCGGCATTGACGATCAAGTGCGCTGGGGCTCCGGCTACGTCCAAGGAGGGCGTGCGGTCGGCTATGGCGTCGCACTCTTCAATCCGGCGGCATTCCTGTCCTCCACGACCGCTGGTGGAGTAGGCAACGGGGTGGACACCACCTTGGACTGTGTCCAGGGTCGCGGTGGACCGAAGTGCGGTATCGACGTCGCGTTTGCCTGGGGCAGCGTTGTCCTGCCAGCTGGAGTCGGTCGGGTGGCCCGGCCCCTCGGCCAACCCGGCCGTCAAGGTTTCGAGCTACTCGCGGCCATCCTCGGGACGACCGCACAGAACGCATCTGACACCCTCCGAAGGTACGGCTACTACTGCTGACGGCCACTTGTGGGTGCTCTCGTCTACTTCGCCATAGCCGCTGGCCTTGCCATAGCCGCTACCTTGCTGCATCGCTACCCGGCGTGGACTGACGACAACGCTGCTGGGGTGGGACTGAAGTGGGGCGCGAGGCTGTTCTCTGTGATCTGAGCCCTTCTCGGGCTGATGACGTTGCTTGGGTTCTCAGTTAACGCTGCTCATTGCTGATCCCGCTTCTCCTTCGTCCTGTTGCGGCCGAATCTCGCAGGGGCTCCCGGCTCCAAGTGGTGCGCGTGTCGCCGAGGCGGGTCGAAACCGTGACGCCGCGAATCCGGTCGTCGCCAGATGAGGCCGCTCACCATCTAGGGCGGGCCTTGCCCAGTTCCCTTTAGCAAGAGGGTACCGTTTAGGTGTAGCGATGGGTTGACTCGCTCCTCCGACACCACCGTTCCCATACCAGCGGGCGGGCGTAGACCTACCTCGGTCAGCTCGACCTTGAGCGGGGGAGCGCCGCAGGCCACGACCCTCAGGTGGTCGGGGTAGACGTAGACAGCGTCGACCAGGTCCTCGACGAGCACCCGTCGTTCTCGATCGTCAGCTTCCTCCCACACCGTGGCGATGTCGACCGAGGCGAGTAGATCGGCCACGTCCTCGAACCGTTCGGCCAACTCGGAGCGCTCGGCGTCACGCTGTGCCCGTTCGGCGTCGGCGGCCTCGAGTTCGGCCAGCTGGGCAGAGAGCCGGCGTTCTTCGTCGGCGAACGTGTCGGGCGTGATCTTGTCGGCGTAGTAGAGGTCGAGCAGCTTGGCCCGCTTGGCCTTGAGCGCTGCGGCAGTCCGGCCGGAGTCAGCTGGTTCGATGGGAGCAGCGTGGCGGCTCAGCTCGGTGCGGATCGCTTCTTGCAGATCGTGGTCCTGGCCGAGCAGGTCGAGCCCGAGGAGCGCAGCACGGTGCAGACCCTTGGCAGACCGGCCGGGCACGTTGCAGCCCTTGCCACGATGCTTGCACCGGTAGATCGCCTGTCCTCGGTCGTTGTACTCGACGCCCACGACCCGTTCGCAGAGCCCGCAGCGCACCCGACCCGACAGCAGGTCTCGGCTGCGGCGCCGACCAGGCGAGTGGGCACGCTGAGCCGCATCGAACTGGGCCTCGGTCACCAACGGCTCGTGCAGTGCCGGGTACCAATTGTCGTGGTGACGCACGTAGCCGCAGTAGACCCGGTTCATGAGGATCTGACGAACGGTGGAGTACTTGACGCCCGTGCGTTCCTCGATCGCCCGCAAGGCGAGCCCGTCGGCTCGGAGAGCGAAGATCCGGCGCACGATGTCGGCGTCGTCGCCGGGCACCAGGGCGCCGTTGTCCATTCGGTAGCCGGTGGGCGCCCGGTTGAGATGCCGTCCGGACTTCACGCCGTCCTCGATAGCCCTCGTGACGTTCTCCACGATGTGGTCTCGGTAGTACTGGGCGAACACGCCATGCACCCCCAGCTGCATCTTCCCCGAGGCAGTGGTCAGCTGGGCCTGGCCTTCGGCGACTGAGTGCAGCTGCACGCAGTGGCGTTCCATGAGCCGGGTGAGCTGGGCGAAGCCGCCGGCGTCACGGGCGAGACGGTCGAAGCGCCACACGATGACGTGAGCGACCTTGCCCTCCTCGATGAGCCCGATGAGTCGCTGCATCTCGGGTCGGTCGAGGGTGCCGGCGGACCATCCTTCGTCGGCCATGACGGTGACCGGACCGAGGTCGTGCAGACGAGCGAAGTCCTTGGCCCGCTGGGACTGCGCAGCGGGGGAGTACTCGACCTGATCGTCGGTCGACACCCGCACGTAAGCGACAGTCAACACGCGTTCCCTCCTTGCTCGGTGCGGCAACGGGACCGCTTCCTAGCACCACGAGCACCCGAGCAAGCCGGGCCCTGCGTCCCAGCACGTGCGCCGGGCGGCTGGCGCCGCACCGGCGCTCCGTGCTCTGAGCGCATCGGTCCGTTCCCGCAGCGGGCCGGCTGTGGTTGCTGGGAGAGCCGAAGGCCGATGTCCACGAGAATCGAAGCAGCCCTCGACACGTCACGACACGCCGAAACGACGGCGAGCGGTGGGCGATCGGTGCTCACGCCGTCTCATCCCAGTAGGCCACCGACACCGGCGGGCCTTGCCAGTCGTCCACATCGGTCGAGCGCCACACGTAGCTGGGGGTGGACCCGCCCATCACCGTCGAGGCCCACGCTCGTGCCTCGTCCTCGGTGGTGAACGTGCGCTGCTCCCGCTGCGGCTGGAAGCCCTGGCCGACCTCGTAGCGGTGACAGCCGAAGGTGCCGGGCTGGTCGAACGCCTTGCCGATGTACTTCGACAGGTACATCGCAGCTCGGCGGCTCCTGATCAGCTCGTTCGTGGCGCCCTTGACCCTAATGCGGCGCAGGTCCACGAAACCGTGCCCCCACACCTCGGCCATCTGGTCCTTCTTGACGAACCGGCTGATGCCTAGGTGGGCGTGGAGCTTCACGCCGTCCTTGTGGAGCTCCGGCACCCACACGTACGGGAACTTGTGGCCCAGGGCGCAACGGAGGCGACGAATGAAGCGCTTGCGGTGCTCGGTGAGCTCCCTGGGGTCGGTGCAGAACGGCGGGCGGAAGGTCAGGGTGACGAGGCGGTCGATCTTGTTGGCGACGCAGTAGCGCCGGACCATCGTGCGGGCTCGACGTTCCGCACGGAGCCGGTTCGCATCCGGATCGCCGTAGGCCCCGGTGCCGCCGTACTCCGGCGACTGGTACGACGCAGCGAACGAGATGACCGCTTCACCGCACTGTGGAAACGCCGACACCGACCATCCAACCTGTGATTCCCGGACGACGAGTTTCGTCCCCTTATCAAGTCGAGCGCCCGGCCGTACTGGACCAGATGCAAGTGAGGGGTCAGAGGTCTGCGACAGACGAGGGAACCGCACGGATCAGTTCTCCTGCTCGTCGCCAGAGTTGGTGGACGCCGCGTCGAACGCCGCCCAGTAGGCGGCCGGGTCGATCGAGATTCCCGGCATCTCGAACACGTCGGGATGGGCCTTGAAGGTCGTCCGGAACTTCTTGACCTTCCGCCACACGGTCGTGGGATGCATGCCGACGCGGTCGACCAGGCCCTCGAACCCCCCGAACAGGTGCCACATCACCCAGAACCCGACCAGCTCGCTCACCTGCTTGCTGGCGTATGAGCGGTTGTAGGCCCTCACGGGTGCCGGTGCATGGCGGTTCACCGTCCGCACGTAGGCATCCCACGCAGCCCGGGCCTTTCCTTTGCCCTCGGGAGAGTCCATCGGATCGGATCGGAAGTCGGGAGGAGACATGGGAGACCTACTTGCATCGACGCTGGTGAGGACACTTGCGCAGATGCAACTGGAATGTCAAGGCTGTAGTTCGATCCGGCACGAGGCCGAGTCGGTGGTGCCGTGGCGCTGTGCGGCCCGCACCCCTGTGGTCAGCGAGGGAACCACGGCGGCCAGGAGCCCGGCTGCCGCCGGGCTCCATGGGCGATTGTGCGTTGCACGGTGACCGGGCCCGTCAAGGCCAAGCCCTCCGGGCGGCGCCTCCGGCGCCGGCCTTGACCGGCCCTATCGCTCAGACGTCGGCGTAGAACCCGTGGTCCACATGGATGTCCTCGACGGTTCGGAGCGTGGTTCGAACACCGAGCTCGTATTCCTTGAGAAGGTCACAGAGGTCGTCGCCGTCGATTAGTTCAACCGGCGGCGCACCGTCTCTGCTGGCCTCTGCGCGAGCGTCTTTCGTGAACGTGCCCGTTGTGATCAGGAGACCCTTTTCGCCCCGGCCGGCCATCGCCCCGCGAAAGTCGCGCACCGCCCCCGGTCCTACGGATCCGGCATACCGCTTGCACTGGAAGAAGACTGGGAAGGACACAAGGGACAGTCGGTAGACGCCGACCCCGTCGATGCCACCGTCGCCTGACTTCCCAAGAACCTCGACGTTGCGGAAGTTCGCCTCTCTTAGCAGTCGCTGGGCCAGACGTTCGAATCCATCGGGTGCCATGGCCTGAAGGGTTGAGAGCAGAGACTGCTTCCAGTCGCCCTCGGGAGGCTCGGCGGAGTCGTCGTCCGGGTCAGCATCGTCATCATCGATGGTCTCAGCGAGGGACTTCTTCTTGAGGTTGTAGGCCTTGTTGTATGCAGCCTGACGTGGACCCCGTTCGCGTTGTCGGTTCAGGTCGCTTCGTTGTGTAGGTCTTGCATGTCTCGCCAGGTCGCGGCGACCTCGGCGGGTGTCCGGTAGGCCAGCCCTGAGTGGGGCCGGTGGTGGTAGCGGTCGATGTAGTCGCTGATCTCCTTTCTGGCCTGGTCGAGGGTCTCCCACTCGGCTCTCCAGGCGCATCGCTTCTTGAACTGCCCGAACCAGGACTCGATGAACGCCTGGGACTCGGGATCTCGGTAGCCGCCACGCCGGTGCGTCACCCCGCGGGCGGAGAGGTGCTTGCGGAAGTACCGCGACGTGAACTGGGAGCCGTTGTCGGTGCCCAACGTGAGCACCCCGGCCGGGACTGCTCTGGTGGTGATCGCCTGCTCGACACAGCCGATCGCTTCGGCCGAGCGGGTGCGTAGGTCGAGTCGCCAGCCGGTGACCTCGCGGGTGCAGCAGTCGACGATGACGTGTAGGTAGACCCAGCCGTGCTGGGCGGTCCACACCTTGGTCATGTCCATGTGCCACAGCTCGTCGGGGCGGTGCACCCGGAAGTAGCCCGGCCGGCGACGCCGGTCGAGACCACGCACGGGTTGCAGCAGCTGGTGTTCTCGCATGACCCGCTGGGCGCGTTTGCGGTTCACCGCCACGCCGAGCTCCCTCGATGCGATCGCGGCGACCATGCGGGTGCCGTCGGTCGGGTTCGCCCGAGCGACCTCGACGATCCCAGCGTCACCCGGGCGCATCCTCGGTGGCCCGGCCTTCGCCGGTCGTCGGCTGGGGGTGCGGTAGATCGCCTGGCGGCTGATGCCGGCCACCCGGGCCACGACGGCCGGGCGGTGTCCGTGGGCGACCACGGCGCGGGCTCTGGACACACGGACCCTCACGTCCAGTCCCGCGAGAGTTCCCCCGCGACCTCCAACTCGTAGGTCTTGCGCCCGAGCGCGCGCTCCAACTGGGCGATGCGCTTCTTGGCGTCCTTCAGCTCGGCTGCCTCGGGCGAGCCGCCCTTGTCCCGGCTCGTCGACAACGCCGCCTTGCCGCCCTCCAGCAGCCGATCACGCCACTGGTAGTAGAGCGTCTCGGCGATCTCGTGCTCACGACACACGTCGCGAACCGTTCGATCGCCACGCAGCCCCGCCAGCACGATCTCGGCCTTCTGCTCCGGCGTGAAACTCCGGTACTTCTTCTTCTCGCTCATCCCTCTCCTCGAGGATCAGAGCGACCAGCATCCCCAAGCCGTCAGGCCGGGGCAACCGTCAACGCGAGGTCGGGGTCCGTGTCACAGCCTTCCAAGCCTTGACTTCCTCGAGCACCTGGTCCCGATCAAGAGTGCGGCCGTGCTCGGTGATCGCCCACACGCCTCGTGAGGAGTTCTCCAGGGCTCCGATGTTCTTGAGGTAGTTACGCGCCCACGCCAACCGGTAGTCGATCAGGCTCATGTGGTGATCGGGCTTCCGACGGAGAGCCTGCTGCTCCTCAGTGAAACCCAGAGCGTCGATGACCTCCTGGGAGATCTCGTCAATTCGAGCCGAGCCGCCGAGTTGTCTCAGCGCTTCCAGGGTCGGAAACATGAGGTCGCGAAACTGGGGGATGCCGAGATCGGTCACGAACCGATCCTAGGATCGAGGCGGTCGAGAGGACGCGAAGTGTCAGAGATTCAGGTTTCGACCGAAGCCGCCTTGGCGTTGGCATCGTCCCCGCTCGTGCTGAAGGTGCTCGGACCGACTGCCGACTACATCGGAACGGGGGTTCAAGCGTGGACTGAGGCGGGGCTGAAGAACCTGCGGCGGATCTTCGAGAGCGCAGAGGAGAAGCTCCCCCCTGACCCTGGGCCAGGTGCAGTTCCGCCTCGGGTGTTGGCAAGGGTGCTGAGCGAGGGCGCGTACTGCGACGATCCGGTAGCGACTGAGTACCTGGGAGGGGTTCTAGCGTCCTCTCGCAGCGAGGTTGGCCGAGACGACCGGGGGGCGGCGTGGACAGCCTTGGTGACGCGTCTCTCGTCCTATCAGCTGAGGACGCATTACGTGCTGTATGAGTCCGCTCGTCGGGCTCTCGTGGGCAAGTCGATCAACCTTGGCAGCCAACAGGAGGCCGAGAAGCGGGCACTTGTGCACATCCCCTTGGTGGAGTTCCTTAACGGGCTCGGTCCGTCGTCCGCCGAGGAGAGGATGCTCGGAGACATCTGCTCCCACGCATTCTGGGGGCTGAACGAGGAAGGCCTGATCCTGCGATGGGGGTTCGGCGCCGAGAAGGAAGCAGTTGCGCGACTCGCGCCGCACTCTGAAGGCGGCGGAGTGGTGTTTGCAGCGAGCGTGAGAGGGGTCGAGTTGTTCCTCTGGGGCCAGGGCCACGGGCAGATGTCGACGGACGGGTTCTTCGACCCCGCCATCGAGTTTGCGTCCCTGGACGACATCGCCGTTCCGGCCCACCCTGTCGCTGTCGAGGACATGGCTCCTGCGGACTAGAGGGGGATCGGACCCCACTGGCCGGCCTGTGAATCGCCCGTCGGATAGACCTAGGCGTGACTCGATAACCGCCGGCTGCCCCTATGCGACAAGCCGCCAGTGGGCGGTATGGGGTTCGTGCGGGTGGGTCCTCCGACACTAGGAAAGTCTTGGTCAGTAGGCTCTTCTTGTGGCCGGATTGGCGTCCTGCTACCTAACTGCTATCAGGGCGGACCGGAAGCGGAATCCATGGACGAGTTCGAGACGTACCTTGCCGGGGTCCCCACCTTGGATCGGGTGATCCCGATCGCAGAGACCCGCTTTGTTGCCGCCGGGGGCCGCACTGTCATTGGCTCGCTCGAGATCTGGAGCGACCGACTCGTCTTGCACTACACGCTTGCCGGACAGGGCATCACTCCTCCGGACCTTCCGACCCAAGAGACTCAGGATGAGTTCATGAAGGGTCTCACCTGGAACGCTCGGGATGACCTCGGAACGACGTATCAACTCTGTGGTGGCGGAGGGGGTGGAGATGACCGGCTGCAGAACCACTCGCTCATGCTGAGGCCGGCACCTCCGGCCGAGGCGACGATCATCCGCTTCGACGTTCCTGCGGACGAATCGGGCGCGCCGCTTGAGGTAGGGCTCTAGCCGAGGATCGCCCCTCCGGCACGAACCGCCATGGTTCAGGCGCAGAGCCGCCAGTGGCCGGTATGGGATTGTTGGCGACGTTCCTCCGACACCAGCTCAACGCTCGCCCCGATCTCCCCGGATCGGGGCGCAGCCGTTCCCGGGACGCCTCGGCTCGGTCGGCGCTGTCAGGGGGTCTCGGTAGGTTGCCCGAGTGCCTCGACTGAGCGAGTTCTACGGCATC
>SXGR01202812.1_pt1 | contig 11297 bp, 9 predicted proteins | sample 3174711 | NCBI WGS metagenome assembly SXGR01 (sample SAMN11356860, study PRJNA531348) | freshwater metagenome | isolation source: freshwater sample F1-60 | place: China: Fuxian Lake, Yuxi | collected 2017-12-25
CTGTCGAGTAAATCGCCAACGAGCATCTGTTGGTCAGCTCGCTTCCAGGGAGACGCCACCCGGTCAAAAATGCGAACGTTCCAGCCCGCATCACTCAACTGGTCGGCAACATGGGACCCGAGGAATCCGCTGCCGCCGACAACGGTAACCACGCGCTGATTGGGCGACGCCATCAGAGGCCTTCACTCTGCATATCAACTTCCTCCTGCGGCACTCGGCGCCTTGGCGCTAAACGAAACGCTTGTGATGAGAGCCGTGCCATACGTACTCCCGGATTCGCCGTTCGTTCGAGAGCGGTCGGCGTGCGGGTGCGGGCCTCGGCTTGCCGCGGGCGCGGGCATGAGTCGGTCTTTGTCAGCCGCGTCTTCGGCCGCGCCACCTCGCTGTTGCGAGTCACCGCAACAAGGGCCTGGAGTTGCGTGATCGCGAGCGTCTCGGTGCTCTACAAAGACGAGTAGCCCGGTCCATACTGCTGCGATTGTGGCACGGGGTTCTCGGCGACGGGATTCTGGCCTTCGTATCTGGCGCTACGGACGAAGCTGATTCCGTGCACGCGTTGGACCATCTTCACCAGCCCCGCCAAGTGACTTCCATATCGCTGAAAACCGTCGCGCAACACGGCGAGCATCCGGCCGTCAAACGAGAAGATTAATGTCTGTGGGACCGCGTTGGCAAAATCGGCCAACGCCGCGCCCATCGGCGAACTCAGGTACTGCGGGACGTCAAAGTCGAAATCCTGCGAGACCGTCGTCGTTACCGATGCCTCGGAGAAACCGCCGACCACAGTCGACAGTATGTATCGTTCGATCGTGGCCAACTCGCGGGTGACTCTCTCGCGCGCTCCGCGAGTCTCGGCGGCCGCCATGACGAGCGGCTCGATCAGCCGGAACACGCCTTTGACCCACGCCGTGCTGGCGCGCGACAGTGCCCACACCCGGTGTTTGAACAGCACATTTCCGCCCGCCTCGTAGTTCAACAATTTTTGGTAGTTCTCGGGCTCCGAGTAGAACGCAATCAACTCCTGCTCAGAGTCCCAGAGCTCGCGCTGGGTCTCGTGCTCGAAACTCTCGAAGATTTCGAGCAGCGGCGGCGCCAAGCCGTCGAGCCCTTGGTAAAGCTTTGTGATCCAGGTCGACGCCGGGATCCCGCGCTCGCGGAGGTAGCGCTTCAAAGGCGCCAGGATATTGTTGTTGTACGACAGGTCGATGACGAAGAGGTACTTTCTAGCCGCCACGTATTCTTCGAAAGTTAGGGTGTTGGTGGCAACCCCAACTTCTTCGACATCAAAGATTGGCTGGCCATCGATTCGGCTGAAGTCAAGCGGCACCAGGCGCCACTTCGTGACGTAGCCATACTCCCGCCGGTACGACTCGTCATCCTTGTAGGGTGTGCCATGCAGCATCTGTAGTGTGTGCGACAGGACTTCGCGAACGTTCGAATCAAGCAGCGCATTGAGGCCATCGATGTGAGACTTGAGCGTCTCACCTGGCAGCGGCATGATAACCTCGGAATGCAAGGGCCTTCCCTGAGCGTTCAAGTCTTCGGCGATCTTTCGGTAGTGGTCGAGTTTGATGTTGTCGCGCTTGATTGTCTTGAGCACTGCCGGGTCCATCGACTGGACGGACATGCTGATGCTCAGCGTCTCGCCCAGCTGACGCGTCACCTCAATGACCCGTTCTTTCGAATTCTTCCCGGTCCAGACCGTCACAGATCGCGGCCACTGGTATTGATGCTGCAGGCGGTACAACAATGCCGCCGTTCGCGAATCCCGCGGAATCATCCCGAAATTGTTGTCGGCAAAGGTGACGTGGCCAATTCCGAGTTGCGATGCCTTACGGGCAATGTATGTGAGTTCGTCCTCAACGTAGGCGTCGCTGAACTGATTGACCTTGGTGAAATACACATCGCCGGCGTTACAGAAGTTGCAGCGGAATGGACACCCCCGAGCCGTTTCGACCAACGGGGTAAGGACGCCGTCGAAGAACTTGTCAAGCAGGCCGGAAGCGTACGGTGACGGGATATCGTCGAGCGCGGTGATTCGATTGAGCGCAGGACCGGATATCAAATCTCCAGTGCCGCGGGCGAGAAACTGCACGCCAGGCAGTGGCGCATCGAACATACCCGTCGCCCCTCCGAGACGCCGCTCGAGGATGCCGGCAAAGGCCAGTTCGCCCTCGTAAAACACGTGCATGTCCAGAGCGGGCCGCGCGGCCAGAAACCTCAACTGTCCGGCAGCATCGAACGGATAGTTCGTTCCACCGAAGACGGTCAGGGTGTCAGGTTTCAGAACCTTGGCGGCGCGGACAAACTAGTACGCCAGATTCGCATTCCAAGTGTAGTTACTGCAGCCGAGAACGTCGGGCGGGCTGTCGTGCAACGCCCGCTCGAGTTCCTCGGGGTGCTTGAACAGAGTGAATTCAACGGCACGGCCGAACCGCTTTTGCGCGTACGATGCCAAAAGTCCGATGTTGAGCGGGAACGCTTCCGTGGCAATACCCTGCCCAATATGGGTCAAGTCGGCCAAAAAGACTTGAAGTGGTCTCATAAGTGCGTAAATCCTGTACTGGAGGTAGGCACGTTACCACACAAGAGCGCGCCCTCCAGAAACGCCCTCCAGTTAGCGACCCACTTGGCGTCCAATGACATAGCCTGCTCCTGAAACATCGCTCGGGCCTGCACAACTTGCTGGCTCTTCCACCAGCCGTCGACGTCATCCCAGATGCAGCTCACATGATCGGCGGCTTCCTTCGCATCGTGAAAGATGATCTGCGCCGCGCGCATCGTGTCAATGAGCGGCTGCGCCACGAGATGCCGCTCGAAGAGTTCTGCCGGATAAAGAAGCAGCGCCGGCCGTCCAGAATGAACCGCTTCCGTAAACGTCGTCTCGGGATACATGGAGACGACAATTCGTGCGCACCGACAAGCCTCTTCGAGGCGCCGCTCCTGCGAAAGGCAAGCCGCGCCGAAGCGGTCGACAAACCGCTGCCGCATGTTCCAGCCCTGGTCTGAGGGGTGCGGCCTGAAGCGCACGAGCGATCGAACCGGCGGGGCAACTGCCTCTTGAAACGATGCCGCCAATTCGAACACGCGCAGCGTCTGCGCGCCAATTGGATAAAAGTGCGCGCGGTTCGCGTAGCGGGCCTGATCGTACGCAATCACCAGACAAACATCAGTAACTTTGTTGCGAGGTCTGGGCGTCCTGGTCGCCGACAGGCCTCGCGCCAGCTTCGACGGCGGCACTTGAACATGTTTGGCGTGGTACGGCAAGAACCAGGTGCCCTTCACATCAGCAATGTCTTCGTCGAACCAGAAATTCTCCCTGTAAGCTGGCAAGGAACCGCCGTGCTCGTGTACCACGAGCTTGACGCCTTGGTGCACCTGCTCAGCCATCCAAGCTTTCGCCAGCGGGTTGGACCACTGGCTGAGCGCGGTAACGACGATGTCTGGCTTCAATCGAACTGCCTTTGCGCGTTGGCGCAACACCTCGAAGTGCTCTAGAACACAGGTCGGTAGGTAGTCAACGAGCGCAGTCGCCAGGCAGGCCTCGAATTCGTTCTCCGCCGTGAACTGAAGGTCGAGCTGCCGCCGCTGTGCCCGACTCGGCCCCGTTACCTCGAGGCCGCCGGCCACGGAGAATTGCGAATCCGTGAACAACAAGCGCGGCAGTTGCCCAAGCGCTAGACTCAATCGCACCAAGGCGCCGACGCTGAAGTACGAGTCGATGAAGACGACACGACCGCGGAGAACAGATTGGGCCATGGACTCGATGGTCGCCGCGCCTCGCAGGGCTGCTTGCCGCCACGATGTCGAGGGTCGCTGTGTCACTCTGCGCGTTCGAGGTCCTGGCTCGAGCCATTCGATGCGGCAGCGGCCAGCAAAGTGGCGGCCGAGAATCCGCGCAAAAAGGTCGTGATTCCACTGGTCGCTGTACGATGACTCTCTGATGTATTCCGAGTACGAGAAGGACGCCGGTTCCGTCTCGCTGCGGAACAGCTTGGTGGCGCCAATCGCGTGTGTGGCAAACGCGGCGCGAAGGCATTCCCAACGGTCGTAGATCGTCCCGACGAAGGCCATCAGCCACGGGTCGAGCAGGATCTGCCAGTACCTTGTCGAGCGCTCGATGCGGTGGACCCGATTGAGGCCGCCAACCAGGCCGTCGAGAACGCGCGCATGCAGGCGGCTCAGGTCGTCGTAGTCGGCGCGGAGTTTGTGACGGTCGTCCCAGTGGTAGGAAACGGTCTTACTCTGGCGCGCCCCCCACACGTCCGCTCGTTGATAGAGCTTGCACCACTCCCCGAGGAAAATCAGCGGTTGGTGATCGCCCCAGGTCTCCTCGAACGGCGAAATAACGAGCAGGCTGTCAGTCATGCGGCAGAATCACTAGCTGTCAGCTGTTCGCGACGAAGTCAGCATCTGCCAGCAGGTCGTGGGCCAACAGGCGCTTGACGATCGGCGCGACATCGTAGATCGGCAGACCGATCAGCTCGGCGATGTCGAGCAAGGTGCGCGTGCCATCCGAATACGCGAGGATGTCCATCATCGCCGCGACGCTGGCCGACGAGCCGACCGTGCTCAAGTCCGGGTAGAGACCGCGTTTGCCGAGCTGCGGTTCGCACAGCACCGTGTAGATCGGCCTGATGTTGGCTTCGAGCGCCTCGATCGCCCGACGCATGACCAGCAGTCCGCCGGCCAGCCCCTCCGGCGTGACCAGCGATAGATCGTCGAGGGAGGTGTGGTATTCAGGAAACTCGTGATACTTGCTGCGCATCATCGAGACGACCGGCAGATCCACTCCAGGTGCGCAGTACTGCCGTTCGTCGCTGCAGCGGTCGTGGTAGGCAAACCGTCGAAACGCCGGCGCAAGATGGCGAAGTACATGGAGGGCGACCTGGTCGGCGAGCGTATTGCCATGACGGGACGGTAAGTACGAGTAGGCGCGGTCGTCGCCAATACACGTCACCTGAAACCCTGCGATAGTCGCCGCCTTCAGATGGTCGAGGTGTTGCGCAATGTAGGCAATCGCGCCGATCGTCTCCGGCACGTAGACCAGTCGATAGGTGTATTTACGAGGGGAGACCGTCCGGAGCCATCGGCCGAGCGCCGTCACGACCGCCGGCCCCGAGAGCTCATTGTTGGCCATCGATGGATGGCAGATGTACGTCGAGATCAGGACTTCTCGTGTCGACCGCCCCGAGAGCACCGCTTGCGCATAGTTCATGACACCGGGTTTCAAATCGCTGTCGATCACCGCCCGATAACGGCCTGGCGTCAACCGTTGCCGCGCGGTCTCACTAAGACAGAAGCCCCACTGGCGCTTGTAGTACGAGGTGACGTAGGGGATTGCCTCGGGCAGGTCCGGTCGGGAATGCAGATGGGCCTGCAGTTCGTCAAGGGTCAGCCACCGATCGACCGGGACGGAGTAGCCGACGACGTGCAGGTTGTGTGCACGGAAATCGATCACGCGCCGGCCGCACTCGTCGGCCACGTAGGCGTCTCGGATCGTCCACTCGTCCGGCACGCTCCAATCAAACGCGCGGGTGTGTGACGGTACTGATTCGACCTGCAGTTCCGGCAGCAAGTGTCCAAGGTACGCGAGCGTGTCGCGCACTCCCGGGCCGGTCAGACTCCGGCAGATCGGAAACAGATCCCGGACCCAGCCGTGCATCTGTTCGCCGCTCGCCACGGCACCGTTGATCGAGTCCAGCGGAGACAAGGTCATCGTTTGTCGAACGAGGCGTGAATCTGGAGGTCTAGGCGCACCTGGCTGCTCGATTCCACTTCATCGAACCGCAGTGCCACTCGGCGGTCGACGAACGCCGAGCCATCCTTCACCAGCAAATCGTAGCCAACCCGATCGACGTCACCGATGTCCGCGAGATGGTTCACGCGACCGCGCCACTCCACCTCGCGCAGGCAGTTCGCGGAGCGCAAGCCCTCCTGTAGCGCCGAAAGGTCGGAGGTGTAGCCCAGCCCTCGGTATCCGACGTACGCCGACAATGGCCCTTCCACCACCCGTCCGGCATCGACCACCGTGACGTCGAATGCCTTGTGATAGCGGTGCACGCAGCCATAACACTGCTCGAGATGATGCACATAGGTGATGCAGTGCCGCAGTTCGGCGCCGAGGCAGAGAAAGCGAACGCCAAACTCTGCAAAGCGTCCAAACGGACTGGCGGCGCCAAACGCCGAACGGCCGCACTGTTCGAGCAGGCCCGGCGCATCGGCCCCTTCACCCGCCAGCGAGAATAGCGGGTGTGCCGACCGGACGGCATTCGCCTGGCCGCGCATGAATTCGGTGAAAGGACCGACCTCGGAGGGCGTCGACGCGGTGTCGAAGGTGCTCCCCGGCGCCCCGCATGAATAGGAATAGGCAGGCACCAGTAGCGTCCCGCGGGGGCCGAGACGCTCACGCAGCCGGTCGAGCACGAACTGACACCACTGCCGTTCACGCGCACGCAGCCCCGCGCGAGTCAGCGGCGCCGAATACGCGGGCAACGGCACCCGGCCGATGTCGATGCCGAGCATGACTCGATCACCGGCGCCGACACCAAGGGCATCGAAGGTTTCGGCGAGTGCCGCGGTCGCGGCAGACTCAGTTAGTGGTTGGGCTGACAAGCTCGAAGAGGGCGAGGTGTTGACCGTACTGCGAGGCGAAACGCGATCGATCGATCCTTACTTCGCCGCCGTGACGCAAAAAAGCGGGATCACTCAGAAACTCCCGCAGTGGGGTGTTTCGTTCGGTCGAGGCATAGCGCAGCGTCACGTCGCGATCGAGGGTCTGCACCAGCCAGACCAGGAACGCGTGCTCCACGCGACGCTGAAACACTCGACACGAGAGCACCAGCGAGACGATTTCAGCGTGGTGGTTGACAAGACACGCAAGAATCTCGCCGTGGCTGCCGAATCGATCGTCAAGGCGCGCCGCCAACAACCGGCCGCCGCCCGCGATCACGTCCGCAACCTCAGCATCCGTTAGCCGGCGGCCGTTCAGATTGAACTGGTTCGTCTTGTTGATCAGCTGCAGGGCTCGCACCCAATCACCTTGGCTCCGGTCGGTAATCGTCAGCCGCATGTGCAAACCCGACAGAAAGGACGTGAGATCGCCGCCCTGCCCATCGACCGGCGCCACCGCCAGCGTGTCGAGACGCCGCCGGTACAACTCTGTGCGCGAGCGATCTTCATCGGTGATCGTCGTGCGAGAAAACAGCTCTGTAACGCGATCGAAAAACTCGGGTAACTGGTCGTCGTGCGACGGAAACGCCAGACAGTGGACCTGCGGCAGCGCGGCCTCGACCTCCGCGATTTCGACCTGGTTGTCGTCAATGAAGACGAACGAATCCAGGCCGAGATTGAGCTGCGCCGCCAGCCGTCTGATGTGCACGGATTTCGGCTCGTAGCTAGCCAGGATCGTGACGAAATCGCTCTCGGCGAGCTGCATCCGTTCGGATTGCAGCGGCGCAACCGCGACATCGCGGTCGTTGCGGCTGACACCCGCCAGCAAGACACCTGCGGAGTTGAGCCGGGCGAGAAACGCCTGATACAGGAAGTGGCGGTAGCCGATGCCCTCCGGCCCGCACTGGACACCGCTGCTGCCTTCCTCGGCGGCGAGGCCCGCCCACAGAACATTGTCGAAGTCGGTAATCAGGACCTTGCCGGTCGCATCCTTCGGCCTGAGGCATTCGTCGATGACAACCTCGGCGACCTCGCCAGCGGCCATCCCGATCGGCACGCCACTCGACAGATAACTCCCGAGGGCAAAGCCCTGTCGCGCCAGCAGTCGCGCCCCCAACGAGGCGGCGAGTGCCGTAAGGCCGACGGCGAGTGATTGGTTGTCGACCCTGTTGACAAAGACCGGCGGGAGGGCGGCCGGCAAATACAAGATCCTGCTGTTGCGCTCACGGATCCGCTCAGCCACGCCCTGTGCGCTCGCCAACAGCTGCTCGACGGCGCCGACCTCGTGGGGCGGGCCCGTCCGCCAGTCGCACTCGGGAACCAGATCCCACGGCAGCAGCAGCAAGATTTCTTCCACTCCGGCCGGCGCGGGCGAAAACAGCGCCTGCGCCAACGTGCCGAACGGCAGCGTGCTGACTTCCGCGGAGCGACCACGGGTCGCGGCCGCGGCGCGCACGAAAAACTCGAGCGGGTCGACGTTGGCCGACGAGGCCAGGAGGAGGGCGAGTGGCTCGCCTCCCGCACACGTCGAGAGGACGCGTGTGGCTTCGAGAAACGTCATGGCACGGCCCCGGCCGACAGCGTTATCGTCGCACCGCTGGCGAGCCGGCTGTCGTTGTCGAGCAACCAGACAATCTGCTCGGCCGCCTCGTCGGGAGATGCCAACTCGCCCCACGGAGAGCGATCGGCCGCCGCGACCCGCGCCGCTTCGGTGATCCCTTTGTTCATCCCGCCGTCGATGACATCGAACACGACGCCGAGACAGCGACGCTGGTGAGCCGCCAGCTCGAGCGCCAGCACGTTCACCACAGTGGGGATCATCGATTTGGCAATGCTATACAGCGGCATCCGATAGTAGTGGCGTCCAGGCTGGGCAAAGGTCGATCCGATCAGCACGAGCGAAGACCTGTCGCCACCGAATCGGGCCAACAACGCCGCCAGCGCCTGGACGTCCCGCAACGGCGCGGCGACGTGGTAGTCGATGGAGCCACCGGGATCCTCGAGCTCCAGCAGGCGCCGATTGTCCGGCTGCGGCCAGCCACAATGCACGATCGCCGCGACTCGGGTGTCCTCGGATATCACGGCACCGTCGATCGAGACGTCGAAGCCCCCGGCAGCACGGTGTCGCGCGAGCGGCCGGGCGCGTGCGCCGAGACGCCGTCGCAGCGCGCTTCCCAAGCCGCCATTGGCACCGGTAATCAACACCAGCGGTTCGTCGTTCGCCTGGCTGCGGGTCTGGCGTGGCTCCTCAGCCACCGGATCGCCCATCCGATGCTGGCCAAACTCATACGAGGCCTCGACATAACAGCCTCCCGTCCTTGCGTCGCGAAGGGTGGCATCGACGCGACCGGAGGCGAGTGTGCCCATCGCCAGTTTGCCGTGGATGACAACCCGTGCCGGCGGCAGGATCGGCGCGACGAACCGCAGTCTCATCCCGTAGAGGAGACAATCAGTGCCCGGCAGGAACATGCCGGCGAGCCGCGAGATCAACCCCGCTGAAAACGCGCCGTGGAGCACCTGCCGGCCATAGGTGCTCCGGGCGGCGTGGTCCGGGTTCGAATGCAGCGGGTTCCAGTCGCCCGACAGTTCGGCGAACCGCGTGCAGTCCTCGACCGTGAGGTCGGTCGTGAAGGACGCCTCGGGCATCACCGCGATGACTTTTCCTCGAGCAGCAGCAACGCGGCCTTGTACGACGTCAGGCGGTCGGTTTCGCGCGCGTCGAGCGTGATGCGAAACTCGCTTTCAAGGGCCGTCACCAGCGTGGCGTTGGCGAGCGAATCCCATTTCGGCGTGGCCACGCGACGCAGCTGCGTCACCTCGGCGTCGGGCGGCAGGTCCAGGACCAGTCGGAAGATCTCGGCGAGCTGATCGGCAACCACACTCATCGGGATGATTCCGCCCGGTCGGTGCCGTCCACGGCAAACGCTGCCGCGGGATCCCCGGGTGGGTTCAGCGCGCCCGGCACAATGGGCATGCTCCCACCCGGCAGGACACCGCGTTCCACCAGTGTCTCGATGCCGTCGAGCACCTGATAATCGGTCCACCGTCGACCGACAAACTGCACCCCGAACGGCAATCCGTCAGGACTTCTGAATGCCGGCGCCAACACCGCCGGCACATGGCACAAGGTCCAAATCAGCGAGGGATCGGGTAACTCGGTCACGCCGCGCTGGGGCGCCGAACTCGCCGTTCCCAGCGACAAGACAAAATCGTACGGCTCGAGAGCGGCGTCCAGCAGGCGGGCGATCAGACGCTGCGCTTCGAGGGAATCGAGGAAGTGCTCGTACTCGATGCCCTCGCCTTCAGCCATCATGGCGCGCATGATCGGGGAGATCTGATGTGACTTGACCGATTCGCGTTGAAAGTAATATGCGAGTGACTTCGAATACAGCGTGGCGTGTAGCGCGTGGCTCTGTTCGAGCTCAGGCGGTAGCGTCACATCCTCGACGCTGAAGCCAGGCTCGTGGCCGATGCGGTCCGCCAGCGTGAGGATGGCCTGTTGCGCGTAGGGGGGCGCCTCAGGCCAGACGTGTGTTTTCACCACCCCCACCCGCCACTGACGGTGGTCGCGCGTGGCTCTCCGGCCGTCGACGTGGCGATAGACGTAAGGGTAATCAGGGCCCGTGACGCGCACCTCGTCCAGAATCGGCCGAAGACTCGTGCCGTGCGCTGCCAGGAAGCCAATCGTATCAAGTGAGTCAGTGGTCTTGAGCACCGCCGTCCGCGGAATCAGGCCGAATGACGGCTTCATACCCCAGATACCGCAGAAACTCGCGGGCCGGATGATCGAACCGGCCGTCTGACTGCCCAGCGCAAACGGCACCATGCCTGTTGCAACTGCCGCCGCCGACCCACTCGACGACGTCCCCGGGGTATGGGACGGCGCATGCGGATTACGCGTGTCGTTGAGGGCGTGGACGGCGAACTCGGCGGTTACTGTCTTTCCGACCGGCAACGCGCCGGCCACGACCAGTGAATCCACCACCCGCGCGTTGTTGCCTGGCCTGAAGTCCTTCCAGATTGGCGACCCCATTTCAGTCGGGAACTGCTTCGTGTTGAAAATATCCTTGATGCCGAATGGCACGCCAGCCAGCCGGCCACGGCGCTGCGTCTCGTCGACTCGTTGTGCGGCAGCGCGCAACCGCTCGAGGTCATAACAGACCCACGCGAGCGTGTTGGGTTCGGATTGCTGAATCGCCGCGGCCGTCGCCTCGGCTAGATCCGCCGCGCGCAAGGATCGGTCAGCCAGGCCGCGCAACAACCGCGGAATCGAGTTGTCGAGAAAGAGGCTGCCCATCCCTACTCCTTCTCATCGCGCGCAATGCGAGGGTCGGGCGCGTGCAGATGTTTCTCGATCAACTGTTCGACGAACGGCTTGATACGTTCTGCGTTTGGACGCGTTTTTGGATGGACCGGCAGCTCGGCGTTCTTCAATTGCTCCACTCGTTTGCCGCGCATGGTTGCGTAGAACTCGTCTTCGCTCATTCCCGTCACCTGCAGATACAAATCGAGCGCCTCCGGACGTTCCTGATCGTGCTGCTTAATGAGCTCAAACCCTTCTTCGCGCGTCAGCAACCCGTTGCGAACGTCGACTGAGGCCTGCCAGGTGGCGCGACCGAACCCAC
>SXGR01149390.1_pt1 | contig 11296 bp, 6 predicted proteins | sample 3174711 | NCBI WGS metagenome assembly SXGR01 (sample SAMN11356860, study PRJNA531348) | freshwater metagenome | isolation source: freshwater sample F1-60 | place: China: Fuxian Lake, Yuxi | collected 2017-12-25
TGCCAGCCCACCTGCAGTATGCCTGCGCGTCGTCCCATGCGATGTGAACGACAGGGTGGCGCTCGCGGCCTTTCAAGTCCGAGCTGGGGCCTTCGGGATGCCGCCAGTTCGCGCCCGGCATGTAGCTCCACCAGATGTAAGCATTCTCTAGGGAGACGTCGCCGGGCGGCGGTGTGAAGACGACGGAGCCAGGGACAAGTTTGTCGGCCGGCACGCCGGGGAAATCTTCCGCGCGCGGTTTGCGCTCGGCGATGGTGACGTAGCCGGTCGCCTTGGTGAATCGCTCGAACTCGTCGTTCGTGACCTCCGTCCGATCGATCCAGAAACCATCGACGGAAACTTCATGCGCGGGGCGTTCGTCCGTCTGCCCTTCGTTCGATCCCATCCAGAATTTCCCGCTTGGAATCCAGTTCATGCCGTTCGTTCCAGTGTCGCCGGGCGCGGCGGGAAGAGGTTTGGAGGCGGCGTTGTTACTGGCGGCCGGAGTCGCCGGTGAATCGTTTTCCAGGATGCGGTACTTCTGTTTCTTCTTCGCGACGACGAGGATGCCGATCATGCCGGCAGCCGTGCCAAGCACGATGAGCACAACGCCCAGGGCGACGAACCAGCCGAAGGGACGGGGCGTTTTCTGTGAAGGAGTGGTCATGGAGAGAGTCGCGATGAGTGAAGCTGGCTAGGGCGCTGGCGGCGAAGAGGAAGGTTTGTCGCCATCGACACCGAAGAGTTCCTTAATCGTCTTGATCGGGTGCAGCGGGGCCATGAGCGCGCGCGGGATCAGGTAGCGTTCGCGGATCTTCGGGTCGTTGAGCATGCCGGTGATTTCGTATTTGAAGAGCTTGGTGATCGGCAGGAGGAGTTTGCTGACCAGGTAGCCGATCGCCGGGAAGTCGCGCAGGAGATCGGCTTCCATCTCGCCTTTCACACGCTGTTGGAAATCCACCGTGCCCTCGTAGTTCATGCGCATGGCCGTGGCACGAATCTCGAGATCATCCGTGTAGATGACGCTGTTGGTAATGCGGTAGGTCATCGACGCTTCGCGGGCGCGGCTGTTGCCGAGGCCTGCGCCGGGCAGCACGGTGTTCAGCAGCGGTGAGAAGACGCCAAAGATCGGGATGTCCCACAGCAGGCCGTCCGTCATGGTGGCGTGGCCGTGACCCTGCCAACTGTTCCAGTCGCGCGTGAGTGCGCTCGTGATGTTGATCTCGCCATCAACGCGGCCCTCGGTGCGGTTCGTCCGGCTCGGCTGAAGGTCGCGCAGGATCTTGCGCAGGTCGCCATCGTCAACCTTCGCGTGGAAGGAGAAGCGGTTGTCCGGTGACGTGCGATCGAAGTCGAAGAACGCCGAACCCGCGACGCGCGCGCCAAGCCAGCGGCCGGTGACGTTCGTGATGGTCAGTGTGTCGCCTTTCCAGAGCAACACGGCACGGGCTTTCTCCAAGTGGAAATTCTCCCAATGAAACGGCCCGCCATCGACCTCGAAACGGACATCGTGGCTGTTGTCGCCGGGCTTCAGGGCGAAGACGCCGTGCGTCTTAGCGTCGGGCGAGCCTTCAAAAACATACGGAGCCACCACGTTGTCGATGCGCGGCCCGATGGCGCGGGTGATGACGCGAGGTGCCATCTTGCCGATGGCGTTGGTGAGGTAGAGCTTCTCAGCGGCAAGATCGAGCGCGATGCCGTCCGCTGCGCCCCACTCGCCTTTGCGAAGCACGAGCGGCGAGAGAATCGATAGCAGCTTGTTGGTGTAGAGGAACGTCGCGGTGGCGGAATGAACGGACTCCCCGCGGAAGGTCGCGTTCGAGAAGACGACGCCTCCGTCAAAGCCAAGCGCGGCGAGGTTGGTCCAGTTGCCGTGCAGGCCCGCGTTGATCTGCGGTGGCTGTTTCCACTCGAACCAGTCGAAGTAATCTCCCGCACCAGGCTGCGTGATGGCAGGCCGGAAGGAGAGGAGGTTCAAATCACTCCGAACCTGAAAGCGAAAATCGCCACGCGCCTGCGAGCCGTTGCCGGAGATGGAGAGCGCGCCATCAGGCTGGCGGATGAACGCATCCGGGATCGACCACGCGAGGTTTGTCATCGTCAGCGGCAGCCGCGCGGCTGTGAACGGAACGCGGCGGATCGCGCCGCCAGCCACCTCGACGTGCCCCGCGAGTTGCAGTGTGGGCAGCACTTCGGTGCGCCAGTTGACTTCGCGCTCGACCAGCGCCGGCAGCGTGAAGCGCCCATGCACCGAGGCGTTGGGTGGGGCGTTCAGCACCAGCTCGCTGCCCCACGCGAAACGGTTCGTGTTGAAAAAAGTCGCGAAGCGCATCGGGTCCAGCGTGCCCTCGATGTCGAACGAGACGATGCGCGTCACGGTGTCGAGCACGGCCTTGATGGCGGCGGAATCCGTATCGAGCTGCCCGGCCGAGCCGGCGTAGAGGGACGGGAATTTCCAACGCGTGCGCAGTTCGGCGCGGTCCAGCGTGAGCCGCGCGACGGTCGTATTGCTCAGGGTGACATTCGCGTCGAACGGCAGGTTTCGCAGGCGCTCGGGCCAGGTGAGGTTCGTCCGGCCGAGATGAAACTCTGCGGGCGGCGGAAGGTTCAGCGCCGTGGTGAGCCGCGCCCAGCGCGTGCCCGCATCGGGCGTCACGAGGTCGTGGAACGTCCAGGTGGTTTCCGCGCTGGCGGGCAGGACGTTCTCCGGCGGATGCACAAGCGTGGCGATGACGCGCGCTCGCGACGCGGTGACTTGCTGGCCGGAGAACGCATCAAACGCAATGTCAGCACGCGTCTCGCGCAGCGCGGCGTTGGTGGCGGAAGGATTGGAACGCAGCTCCGCGAACAAATGTCCGGCCCGGCCCCAGGGGGTCTCGGCTCCGTTGACCTCGACAAGCAGCAGCGAGTTCGTCGGCTGCAAGCCCGTGAGGGACGGCTCGAAGACGAATTTGAGATCCAAGTTTGTCGCCGAGGCCCACGGTGTGCGCGCCATTTGCGCTGTAGCCTTGAGGTCGATGCGAATGGCATCCGAAGACTGCGGCGGCGGGAGCAGGTCGATGGAGAGGTTGAGGTTCGTGGCGGAAGCCCACGGTGAGGCGACGGCAGTGGCGGTGAACTTGAGCAGGGCGTTCGCCTGCTGCCAACGGCCGGCGTCGAGGCTGAAGATGACGTTGAGCTCCGGCCGGCCTGCGAACTGAACCTTCTCCGCGTTCGCGAGAAACGTCCGCCAAAAGTCCGTCGCCACGGGCGCGGCGTCCGTGCGTTCTGGCGGGCGTTGGGGCAGTTGCCACTGGCGGATGCGCGCGGCGTTGGTGATATCGCCGCGCACGCGGATGTGTGTCCCGAGGATGTCCGATTCGATGAACTTGAGCTCCCACACGTCGTTCTTGTGGAAGACGAGTTCGCCGCCGATCGCGCCGAGGTCGAGCGTGCGCTGAGGCTGGTTTGTGCCGGGAAGGGGCCACACCAGGCGGCCGCCGTTGAGCCTCACACTGCGGGCTTCGAGATCGAGGTGACGCAGGGCCTTCCAGTTCAGGCTGAACTCGGCGGTCTGGAGGAAGAGATTCGGACCATCGAGGGTGTTCGTGCGTTGAAGTTGGAGATTCTCGGCGACGATGCCGTGATACCACCGGAGGCGCAGGTGGCTGAACTTCAGCTCCCAGCCTTGCGCGCGGAACTGTTCCTCGATGCGCCGCTCCAGCCAGTCCGGCAGGCCCACGTGGTTCAGGAACAATCCGAGGATAATGACGGTGAAGGCGGCGAGCAGGACGGTGATGCGGCACCACTTGAAGGTGGTGAAGAAGGCGCGCCACGCGAAGGAACGGGGGCGCTTCGGCAGCCGGGGCTTTTTGCCCGGGCTGGCCGGCGGGGCGGAGTCGTCGTTCGCCTGGGACATCGAACTGGGTTCGTCCTGGATGACCTCTGCCGGCTTACTCGGCCGGGCGCGTCATCGGGTTCAACAGATCGCGGACGATTTGAAAGTAGAGTGACGACGGCATGATCTCAAAGATCCAAGTCTGCCCGTCCAGCTCCGTGAGCGCGTAGGGCACGCCGTTGGGCGAGATGCCGGGCCGGCCGAACTCGATGGTCCGGGTCACGGGCTTGTCACCGTTGCGCAGCTCGAAAGTGAGCTTGCTCGTGCTGCCGGTGAAACCGAACGGCGCGCGCTTGTCCTCCCCGCGCGCAGCCCACACACCGGCGCGAAGATTGCCGAGGCGGAAGAGCGTTTCCTCAAGGATCGGGTTCAGGGTGGGCACGATGCCGTCGCCGCTGGCGATGGACCAGTTCGCCGTCGCGCTGCGCTGGAGCGTGCGGGTACGATCCTGGTGGCGGACGGTCAGGCGGATGATGTCGTTGGTGGTGAAGTTCCAAATCTGGCGGTCGCGAAGTTGCCAGGCCTCGCGCGGCAGCCGGGCGATTTCCTCGCGCGGCAGGCTGTAAACTGCCGTCTCGTCGGGCCGGCGCACATACACCCGGTTCTCCACGAGCATGCCGAGATCAAGCTGCGCGATGACGCGATTGCTGACGACGCCGCTGGCGTTCGTGATCGCGCTGCGAAGGGAGTAACGGCGCGCGGGCGTCGCGAGGCCGTAGGGCGTGGCGAAGTCGGTAACGACATCCTTCTCCACGGTGCCTTCGAGCTGCACGAGTTGATCGAGCCACTCGCGGATGGCGTTGGTGTCCGCCGGGCCCGGCTGCGGCGAAGTAATCGTCCAGGTGAGGTTGGTCTGCTTCTGGAGCACGAAACTGTCGCCGGTATTCGCGCCGGTGACTTCGATCGAGTCCACCGCAGCGGGCGCGAAGGTGAGCAGGTGCAGGTCGCGTACGTCGGAGTGCGTCTTCTGCACGGACTCGAGGACGCTCTTCGGCACGAGGACGACGTTCGTGGTGAGCAGGCGGCGCGCGTAAACGACGGTGGGATCGTTGGTCGGGCTTTTGCCGAATTGCAGGGCGAACTGGACGCTGTAGTTCTCGTTCGAGCCGACGAGGAAGGTGACCTCGGCCTCGGGCGGTTGCAGGCCGTATTGTTCCAGATCGGCGCGCGGGCCATCGATGACGAACTGGGTGACCTGGGCGCTGAAGAGTTTCTGGAGCAGTGCGGTGACCTTGGACGGATCGGCCCGGGCCACGGTTGGTTTCGACAGCACGAAGGCGCGGCGGGCCTCGTCGATGTCGAGGGTGAAGCCGCCCGCTGCGGAACGCACTTCGAGGCGGTTCATCTTGAAGCCGGTGGTGGTCAGAAGCCCGAGGTCGCGCCAGTCCTGGAAGCTGCGCGGGAGACGGTTCACCAGTTCAACATCGAGCACGTAGATGTCGGGCTGGTTCAGCACCTGCACATAGACGCCGTCGCCCACGGGCGTTTTTGCGCCGAACATCAGCTCCGTGCGCACGCCGCCGTGCTGGAGCGCGAGTGTGGCCTGCGGAACATCAAGGCCGAACTCGGCAATGGTCCGCTTGGCGTCGTCGAGTTCCTGCCGGGAGATCTGCGTGATCGGAACGGCTTCTTCGAGCGATTGGATGAGCCATTCGACGGCGTGAACCTTCGCGGGATACGCGACCGGGAAGGTGTAGTTCCACAACGCGCCCAGGCGCGGGCGCTCGACGGTGAGCATCAACTGATTCGTGAGCCGGAGCTGGATGTTGGTGATCTGGCCCGCCTTGATCGCGAGCAGCCGCGTCGGCGGAGTGTCGGCGGTCGGCGCGTGGCGCTCAAAGAGGACGATGAACGCGAAGAGCGCGCCAGCCAGGCCAAGGAGAATCCAGGTGCTTTTCCAGTTCATGCGGCCAGTCCTTTTAACCACGGATGGACACGGATGCACACGGATGAAGAAGTTTCACCAAGCAGGGCGATGCAGAGGAGCTCGCATCTGTCGCAACCACTCTGCGAACTGCGGCCCAAGTATCCGTGTTTATCCGTGTTCATCCGTGGTGAAAACCTAGCGCCGCCGGCGCAGCCAGACGAGCGTGCCGAGGAACAGGATGAAGCCGGGCACCACGCCCATCATCATCCAGGACGCGCCAGACTTCTGCGCGTCGGTCAGCGTGAGTTTGTATTCCGCGAGCGGACGCGGCGGCACGGCGACGATGAGGTCGTTGCGCGCGAGCAGCCAGTTGACGGCGTGGGTGGCGAACTGCCGGTTGGCCGCGCGATCGATCCAGTCGTTCGCCAGGAAGAGGGATTCGCCGGCGACCACGATGCGCGTGGTGCCGCGATCTGCGGTGACGTTGCGAATGCCGCCCTTCTCGACCGCGACCATCACGGACTTGTTGCCGATGAAATCGCCCGGGCTGGAGCGCATTTCACCGTTACGTCGGATATCGGTGATCACGCGACCGGAGGCGCTGCTGTAGAGCAGTTGCTCGACCTGCGGCGCGTCGGCTCCGGAGGTGTTGCGCAGATCCTTTGCCACGGAACGCGGCAGGATGCTGTAGAGCTGGAAGCCGTGGAGCAGCGGCTTGACGATGGCGTGGGTGCCGAAGTTCGCGGAGACGAAGTCCTGCTTGGTGTCGCTCGTGGCATGCTGATCGTCGATCACCACGTCGTCCCCGACCACCACGCCCCATTCGGAGAGGAGCTGTTCGAGTCTCGACGGGGCGGCCGTGCCGGCGGTGCTGAAGAACATGACCATCAGCCGCCCGCCTTGCTTCAAGTAGCGGCTGATCTTGTCGAGTTCGTCCTGCGACATCGCCGTGCGCGGGCCGGGGATGATGAGCAGATTGCAGTCAGGCGGGATTTCCACCGGGCCATAGAGATTAATCCGGCCCAGCGCGACATTGTTTTCTCGGAGCACGCTGGCGAAGCGCGAGTAGCCGTTCTGGCCGTCCTCGCTCTCGGGGCTGTGCTCGCCGTGGCCGTCAAGGAAGTAGGCCTTGGGCTGACGCGCGCTGATGACGCCGAGCAGCGCGGAGGTGAAGAGCGCCTCGCCCTTGAAGTTCGTGCGCCGCACCTCTTTGCTTTCGCCCCGGATCAACGGCTGGAGATCGATGTCGGACATCTCGCCCTGATAGACGACCTTGGAGCGGCCCTGGCAGTCGAAGATGATCAAGTCACGGTCCGTGGCCCCGAGCTTGTAATTGAGCTTCACAGCCTGCGCCTTGGCCGGGTCCTGGACATAATCCACCACGTCGAGATCCACGAGCGGGTTCGCGTAGCGGTAGGCCTTGAGCAGCGTGTAGGAGAGGTTGTAGAGCGATTCTTCCTTGTCGTAGTAGAGCGTGACCTTGACCGGATTGGTCACCGAGTTGAGCACGCGCAGGGTCATCGGCGAGAGCTGCGTCTGCGCCTGCTCGGAGAATGACCAGCGCTTGAAATGGCGCGCAGCGAGGTAATTCGCCATCACCAGCAGCGCGAGCACGGCCCCGAGCGCGAGCAGCATGCTCAGGCTAAGGCTCCACTTGCGCGCGACGGAGAAGCTGGGATTGGGATCGGTGGGCATCTTGTCGGAGGCTTATTTCCAGCGGCGGCTTTCCACGGATTTCCAGCTCAGGAACAGGAAGAACATCGTCAGGGTCAGGTAAAGAATCACCGGCCGGCTGTCCACTATCCCCTGGGCGAAGTCGTGCATGTATTCGACCAACGCCATGTGTGCGATGACCTGCGCCAGCCAGCCCGTCTTGGTCGCGAAGGTTGAGGAGAGGACGCTCATAGCAAGAAGCGTGAGGCCAAACGCGAGGCTGATCATGAAGGAGATGATCTGGCTTCGTGTCATCGTGGACGCGAAGATCCCGATCGATAGATAGACGCAGCCGATCAATCCGACGCCCAGATAAGTTGTGGAGAGTGTGACCAGATCCAGCGAATTGGGATCCTTGCTGTAATACCGGACGACACCAATGCAAACCAACAACGGGAGCCACGCCAATAGATAAAACAGCAGCGCACTCGTGAACTTCGCCAGCACCACCTGCGCGTCGCCCACGGGCGTGGTCATCAGCGTCTCGTAAGTGCCGCTGGATTTCTCCTGCGCGAAGGAGCGCATCGTGATCAGCGGTGCCACGAAGACGAGGATCGCCCAGAAATAGGGGGCTTGAAAAAACAACCGCGTCAAGGGCACCGGCGTGGACTCGGAGTTGAATGCCTCCAGCATGCTCCAGAACCCGACGCCGAGCAGGAACGCGACGCCGGCGATGATGATGTAGCCGGTCCACGCCTTGAAGAACGAGCCGAGTTCACGGCGGACGAGGGCGACGAAGGCTTGCATCAGAGTTCCTCCTCCCGGTCGGCCCGCGTGACGCGAACGAAAATGTCCTCCAGCGAATGACGGCTGCGCGAAAGTTCGCGGAGCTTCCAGCCGCGCTCGGTAACGATCGAGAACACCTGCGGCCGCAGGTCCACGCCTGACCGCGCCGTGAGGGCGCAACGGATGTAGTCGCCCTCGGACGCGGAAAGGTCGAAGTGCTCCACCTCCGCCAGCGCTTCCCAGCACGCGCGCAGGTCCGGCTGCGGCGCGGCGATCTCGGCGATCACCTGGCCGCCTTCGCTCATGGACTTGTGGAGGTTGTCCGGCGTGTCGTGCGCGAGGATGCGGCCCTTGTCGAGAATGAGCACGCGGCTGCACGTCATCTCGACCTCGTGCAGGATGTGCGTGGAGATGAGGACGGTGTGGTGCCCGGCCAGGCTCTTGATGAGCTGGCGGACGGAACGAATCTGATTCGGGTCCAGGCCGATGGTAGGTTCGTCGAGGATGATGAGCTGCGGCTCGTGAACCAGCGCGTCCGCCAGCCCGACGCGTTGCTGGTAGCCCTTCGAGAGATGCCCGATGATACGGTTACGGACGTCCGCGAGGCCGCACTGATCCATGACGATCTCGACGCGTTCGTTGCGCTGTGCGCGGGTCAGGCCCTTGAGGCTGGCGCGGAATTTCAAATACTCCTTCACCCGCATGTCGCGATGAAGGGGATTGTTCTCCGGCATGTAGCCAATGCGCCGCCGCACGTCATCCGCCTGGCTGAAGACATCGAATCCGGCCACACGCACCGTGCCGCTGCTGGCCGGCATGAAGCACGAGAGCACCCGCATGATCGTGCTCTTGCCCGCGCCATTGGGCCCGAGCAACCCCACGATCTCACCGGCCCCGACTTGAAACGATACGTCGGCCACCGCCGTGCGGCCCGGGTATCGCTTGGTCAGATTCTCGACTTCGATCATCAATCCATTGTCCATTCGGCAGGGCGCACCGTAGCAAGCCGGGGAAGGAACCGGCCAACAAAAAGATCGGCGGCAGTCGGCGCGGGTGTGATTCAAGGTGGGCGTAGCAATGCCCACTCGGGTCGGACGGGACCGCAAAGGTAGTACGCGGCGCTCCGCGCGGGCTGCAGATCGGCTGGCAGGGCGGAACTGGAGAAGAGGGTTTCGGCGGCACGAGGCCTGACTGTCCGCCCCTGTTGTCAGGATGGATTCGCCAGGCCTTCGTCGCCCGAACCCGGCGCGCACGGAGTGACGCGCCCCGCTCGCAACCCAATTCCCGCTCACTCCACCTTCATCACCTCTTCGTGCGACACGTTGCCTTTCCTTCAACATCGTTCCGGTCTACCGTCGCCACCGCATGAGAGTCATCGGCGAAATTCAGGGCGAGAAAACGGCGCGAACGTTTGGCGACTTCCTGTACGCGCAGGGCATCGCCAATGAACTGGAGGCCGGTGGCTCCGACCGTTGGACCATATGGGTGAAGTCCGATGACGAACTCACCCCGGCCGGCGATTTCCTCCGTCTCTATCTCCAGAATCCCACCGACGAACGCTTCCAGAAGGCCGAACGCGAGGCGGCGGTCTTGAGACGCAAGGAAGGCGAGGACGAGGCGGCTTACCAGCGTCGCCAGCGCAAGGCGGCGACCATGTTTCAAAATTTGAGCGGGCACGGCTTCGGGCTCGTTTCCTACGCGATCATCTTCGTGTGCGTGGCGGTGTTTGTGATCACGAATTACGGGATCAACTTCGAGCCGGTGGACTCGTTGTGGCTCTCCAAGCATCGAAGCTTCGCGGTGCTCTGGAAGCGGGTGTTTGATCTGCGCGAAGTGTGGGCGGGCGAAGTCTGGCGGCTGCTCACGCCGGTATTCATCCACATGAACATCGTCCACATCGTCTTCAACATGATGTGGCTGGCAAGTCTCGGCAGCCTCATTGAAGCCAGGCAATCGCGCGCGCTCCTTCTCCGGCTCGTACTGCTACTGGGCATCGGGTCGAACCTTGTTCAATTCGTGGTCACCGGCCGGCCAAACTTCGGTGGCATGTCCGGCGTGGTCTATGGGCTGACTGGTTACATGTGGATTCGCGGCAAGTTCGATCCTTCAAGCGGCCTGCGGCTCGACAACTACACGATCATCGTGTCAATGGTCTGGTTCTTCGCGTGTTTCACCGGCTGGGTCGGACCAATCGCCAACGGTGCCCACGCAGGCGGCTTGGTCATCGGCATGGCCTGGGGCTGGCTGGCGAGCCGACGTGCGGCTTGAGCCGCGCATACTCCGGATGTTCGGGTGAATCGCGCCGCGCAACCCGGAGTCGAACCACCCGTTGTCTTGCGGAGCGTTCCGCTGATGACGCATGATGTCGAAAGCCGCATGAGCATCCGCACAATTCTGTTGGAGAAAGGGCTCCTCACGATGGAGCAACTGGTCGAAGCCGAAGCCTTGGTGAAGGCCGAGGATCTCCGGCTCGACCGCGCCCTAGTCCAACTCGGCCACCTCACCGAGCGACAGTTGCTCGAAGTGATGTCCGAGCATCTGCACATCCCGATGGTAAACCTGGAGTCGGTGACCATTGATGCCGAGACGCTGCGCGCTCTCCCCTCGAAGGTCGTCTATCGCAAGAAGCTCGTTCCCATCTCCCGCGCCAACGGCACGCTCAACGTGGCGACCAGTGACGCGTTCGATCTTTACGCGTTCGATGACATCCGGCTGATGACCGGCCTCAACATCCAGCCCGTGCTCGCGCCGAGCGAGGACATCGAGAAGCTCATCAAGGCCCACTACGGCCTCGGCGGCAACACGCTCGACGAAATGGTCGGCGCCGATGATACCGAGGGCGATGGCGTCGTGGCCGAAGGCAGCGAGGATTTGCTCGAGATGGCGCAGGAGGCCAGCGTCATCAAGCTCGTCAACGAAATCATCCTCGAAGCGGTGAATGAGCGCGCGAGCGACATTCACATCGAGCCGTATGAGCATCACATGTCGATCCGCTACCGCATCGACGGCGTGTTGCAGGAAGCGTCGGTGCCGCCGCAGATGCACCGATTCCAGGCGGCGATCATCAGCCGTATCAAAATTCTCTCCAGCCTGAACATCGCCGAGCGGCGCAGTCCTCAGGACGGCCGCACCAA
>SXGR01572037.1_pt1 | contig 11295 bp, 7 predicted proteins | sample 3174711 | NCBI WGS metagenome assembly SXGR01 (sample SAMN11356860, study PRJNA531348) | freshwater metagenome | isolation source: freshwater sample F1-60 | place: China: Fuxian Lake, Yuxi | collected 2017-12-25
ATCGCTTCGTGCAGCAGGATGCCCGGCCAGCCGGGGCCAAGCACCACGGTCATGGTGCCCGCGGGCGCAGGTTTCGCGCCGAGGTTGGTGATCGCCTGCGCCACCGCGCGTTCGGCGTAGTCCTTCATCGCGGCCTCGGTGAAGTGCGCGTAGTCGGTGCGACCGCCGCCGCCCGAGCTGCCGGATTCGCGGCGGCCGTCCTGCTCTGCGATCACCTGCACCGACATGCGCACCAGCGGCCGCACGTCGGCCGCGAGCACGCCGTCCGAACGCGCGATGAGCACGACTTCGTATTCGCCGCCGAGGTGCGCCATCACCTGCGTGACGCGCGGATCGAGCGCGCGGCACATTTTCTCCAGCTTCTCCAGCATCGCCACCTTGGCTTCCGAGGGCAGTGAAGCAAGCGGGTCCACCGGCACGTAGCGCCGGGGTGGATGGAAAGCGGTGGGGCTACGGCGCCCCCCCGCGCCCCCGGCCCGCAGAACGGGGGCACGTTTGCTCTGTCCTGCCGCGGCGATGGCGCGCGTGGTGCGCGCCGCGTCCTGCAGCGCGTCGAGGCTGATTTCGTCGGAGTAGGCGAAGGCTGTCTTTTCGCCCGAGATGGCGCGCACGCCCACGCCCTGCTCGATGTCGAAGCTGCCGGACTTGACGATGCCCTCCTCCAGGCTCCAGCCTTCCGAGCGTGTGTACTGGAAGTAGAGGTCCGCGTAGTCGAGCCTGTGGCGCACCAGCTCGCCGAATACGCGATCGAGCTTGCCCGCCTCGAGGTCGTGCGGCGAGAGCAGGAACGAATCTGCGGTAGCCAGCAGTACGTCGGTGTCCATGTTCAGGTGTTCCTTCGATGTTCCAGCGCGGGCAGGGATTTTCTCACTTCCGCGAGTCTGCCGGGTTCGAGTTCCGCATACACCACGCCCTCGCCTTCGGGGAGCACGGAAAGCACCTCGCCCCAGGGGTCGACGACCATGGTGTGGCCGTAGGTACGGCGGCCGTTCGGGTGCAGCCCGCCCTGCGCCGGCGCGATGACGTAGCAGAGGTTCTCGATCGCCCTTGCGCGCAGCAGGGTCTCCCAATGCGCCGCGCCGGTGGTGGCGGTGAACGCGGAGGGCACAAAGCAGGCGTCCACCGGGCCCCAGCCGCGGTACAGCTCGGGAAAGCGCAGGTCGTAGCAAATCGAAAGGCCGAGTCGGCCGAAAGGCGAATCGATCGCAAGCGGCGCGTTGCCGGGCTCGATGGTCAGTGCCTCGTCGTATTTTTCCGCGCCTTTGGCAAAGGCGAAGAGGTGCATCTTGTCGTAGCGCGCGACGCGGCGGCCGGCGTTGTCGTAGACGAAACATGCGCTGCGCACGCGTGCCGGGTCCGCGCAAGTCACCGGCACCGTGCCGCCGACGATCCACACGCCATGCCTGCGCGCCGTGTCGGCGAGGAAATCCTGGATCGGCCCTGCACCCTCGGACTCGCGCACCTTCACCTTGTCCGTGCCCTGGTTGCCGAGGATGCAGAAGTATTCCGGCAGCGCCACCAAGGCGGCGCCGCCGCGAGCCGCCTCGGCGACGAGGCGCTCCGCGGCGGCGAGATTGGGCGCGACCTCGGGCGCCGAGACCATCTGCACGGCGGCAATGCGCATCAGTTCTTCGTTGCCGGGGCTTCGCTGGTGCTGATCTGGCCGGAGGCGAGCTTTTCCACCTTTGGGTCGGACCAGCCTCCGGACACCGCATAGTTGAAGGCGAATGCCTGACCCAGCGGATTCTTCAGCAGGCGCTGCGCGAGCATGGTGGCAACGCCCGCGATCGGGTTCACCAGCCCGACAACCGTCGAGGCGGTACTGCCGAGCTCGGGGATCACCTTGACCTGCAGTTTCTGCGTCTCGCGCGCGAGGTCTACGTCGCCGGTGATCTCGACTTCCGCAGCCGGCCCTTTCATGCGGAAGTCGCGCGTGTTCATCATGCCCTGTTTCACCGCGAAGCCCGCCGCGATGGTGTCGAACTGGAAACCCTTGGAGAAAACATCGCGAAAGTCCAGCGCAATGCGCCGCGGCAGCATCTGCAGACTCATCAGCGAGACCAGCTTGCCGATGCCAGGCTCGATCTCGAGGAACTGGCCGTCCTTCATGCGCAGCGACAGGTCGCCGGTGAGGCTGGGATAGTCCACGGCCACCGGGTCACCGTTCCAGGACAGAGATCCCGCCACCTCGGCGGTCGCGCCCTTGATGTGGTCCGGCGTGCCCATGCGGTCGAGGAATTTGCCGACGTCGCTGGCGTCGAAGTTGAAGCTGAGCGTGGTCCGCGCGAGCGCGCCGGGCTGCGCGGCAGGCTGCCAGATGCCTTTGCCGTTCATCGAGCTGTCGGGGTTGACCATCGCAAGCTTGCCGATGCGCCAATTGGGGCCATCGTGCTGCGCGGCAATTTCGATGCGGCCGAGCTTCTTGCCGCGGAAGGTGAAGCTTTCGGCAATCAGGTCCACCGCGGGAAATTCCTTGGCGGTGAGCGCGGCCACCGCGGCGCGCGCGCCCGGCGCGTCCTCGGGAACGGTGAAGTACGCGAGCCGTGCGGTGAGCTTGCCGTCGCCCTCGCCGCGGTAGGCGATGTCGCCGGCGAGTTCAGCGGCATTGATGTTCGCTGACCAGCCACCGGAATCCGCGCCGCCCTTCATCGCGACGGTGCGCAGGCGCTTGCCGAACGCGTCCAGCGTGCCGAGGTGCAGCTCGAAGCTCGCCGCGCCCGCGCCACCGCCGGCCTCGCCGCCGAGCAGCGGGCGCCAGCGGTCCAGATCCAGCGAGGCGAGCGTACCGTAGACCAGCGTGCCGCGCCGTTCGGGCAGTCGGATCGCTTCTCCGGCAGACGGGTTCAGCGACACCGCGGCGCGCTGCAGCTTCAATTCATTGCCCTCGCGCGCGCGCAGGAACTCGCCGTGCATGGACTTCGCAAGCGTGACGGAGATGCGCTCGCGCGCGCCATCGCCCCCCGGCACCACTTCGACGCGCAGGGGCATGGCTTCCTGTGCGCTTTTCTCCAACGGCGGCGGCAGCGACACCGCGATACCGGCCAGGCTGGATTCGAAAACGAACTGCGTGCGGCCCGCGCGCGAGGTCACCGTCGCCACGTAAGGTGCGCTGCCGATTGCGCGCGCGCGCCACGGGTGGTCGAACACGGCGCGCATCCCCTCGGGATTGAACGTGCCGCGGGCAGTCACCGCGAGGCCGCCTTCTTTCTGCGTGCCACCGCTGATCGCGACCGGACCGCCGAACAACTGGCCCGAGGCTTCGCGGATGTCGAGCGAGGACTCGGTGAAGACAAGGCGCGCGGCAGCGCGCTCAATCGGCGCCAGCCGCGGCGAAACGCTGAGGTTCCCCCCGGCCAGGCGGAAATCGCCCTGCACCCGCGTGCGCGCGGAATCATCGGTAAGCGGCAGCTCGATCTTCAATGCCAGCTTGCCGGTGCCACCCGCGGCGACCATGGCGTCGGTGGCGCCATCCACGTAGCCGCGCACCGGACTTTGCGCGATGTACTTGAGGAATTCCGGCGCCGGGCCGTCGGCCGCGCCCTCGATGCGCAGCACCTTGTTTTCCGTCACCAGCGAGGGAATCGTCACCCTTACGTTGGCCACGCGCGCACCGAGGATGCGACCACTGCGGCCGACGATCTCCATTTTCTCGTTCTCGAACAGCAGCTCGCCCTCGATGCCCTCGACCTTCGGCCAGCCGCTGGCGTAGTCGAGCACGCCCTTGCTGATTTTCGCCGCGACACGGAACTGGCCCTTTGCGCCCCCCGGGAACGGAAAGTCGTTCAGGTTGCCCTTCAACCTGAGTTGCGCCTCGCCGGAAACTGCGGACCGGATTGCGCCCGAAAGCCAGTCGCGCGTGCGTTCGCCCATCAGCTCGGCAAGCGGCAGGTACTTGGCGGTATGTCTGCCGTCAAGGCGTGTGAACTGCGCGGTGAGGTCGATCGTGCCCGGGCCGTCGCCGGCGTACGCATAGCTGCCGAAAGCGGTTCCCGCCGCGTGCGCGTTGGAGAACGCGAGGTTGCCGATGCGCACGCCGACGCGGCCGGCAGGAGCGCGCTCCCAGTCCAGGTTGCCCGACAGCGTATCGAGCGCGATGCGCGGCTCCAGGAACACGCGCGGCAGGTCGAGTTCGGCCTTCTGCCCGGCGAGCTGCAGGCTGCCCTTCTTCTCGGTCGCATCGACGCTGCCAGAGAGGCCGGTGAAACCGGGCAGGCGGCGCCACGCATTCATCGCCAGGCCGTTGAAGCGCGCGCGCGCCTTGAAGGTGGCGGCATCGGGCAGTTCACCCGCCCATTCGAGCTTTCCGTCGTGCACGCTCCCCTGCGGGGCGAGGTCGGCGAGGACCTTGCGCAGGTCAGCGGGAAACGGCAGGTAATCGGCAAGGTGCGCGAGCGGCGCGAGCTCGATAAGGTTAGCCGTCACTGCGCCCTTCGAGGGCTTCCAACCCTCGACGAACTGCCCGTCCTTACGGTGTGCGGAATCGCCTTCGACCAGCGCAAGGAAGCTCGTCGAACGCATCTCGGGGCCCTTGGCCGTTGCGAGCGCAAGGTTGCGAGCGCCGAACTCGTAGCCCCGCGACGTTTCGCGGCCCTGCACGCGGCCGCGCACGCTGGTCACTTCGAGCAGCGGCAGGTCGCGTCCGAGTTTCGCGGCGACGCCGGTAAGCGCGACGTCCGCAGTGGCCCGCGTGAGGCGGCCGTTGCCAAGCGTCGCCCACACGCGCAGCGCGCCCTGGCCTTCGCGCACGTCGGCGGGGTAATCCACCCACTGGCGCCAGCCCGCGAGGTCGGTATAGCCGAGTTCTGCAAATACGCGGCCATTCCATGCCGAGGGTTCGGCCACCGACCGGCCATGCAGCCGCGCGCGCAGTTCCAGCCCCGATCCAAGGTGAGGGGGCGGGCGCGCCGAGATACCGATGTCGTGCACCTCGCCGTCGTTCTCGAGGCGGAACTGCAACGAAGCGAGCGCGAGCGCGGGCGCGCCGCGCATCTCGTCGGTCCACTCGATCTCGGCATCGCGGATGACGATTTCATTCTGCCCCAACAGCCAGTCGGTGAGCCGGCCGTCGCCTTTTTCCTGCGTCAGCGTGACGCCGGCGACGTGGATCGCGCCGCGCGTGTCGCGGCGCACCGCCAGCCGCGGCCCCTCGATGGCGAAGGAATGCATGCGCAGGTCCATGAACACGAGGGAGCGCCACGACACTACGCTGGTCACGCGCGGCAGCACCAGCGCTTCGCGGCCCTCCTTGTCGAAGATCCGCACGTCCGACAATTCGATTTGCGGGCGCAGACCGCGCCAGTCGGCTTCGATCGCGCCGACCTTCACCTGCATTCCCACGCCGGCGGCAACTGCGGCGACAATGTCGGCACGGTAGCGTTCGATGTTGGGCAACGCCCAGTAGCGCAGCGCGAGCACGAACACCGCGAAGGCGAAAAAAGCGGCCCATGCGAGCACTTCCAGTGCGCGCAGAACCCCTATTCGCGTCATCCTTTGGGTAGGCTCCATGGAACTCGACAGGCTTTCTCGATTGTAACCGTAAATGCCCGTTTCCAATAAGAAAATTGGCCTTTCCCGGGCCGCGGTACAGTGGCTCGCCGCAAAGCCCTCAATGGCATTGGAACCCGCTGCCGGTGAAGCGTTCACGCGCGCGGCAATGCAGGCAGCGCTGCAGGACTTCGACACGCTCGACGACGTGGCTGCAAAGCGCGTGCTGCGTGAACTGCGCCAGCGCGTGCTGCTGCGCGTAATGTCGCGCGACCTCGCCGCGCAAGGCCTCGACGGCCGCGCGACGCTGGCAGAGGTCTGCGAGGCCATGAGCGACCTTGCCGAACTCGCGATCGGCGTTGCGCTCGCATGGTCGGCCAGGCGCCTTGCGCCGCGCTACGGCCGCTGCCGGGATACCGCGGGCAGCGTGCAGGAACTCGTGGTGATCGGGATGGGCAAACTTGGCGGCCGCGAGTTGAACGTGTCCTCCGACATCGACCTCGTCTTCGTCTATCCCGAGGAGGGCGAAACCGACGGCGCGCAGTCACTCTCGGCGGCGGAGTACTTCGAGCGCATCGGCAAGTCGGTGATCGGACTCCTGTCGGAGGTAACCGGGGACGGCTTCGTGTTCCGCGTCGACATGCGGCTGCGCCCGCACGGCGAGGCCGGCCCCCTCGCGCTGAGCTACGACTCGCTGGAGCACTACCTCGTTGCGCAGGGCCGCGAATGGGAGCGCTACGCCTGGATCAAGGCGCGGCCGCTTTCCGGGTCGCGGCTGGACGAGCTCGCCGCCATCGTGCGGCCTTTCGTGTTCCGCAAGTATCTCGACTACGGAACGCTCGCCGCGATGCGCCGCCTGCACGTCGAGGTGCGCTGCGAGGTCGCGCGCCGCGAACTCGCCGACCACGTGAAGCTCGGTCCCGGCGGCATCCGCGAGATCGAGTTCGTCGCGCAGGCGCTTCACCTGGTGCGCGGCGGCCGCGACACGGCGCTCACGGTGCGGCCGACGCTCGAAGTGCTCGTACGCCTCGGCGAGCGCAGGATGCTGCCGCCGGAGGCGGTGGCGGAACTTTCGGCCGCCTACGTCCACCTGCGAAACGTCGAGCACCGCTTGCAGTACCTCGATGATCGCCAGACCCACGAGCTGCCGCAGGACGCCGAGGACCGCGCGCGCATCGCCGCGATGTCGGGATACGCGGACTGGGATGCCTTCGTGACCGCGCTCGACGGCCACCGCGCCGCGGTGTCGCGGCACTTCCAGGCGGTGTTCGAAGAGGCGGCGCCCGGCGAATCGCCGATGCAACAGGTCTGGGAAGGCGACACCGGCGAGTGCTCGCGCGTGCTCGCGGCGAGCGGGTACCGCGACGCGGAAGCCACCGCGCGGCGCATCGAGGCGGCGCGCAGCAGCCAGCGCTACGCGACGCTGCCCGCGGATTCGAAGCGCAGGTTCGATGCGCTGGTACCGGCGCTCGCGCAGGCGGCGCGCGCGACGCCGGACCCGGACGCCACGCTCGCGCGCGGCCTCGACCTCATCGAGACCATCGCGCGGCGCGCCTCCTACCTCGCGCTGCTCGCCGAGCATCCGGAATCGCTGGTACGCGTCGCACGCATGATCGGCGCCTCGCCGTGGGCGGCCGGTTTCGTGACGCGGCACCCGCTGCTGCTCGACGAACTGCTGGACGACCGCGTGCTCTACGCCGCGCCCGACTGGACCGCGTTCCAGGCCGCGCTGGAAGGCGTGCTGGCGCTGCACGCGGACGACGTAGAGCAGCAGATGAACGTGCTGCGCGAGCACCACCAGTCGCAGGTGTTTCGCCTGCTCGCGCAGGACCTCGCGGGGTTGATGACGGTTGAAAAGCTCGCCGACCACCTGTCGGAACTCGCCGACCGTGTTCTCGCGGTGGCAATGCGGCTGGCATGGTCGCACCTGCGCGGCACGCACCGGACGCAGCCCGCGTTCGCGGTCATCGGCTACGGCAAACTCGGCGGCAAGGAACTGGGTTATGCCTCGGACCTCGACATCGTCCTGCTGCACGACGACGCGGACGAGCGCGCGGAGGAAATCTACGCGCGTTACGCCCAGCGCCTGAACAGCTGGCTCACCACGCAGACAATGGCGGGGACGCTGTTCGACACGGATCTCAGGCTGCGGCCTCACGGCGACAAAGGCCTGCTCGCCTCCAGCATCGAAGGATTCCGCAACTATCAGGAACGCGAAGCCTGGGTCTGGGAGCACCAGGCGATCACACGCGCGCGCTTCTGTGCCGGCGACGCCGGCGTCGGCGCCTCGTTCGAGGCGGTGCGGATCGAGGTGCTGACGCGCGAGCGCGACGCGGCGAAACTCGCCGCGGAGGTGCTGGCCATGCGCGAGAAAATGCACGCCGCGCACCCCAACCGCGAAGAGCTCTTTGACGTGAAGCACGACCGCGGCGGCATGATCGACGTGGAATTCATCGTGCAGTACCTTGTGCTTGCGCACGCCAGCCGGCACCGCGTGCTCACCGGGAACCTGGGCAATATCGCGCTGCTGGGAATGGCGGCAGGTCTGGGCCTGATCCCGGAGGAACTCGCGCAGAGGAACCAGACGGCCTACCGCGAGATGCGCCGCATGCAGCACGCGCTGCGGCTCGCGGGCGCGCAGTACGCGCGGGTCGCGCCGCAGGCGGCGCTGGCGCACGCGGACGCGGTCAGGGAGCTCTGGAAGCGCGTGTTCGGAACGTGATGTCGCCGTACCAGGCGCGCGCGGTCTCGCGCGTGTTGTCGGTATCGGTCATCACGCCGACGGCCAGCACCTCCGCCGGCTCCTCCTCGAAGGCCTTGCGGAAGTCCTCGGCGACGTCGCGCCGGTAGCGCACCCATTCGCCGACGCGCTTCGCGCCCGACTCGACGACGATCATGCGGATGCGCGAGGTATGCGGGTTGTGGATTACGGTGCCCGCCGGGTGGTTCTCGGACCAGACGTACATCAGCGTCGCGTACGGCAGTTCCTGGCCGGACAGCGCCCGGGCGAGGCGCATGCGCCCGCGTTCGAAGAAATCGAGCTTCTGCGGATCGCCGTGGAACGCAAGTATCAGGCGCACCGGAGAATCCTCGCGGCCGGCGACGCGGTTGTCGGCGCCTGGAATGAGCTGCTCTATCTTCCAGTCCCATTCGATTTCCGGGTGGCGCGAGGGATCGACGCGCATCGCGCGATAGAGGCCCGAGGCAGAGCGCACCGCGCTCGATTCGAGCGCCACGCCGCGTTCGGTCCTCACCAGCCGGTAGTCGGTCTTGGGCTTCGAGGGCAGGATGATGTAGGGGAGCCAGTACTCCGGCAGGCCGGCGCCGAGCTGCTTGCGCGAAAACGCGGCTGCGCTCACGGACTCCCCGGTCTGCGCGGCGCCCGTGGGCGCCTCGCCCGGCGACGCACAGCCGAGCACGACGGCTGGCAGCAGCAATATGGCAATCCTGCGAATCACTTTTCCTCCCCGCGCGGAGGGTAGCACCAACTAAATGGCTTCGCGCGGCCCGCGGCGCAGCGGTCCGTCGACCTCCGAGGCGAAGCGCGCGAGCGCATCGAGCAGCACGTCGCGGTTCAGGCGGTACAGCACGCGCTGCCCCTGCCGTTCGGCGGAGACCAGGCCGGCCTGTGCGAGCAGCGCGAGGTGGCGCGATACCGCGGGCGGACTGGTGCCGAAACGACCCGCGAGATCGACCGTCGACAACGCGGTCTGCGATAGGAAAGCGAGGATGCGGCGCCGCGGCGCGGATGCCAGTGCGGCAAACACGAGATCCGGATTATTAACAATCATGTTAATAGTATGGCGCATCCCGCGCCGCTCTGGTTAGAATGTCGCCTCAACATACGGAGAAACGGCTTCATGGCGAAAGTTAAGGCAAAGACCCCGCTCTCGATGGCGGACCGCGACGGCTGGATCTGGTACGACGGCAAGCTGGTACCGTGGCGCTCCGCGACCACGCACGTGCTCACCCACTCCCTGCATTACGGTTTGGCGGTGTTCGAGGGCGTGCGGGCGTACAAGACGGTGAACGGAACCGCGATCTACCGCCTCAAGGAGCACACGCAGCGGCTGATCAACTCGGGGCACATCTACATGATGAAGATCCCGTACACGCGCGAGCAGCTGATGAAGGCGCAGGTCGAGGTGGTGCGAGCCAACGGGCACGAGGCCTGCTACCTGCGCCCGATCGCCTTCTACGGCTCGGAGAAGATGGGCGTATCGCCGGTGGGCGCGAAAGTGCACGTGGCGATCGCCGCCTGGCCCTGGGGCGCCTACCTCGGACCCGAGGCGCTGGAAAAGGGCATCCGCGTGAAGACCTCCTCGCACGCACGCCATCATGTGAACGTCACCATGGCGCGCTCGAAAATGTCGGGCACCTACGCCAACTCGGTGCTCGCCACGCTCGAAGCCACCATGCACGGCTACGACGAGGGCTTGCTCCTCGATGTCGACGGCTTCGTCGCCGAGGGCGCGGGAGAAAACGTCTTCATGGTCAAGGACGGCGTGATCTACGAGCCTGAACTCACCTCTGCCCTCACCGGCATCACGCGCAGTTCGGTGATCGAACTTGCCGAGGGCCTGGGCTACAAGGTCAAGGCAAAGCGCCTTACGCGCGACGACTTCTACATCGCCGATGAGGCATTCTTCACCGGCACCGCAGCCGACGTCCCGCCGATCCGCGAGCTCGCGGCGCGCGTCATCGGCGCGGGCAAGGCCGGCCCGGTGACGAAGAAGCTGCAGAAGGCCTTCTTCAACGTCGTCACCGGCAAGGACGCGAAGCACCGCCACTGGCTCACGCCGGTGCCGATGAAGAAGGGCGGTCGGTGAGCCTGCAGGGCGCTGACGAGGCGCGCGAAGTGGAGGTCACCGAAAAAGATCTGCCGCTGCACTGCCCGATACCGTCGGCGCCGCTGTGGGCGCGTCACCCGCGCGTGTTCCTCGACGTAGTGAAGACGGGCGCGATGCTCTGCCCGTACTGCGGCACGCGCTTCGTCTACAAGGGTGCGGCGCAGGCTGCGCACTAGGCCGCGCGCAGCTCCTCACGGGAAACGCACCTGCGCAGCATCCTCGTCGTCGCCCCGAACTGGATCGGCGACGCGCTGATGGCGCAGCCGCTGTTCGCGCGCCTGCGCGAAAAGCTCGGGGCGATCCGCATCGACGTGCTCGCGCCGCCCTGGGTGGCGCCGGTGCTTGCGCGCATGCCGGAGGTGGACGAGGTCATCATGGTTCCATTCAGCCACGGCGCGCTGCAATTGAAGGCGCGCTGGAAGATCGGCCGATCGCTGCGCGGGCGCGGCTATGGCCAGGCGATCGTCCTGCCAAACAGCTGGAAATCGGCGCTGGTACCCTTCTTTGCGGACATCCCGGTCCGCAGCGGCTACGTCGGCGAGTCGCGTTATGGCCTGCTCAATCTGCTCTACAAGGTCCAGGACGAGCGCCCGCCGATGGCACTGCACTATGCGCGCCTGTCCGAGCGACCCGGCGTGGCGCCGGCAGAGCCCCTGCCTGCGCCGCGACTCGACGCCGATGCCGCGGCGGCGCGCGCCACCGCAACCCGCTTCAGCCTGCCGGCGCGTTACGTGGTGTTCGGCCCGGGCGCTGAGTACGGGCCTGCGAAGCGCTGGCCGTACTTCCGCGAGCTTGCGGGCCACATGCAACTGCCGGTGGTGCTGCTGGGGTCGGCCGCGGACCGCGCGGCGGGCGACGGCATCGCGGCAAGGAACCTTGCCGGCGAAACCACGCTGGACGAAGCAATCGAGATCCTCGCCTGCGCCGAATCCGTGGTCACCAACGATTCCGGGTTGATGCA
>SXGR01151576.1_pt1 | contig 11294 bp, 10 predicted proteins | sample 3174711 | NCBI WGS metagenome assembly SXGR01 (sample SAMN11356860, study PRJNA531348) | freshwater metagenome | isolation source: freshwater sample F1-60 | place: China: Fuxian Lake, Yuxi | collected 2017-12-25
CGGCGTGGATCACCTTCGAATCGGGGGCGAAGGTCGACAGCTTGCCCGTCACCCGATCGTCGAAGCGGGCGCCGAGGGTGATCAGCAGATCGCTTTTCTGCAGCGCGGCCACTGCGGCCACCGTGCCGTGCATACCGGGCATCCGCAGGTTCTGCGGGTGGCTGTCCGGGAAGGCGCCGCGGGCCATCAGGGTGGTCACCACCGGGATGCCGGTGAGCTCGGCCAGTTCGGCGAGCTCATCGCACGCCTCGCCGCGAATCACGCCACCGCCGACGTAGAGCACCGGTTTGCGGGCCGAGGCGATCAGCTTGGCGGCCTCCTTGATCTGGCGGCCGTGCGGCTTGGTGTTGGGCTTGTAGCCGGCCAGCTCCAGGTGCGGCGGCCAGGCGAAGGTGCACTCCCCCTGCAGCACGTCCTTGGGGATGTCGACCAGGACCGCGCCATGGCGGCCGGTGGAGGCGATGTGGAAGGCCTCGGCGATACAGCGGGCGATATCGTCGCCGTCGCGGACCAGGATGTTGTGCTTGGTGATCGGCATGGTGATGCCGGTGATGTCGGACTCTTGAAAGGCATCGGTGCCGATCAGACTGCGGCCGACCTGTCCGGTGATGGCGACCACCGGGATGGAGTCCATCTGGGCGTCGGCCAGCGGGGTCACCAGGTTCGTCGCGCCCGGGCCCGAGGTGGCCATCATGACCCCAACCCGGCCCGTGGCATGGGCGTAGCCGCTGGCGGCATGCCCGGCGCCCTGTTCGTGGCGCACCAGCACATGGCGCAGTTGCTGGGAGTCGAACAGCGGATCGTAGACCGGCAGTACGGCGCCGCCGGGGATGCCGAAGATCACCTCAACGCCGAGTTCCTCCAGCGAGCGCACGACGGCCTCGGCGCCGGTGAGCTGCTGGGGCGGAATACGGGACGGGCCGGACTTGCCGGTGTCATGCGCTCCGTTGATCGGCGTGGCCGAGTGCTCGGTGTCTCGGGTGGGTGCGCTCACGTGGGGTGTCCTCGGTGTCTTCGGGTGGTCGGAGGTCGGGGGCCGGGCAAGAAAAAACCCCCGTCAGCGTCGGCAGCTGTACGAGGGTGGCGCGCTGGTGCGTGTGGCTAGACCCGGCGGAGGGCAAGCGCGGCACCAACGCGCTGACCTACTACGAGCTCTCCGCCGGACGTCATACTGGCGAAGGTTAGTCCCGGCACAGCTCAGCCGTCAAATGCGATGATGGAGTCATGCCTGGCGGATCCCAACGCACCCCGACCGTGATCCGGATCTCCCCGATGGCACATTTCGCCTCCGCCTTCCTGGCCTTGGCGCTGCTCACCGTCGGCCCGGCGTTCGGCCTGGCCGGAATGGCGGCGCTGATGGTGATCCCGGTGCTGGTCTCGGTCACCATCGAACGGCTGCGCACCGTCGCAGACGAGGATGCGGTCACCGCGCGCACCCTGCTGCGAAGCACCACAGTGCCCTGGTCGCAGATCGAAGGACTGAAGTTCAATCGCGGCCACTGGGCAAGGGCCTGTCGCATCGGCGCCCGCGACCTGCTGCTTCCGGCGGTCACCTTCGCCACCCTGCCGATGCTGACCGCCGCCAGCGGGGGCAAGGTGCCCAACCCCTATCGGCGCTGAGCGTCCGGCTCCCCGGCGAGCCGATTCTCCCGACTCTTCGCCGAGTGTGAAGCTGCTGCGGAAAAACCCGGCGACAATCGCCGTCGTTTCACACTCGGCGCGGACGGATCAGCCGAACGGGTTGTTGCCGCGCAGGAACAGCCAGGCGGCCACCCCTCCGCCGACACCGATCACCAGCGCCAGTATCGAGCCGATGAACGGCCGGCGTGCCCAGCCCCGTCCGCCGTCGAAACCGTAGCGGCCCGGCCCGGCCAGGATGACGGTTGCCGCCACCACGCTGAGCATCAGCAGGTACTCCGCAGTGGAACCGAAGACGAACAGCCCGCCGCCCTCGCGCTGAGCGGTGAAGGTCGCCAGCACGCTGTTGACCAGGAACGCCAGCGCCACCGCGGCGGCCAGCGGGGTGAACAACCCCAATACCAGCAGCACGCCGGAGGCGATCTGGCCGCCCGCGGCGATGTAGGTCAGCAGTCCGGAGTTCTGGTAGCCGGCCTCGGCCAGGGTTTCCTTGAAACCCTCCAGCCCCGAACCGCCCCACCATCCGAACGCCGTCTGCAGGCCGTGGGCGATGAACACCACCCCCAGCGCCACACGCAGCAGCAGTAGGCCCAGGTCCTGGGTGCCGCGCCGGCTCGCCACCCGGGCCCGCTCCTCGGCGTCGATCGGGGTGATCTCCATCGGCGCGGCCAGGTGCGGTGCCGGTTCGGCAGGCGGTGCCGCATAGGGCAGCGGCCCGGGATCGTGCAGCAGCCCGTACCCCGTAGAGGGCGACGCTCCCGGGGTCGGCGCCGCGGAGTACGGCGACGCGATGCGGGTGGTCTCGAAGTCGCCGCCGTGGCCTGCGGACCCGAGATCGTCCTCGGGATCGACCAGCTGCGCCGACGCCGGGCGGACCGCGTCCTCGGGCCGCTGCCAGCCGGGATCGGGATTCTGGCTCGTCACACGGCCAGCGTAAGTCCACATGCGGCTAAATCACCGGATTTGACCGGCGCTGCGGAGGGCCCGATCTGACGCGTGCGCACCTCGGCGTGGCGAACACCGCCGCCCAATCCGTAACCTGGCGGGCATGCGAACGCCACGACCGGTGCGGTCCCTGGCCGCACTGTGCGCGGCGGCGGTGCTCGTGACGGGGTGCGCGCGTTTCGACAATGCGGTCTCCCAGCCCTTCACCGAGCCGCCGAAGATGGCGCCGGGGCCGCCGTCGACCCCGCCGCCTCCCCCGCCGCTGCCGCCCAAGCCGTTCCCCAAGGAGTGCCCGGCCCCCGGCGTCATGCAGGGGTGCCTGGAGAGCACCAGCGGGCTGATCATGGGCCCGGACGCCAAGACCGCCCTGGTCGCCGAACGGACCACCGGCGCGGTCAAGGAGGTCTCGATCAGCGCCGAGCCGAAGGTGCGGATGGTGATTCCGGTGGACGGCAGCGGCGACGGAGGCCTGATGTCGATCGTGATGTCACCGACGTACTCGCAGGATCGGCTGATGTACGCCTACATCAGCACTCCGACCGACAACCGGGTGATCCGGATCGCCGATGGCGACGTGCCCAAAGACCTGCTCACCGGAATCCCCAAGGGTGCGACGGGCAACACCGGGTCGTTGCTGTTCACCAGCCCGACGACCCTGGTGGTACAGACCGGTGACGCCGGCAGACCTGAACTCGCCAACGACCCGAAATCGTTGGCGGGGAAAGTGATCCGGATCGAGCAGCCCACCACGGTGGGCCAGGCTCCACCGACCACCGCCTTGAGCGGGATGGGCGCAGGCGGCAGCATGTGCCTCGACCCGGCCGACCGCTCCCTGTATGTCGTAGACCGGACCCCGGTCGGTGACCGGCTGCAGCGCATCGGCCCGGACTCTACGGCCACCACGGTGTGGACCTGGCCGGACAAGCCCGGGGTGGCCGGTTGCGTCGCCCTGGACGGCACTGTCCTGGTGAACCTGGTGAACACCAAACAGACCGTGGCGGTCCGCCTGGCTCAGGCCACCGGCGCGGTGACCGGCAACCCCGAGGTGGTGCGCGAAGGAAAGCACGGACACGCCTGGGCCCTCGACGTCGCCGCCGACGGCAACATCTGGGGAGCGACGGTCAATCGCACGGCCGGTGACGCGGAAAAGCTCGACGATGTGGTCTTCCCGCTGTTCCCCCAGGGTGGCGGGTTCCCGCGGTCCAACGCCGAGGTCACCTAAGGCGCAGTCGCAGATGTTCGCGTCGGCGGGCCAGCACACTGGGTAGCCACGGACCGGTTTCGACGGTCTGGAACCATTCGGTTCGCTCCAGCAGCAGTCGGAGCACCGTCACGGCTTCCAGCCGGGCCAGCGGGGCGCCGAGGCAGAAGTGGATGCCCTTGCCGAAGCTCATGTGCCCCTTGCTGACCGCCCGATCGAGCCGCAGTTCGTCGGGCGACTCGACATGGGCGGGGTCGCGGTTGGCCGCACCCCACAGCAGCAGCAGCCGGGAGTCGGCCGGCAGCGACGTCCCGGCAAGGGCGGTGTCGGCGACCACGTGCCGATGATGGGCTCGAAACGGCGGCTCGAGGCGCACCGTCTCCTCGACGAACGCGCCGAGCAGATCGGGGTGAGCACGCAACCGGCGCTGCAGCTCAGCGTCGGCCGCCAGGATGTCCACCGCGGTGCCGAGCAACGATGCCGTGGACTCTCCGCCGGCGCTGAACAACGAGATCAAGATCATCTGAGCGGTGAACCGCTCCAGACGTCCTTCGGCGCACGCGGTCGACAGCCGGCCGATCAGGTCGTCGGCCGGCTCGCGCTGCGCCGCATCCAGACGGTCCACGATGTAGTCGTTCAACTCCCCCAGCGCGGCCATCGACGCGCTCACCTGCTCCTCGGACAGCAGACCGTCGAGGAGCTGCGTACTGGCGTAGCCCCAGCGCGCCAATTGCGTCGAGTCGTCGTCGGGCACTCCGATGAGGCGCGCGACGATCATCATCGGCAGCCGGTTGGCCACCGCGTCCATCCACTCGATCGTCGACTCCGACGACGCTGCTTCCCAGAGCTTCTCGAAGGTTTCGGTGATCAGCGGTTGCAGTCCCTGGACCCGTTTGGCGGTGAAGTGACCGACCAGCAGCTTGCGATGCACCGCATGCGGCGGATCGTCCGCGGTGGCCAGGATGTGGGTCGGGCCGCCCAGACCGTCCATCGGCAGAGGATTCACCCCACGTTCGGGACTGTAGGTGATCGGCCCGGTGAGATTGGACGAGAAGTCCTGCGGACGGTTGGCCGCCTCGCTGACCGCCGCCCAGCTGCTGATGAGGTAGAAGCCGGAGTCGCCGACCCGATGGACGCCGCCTTCCCCCCGCAGCCGCGCGTACAGCGGGTACGGGTCCTGAATGGCGTCCGCGGAGAAGAACTCGGCCGGGTCGATGATCATGGTCATTGATCGCCCAACACCAGCCCCGGGTCGAACGTCGCCCGCGCCGCGACCGACGCGGCGGCCGCGGCCACGATGAGGGCGGGGACATCGTCATAACCCTTGGGAAAGACGATCTCGGCGCTGTCGGGGCCGTCCCGGTGGGCCATCAGCCAGTCGTAGAGCAGCCAATCCAACGCGCAGGTGGTCGCCATCGGGTCGGCTTCGGGCAGGCCGGCCGACGTCACGACGGTCCGTAGGGCGTCGCGGTGTTCGGTGCGGGCACCCTCCTTGTTGGCCCCGGAGCTATCGAACATCAGCATCGACAAGGTCAGCGGAAACCGTTGCCCGGCTTCGGTTCGCACCACCCAGCGCCCCCCCTGCCAGGGCTTGTCCGGGTCCATCTTATGGAACTCGCCGTACCCGCCGACGACGCCGAGTTCGGGGTCGTCGAGTTCGCCGTCGAACGGAGCCGGGCCGAGCAGACCCAGGGGCTGACGTGCCCGGATGGAGAACAACGCCGCCGTCCCGACGATCTTGCCGGCCCGCAGGTCGGCGACCAGCCCCGTCTTCTCCAGTGCCGCAGCGTATTCGAAGCACAACCGGTCGCACATGCGGTGCAGTTCGAGGAGGTCGTCGCGCTCGGCGGCGTCGGCCGGGCCGCGGCCGCCGCCGAGGATCTCCCCGAAACGTTCCGCGGCGATGATCAGCGCGTCGTCGAGAGCTTCCAGGTGGGTGGCGACCAGCCGGTCCGGCTCGTCATCGTCGACGACGAGGGACTGCAATGAGGTGGGCGCCCCGGTCGGGGTGGCCCAGTAGAAGCCGATCTGACCGTCGGACTGGACAATCCGCGGTCTCATGCGCCCCTCCGCCAGATCATCACCCGGTTGTTGCCGGAGTCCGCGACAGCCAGGGTGTCCCCGTGCAGCGACAGTCCGTACGGCCAGCACAGGGTGTTGCGCAACACCGAGGTCCAGCGGTTCTCGCCGTTGGACCTGAAGTCGGGTTGGGCCAGAACGTGCGCCGCTCCAGCTCCGATGGGGCCATCGGGCACGCCATCCCACAGCAGAATCCGATTGTTGGCGGTGTCGGCGACCGCCAGCCGTTCAGAGTCTGCGGACCCGTCGAGACACACCGCATACGGGAAACGCATGCGGTCCGCTGTGTGCGGGCCGTACGGCCATTCCTCGGCGCTGGTGAAATCCGGCTGGCCGATCACTAGATCGGCGGGCCGGTCGGAGTCAGGCTGCGGTGACCAGCCCAGTAGCCGATGATCGCCGGCGTCGGCGACCAGAAGCAGGTCATCCCGGCCGGCGCTGTCATGCGCCCAACGGAAGCTGTCCGGTCCGGCCGGCCCGCCCCGGTTCTCCGCATGGGATACCGCATCAGGCTGGCCCAGGATGACGTCGGCCGGTTGATCGGCGGCAGGGATGCCGTTGTGCCAGCCCAGAACCCGCCGGTTTCCGGTGTCGGCGACCCAGAAGCTGGTGCCGACCATCGCGATCCCGAAGGGCCAGTAGAAGCTGGTCGCCGAGCAGTCCCCACCACGATTCACCTCGACCGAGCCGGCGTCCGGTTGGCCGATCACGCGGTCAGGCGGCACGTCGCTGGTAGTCGGCACGTTGTCCCACAGCAGGATTCGATGGTGCCAGGCGTCGGCGACGACCAGCGCGCCGTCGTGCACCAGCACGCCGGTCGGCAGGTGCATCCCACGCTCCGGTCCGCGCCCGCCGGCGGCAGGTCCCTCGGTCTGGCCGTCGGGTTGGCCCAGCACGATGTCGGCCGGCTGCTCATCGCTGTCCGGGATGCCGTGCCAGATCAGCACCCGGTGGTTTCCGCTGTCTGCGACCACCAGATGCTCGTCGGAGACGAACACTCCGCGGGGGGAGTACATCCAGGCCATCGACGGTTGCGCGGCGGGCAGGGCAAGGCCTCCCGGCGCCGGTGCACCCAGCCACACGTGCGGCTCCCAGCCATCAGACAGATCCACCTCGGCGACCGGGTCGGGACGGGTGCCGACACCGCTGATGTTGTGCCGGACGGTGTAGCGGCTCACCCGACGCGCACCCAGACCTCGCCGTCGTCCACCCGCAGCGGCAACTGCTCGAGTTGGGCGCCAGGGGCGCTGAGACACTCCCCCGAACTCGCGTCGTAGCAGAACCCGTGCCATGGGCAGGTGAGCGTGCCGTTACTGAGGTCCAGCATCGCGTCATTGAGCGGCAGAGCCTCGTGTGCACACTCGTTGCGGTAGGCCGAGAGCCGCTGGCCGAGATTGACGATGATGACCTCCAGGGAGCGGCCGTTGTGGGTCACCGTCGCCACCGAGATGTCGTCGAGCGCCAGTTCGCCGGCCGGACCGATCCGGGCCCACCCCTCGGCCGCGGGGTCGCGGCCGATACGCAGCGACTCCAACGGGATCAGCGTCGGCGTCGGCTCGGTGGCCACCACCTCGACCGCGGTGATCGCCGGAACACCCTGTACCAGTGCCTCTTCCACCAGGTTGCGCAGCGTTACCGAGGACATCGAGCAGCCGTTGCAGGCACCCTCGAGCCGGACGAATGCCGTCCCGTCCTCGACCCGCACCAGGGATACGTCGCCGCCGTGGCTGTGCAGCTGGGGGCGGACGGTATCGAGCACCTGCCCGGCGTGGGTCACCGGGTCGGGGCGGATGATGCCGTGCAGCGACAGCAGCAGACGCACCGCCGGATCGTCGACCACCTCGAACAGCACCGCCCGGGCGCTCTCGTCGGCGCGCATTGCCCGGACCAGGGTGACCAGTCCGGCCCGGTGAACCGCCTCCACAGCGGCCTTGAGTTCCTCGGCGGCCGCCCGCGCGGCCGGGTCGAGCCCCTCCAGTGCCGAGACGGCGTCGTCGACGCGTGCGGCGAGTTCCTCGAATGTCGCGTCCGCGGTGGACGGCTCAGTCATCGCCCTCCCCCTCGGTGCGGGTCAGTGCGGACTGGCGGGCGATTTCGTCGAGCACACCGCGCACCGTGCGGACCGCATCGTGGTCACCGAGTTCCTCGAAAAGGAACCTGGCCTCATACAGCTTGGCCTTCGCCTGATCGAAGTCACCGAGATGAGCCAGCACATTGCCCTGGTTGGCCAGCACCCGCGCCCGACCCGTCGGGTCGGTATCGCGATCACGCGCGGCCAGCACCGCCTCGTAGAGTTCGACCGCCTCGACCAGATTGTCGACCTGGTGGCTGGACGGTGTGTAAACCAGGGAATTGGCCAGGTTGAGCTGAACGCTCGCCCACTGCTCGGGATAGTCCTCGGGGGTGTAGACCTTCAACGCCGATCGCAGCGACTGGGCTGCCACGCCGAGTCGCAGCTGGTCGGAGGCCTCAGTCATGGGCATGGTCAGATACGCGGTCGCGAGGTTGGCGTGGGCTGAGGCCCACAGCAGCGGCGCCTCATCGCGCAACACCAGCTGTAGCGCCGAATGGTAATGCGGCACAGCGCGGTTCAGCATATCCGGCCGGTCGCCGGCCTGCTCGTGCAGCAGCCCGGCCAAAGTCAGATGCAGTTCGGCTCGAGCCAGACGCAGACCGTCGGCGCCCTCCATCGCCCGCAGCGCCCGTTCAAACCGGGCGGCGGCGTCAGCGCCGCCGGCGTCGGCGACGATCGACGCCGACGCGCCGGTCAGCACTCCACTCAGCGGATCAGACACTCCCGCGGCCGCTTCAGCTGCGCGATCCAGTGCCGCGACGGCCGACTCCGGGTCACCGGCATCCAGTGCCGCACCAGCGTGCGCCGAACCGGCCACGGCCGCCAGTTCGCCGGTGAGGGTGCCCAGTTCCGGCGGAGTGTCGGTGCGGCCGAGCGCGAACAGCACGACATCCACCATGACCGCGAATTCGCCCAGCAGTGAGCGCAGCTCGTCAGGATCCTCGGCGTCGGGGTCCATCACGAATCGGTTGTAACGGCTGATCGGATCCGAACCGGTCAGTTCGGCCAGCGCCCCCTCTCGATCACCGGCCAACGCCAGCTGATGAGCCCTCAGCTCAGCGGGCCAGTCGGGAATCTGGCCGGCCAGCAGCGCGGTGCGGGCCGCCTCGGTGTCCGGTGAGGCCGGTACCAGTAGATAGCCGACCGGCAGCGGGAAGGCACCGAGCGGTTGCGGCCGGACGGCGAGCACGGCCGGGTCCAGCAGGTCGTTCACAGCTCTCCTTGTCGTCTCATCCGTGGAGGGGTCCGCGGATGTCGCGCTCGGCGGCGCGCTTGATCAGGTCCGCGGCCAGTTCGGCGCGAGCCTTGGTGCGATGGGTGTGAATCCGTTTGCGGACCACACCGTCGGCGAAGACGACCACGATCTCCACCGCCCACTGGCCGCGATCCTCCACCACCACGGTCTGCACGTCCAGCGCATCGTCGGCTGAACTGTGCGGACGTACCGTGGTTTTGGGTCGCGGCGGTTCTGTCATCGCGATCACGCTTCCAGCGATATCCGCAGCGCCTTGTGCTCGTCGTCCCAGAGGGCGGCCCGGGTTCCGGCCACGACGCGGTCACCGAGGATCTCGCGCACCAGAACCGCTCGGTCCCCGGCGACGTTGCGCTGCTTGAGCAGCAGACCACCGCTGCTGGGGCCGCGCAACGGGAACAGCCACAGTTGACCGTCCCGGATCACCGCGGCGCAGGCATCGGACGGGAAGCGGGTGCCCGCCAGCGCCGCATCCATTCTCAGGTAGCCCTCGTCGGTGATCTGCACCTGGCTGTCGCGGTCGGCCCGGGGACGCAGCGGAGCCAGGTAGTCACGCTCGATCAGCTCGATCACCTGCTCCATCGCGGCCTGGACCGGATCGGAGAGTTCGGCGCCGAGATCGACCGAGGCGACCTCGATGAGGAACACGGTGATGTCGGTCGGGCAGGCGTCGGCGAGTGCCCAGCGAGCGAAGGCGATCGCGTGATCCCACCGGAACGCGTGGGTGTGCAGACCCTCGAGCGGGGGCAGTTCGCCGAGTTCCTCGCCGGGAACCCGATACAGCGTCCCGGGGGCCGCCCCGGTGGCCGCGGCATCGACGATCACCACCTGCGCGGCTCCCCGCATCTGGAAGGCGACGTCCATACCGGCTGTTCCGCCGTCGACCAACCGCGCACCGGTGGGGACCCCGCGATCCCACAGGTGGCGGACGAGCACCGGGCCCACGCCGTCGTCGCCGCGCAACAGGTTGCCGCAGCCGACCACGAGCACCGCGCAGCCGGGCGGTTCAAGATCCAGCTCCGAGGCCGGCGTGACCTCTTCAGTCACCCGCAGCCCATCCCGTGGGGACCTCTCACACCATGCCGTTGATGACGAACTTCGAGAGCTCCTTGCCGGTCTTGCCGTCATAGGCGTGCACGGTGCACACCAGGCAGGAGTCGAAGCTGCGCGCCACGTGACCGAGTTCGACCGGGTCCTCCGGGTCGACGATCGGCGAGCCGATGAACGCCTTCTCCATCGGACCCAGCACTTCGTCCCCGTCGCGGGGTCCGATGTTCCAGGCCGTCGGCGTGACCACCTGGTAGTTCTTGATCTTGCTGTTCTCGATGACGATCCAGTCGGCCAGCGATCCGCGGGCTGCCTCGGTGGCGCCGAAGCCCTTGCCCTCCGCGTGCTCGGTCGGCTTGCTGTAGAAGCTCTCCTTGAGGTCGAGCTGATCGAGCCAGGACCGCACCCACTTGAAGTACTTAGGCGCCTCGTGCAGCCGGGCCAACTGACGGGTCAGAACGCTCGGGCCGATCTTGTTGTAGATATCGAGGAAGAGCGGGTCGTTGTCCTGGTGCGCCGCGGCGTTCGGGCCGGCGGCGGCCATCCGGCGGGCCAGCGGCCCGGTCTCCAGGGGCAGATTTCCCAGCCCGTCCAGCTCGTAGCGCGGCGACTTGGCCCAGCTGTACTTGCCCTGCTTCTTGGCCTTCTCCGGGTCGATCGGGATGGTCTCACCCTCGAACGGGTGCAGCGGCCGGCTGCCCTCGTAGAACGAGTGGGTGACGTCCTCGCGGACTCGCGCCTGGTCGAAATCGTGCCACTGGCCGCCGGCGAAGATCCCGCCGCGGCCGATCAGCGCCTTGTTGCGCCCCTCGATGGTCGGGGTGGCGTAGAGCTTCGGGTCGAAGTAGGTGCCCATCGAGATGTAGTTGCCGACGCCCGCGCCGTACTTGTCCAGGCCGACGTCGAGCGAGTAGCGGATGAAGAAGCCGAGATCGCTGTTGTACTGCGACTCGTTCTCGTCGACCCAGGCCAGCACGTCCTCCCAGGTCTTGTTCTCCAGCCAGCGGTCGATGCTGCACCCCAGCAGGTCGGACTCCAGCCAGTTGTCCTTCCAGTTC
>SXGR01542590.1_pt1 | contig 11294 bp, 9 predicted proteins | sample 3174711 | NCBI WGS metagenome assembly SXGR01 (sample SAMN11356860, study PRJNA531348) | freshwater metagenome | isolation source: freshwater sample F1-60 | place: China: Fuxian Lake, Yuxi | collected 2017-12-25
AAAGTGTTTTTTGCTGACCCATCTATTCGTAATGCGGTGGAACTGGCTGACTTGAAAAACCGCATAGTGTTTTATCTGGATAATCCTAATTTGCCCCCAGAGACTCCCGTTAACCGGCCTGAGCTGTGGCTGGACGTAAAGACGCTGGAATAAACAAATTTTCACAGTTTTTCGCGGGGCCAGCCTCAGCCGTTTTGTTATAGTCAGCGCTCTTTTGAACTAAAGGGTGTTTGCAATGAAATATCTAGTGACCGGTTTATTGATGACCATGCTCAGCTTCACCACAGTGGCGACCCCACTGCCTGCGCAACCTCACGTATATGTTGAAGGCTCAGCGGAGATAGAGGTTGAGCCGGATATGATGACCTTCACACTCAGTATCCAGGCCGTCGATATCGATCTCGCCAAAGCCAAAAACGATGTGGATGCACGCTCGCGTTTGCTTATTGAAACCATCAAAAAATTTGGTATCAAAGCTGATGATATTGCAACCACTGCACTAAATATTCGCCCCGAATATGAATACAAAGAAAATCAGCGCGTATTGACGGGCAACAACGTATCGCGCCAGGTGGACATCAATCTGCGCGATTTGAAAAAATATCCTGACATGATGAAAGCCTTGGTCGATGCGAAAATTTCCGAGACCATTAACACCAATCTAACGCTGGCCGATAAAAAAGCCGTGGAAGAAAAAGTGCAAACTGCTGCGATGGATGATGCCAAAGCCCGCGCTGGCCGCTTGGCAAAATCGCAAGGCAAAGCCGTGGGTGAACCCTGGTCTATTTCAGAATTTAATAATCGCGGCAATGAGCGTTGGGAGTTGACGCCAAATCGCCAATTGATGGGCAATTCAGCCAAAGAAGCTAATCTGGGAATGGTGCGTATGGCCGATTCAGCTGAACCATTCGAGCCTGGTGTGATGAAAATCAGTGCACAGGTGTATGTGGTGTATTTGTTGAAATAAATTTTACCAGATTTTCGTATGCGGGATTCTGGTCCAGTGTTGCTGATTCAACTTTCAGTGTAGCCCTACGACCTATGGATCCCCGCTAGCGGGGATGACGACTGATTATTGATTGAAGCTGCTAACCTCCACAACTCTGCGCAATATATTCCTTCCATTTCACAATGTCGGTGCCGTCGGAATCAAACAGGCTGAGGCCCATTAAGTAATCGCCTTCGCTTTCATGAGGGCGGCACCATTTGACTTCGGTGACCAGTAAAAATTGGCGATCGCTTTTTTCATCGCGAATACAGCAGCGCAAAATTATATCGGTGGCCACGGCTTCATGTGCAATCGCACGTAATCCGTTGGCGGAGATATCCAGGCTTTTGCTGACGACCAGAATAGGTTCGCCGTTATCAGCTGTGCCCAACTCGATTATGACGGTGAGTTGATTGTCGAGCCGAAATTCCTGGCGTTTATCGTTGTTGTTGGTAGGCTTTTCCATCGCTATGTCACCTGAATAGTTACCTGACTGGTTGCCCGAGTTGTTGCCCGGATGTTTTAGGTGTTTTGTTTTTTGTCTAGGATAGATCGCGGCGCAAACCGCGAATCACTTTGGCCAACTGGTCTTCAAAATTGTCGCCGTTGCGCAGAATTTTTAGTTGGTCTTGCACCATCAAGGCGATTAATTGTTCGCGCGTATATTCGGCCAGCTTGCGCCCGAATTGATCAGCAAAAATATATTTGCCCGTGGAGCTGATGATCACGGACAGTTTTGCACGCAATTTTTCGGTGGCATTCAGTTCGCTGCTGATTTCCAGCCAAGCGCCGACTTGTAATTCACTAATGCTTTGGGTGGCCTGCAGCAGCTTGGCGGTATTTTCTGCTGCCTCGCTTTCAGCTTGTTCGATACGCAAACGCTCCGCCTCCGCAGCCTGTTCGGCATCGCGGCGCATTTTTTCATCGGCCAGTGCGCGCGCTTCCATCATCGCTTTGCGCGCTGCGGCGCGGCGCGCTTCGAGTTGAGCTTCAATGCGCGCCTGTTCGGCAAGGCGCTCGCGTTCAGCGGCTGCAGCGGCGGCTTGCTGTTGGGCGATAAGCGCGCGAACCACTTGTTCGGCTTTGCTTTTTTGCAGCAATAATTGCGCCTGCACGCTGCGATTGGCGCGTTCGACCAATGGCTGCAGGTGTGAATGAATCATCGCATCAAGGTCATGCATTGGCAGCGGGCGCGCAATACCGGTAGATAAACACAGCGCAAAATCCTTGCTGTTTTTATTCATTACCTTGCGCCCGGTGTGATCGACAAATAACAGTTGGTCGATAGCGCTATTCTTGAGTGCAAGCTTGCAGCGGATATTGTCTGTGCGCACGCCGTTAACCGACTCGCCATTAACGATAAGCCAGTCGCCAACATTGATGCTTTCTATTTGTTGCAATAGCGTTTTCGGAATGTGCGTGTGTGCATTGCTCTGCGCGCCGGGGTTGGCGAGCGCGGGAAACAGCGAACATTCTTGCGGTTGTTTTTGGATTGCATCCATAAGACGGCGATTTAATTGTTCGATGAGGTGCGTATAGGCTTGGGTATTGCTGTTCGGGAGTTGCAGGCTGTGCTCCAATTCCGCGAGTACCAGGGGGATTTGGTCGTAAAGCAGTTGATCGTCAACCTCTACGCCAGCGCCTGAAAATAATTGCCCAAGTGCAGGCAAAATGCGCTGCCAGGTTTTCCACAGCGGCAATTGGTGCAATTCAGAGGGGGCAGTATTAAATGCCCAATATTGCAGTTCGCTTTTGAGTGTACCGGCAATGGCGCTGTGCAATTTGGTCGGTAGCGGGCGCTGCGCAAGATGGTGATTGATGGCCTCGGCAACGCGCGCTTCCGCCGCCGCTAATTTCAAGTTGGCCAACTCCGTTTCGCACAGGCGCGCTTCGAGCATAGCGGCGCGTTTGTCTTCAGCTGCGAGCCAGATGACAAACTCATCGAGCTGTTGTTGCAGCATGGACGTCTGTGCAATTTGCTCGGTTTCACTTGCTCGCCAGTAGGCGGTAGCGAAAGCAATAACACTGCAGAGTTTATCGAACAATTGTTGATTGGGCTTTGAATCCCGTGCACACCATTGACGCGCGGGCGGTGTGACTATCGCCAAAAAACGGCGCACTGGATGTTGGGTGCTGCAATAAAATTCGTCGTCGTTGGCCATCTGGTTTAGCGCGGCAGATTCGAGTTCATTCAGCAAGTTTTGAAGGCGCGCATCCCAGGGATTGGCGCGGATGAATCCGCTAAAAAAATCGGCAGCAAATTGCTGACGCAGGCTCGCAGGATCAGCCGACTCGGATGCGGCGATACTGGCAAAGACTTCGCTCAGCTGGAGGGAGTCGCCCTCGATAATAGCGTGCAGGGTAAATTCAGACATGCAGTTCCGTGGCAATTAAAGTGGCAGCGGTGATGTTGATATCGAAATGCTCTTGCTGAATATAGTCAACTTGGCTGGGTGTTGCCGCATTTTCTCTGTCATTCCGGTGAAGCCTTAACCTCGTCCAGACCGGCGAAGCCTTAACCCCATCTAGATAAGTTGCGTATAATCGCGCCCCATTCCTGCCCCTATTGGTTGCGCTCCATGAAAATTACCGCGTCATCTCCCTTTCTTTACACCGCCAATGAAGTTTACGCACTGGATGCCGCTGCGATCGTCGGTGGTATTCCCTCCATCCAATTGATGAAGCGGGCGGGGCGGGCGGCGTTTGAGTTGCTGATTGAACGTTATCCTGCGCCGGAGCTGATCAGCGTTTATTGCGGTGCAGGCAAAAATGGCGGCGATGGTTATGTGCTCGCGGCCTTGGCGGCACAGCGCAAGTTGCCGGTACAGGTGATCCAATTGACGGCAGGCGAAAAGCTCGCCGGTGAAGCGCGTCAGGCTCATGATTTTGCGGTGCAGGAAGGTGTGAGTATTGTGCCCTTTGCGCAGGCGACGGCACCCGCGAATGGCGTGATTGTGGATGCTTTGCTTGGTATAGGCCTGCGTGCTGCGCCCTCGGGCGAGTTTGCGGCGGCGATTGAACAGATAAATTCAACCCGCTTGCCGGTGCTGGCGCTGGATATCCCCTCAGGCTTGAATGCCGATACGGGCGCCGTTGCCGGGGCAGTCGTGCAGGCGCAGATCACCATTCCCTACATCGCCCTCAAGCGTGGATTACTGACTGGCCGTGGCCCAGCGGTTTGCGGTGAGTTAGTCCTTGCTAATCTGGATATCCCCGCCGCTACTTACAATGAGGTAACTCCCAGTGTAGAACGTCTGAGTTTGGGCGATTTACTGCCACTGCTCGCCCCGCGCGCTGCCGATGCCCATAAAGGTGATTTTGGCCATGTGATGGTGATCGGTGGCGATAGCGGTTACGGCGGTGCCGCATTGATGGCCGCTGAGGCAGCGGCTCGTACTGGCGCAGGCAAAGTTAGCGTCGCGACGCGCCCGGAGCACGTGTCGGCGATACTCGCGCGGCGGCCGGAAATCATGGCCTGCGGAGTTGTCTCGGGGCAGGAATTAGAGCCGCTGCTGGCGCGTCCAACTCTGCTGGTCGTTGGTCCGGGTTTGGGGCGCACGCCCTGGTCAGAGCAAATGTTGCAACAGGCCATCAAATCCGGCTTGCCCTTGGTGCTGGATGCAGACGCTTCGAATATCCTCGCGGAAGGTCGCGTTGTTCCGGTTGCTGGTCATCAACAGCACAGCCCTTGGTTGCTCACCCCTCATCCGGCAGAAGCGGCGCGTTTGTTGGGTATCACCACGGCAGAAGTGCAGGCCGACCGGTTTGCAGCAGTGCGTGGGATTAGCGCACGCTACAACGCCAGCGTGATTCTAAAAGGCGCAGGCAGCCTGGTGGCTTCTAGCGATGGCCTTATCGGGCTGGTTACCGACGGCAACCCCGGCATGGCCACGGGTGGTATGGGCGATGTACTTTCCGGCATTTTGGGTGGTTTGCTTGCGCAGGGTTTGAGTACACATGACGCGGCGCGGTTGGGAGCTGTCGTTCATGCCTGCGCGGCCGATTTGGCCGCCGAAGACATGGGTCAGCGCGGCTTGCTTGCGACGGATTTGATTCCCTATCTCGGTCAATTGCTCTGAGTTGCGTGTATTTCTTTTAGTAGTGGAAGGTGGCAATGCCAACGTATATCGCAGATGACGAAAGTGAAATGGTCGCGTTGGGCCAGCAGCTGGGGCGCGCGTTTGCGCAATATCCCGCTGCCCTGACAGTGCATTTGCTGGGTGATCTCGGCGCCGGTAAAACCACGCTCACTCGCGGGATTCTGCGCGCCTTTGGTCATGCCGGTGCTGTCAAAAGCCCAACCTATACGTTGGTCGAAGCCTATGAATTTGCGACCCGTACTGTCTATCACTTTGACCTTTACCGCCTTGGTGACCCGGAAGAATTGGAGTACATGGGGATCCGCGATTACTTCTCGGCGAACAATGTAAGTCTGATCGAATGGCCTGCGCGCGGTGAGGGCGTATTGCCTGCGCCTGAGTTGGTGATTGATATTAGTGTCGCCGGTGCAGGTCGCCGCCTCGACTTGCACACTCACTCCACGGCCTTCGCCGCATTGCTGCCCCCGGAATAAAGTCTCTGCCAATCCCGCGCATTGGGTTATAGCAGCCAAGAACTGCGGATCCCACGGGTGACTCATTCCTGATTGCCCGCGGATTCTTGGGAATTGGTGAAAAATTGATTCATGCCCTAGTCTTAATGGATCGCCCTTGGCAGGGCGACGCGGATTGTCATTAAGCGAGTATCAAAGGATGTTCCTGAGTTTTCGGTTCCCGGTGGGCAGAGCCCTCCTTTTCATATTCCACCTCTTTTTAGGGTTGTGGCTTTCCCAGGTTTATGCCCACGAGCCGGCTGTGCCTGCGCCAGAGCGCGATGATAGCTGGCTACATTTTTTTTCTATCGGTTTTGCGGTGTTATTGGGTGCGCTTGCGGTGGGCGGCAGTTGGTATTGGAGTTTAAAACGCAAGGTTGAGCAGCGCACACAAGAGCTGAGCGAGGCGCTGGCGCAACGTGAAAAAGCGGAACAAGAATTGCGCCGCGTCGCGCATTACGACGCGCAAACAGGCCTTGCCAAGTTGGCATATTTTATCGATCAGTTGGATGACTACTTTCACGCACATCAGCAGCCAGTTAAACAAGAAAAAGAAATTCTGGTGATCAAACTCGCCGATATCGATGTGATAGTGCGCACCTTTGGTTTTGCGCGCGCTGAAATGATCGTGAGTGCATTTGCCGCACATCTTCTTAAGTTGGAAAACACCTTGTCCGCCTATTTGGGGCGAGGCGTGTTTGCACTGTTTATCAATAAATCCAACGCCTTGGAATTGTTTGAAGGCTTGAGTAGTGCGATGGCGGAAACGGATCCCGGTTTGAATTCCCAATTTGTCGGCGGCTCTGCTTATTGGCCGGAGCACGGGCTGTCAGCGGGGAAGTTAATGCGGCATGCGGAAACTGCGTTGGCGATGAGTGAAGTGCGCCGCCGTCGCTGGCTCGCTTATGAAGCGGCGATGGAGCCGAGCCGTCTTGACTTGGATATTATTTCAATTTTTATCGACGGCGATGTGCAGGGCATTTTTCCGGTCTTTCAACCGCAATTGGATTTGCGCAGCGGCAAAATTATCTCAGCCGAAATTCTAGTGCGCTGGCAGCACCCGCGTTTAGGGTTAGTGCCGCCCAATGTGTTTATTCCACTCTTGGAAAATTCCGGTTTGATCGAGCAAGTCACTGCGCAGATGATTGATGAAGCTGTGCGTGTAGCGGTAATTCTGCGCAAACGCGATTTGCACTGTTGCATCAGCATCAATATTGCCGCTTACGATCTAATAGAAACCAATCTTGCCGATATCGTCAGCCAAGCCCTTGTACGGTATCAGGGGCTGCCGAGGGATATTAAATTGGAGCTTACCGAGACCTCTGTTGCTTCAGACCCCCAACGCGTAAAACAGGTGCTGACGCAGTTGAGTGAGTTAGGTATTTACGCCTCAGTCGATGACTTTGGAACCGGCTATTCCTCACTCTCCTACTTGAGTCTGTTTCCGATTCGCGAATTAAAAATTGACCGCACATTTGTTTGCGACATGCTCGCAAATCCGCGCAACCACAGCATAGTGCGCTCAACCATTTTAATGGCGCGCGAACTTGGGTTGGTAACGGTTGCCGAGGGTGTGGAAGACGACCAGACATTACAAATGTTAAAAAAAGACGGCTGCGATGTCGCTCAGGGTTATGTGATCGCACGGCCATTAGCAGAAGCCGAATTTATTGAATTTATGCGCGCCCATGCAGCGCAGGTGTTTGATATCGCCAGTTTATGAAATTGGTTTTTATCAGTAATTCCCGGGCGATAATTGCGCGAAAAGATTTGTTAAATATCCTCGTTGTAAATTCCTCCTCCCTATAATTCGAAGCCCCAGCTACATTAACAAAAAAGAGAAACGATCATGACTACCGAATTTCAGGCGTTGTGCAACAGCATCGGCAATGAAGTGGCGCGCTTGCTGCCGGAATTTTTGCAGGTGCAGGAGGATTTCAACATCGCACGCGGTAATTGCGCGCTCGCCATTATGAACTCTGCAGGAGAATCTTACGGGCGCTTGTTTGGTGATTTTCCACCGCGCCAACGTGAATCAGCGATGGTGGCATGGAAAAAAGCTAACCAAGTCTGGCTCACGGGTTTTGCCACTGGTTCTTTTGAGCGGCTGGCATATACCGGCGAAATAGATGAAGAAAAGTATGGTTTGGCACGCCCGGAATACATTGGTTGGCTCGGCGGGCTTGAGGCGCGCACCGCGAGCGGCGAACGTTTGATAGTGGCGTTCAGCGGCGTAAGAGGAGAGCAGGATCAGGGGATTTTGCGCAAAGCGGCAGAAAATTTAAAAACCTTTTCGATTGTTGAGTGCTAAAAAAATTACTGGCAAGTAGCCGCAGGTTACTTGCCAGCGAGAGCGATGTATTTTTTGTTAGAACGTCCAACCCAACTGCAGCCCCCCGCCGCGATAATCTCCGCCGCTTGCGTAGGCAATATCCACCACAAAGCGTTTCCACTGGTAGCCAATGCCGCCGCTAATTAAATTATCGCGCAGGCCGGTTTGGTCATTGCGGTAACCGGCACGTAATGCGAGTGAGTTAAACAACACATACTCAGCGCCCAAACTTAATTCCTGTGTGCCTGCTTCATTGGCCATGGGTTTTGCTTCACCTAAATCGTAATCCAGTCCCACACTGAAATTGTCATTTACATAGCCAATACCGAGCCGCGAGCGCGAGCTGAGCGTGACGCTGAGATCAGGCGCCGGTTCGCCGGTGACGGGATCGGGTTCTTGCGTAGTGGTAAAACTTTTTTCAAACGCATCCTTGAGCGTGAGACTGACGCGATAGTGTTCCTTGATAGTGGCGGCTACACCAAAATCCGCGTTGAGGGTGATATGGGTTGCCTGGGTGTCCGAGAATTCATCGATACCTTCTTCAGCGGAATCCAGGCTGTCATTAAAGTCGGCGGTATCGCGAAAGGCATCAACACGCATCAACTTCGGCGTAATTCCCACCGCGATAGCGTAGTCGCGCCACTCAAATTGTTTTGCCATTGCCATACCCCATTCGCTAATCGCGAGGGCGCTGATATCGGCATTGGATGTGAGCGTGCTGGTGGGATCAATCAACTGGCCATTAGCGTTAATCAGCTGCGGGTATTGCGCGGCGACGGCGGCGGGATCAACACCAGCGGCGACTTGATTCATGGAGTCGATGTAATCATCGAGCAGGGCGCTATCGGCGTCGGTAACGTTAGCCAAGCCGCCGCCAATTAAACGTGTGCCCAGGTAAAAGGCGCCGCCTTCACGGTTACTCGGTTCACTCACGGCGAAGCCGATGAAACTGTCGATGTTCAAATCCTGATTGGCGATATCGTCCAGCGCATCGCTCAGGTCTTGTGCTGAAGCAGCGACTTGGCCGGCGCTCTGCGAGGTCGGGGTGGCATTAAACCCATTAATTGCGCCGCTGAGGCGGGTGTCCAGCTCATCGTCAATGGCATCGACTGCGGCTTCGGTAGCCTCGGACACCTGCACCAGGATACTGGGCAAATAGACCCGGCCATCGCGCCCTGCTTCCTCTTCCTGATCGTGAAACGCGAGCAGGGCAGGATTATAAAAGGCCGCCTGCGCATAGCTGCCAATCGCGGTTGCCGACCCGCCCATCGCCAGCGCCCGTGAATCGTACACTCCATAGCTGATGGCCATGCCGGGCGTACTCGCGAGAGTCAAACAGGCAAGGGCGAGTGGGTGACGAAGCAGGTGGAGGCGGGCAGGTGATGGCATAGCAGTTACCGATAAGAGTTTTTTGTGTCGTCATAATGCAGAGGCTTGGTTGAGTATAGCCGTGTCTGGTTCACAGAATCGGGGTAAATCCGGCGAGTTTTGCGCTGTTCAATAGCTGAGCTCAACGGCAATTCTGCTAGAGCGAAAACGGGGTTTTGCGGTAAAGTGCGAACTTGTGCCAAATAGGGCGCTCTTATCGACGGCGCCTGCGGTGATCCACCTGAGCCCCGCCCCATCATTAAAATGGTTGATGTTATTGAGATTGCGTATGGTTTTTTTCCGTTGGCTGAGTGTTGTTTGCTGCTTGGGCATGGTGTTGGTTGCTCAGGTCGCCCAGTCGGCGGCGGTCAACGGTGTGCGTGTGTGGCGCGCGCCCGACCATACACGCATCGTGTTGGATCTGGATGCTCCGGTGCAACACAGCCTCACTCTCGCTGGTAATCCTGACCGCATTATCCTCGATGTACCCAACAGCAAATTGCTGGGCGATTTATCAAAACTGCCGCTCGCCGATACGCCAGTGCTGGTGATTCGTAGCTACGTGCACAACAAAACTGATTTACGGTTGGTGCTGGATTTAAAAGCCAAGGTCGCGCCCAACAGTTTTTCACTCAAAGCCAGCGCGGGTATGCACGACCGCTTGGTAATCGATTTGTACGATGAGATCGCCCCCGCTGTAGCCACAACCCAATTACCAACAACAACGCCATCTGCGTCCAGTAGCAAACCGGCCGCGACAAAGCCGGTGGAAAAACCCGCGTTAACCAGTACACAACCTGCTACCCCATCGGGTGGATCAACCGCTGCAGCAAAACCGACCGCGCGCGCTGATTTGAGTGGCAAACGTTTTATCGTCATTGCTGTGGATGCCGGGCACGGTGGCGAAGACCCCGGTGCTATGGGGCCGAATCGCGTTCGCGAAAAAGAAGTGACGCTTTCTATCGCTAAAGAATTGGTTGCTGCGATTAATGCCCAGCCGGGTTTCACTGGAAAATTAACACGCACGGGCGACTATTTTATTCCGCTAAAAAAGCGCCGCGATCTGGCGCGCAATATGAAAGCGGATTTGTTTGTCTCTATTCACGCCGCTGCGTTTACCAAAGCGAGTGCACGCGGTGCCTCGGTGTTTGCGCTCTCGCAAAATGGCGCGACTTCTGAAACCGCGCGCTTTTTGGCGCAGCGCGAAAACGAATCGGATTTAATCGGTGGGGTGGGCGATATCAGCCTTGATGATAAAGATCAGGTCTTAGCCGGTGTGTTGGTGGATTTATCGATGACGGCGACGCTGAACTCCAGCCTGCAAGTCGGCCATCACGTATTGAATTCCATGGGCGGCATTGCGCATCTGCATAAGCGCCATGTCGAACAAGCGGGTTTTATGGTGCTCAAATCACCGGATGTGCCATCCATTTTGGTAGAGACGGGTTTTATCTCCAACCACGAAGAAGCGCGCAAATTAGCAACGCCCGCCTATCGCAAACAAATGGCGCAATCAGTATTTAAAGGGATTAAACAACATTTTTATCAACACCCCCCGGCGGGCACTTATGTTGCGGCGCAATTGGAATCGGGTGAGATTAAGGATTTTGAGCGGCAACACGCAGTGGCAGCAGGTGATAGTTTATCGGGTATAGCCGCGCGTTACGGCGTGAGCTCCCAGCGGTTAATGCAATACAACAATTTGTCGAGCACGACAGTGAGGCTGGGGCAGACATTAAAAATTCCTACCAGCGGAAGTGCCGCTATAGCACCCCAGCAACAAGAGCGCCCCATGATAACGGCGGCTGCCTCCTTGGCACGGCTGCATCGTGTAGTCGCGGGTGATACCTTGTCTGGCATAGCAGCACGATACGGCGTGAGCGTGCGCGAGTTACAGCGTCTTAACCAAATGAAAAATGCCACGGTTAAAATCGGCCAAACACTCAAAATTCCAACGTCCTGATCTCTTCACGCGACCGGTTTCTCCATGCGAAAAATTAAATTACTCAGCCCCC
>SXGR01639519.1_pt1 | contig 11294 bp, 4 predicted proteins | sample 3174711 | NCBI WGS metagenome assembly SXGR01 (sample SAMN11356860, study PRJNA531348) | freshwater metagenome | isolation source: freshwater sample F1-60 | place: China: Fuxian Lake, Yuxi | collected 2017-12-25
GGCGTCGGCGCCGGAGCGGCGGGCGGCGTCCAGCAGGCGCTCGATGGACAGGTAGGAGTCGGCCGGCGCGGGGGGGCCGATGCGGACGGCGCGGTCGGCGGCGCGGACGAAGGGGGCGTCGGCGTCGGCGTCGGAGAAGACGGCGACGGCCTCGATCCCGAGCTTGTGGCAGGAGCGCGCGATGCGGGCGGCGATCTCGCCGCGGTTTGCGATCAGGACGCGCTCTATGGGGTGGTGTGGCATGGATCCTCGGCGCCGGGGGCGCCCGCGAGGGCGAGCGCTCGCCCGTAGTCTCAAGCTTCAGTGTCAAGGCGTCGCCCGCTTGAGGGCGACGAGGGCGAGCGGGCGCCCGCGATATCCTCAGTGTCGGAAGACGCCCCAGGCGTTGGTGCCCTGGACGGGGGCGTTGTGGGCGGTCGACAGGCAGATGGCCAGCACGTCGCGGCTCTGGCGCGGGTCGATGATCCCGTCGTCCCAGAGGCGCGCCGTGGCGTAGGAGGCGTCGGACTGCTGGTCGATCTGGGCCTCGATCATCATCTTCATGCCGGCGAGGTTCGTCTCGTCGACGGGCTCGCCCTTCTTGGCCGAGGCCGAGCGCTTGATGATGTCCAGGACACCGGCGAGCTGCTTGCCGCCCATGACGGCGATGCGGTGGTTGGGCCAGGTGAAGAGGAAGCGCGGGTCGTAGGCGCGGCCGCTCATGGCGTAGTTGCCGGCGCCGTAGCTGGCGCCGGTCATCAGGGTGATGGCCGGCACGGTGCTGTTGGAGACGGCGTTGATGAGCTTGGCGCCGGCCTTGAGGATGCCCTCCTGCTCGACCTTCTGGCCGACCATGAAGCCGGTGGTGTTCTGGAGGAAGAGCAGCGGGGTGTGGCTCTGGTTGCAGAGCTGGATGAACTGGGCGCCCTTGTTGGCCGACTCGGTCAGCAGGATCCCGTTGTTGGCCAGGATCCCGACGGGGTAGCCGTGGATGCTGGCCCAGCCGCACACGAGGGTGCTGCCGTAGAGGGGCTTGAAGGCGCCGAAGCGCGAGCCGTCGACGATCCGGGCGATGACCTCGTGGATGTCGAAGGGGACGCGGACGTCGTGGGAGGCGACGCCGAGCAGCTCGGCGGGGTCGTAGCGGGGCGGCTCGAAGGTGGCCGCAGGGGCGGGCCCGGCCTTGGACCAGTTGAGCTGGGCGACGATCTGGCGGGCCAGCCGCAGGCCGTCGCGCTCGTCTTCGGCCAGGTAGTCCGAGACGCCCGAGATCCGGCTGTGCATCTCCGCACCGCCGAGCGCCTCATGATCGATATCCTCGCCTGTGGCCATCTTCACCAGCGGGGGGCCGGCGAGGTAGACCTGGGCCTGATTGCGGACCATGACGACGTAATCGCTCATGCCGGGGATGTAGGCGCCGCCGGCGGTGGAGCTGCCGAAGACGACGCAGATCGTGGTGACGCCTGCCTTGGAGCGGCGCGTGAGGTCGCGAAAGCCCTTGCCGCCCCAGACGAAGATCTTGTCCTGCTCGGGCAGATCGGCGCCGGCCGACTCGATCAGGCTGATGGAGGGCAGCCCGTTTTGATCGGCTATCTCCGCCAACCGCCCCGACTTTCTCATCCCCGTCTCGTTGATCGCGCCGCCCTTGACGGTCGCCTCGCTGGCCGTGATCAGGCACTCGACGCCCGCCACGACCCCCACCCCGCCGACGAGCCCGGCCCCAGGCGTCGCGCCGCGCACGCCGACGCCGGCCAGCGGGCACAGCTCCAGGAAGTGCGAGTCCCGATCCAGCATCAGCTCGATCCGCTCGCGCGGCAGAAGCTTGCCCGCCTCCTTGAAGCGGGCGTTGTACTGCGCGCCGCCGCCCTCGTTGGCCTTGGCGAGCTGCTCGGTCAGCCTGGCCACCGCCGCGAGGTTGGCCGCGTGGTTCTGGCGAAAGACCTCCGAGCGGGTCTGCACCCGCGAGCGCAACACCGGATACTCCTGGGTCCGCAAGCTCATCGACGCCCCTCATGTGAGTGATCGCTAACTTAGCGCAGGCCAAGGTGTAAGGGGCCAGCGGGTCGCCTGTCAACACGCGGCGGGCCGTCCAGCAGGGTGACAGGTTTGCTCAGTGCTGAAGTCCTGCCGCGCCCGCCGATCGCCCCACGCTCCTCGCACCGCCCCCGTTGGGGACGGGCTCGTCGGGTGGGGCTAGAAGCGCGGGTGGGCTGCGCCCTGTCGGTCGCAGGCCCGCGCACGGCCCAGGTCGACACCTGAGGGAGTAAAAACCCCAATCCACAGGCCCACTTCGACGCGCTGATCCGGCCCTTCGATCCGCCCTGGCCCGCCCGCCGGCCTGCGCCCAACGGGCGCAGCCCCCCCGCGCATCCAAGCCCCACCCGACGAGCCCGCCCCCCTGCGGGGGGCGGTGCGAGGAGCGTGGGGCGATCGGCGGGCGCGGCAGGACTTCAGGCTTCACTGAGTAAACCAGGCAGGGTGAGCTCTGGCGCCCTGGAGGGCCGCGATCCCTGACCGCGGCGTGTTGTTGAGAAGTTGGCGCGCGTGTGGGATCGTCTTCGGGGCGGCGGGCGAGCGCTCATCGGCGGGGGCGCTCGACGCCACCGGGCTCGCTGGGCACATCTCCCATGTTCGGAGAGGCCCTCGGAGGCGGAGAGGCGTATGGCGATCGAAGAACCCGGCGAGCGGCTGATGCTCGGCCCCTTTCAGGTCGGCCCGATGATCGGGCAGGGCGGCATGGGGCAGGTTTTTCAGGGCATGCACGTGGACCAGCGCGTGCCGGTGGCGATCAAGGTGCTGACGGGTCGGCTGGCGAACGACAAGGAGTATCGGGCCTCGTTCAGGGCGGAGGTGCAGGCGGTCGCGGGGCTGGATCACCCTGGGATCGTGATGGTCTTCGACATGGGGCTGGTGGACGAGCGGGCCGAGCGGCTCTCGCAGGGGAAGCTTGTCTGCGGCGCGCCCTACCTGGTGATGGAGCTGGTCGGCGGGGGGTCGCTTGAGCGGGCCTGGCGAGGGCTGCCGTGGGGGTTGCTGCGCTCGGTGCTCTTCGCGATGCTGGATGCTCTGTCGCACGCGCACGCGCGGGGGGTGATCCACCGGGACATCAAGCCGGCCAACATCTTGATGGACGCGCCGACGGACGCGCGGCCGGGGGTGAAGCTGACGGACTTCGGCATCGCGCACGCGGTGAACGCCAGAGTGCGGCACGGGGAGGTGGAGGACGCCTTCGGGACGCCGGAGTACATGTCCCCGGAGCAGTTCATGGGGCGCTTCAGGGATTACGGGCCGTGGACGGATCTGTACTCGCTCGGGTGCCTGGCGTGGCAGCTGGCGGCTGGGCGCCTGCCCTTCGTCGTGCCGCAGGGGCAGGACAAGATCAAGGTGCTCAGCGAGGCGCACCTCTACGGTGAGGTGCCGGAGCTGGTGGCCCGCTACCCGGCGCCGGAGGGCCTCGACGGGTGGATCAGGCGCATGACGGCGCGCTCGCCCTGGGATCGCTTCGAGCGGGCGGCGGACGCGGCTCGGGCGCTGCAGGAGGTCGAGCGCGCATGGGAGCGGCCGGCCGAGGTCGGGCCGCTTGCGCCGCTGTCTGGCGAGGTCTGCGCGACCTTGTGCTTCCTGGGCGGGGCGCCGGCTCGCAGCGCGGCGCTGCCGTCGAACGCCGCTCTGCCATCGAGCGCGGCGCTTTTTTCAAACGCGGCGCTTTTTTCAAACGCGGCGCTGCCGTCGAGCGCGGCGCTGCCCGTGGATTGGAGGGAGGGCGGGCAGGCGGCGCCAATGACGCTCCAGGGGGCGGGGTTGGGGCTCTACAGCCTGCGGACGCTGCCGCTGGTGGGCCGGGACAAGGACCGAGACCTCCTGTGGGGCGCGCTCGGCGAGGTCCACGCGGAGGGCAAGGCGAGGCTGGTGGTGATCCGGGGGCCGTCGGGGGTGGGCAAGAGCCGGCTGGCCGAGTGGCTCTGTCAGCGGGCCGACGAGCTGGGGGCGGCCACGCCCGTCAAGGCGCTCCACAGCCCCTCTCCGGGGCCTGCGGACGGGTTCGCGCGGATGATTTCGAACGCGGTCGGGTGCACGGGGCTGGCGCCGGGGCCGGCGGCGCGCCGGGTGAAGGACTTCCTGACCGCGCACGATGCGCTGGACGATTATGGTCTGCGGGCCATCACGGGGCTGGTCGTGACCTCGTACTCGATCGGCGAGGAGGAGGGAGAGGGGCTGCCGACGGTGCGCTTCAACACGGCGATGGAGCGCTTCGCGGTGGCCACGCGGGTGCTGGAGGTCATGGGGCGGCGGCGCCCGGTGGTGGTCTGGCTCGACGACGTGCAATGGGGGGCCGAGGCGCTCGGGCTCGTCGGCTTCATCCTCAAGGCGCAGGCGCGCCTGCCCTGCCGGCTGCTCTTCGTCCTGACCGCCCGCGACGAGGCGCTGGTCGGCCGCCCGATCGAGTGGCACATGCTGACGGAGCTGATGAGCCTGCCCGGCGCCCGGAAGCTGTCGCTGGCGCCGCTGGCGCCGACCGAGCACGCCGCGCTCGTCGAGCGGCTGCTGCACCTGTCGGGGGAGCTGGCCCAGGCCGTCAAGGCGCGCACGGCGGGCAACCCGCTCTTTGCCATCCAGCTCGTCGGGGACTGGGTCCAGCGCGGCGTGCTGCGGGTCGGCGCCGAGGGCTTCGAACTGGCCGAGGGCGAGCGGGCCGCCCTGCCCGACGACCTCTTCGCCCTGTGGTCCGAGCACCTCGACCACCTCCTGCGCCAGCACCCGGCCCAGGATCGGCTCGCGCTGGAGTTGGCCGCCGCGCTGGGCCAGGAGGTCGATCTGGCCGAGTGGCGCGCCGCGTGCCACCACGGCCACCTGACGCTGCCGGAGGGCGCGGTCGAGGCGCTGATGTCCGAGCGGCTCATCCAGCGCTTCGAAGGCGGCTGGGGCTTCGTCCACGGGATGCTGCGCGAGACCTTCGAGCGCGCCTCCCGCGAGGCTGGCCGCTGGGAGCGGCACCAGCTCGCCTGCGCGGCGGCGCTGCGCGCCCTCTACCCCACCCACCAGCGCGGGGTCTTCGAAAGGCTCGCCGGCCACCTGCTGGCAGGCGGCGATCTGGAGCCCGCCTGCGCGGCCCTGCTCTCGGCCGCGCACGAGAACTTCGAACAGAGCGACTTCAGCCAGGTCGCCGAGCTGCTCAAGGCCCGCGAGGAGACCTTCGAGCGCCTTGGCCTCGACCCCCTCGATCGCCGCTGGGGGGTCGGGTGGGCGCTCGGGGCCGAGTCGGCGATCCACGCCGGCGAGCTGGATGAGGCCCAGCGCTGGATCGAGGCGCTGGCCGAGGCCGCCCCTCGCGGCTGGCCGGACCTCGAAGCCCAGCGGATCTACCTGAGCGCGCGGCTGAGCGATCACCGCGGCGCGCTGGAGCAGGCCGACGCGCTGGCCCGACAGGCGCTCGCGCTCCACGGCGCGCTGGGCGATCCCGACGGCGAAGGGCGCTGCCTGCTGGTGATCGGCGACGTGGCCTGGTGGCGCCAGTCCATGTCGCTGTGCCAGCAGAGCTACGAACGGGCGCTGGCGCTCTTTGAGCAGACCGGAAACCAGCCATTGATCGGTAAAGCCCTGTACAGCCTCGGCTTTGCCTTCAACAAGCGCGGGCGGCCCGCCCAGGCCCGCGCGCACTTCGAGCGGGGCCTGCAGGTCGCCGACGCGCTGGGCGCCCGGCACCTGCGCGCCCAGATCCTCAACGGGATCGCCGAGGCCGAGCGCACCGAGGGCCACCTGGACAGCGCCGAGGCCCACTACCGGGAGGTCGCCCGGCTCCTGCGCGAGGTCGGCTCGGCCCGCGAGGCCCAGGCCCAGCTCAACATCTCGCTCGTCCTGCTGCAGCGGGGACAGTACGACGAGGCCCGGCGCACGCTCAACGCCATCGAGGCCGAGGTCAAGCGCATCAGCGGCCCGCGCACGCTGGCGCACCTCGACGCGCAGCTTGCGCTGTGCGACGCCCACGACGCCGACCGCCGCGCCTGGGATCATCGCTTCGCCAGCCTCTCCGAGCACCTCGCCGCGGCCCAGGCGCCCGACCCCGACGACGCGTGGTGCGCCGCGCGCGGCGGCGCGCTGTGGATGGACAGCTCGCCCGACCGCGCCCGCCGGTCCTTGCTGCTCGCCCGCCGCCAGTACGCCGCGCTCGGCGAGGACGCCGAGGTCGCCGAGGTCGAGATCGCCCTCAACCGCCTGCGCGCCGACGCCGCCCGCTGATCCCCGCGCCAGCGGCCAGCGCGCGCCGTCGCCTCAGCGGGTCTTCCTGTCCTCGACGCGAGCCAGGGCGGTCAGAGGGTTGAGGCGAGGGGTCATCCTGGGCACCTTGAGGTCCAGTGCTCCCTCCTCCCGATGGATGGGAGGAGCACTGTGGAGGGACTCGATCGGGGGGACAACGCTTGCGGAGGGGAGCAGATCATAGATGGGAGGGGGGTTCACTTGACCCGCCACAGCAAGCGCCAGTCGGGGTTTTGGGTGGGGATCCAGGGGGCTCCAGGTTGAGCGTTGTGCCAGATGAGGGGTTGTCCGGGTTGGGGATCGACGATCCTGAGCTGATCGCCGGGCATGCCCAGGCGCACGCCCGAGCGCCGATCGGGGGCCACGCCGCCTGGGATGAGGCGTTGCATTTTTCGTTGGATGTTGCGCTCGTGGACGCAGGGCGAGGGGTCCAGGGAGGCGGTCAAGACCCGATGGCCTGAAAAGTTGAGGGGTCGTTGGGAGGTCGCGCTGGCGCTTGTCCACCAGGACCAGCAGGCGTCATCGGCCACCATCTCGACATCGTCGAGTGCCAGGCGAAAAGCCCCAGCGTTGTCGGCCGTGGGGGTCAGATCGAAGAGGGCGAATCGGCTGTTGATGAAGTGGCCTTGCTCGATGCGAACATCGTGGGGGCCTTGGCCCCACAAGAAGCCGACGGTGGCCTGGATGCGGGTGCGCACGATCTCCACGGCCGCGCCGCCGTGCGTCGCCACTGCGGCTTGGAAGCCTGGGCCGATGACGCAGCCCTCCACCTTGATGCGGTGTCTGTTGCCGTTGGCGATCAGCTTGTTGGGGTTGTCGATCAGAAGACCCCACAGGAAGAAGGGCAGCGGAACCAGCCCGGCTGCGTCGAACATGGCCTTGATGTCGTCGCCTCTATTGAAGAACAAGGAGCGAGGGAAGGTCGTGCCTGCGTGGGGGTCCCTGGTCGCTTTGGCGGACATGCCTTCAACATCCTGAGCCGTCAAGACGCAATGCTTGAGCGTGATGTCAAGGTCTCGTGCCGGGCCGAGTTGAATGGCAAAGGCGGCGTAATCGTGGATCTGCTGGATCTTCGTGTTGGCGTCGATCTGGGATGGGGGGATGCCCTGGCCCTTGACAAAGCCTGCTGGGTGGGTGGTCAGCACGCAGTCTTCAAAGACGATGGGTTGGGGCGGGGCGTCGACTCTGAAGAACAAGGTCCCGAGCCGGGAGCCCCCGGCGCTGATGGAGGATTCGCTCAAGAGCTCGTGGTTGGTCAAGACGCACCCTGTGAAGGACAGTCGTGTGTGGGTGCCTTCGATGATGTAGGGGGCGCCGTCAGACACGAGGCCTTCGGCTTCGATGGAGGAGGGTCGGCTCAGGGTGTCCAGACCGGCCAGGGTCAATTGGAGGTTGTGCGACAGGTAGACGTTGGAGAGCCTGAAGTCGATGGTGGAGTCGACGGCGGCGCGTGGTCCTGCGGGTTCGCTCGGCTCAAGCTGGCGCGGCTCGAAGCGGCCGTCAATATCTTTGAATTCTTCTGGAATTTCATACTCAACATATTCAACGTCTCTCACATCGACGCGCAACGGCTCTCGGAAGCGTTCGATGTCCCCAGGCTCCAGCAGGAACCTGGGGAGCTGAGGTCCATATTGCTCGACCTCCATGTCGATGCCGCTGCGCAGCTCGGGCGTGCCCCGGGTGAAGAACTCCGACAGGGTCAGGCTCGTGTTGCCGCCCGTCAGGGCCAGACCCGCGCGGAAGCAGTTCAGAGCGCGGCAGCGGCGCACGGTGGCGTTGACGGTCTTGTGGACGAAGATCCCATCGGCAGGGGAGCCATCGAAGACGCAGTCCTCGATCTGGATCCTCAAGCGCACCTGAGAGGCTGAGTCGGCTCCGGCCATGATCCAGGCCGAGTGTTCGAGATCGAAGCCCTCGAAGCGCCCTTGCGAGGCCGGATCGACCTCGAAGTAGAGGCCGCGAAAGACAACGGGGTCGGGTTGACGTGGGGGTGTGAGGAAGTGGGGGTTGTCGCCCACGAAGAAGCGGGTGTGCAGGACCGGATCGTCGTTCTGGGGCGTGAAACCCAAAGGCGTGGGCCACTGGGCCAGATCGGGGCTTTGGCGGAGAAAGTAACTCTCAAGGGCGGCGTCGTGGGCGCTGTGATCCCTGAAGTGCCTGGTGAAGGCCGCGATGAGAGCGTTGGTGGCGCCGATGAGTTCCGAGCGCCCGTTGTTGAACTCGGTGAGCGGAGAGGGGTTGGTCGGCACGGCGTTGTGCTGGGAACTGTTGGACTCGTGGCGCAAGAACTGTCGGATCAACTCGTTGGCCAGATTCCGGGCCGAGCCCAGATCCTCGCCCAGGGCCATGGGGAAAAAATGTTGGACGTCGTTGGTCTCGGCGCCGACGGGAACGCTCTTGTGGGCAGCGATGCGATCTCCACCGTCGGGATCGACGATCTGGGCGCGCAGGTGTCGCTGGTATGCGGCCTTGAGGAGGTTGAGGGTCTTGACGATCTGGCGGTCGGTGGCGGTGGCTGGAGCGAGGGGCGACAGCAGGCGCCGTGGAGGTCGTGTGATCAGGCCAGTGAAGCCTTCAAGGGTGCGACCGGGAGGAACAAAGCTGCTCACGAGGCTGTGACGACCGACAAAGCGGATGGTCTGGCCGGGCCTTGAGGCCAGCAGGCAGGCGTCCAGGGCCTTGTTGTCGCTCGTGGTGTTGTAGGGCTCCCAGATGAACTTGTCGCCCGCGAAGCGTTGAGTCTCGTCCACCAGATCATCTTCGACCTTTGCCTGGGCGCCGAACCACTGAGGGTACAGAACCTCCTGGACGGAGTCGGCCGAGAAGACCACCGCCGCGACAGCCTCCAGGCGATGGGTCGAGCGTGGGGCGCTGGAGATGTTGGCCCTGTCGGTGTGCTCGACAAGGCCCGTGACGGTCGTCGGGAAATGAATGCGCTTTTTTGCAGGACGACGAAAGGTGTCAACGACGAAGCACTGATGCATCCCCGCAGCGATCTCGCCCTCGATGATGACTCGGAAGGGCGCAGGGAGTGGCTGGCCAGCATCAAGGAGGTTTCGATCCGCGCTCGCCTCCACGCCGTGGCAATCATCACAAACATTGCGGATATTATTGGGATCATTGCCTGCGGCGATGAACACGGGCCTGGGTACTGGGGATGGGGGAGTGTTTGGAGTCATTGAGAGCGTGATCGCCAACGGGACGAGGCGAGCACCTGGTTCGAAGAAAAGACGGACATGAGCAGGAAAGATCAAGTCGGGGCGTGGGAGTGTCCCCTCGTTTGTGAGGTGAATGAGATAATCTCCTGCCGGAAAGTAGAGGATGGGACGCGCAGGGCTTGCCTGCTCGATCAGATCGAAAAGACCTTGGTGGCAGTCCTCAAGCCCATCATTAGAAATTCCAGGCCCTTGGACGATGACAACATTTTGAGACTCAAAAGGCATTGTGAATGACATCACGACTCACCATGTCACAGGAGCCAGAAGCCCCACTGTGTTTCTGCCCAACTGTCCTGCCGAGTTGCTTCCAGAACAATATACTTGGCCTCTTTGAGTAATATAGCAGCCGTAAAATCGACCCAAAGACGTCGCGGTCAAAAATTCATCTTCTGGAAATCCAGAAAATATGATTGGCGTTCCAGGATTGTCTTCTGTTCGGTCGAATCGCTGACCCACGTTATCTCCAAACGGGTTTCCAATTATATATAGATGACCATATTCATTTGTGAAAAACGTGTACCTGCGAAGTTGGAGAGATACTGAAGTGACGCGGCCCGTACCGGGTACGAGCATGGGGCTGTAACAGGCCCCGCAAGTGAAGGGTCCGACTTCAAAGTGGTAGTTCTCGCCCCAGCACCAAAGTTGGGCGTCAAGATCGATGGCGCAAGCGTGGGTGGTGCTTGCGGCCACGAAGGTGGCTCTGAGATCTTCGATGGGCGTGAATCTGTTAGCGCTGCGAGAGTCCGGGCCCAGGCCATAGGTCGACTGTCCCAGGACGCTGATGACCCCATCGTTGTGAAGCCAGAAGCCGTTGCTTTCTCCCAAAGCCACCATCTTGACGTTGGAGATGCCCGGAACGAGGCTCGGCAAGGGGTTGTCCTCGGTGGGGAGCCGCCAGCCCTGAGGCATCCTGTTCTGGTTGTTGATGCCCCAGCACTTGACCTCGCCGCTGGCCAGCACCGCGCAGGTCAGGAAGTTGGCCACCTCCAGATAGACCACGTCGCTGAGGCCCTCGATCCTTTGGGGGGTGTAAGTGGCAAAGGTCGAGTCCGGCAGGGCCAGCTGCAAGAAGCTGTTGTCGCCCCAGCACGACACACCCCCGTCGGCGTGCCGCGCGCACGAATGAAAGAAGCCCGCACCGACCTGGACCGCGTCGTTGATCCCCTCGATCTCCACGGGCCGCCACAACGGGATCGCATCTGGCCCGTCGCCTCGAAAGCCCGCCTGACCCTCGTAACTGCGACCCCAGCAGCGCACCGTGCCGTTGTTGAGCACCGCGCAGGTGTGCTCGTAACCGGCGTCGACCTGGACAGCGTGCAGGCACACCTCGGGGACACACTCGACCCCGTCGAGGCACAATCCGAGCGTGCATTGCGCCGGGCAGGCATTGTTGCCGCACGCTCCGCAATGGTCGCCGTCGGTGTGCAGATCGACGCACTGACCCTCGCAGCAACTCAGGCCCAGCTCGCAGTCTGGGTCACTTTGGCACATGGGCTCGGGTTCGGCGGTGTCGGGGTCGGCGGCGTCGGGTTCGGGCTCGGCGGTGTCGGCGGATGGGGAGGGCCTTCGGGAGGGGTCATCGGGGCTTGGGGTGCAGGACGCCGAAGAGGTGGCCAAGAAGAGGACCACGGCGAGCAGGAGACAAGAGCGGAGCGTTTTCATGGCTGCACCAACGCAAGACACCAAGGGGTTAACTGGAGCAGTACGCGTTCACCACGTTCTGATGCTTTGAACTTGGTTTAGCCAGCAAGGCCGATGGCAGCGAGGTCGGCAGGCTCACTGGAGGGGCGATGGGAGGGCTCGTCGGCGGACTGGGGCAACAAACTGGGCGCTGGCAGCCCA
>SXGR01082424.1_pt1 | contig 11291 bp, 9 predicted proteins | sample 3174711 | NCBI WGS metagenome assembly SXGR01 (sample SAMN11356860, study PRJNA531348) | freshwater metagenome | isolation source: freshwater sample F1-60 | place: China: Fuxian Lake, Yuxi | collected 2017-12-25
AGCGCGTGGGTCCAAACACCAGAATGGAAAGGCTGGCGGAGTAGATGAACACCGGCTCGGCGCTGCCGTTCTGGTAATCGTAAAACGGCAGGAAGCCGTAGCGCAGCGGCTTGAGGGCGTTCAGGCCGTACGCGGCTGCATCCGGGTCCAGGCCCGGCGGGTACGTGTTGAGCAAATACAGCATCATAAACGCATCAAACAGCATGAGCAGCGCCACGGCTCCAACCGCCACCGGAGCGCAGCCAAGTGTGAATTTGCAGGACGTGAAGAGCCAGACTCGGGATACTGCAATTAAGGCACATTCGCGCCTTTTAACAAAAACTCCCATGCACAAGCAACGCCAATACGATTAGCCCCACCGATTATAACGACACCATGTCCTTCGAAAATCATATTGTCTCCTAATCGCGCAATCACAGAGTCCCATAGGTCGCAAAGGCGTCTACGGTGCTCATACCTTTCTGGAGGGCTTGCTTAACCAGATTTTCGTTTCCAACTTTCTCGAGTGAAAGTTCAATAACACTCTGTTCAATAGCGCGAGGAATAATGACTACGCCGTCGATATCACCGTATATGATGTCGCCAGACTGAATGTAAACACCCGCAATTTCAATGGGAATACGGAAATCTATCACTTTACCGCGGCCAGCCTGATCTGGCACATAACGTCCATTTGAAAAAGCAGGGAAATTGAGATTCAGTATTTCTTTAGTGTCACGGAGATAACCATCCAGAACAACACCGGCACTTTTTAGGTAGATGGCGCGGGTTGACATGAGCCCGCCCCACAAGGCGTATCTGGGCGACCCGCCGGTTGCGACATATACCTCGTTGGGCTTGAGATCATCAAGTGATTCGAACAATAGACCATATGGTTTTTGATTTATCGGATCGCTATCGGCTACCTCAATCGGGTCGAAGTCTTTGTTTAGAATCGTCATCACTCGCCCAACAACGACCATGTCCTCACGTAAGGGTTGAATATGGGGGGGCAAGAACTGGTTGCGATGTTCATGTTTATCCAGAGTGTCCCCCAGAACTGCCGAAAACAACTTCTCTTTCATCAACCGGAATAATTCGTCGTCATCCTGCCATAACATAATAATATCTAGTCCTTCTTGGCGTCAGTTTCACATCTATATATTTGAACTTGATTGGTCGCAGCTCGCTGAATTGCTGAAATCGTTGCGCGCATCTAACCCAGCCCGTATACCATGCCAGCGTGCCAGGGCGCGTCGCATGTTATCTGTGGTGTATGGTCTGCAATGATTACCCCTTTCAACTTTTTTAGTGCAGGAAAATCAAGCAACCCAATAAGAATAATACTAGACTTTATATCTGATCTTGTCAAGTACCTGTTAATCCTAAAGTGCATCCAACTATTGAACGAGGTTCAAATACCAAATTTCTTGCTCGATAACTCGAGAAGTTCAACGTACGTAACCAACGTCCATTTCACCACTTCCGTATTTTCCATCTGCTATCTAAGGGCTACTCCCTGCTTGGCGAGGCCAGCCGAGCCCGCCTGCATTCCGTACATCGCCAACTTTACTGGCCGAGAGGTCTTTATGCATCGTCGACCCCGCTCGGCCGCGCTGAAACGGACTTTGGCACTAGCGCGCCAACATTGCCCCGAGGACAGCCGGGAATAAACGATGCTGAGTGTTGTTCCAGGTGCCAACAGCACCCGGCCAGCACACCGAATTCGAGAAAAATTGGCTCCGTCCCAGTTCTGGAAGTTCTGATAAAACCTGCCCTGGCGGCGCCGCGATAGCTGCGAGACCAACTGGTAGCTCCGCGCTGAAGTGATCCTTACCCGTCGTGATTATCTCATGTGGTTGGAGCAAATTGCGCAGCGATGATCATTGCCGACTTGGGGCAAGATCGATTGAGCTCGGGCTAAGCGCAAGCGAGTTTCTGGATCGGAGTAAGGCATTGATACCGCTGCTGGGCAAGGATCTGTACCGCTACTGCTGGGGTGCTGGCACCCAACTCACCGCGGCGGGAACTGGAGACGGCGCAGGCTGCGCGAAACTGGCGGCAGAAAGCAAGCCACAGCGGCGAAAGGCCGCGGATGTAGACAGCAGCGCTCCGCGGGGCGGACACCCGGCGCGATAATTGTGTGCGCAGCTGCTGGCGCGCATCCCCGGGGTGTTTGCGCTCAAGTGCAGCGTGTGCAGCGGGCGGGTGCGCCTGATTGACTTGATAACAGAGCCGGCGATGGTGCGGCAGATACTGGTGCATGCCGGCGAGCCGACAACGGCACCGGCAATCGCACCCGTGCGCTCACCACCGGTGGAGGTGAATGCACAGCAGCTGATTGCTTTAGAAGCAGTAGAGGCAAGGCCCAAACTGGAGTTTGATCAGACGTTGGTTTGGTAATTCTGCGCTGTAGGAATGGCACGCGCGGCGGAGCGTGAGTAGGCGTGGTCCAGCTGCTGGCGAAGCGCACTGAATGTTTAGGACTGCCGATGCTGGCCTGTAGGAGTTGTGTAATTTCCGCTTGTTACTTAACTCATATCTCTCGAAATATCCAACAAAATGGATCGTTGACATTTAGGCCATTTCAGGGGGAAAATCAGCGCACGTTGGTACTTGACAAATTAAAAACCAGTTGTTACAATAAAAATGAAGGTGAATAGATTTAATTTCCTATTCGTTGACTTGCGCGCATTTATTGGCTCCGGTTTCTTATACTGGGGAGGTGTTCATGTAACAATCTTCCGATCTTCTCTTACGCCATCTATCAGTTCTTGAGCGTCGCCAAAAAAACACAGGAGACAATAATGAATGCCAAACACGCTAGCTCCCAACGGATAAAGATCTTATGCTTTGTGCTTTTGATCATTAGCCTAGCAGCCTGTCAATCGGCAGGCACACCCACACAGCCGGCAGAGCAGGCTGCGCCAGAGCCAACTGCAGTGCCAGACACCGCCGTCCCCGCAGTGACTGCCGAGCCAGAAATCCAAGCGCCTGTTACGACCGAAACAACGCAAGCCTTACCGGAAGCTCTGGGTGGCTTAAAGTTGCCGACATTCCCTCTTGATGAGATCGCCGCACTATGCGATATAACGCCTCATCCAGATGTGAGCGGCAAGCTGAAAATATGGGGTTACTACAATGGCCCCATGAAAGTAATTGCGGAGGAGTTCAAGAAGATTTATCCAAACGTGGAATTGGAGATCACAGATTTTGGCTTAGATGACAACCACTCCCGCCTGCTGGCCGCCTTCACTGCCGGAGCTGGAGCCCCCGACATCGCTATGATCCAGAACGAGTTTGTCCAAACCGTTTGGGGTCCGGATGGCGGCTTGCTTGACATCACCGACTGGATGGGAGATTCTGCTCAATATTTTGCCCCAGAAGCTATGCGCAAAGTAAGTGATACGCAAGGGAGCATGTGGGGTGTCCCTTGGGACATTGGCCCAGCCATGGTGTACTATCGGCAAGATGTGTTTGATAAATATAGCATCGACGCAAACGCTATCGAAACGTGGGATGACTACATCGCCGCCGGTAAAAAGGTTGATCAGGAGAGTGGTGGGAAGGTGAAAATGCTTATCTCCAATCAAATTCTCAATTCAGGTGGTCTTTTCATCGTCCTATCTGCCGATCAAACAATGCTCAGCCAACAATTAGGGAGTGGTTGGTGGGACAAAGCTGGCAATCCTATCATCGATAACGAAGCCAATATTCGCGCGATGGCGTTGCTTAAAAGGTTCCGTGATGAGAGCATTACCCTAAACGACATCACTGGCGAAAGTGAGGTTGCCACGATGAAAGATGGATCGGTGGCGACATATCCTCACGCAGCCTGGTGGCAGCTCGAGCCGAAATTCCTGGCTCCAGAGACGAAGGGGTTATGGAATTTCATGAAACTTCCCGCGTTTGAAAAGGGAGGTGTTCGAGCTGCCAATGTTGGAGGTACTGCATTCTATATCACCAAACAATCCCAAAACTCAGATCTGGCAAAGAAATTCCTCAAGTTCTTTCTGATTTGTCCGGAAATGAGAGCTCTAAGCTACCAGAACAGCTACCTGTTCGAGGCAATTCTATTCCCAGCCATTCAAACACAGAGTATTTTCACCGATCCGGATCCATTCTTTAATGGGAGGAATCCCAATATTACGGGCATCGAATCGATGATGGAGGCGCCTCCGGTTATCGAGGCAAAGGGACACAAAGAAGCCCGGGCAATCTTCGATGCAAACGTGGGAGACATACTGAGTGGAAAAGTGACTGTCGAAGAAGGGATGAAGCGCATCCAACAATTGGTCAAAGCAGCACTTCAGCAATAGCCAAGTAGCACATATCAGGTTTTGGGAATCGCTGGCGTGGGATTGACATCGATGCAACATGGAAGCCCTATGTGGCGCGAAACCACAGGATTATCACAGAACGACTTGTTCTACGCCAGCGAACCGAAACAACCAGCGCTCGACACGGTCAGTAACTTACGACGGCAGCAAACTTTTATGGGCCGCCAGTGTAATTCTGATATGCAATTGTTTACGTAGCTAATGACTACCCAGCCGCAATCTCCCCAAAAAAAGCCAAGCCGCTCCTGCCAAAAGCTACAACCGTATCTATTTATCTCGCCTTTCTATATATTATTCCTCATATTCGGACTGATCCCTTTGATAAGCTCGTTCATTATGAGCTTATACAGATGGGAGGGTGTAGATCCCGGTATGATGGTGGGAATTGGCAACTATTTGAACTTATTCGAGGATCCAGCATTTACTAGAGCTTTAATAAACACCATTCTACTATGGATTGCCATTGTGCCAACAATGACAGCTATGGGTTTGGTTCTCGCAGTAATATTAAATTCTCGGCTAGTTAAATGGAGGAACGTTCACAGGACCCTAATCTTCATGCCGGTTTTGACATCGTTGATCGTGGCAACCCTAGTCTTCACGATCCTCTTTGATACCCGAAACGGCCTCGTGACATCTTTATTTGGCCTCATAAACATCAAACTACCGGACTTCAGAACTACACAATACCTAGCAGTACCACTGATCGCAAGCATCACTATATGGCGATGGACTGGATACGTGATGGTCATCCTACTTGCAGGTCTACAAACTTTACCGGAGACAGTTATGGATGCGGCAAAGGTAGACGGAGCAACAGGGGTTGGACAATTCTTTTACATAACTATACCCCTGATGCGACCAGTGCTCATCTTTACGACTATCCTGATAACCATCGGAGTATTCAATCTCTTCGACGAGCCATTCGTCTTATATAGGACAAACGGAGGACCTGGTGGAGCAGGGCTTGTGCTTGGGACTCTGATGTATCGCAACGCGTTCGAGTATTTTAAGCTTGGTTATGCATCCACTATCGCCTATTTCGTCGCTGTATTAACCTTCGCGTTCTCCTTTATTCAATTTCGTTATGCAGCTCCACCCGACCGATCATGATGAAGACACAAAAAGCAAAAAAACAGCTGGCTACGGTTGTGGTAAACACTGGTCTGTTAGTCATCAGTCTGGCATTTATCATGCCTTTCTATTGGATGTTTACATCATCCATCAAGTCACTACCAGATATTCAAAAGATGCCACCAGAGGCTATCCCATTATCCCCGACACTTGATAACTACAAACAACTTCTTGGTGAAACATTGTATGGTAGGTCCCTACTGAACAGTATCTTTGTGGCAACCATAACTACGTTCCTTGTGCTTTTCTTGTGTTCGCTTGCCGGGTATGCCTTTGCAAAGCTACACTTCTGCGGGCGGGACCAATTGTTCATACTCATGATGGCGGCAATGTTGGTTCCCACAATTGTGTTGCTGATACCAACTTATATAATCATGACCAAAGTCGGATTGATCGACACATTCTGGTCGCTGATCCTCATCAACATTGCCCCACCATTTGGTATATTCTGGATGCGGCAATACATTATGTCAGCAGTCCATGATGAATTGATAGAAGCTGCACTCATCGATGGCGCCAGTTATTTTGGGGGGTACTGGAGAGTTGTCCTACCCATCATTACACCAGCGTTGGCAAGTTTGGCAATCTTCACCTTCACACTGAGCTGGAACTCATTCCTACAACCTTTGACGCTCCTGCGTAGCCCGGAGAATCTCACATACCCGGTCCAGCTGGTAGCGATGCAATCCATCACCTTTCCAGTCAGACCTACTCATCTGATCATGGCAGGCGCTACTCTATCGGTGATTCCAATTTTGATAATATTCATCTTTCTTCAGCGCTATTTCGTGTCAGGTCTCACTGCCGGCGCTGTGAAGGGGTAATCATTCATACGCCATGCCAGCTACAGGCTCTCACAAGATCTTGTCTATCGAGAGCGAGGTTGAAGGGACGTACCAAAATTTGGCAGTAAAAACAACCAAGAGTTTATATTCAATGTAAACTGGGAGAAATTGGAAAGGAGAACTTGAAATGGCTTCATACGTATTAAAACATATTAAATGCTTTTTTTGTGGAAAAATGCTGTTCCCTTCTCAGAATTATATTATCACTTCTACGGGGCAGACCTTTTGCAACCCTACCTGTGAGGACTTTCATATACGGAATATTCCTCCAGCGGAACTCACGATTGCTTTTGATCCTCCTGTGAAACCACAAAACTCATTAATAAATGACAAACTCGACCCTATTACAATAGAAGTCATTGAAGGGGCTTTGAGCTCGGCCTGCGCTGTGATGGGGACAACCATGATGCGCACTGCTTTATCACCAATCTTCTATGACGGACACGATTTTACCTGTGCACTGTTTGATGCCGGATTTGAGCTAATTGCACAATTCGAAGGAGCACCTGCACAGCTTGGTGCCATGAAATACGCTCTCTCTTGGTCGATCCAAGAGATTGGGTTGGAAAATATCGATCCGGGAGATGTAATCGTACATAACGATTCGTACCGGGGAACGCCCCACCTGCCTGAATTCTGCATGATCAAACCAGTCTTCTTCGAGAACAAAATCGTTGCGATCGGATCGATTATCGCCCATCATCCGGATGTCGGCGGTAAAGCACCGGGCAGCATGCCCGGTGATGCGAAAGACGTTTTCCAGGAGGGCGTCATCGTACCGCCAGTAAAAATGTTCAGGAACGGCGAGCCTGTACCTGAAGTCTGGCGGATCATATTAGCTAATGTGCGCGGCGGCGAACTAACGGAAGGGGACTTCATGGCGATGTACGGTTCTCTGGTAATCGGAGAGCAGCTCGTCCTAGAGCTGATCGGTCGGTTCGGATTAGAGACTTTTCTCGTCTATAAGGAAGAATCGAAAAACCGCTCTGAGTACCGGATGCGGTCCGAGATTATGGCAATCCCGAACGGCGTCTATTACGGTGAGGGAATCGTTGATGATGACGGAATAAATAAAGGACCTTTTCTCATTCGCGCCACGGTAATTGTTGAGGATGCAGACATCATCATTGATTATCGAAATACTGACCGGCAAACCGTGGGGCCAGTAAATGCCCCATATGGGGTAACTGTTTCAGGATCAATCAATGCGATCTCCCATCTCCTCGACCCAACCATCACCCACAATGAAGGTGTGTTTCGACCTGTCCATTTTGTTATCCCGCCGGGCACTATCGTTAATGTCAATTATCCCGGTGCCATGAATGGTGGAAACACAGAGACGCATAACATTATCGCAGCCGCAGTAATGCAAGCTTTAGCTCCTGCCCTGCCCAAACGCGTCGCCGGAAATGAATGCGGCACCTGTACAATCATGACAGGCGGTGGTGTAGATGATGCGGGCAAATCATTTATCTGGGTTGTGTGGGAGCCAGGCGGTTGGGGAGCGAGACTAGATAAAGATGGCAATTCAGCCATGATCACCTTTTGTGGGACAACCTCGACCAATTTGTCGACGGAGGTACTCGAAACTGAATTTCCTTTACAGATCGTAAGATATGAGTTGCAACAGGACTCGGGGGGGGCGGGCAAATATCGCGGCGGCTTGGGTGTGGTCCGCGAATATGAGCTGTTTTGTCCAGAGCTCGAGTTAAGCATTCATTCAAACAGACATGACTATCCTCCTGAAGGGGTATTCGGAGGCATGGCGGGAGGACCTAGTAGCTTCCGCTTCTCTAGGGATGATAAGCTCCTCGAAGCTCCCGATTATGCATCACATGCTCGTTCATATACTAAAGCCTCAGGCATCATTCTCAAGCGCGGCCAGCGGATTGTTGTAACCAGCCCAGGAGGAGGAGGCTACGGTGAAGTGGCTCAGCGCGACCGAACCATGGTAATTGACGACTTAAGGAATCAGACCATATCGATCAATTCGGCGGTTAGTGTTTACGGTTTGTCTAGGGAAGAAGCCGAAACAATCGCTAATGAATTCTGGTATGACAGATTTACCACGTGAGCACCATCAAACTTTAAAGCCGCGAGGACCTTCATCATGAAAATCGTTGGTGTTGATATTGGGGGGACGTTCACTGATTTTATTTGCGTCGATCTAAATTCGAAAACTGTCGATTATTATAAAGTGCCTAGCACTCCAAAAGATCATTCCCTGGCGTTTGTTGAGGGATTGGAGTCTATGTTGAGCGAATTGAGTGATGTAGACGTCTGCATTCACGGGACAACCGTTGCTACGAACACATTAATCCAACGCGTTGGCGCGATAACCGGCTTCCTTACAACCGAAGGTTTTCGCGACGTAACAGAAATAATGCGCTCTAACCGCCCCTATACTGATATTTATAACCTGCAGTGGAAAAAACCATCACCTTTGGTCCCTAGGTATCTGCGAGCAGAAGTTAAAGAGCGAACAACCGCTAACGGCTCTATGGTCAAATCGCTTGACGATGGCGGCGTCCGCAAGGCGCTGAAGTTCTTTCTCAAACATGGTGTTGAGGCAGTTGCGATTGGATTCATGTTCTCATACGCCAATCCCGAGCACGAACGGAAAGCAATGGAGGTACTGTTAGAGGATTGTCCGGGGCTATACGTCTCAATTTCCTCGGATGTCTTGCCAGAGTGGCGAGAATACGAGCGCTTTAATACAACCATTGCGGACGCGTACATCAAACCAGTAATGTCGCGCTACTTTTCGATGCTGGGGAGTAGGTTGCAAAACCTGGGGTACAAGAAAGATTTGTACATCATGAAATCAAATGGCGGGTATATGACCGCCAAGGGAATTATGCAACATCCGATTACAACATTCCTGTCTGGACCAGCTGCAGGAGTTGTGGCGGCTAATGAAATTGGGCAATCTGCTGGACGGAACAATATCATCACTATGGATATGGGGGGAACCAGCCTCGATGTCTCCCTTGTGCAGGATGGCAAAATCACGTATTCGGTGCAGGGGCAGGTTGAGGCTAGCATGCCATTGCGGATTCCCATGGTTGATGTAAGGACTATCGGCGCTGGCGGCGGAAGCATTGCCTGGCTTGACCCTAGCCGCGTAATGAAAGTAGGACCACTCAGTGCTGGTTCTGAGCCTGGTCCCGCTTGTTATGGACAAGGGGGGGAAAAGCCAACGGTTACTGATGCCAATCTTGCGCTCGGCCGGTTAAACCCCCAATCTTTCCTGGGAGGCCGAAAAGCGCTCTATCCGGAGCTTGCGGAAAAAGCCCTGACCGACACCTTTGGTGAAACTCTTAGCTGGACATCTGTAGAGGCTGCAAAAGGTATCCTGCAAATCACAACAGCGAATATTGTGAAAGAAATCCGGTCGATATCAGCTGAAGTGGGTTTCGACCCTAGGGATTTCGCGCTTGTGGCATTTGGTGGCGCAGGCCCATTGCACGCGGTCGATGTGTGCCAGAATCTTGGAATACGTACGATCATCGTGCCTCCCCATCCCGGAGTCGTATGCGCCATGGGACTGCTCCTTTCAGATATGCGCTACGACAATATCAAGTCCTACCCATGCCGATTGAAGGATGAGGCTACAAACCGGATCCCAGAAATACTAAAACAAATGATCGATGAAGGTGTAGCGCAGCTTCATGCGGATGGTTACGAAGGTCAGGTAACTTACCAAGCAGCAATAGACATGAAATATGCTGTTGAGAGCTATGAAATCATGATCCCTGTCGCTGTGGACAGTTTCGACCGAGATGAACTGGCCAAAGCTTTTGATGAGATCCATAAAAGGCTTTATGGTTTCTTGTTCCCAGATACCGAATACGAGATCCTAAGTCTGAGGATGACAGTGATAGGCCCATCGAAACACGCAAAACTGGTTTCGGACTTGGTTGCCCAAACAACGAAATCTCATGGGGATCAGAATACAAAACCACCACTGCGAGAAGTCTTTGATTCTGGGACGAATAAATTCGTAGGTATGCCAATATATTCACGAAATCAATACCGAGCAGGTTATAAATTTGAAACCCCGGCAATCATAGAAGAGATGGATGCAACCACCTACGTGCCAAGTGGATGGCATGCGCATGTCGACGCCTCGAATAACATTATCATTCAGAGCGATTGAGCCTGAGATACCTGAGCGGTTCCCGACTCACCATGTATAACTAGCTTTCATATGGGGGGTAGCAAGTATGTAGCTTGATTACCCCCTCCGCCCGTAAAGGCGACACATATCGCAAGCAATGATGCAATTGGAGCGGAAAAAGACGATGGGCGGGCGGGCTAAAGGTGTTTATGCTTTTACATCTCCTTGCAGTTCTGTAAATTGCCCATAGTCACCCAGTCGCGCGTTAGTGTAGTTCAGACCACGCGACTACGCCACAACATGACTACTTTTCATAGTTTGCGGCGAACGCAGTTCATAATGCCTGTTCAGGTAGAGGGTGGCCTAGAAAAAAAATTTAAGCGCTACGCCCGAACTTGTCAAGTACCAATTTGCGCTAACCTGCACCCCGCCACTGCTTAGTGGTCAACGATCACACTTGTTGGATATTCCGAGGGGTACGCTCAGCGCAACAGGCGGAAATTGCCCGAGTTGGACAGACCAGAATCGCCAGCTCTGAACATTCAGTGCGCTCTGCCAGCAGCCACACCACGCCTGCTCACGCTGCGCCGCGTGTGCCATTACTACAGCGCAGAATTACCAACCCAGTGTCTGATCAAACTCCAGTTCCGGGACCGGCTCCGCATCCGCACCCACAGGGGACGTCCACTGAGTATCCCCGGCTTCTGCTGGAAGGTGTGCCGTCTGGTCAAACTCAAGCTCGGGGATTGCCTCTACTGCTTCTGGAGCAATCAGCTGCTGTGCAATCACCTCCACCGGTGGTGAGCGCGCTGGTGCGATTGCCGGTGCAGATGTCGGCTCGCCGACATACGCCAGTATCTGTCGCACCGTCGC
>SXGR01156254.1_pt1 | contig 11291 bp, 9 predicted proteins | sample 3174711 | NCBI WGS metagenome assembly SXGR01 (sample SAMN11356860, study PRJNA531348) | freshwater metagenome | isolation source: freshwater sample F1-60 | place: China: Fuxian Lake, Yuxi | collected 2017-12-25
AGGAGCAGGTATCTGAAATGGCCATGCCAATGCATTGTGACATCGTGAGCGCAGAACGGAGCATCTTTTCCGGCCTCGTGGAAATGGTTGTTGCCACCGGCTCACTGGGAGATCTTGGCATCGCGCACGGTCACGCTGCATTGTTGACGGCGCTCATTCCCGGTCCTGTCCGACTGGTCAAGCCGGGTGGTGAAGAAGAAGTTTTCTACGTTTCTGGCGGCTTTCTCGAAGTACAGAGTGGAGTCGTCACCCTGCTGGCAGACACAGCGCTGCGTGCGGGTGATGTGGATGAAGCCGCGGCCCAAAAGGCCATGGAAGAAGCAGAAATCGCTATGCGCGATCAAGGTGCGGAGTTTCAGTATTCTGCCGCGGCAGCGCAACTTGCCGAAGCGGCTGCCCAGTTGCGAGCATTGCGTCAAATCAAAAAGGCATAGTCATATCGCCTCGCACAAAAAAGTTATTTCGCATAACCATTTTTGTTATTCTTGGTCAGGCACTGTGGTTCCCTTCACATCACTTGACCATTGCAAATCCTCCAAAACGAAACCCATGACAGCCCACAACCCTATTTTTCTGCAATTCGCCGACGCACGTCATGGGGTCAATACAATATGTTGATTGATGCGGTAATACTGGCTGCCGGCAAGGGCACCCGCATGTTTTCGCAAAAACCCAAGGTTTTGCACGAAATCGGCGGCAGGGCTATGGTTACACATGTGATTGGCGCGGCAGCAGGAATCGAAAATGCCAGGATTCATTGCGTCATTGGTTATGGCGCGACGCAGATTAAAGAGCAGTTGGCAGCTATTTCGCAACAGTTTCAACTGAACTGGGTGATGCAGGAGCAGCAACTTGGCACCGGTCACGCCGTGCAACAGGCGCTCGGCCTCATTGATACATCAAGCGCTGAGAACCTGACTCTTGTCCTGTATGGTGATGTTCCTCTCATCAAGCAAGAGACCATGCAAGCGTTGTTAGGTTTGGCAAGCGCGAACACAGTTGCTCTGCTAACACTCGTCACACCAAACCCAGCCGGTCTTGGCCGCATTATTCGAGATGGGCAAGGAAGCGTGCAGGCAATAGTCGAAGACAAAGACGCCACAGACGCGCAGCGGGCCATTCAGGAAATCAATAGTGGCATTATGGCAATTCCATCCGCGCGATTGGCAGGATGGTTGGGCACGTTGGGAAACAACAACAAGCAAGGTGAATATTATTTAACTGATATCATAGCCATGGCACGAGCGGATGGCTGCGATATAAAACCCTTGGTGAGTACTGATGCCATGGAATTACAGGGTGTAAATGACAAGGCACAGCTCGCCAGTCTGGAGCGGCATTACCAGATGAATATCGCAAACCAACTGCTAAAGGCGGGGGTAACACTGCGAGATCCAGCGCGGCTGGATGTGCGTGGCGAATTGCACTGCGGCAACGATGTCGTCATAGATGCCAACGTGATTTTTGAGGGCAAGGTGACGCTTGGCGACGGGGTGCATATCGAAGCCAACTGCATTGTCTGCGATGCCAGCATCGGCGATAACACCCACATCCTTGCCGGCAGCAATATTAATGGAGCAATCATCGGTAGCAAGGCCAGTATTGGCCCTTACGCAAGGCTCCGACCCGGCACCGTTCTGAAGGATGAAGTAAAGATTGGCAATTTCGTGGAAACCAAAAATGCCGTGCTTGGCAAAGGCTCCAAGGCCAACCATCTTGCCTACCTTGGCGATGCTGTCATTGGCGAAAAAGTGAACATTGGCGCAGGAACGATAATCTGTAACTATGACGGTGCCAATAAACATAAAACGGTCATGGGCAACAACGTGTTCGTGGGCTCGAACAGCGTGCTTATCGCGCCAATCACTCTGGCTGATAATGCATTTGTCGCGGCTGGCTCGGCCATCAATACGGATGTGCCTGAAAACCACTTGGCGGTTGCACGTGGCAAGCAGCGCAATATTGAAGGCTGGAAGCGGCCAGTTAAACCAAACACGACGACCAAATAGAATTTAATTCGAGGAGCTGTCGCCTGAATTGGCTGCAGCCCCCAGACACTCTGCAGGAAGTGAATCATGTGTGGAATAGTTGGCGCAATCGCCGAGAGAGAAGTGTCAGAAATATTGCTGGAAGGCCTCAAGCGCCTGGAATACCGAGGCTATGACTCCGCAGGCCTCGCCCTCATTAATCGCGCCAAAGGCCAGATCAGCTACGTCAAGACGGTCGGCAAAGTAAACAAACTGGTGGAAGCGGCGAAAAAATCTCGTGCCAGGGGTGACCTGGGTATAGCCCATACCCGCTGGGCAACGCATGGCAAGCCTACTGTTGCCAATGCCCATCCGCACAAATCCGGCGAAGTAGCCGTTGTGCACAATGGGATCATCGAAAACTATGAGGCTCTGCGCGCCAAGCTGATCAAGGCGGGATATTCATTTATTACAGAAACTGACACAGAAACGATTGCTCACCTCATTCACCAGCAGCGCAAAGGCGGCAAAGTGTCTTTGTTGGATGCAGTGAAACGCACCATCAAACTGCTCCACGGTGCCTATGGACTTTGCGTCATCGATAACACGCAGCCAGACCAAATAATCGCTGCTCGCAGCGGCAGTCCGCTGGTGATTGGCATCGGGATTGACGAAAATTTTATTGCTTCAGACCCGCTGGCGCTGGGACAGGTAACTGACCGATTCGTGTATCTCGAAGAAGGCGATGTCGCGCAAGTAACATTGAACAATTACGAAATCTGGCACGGCGATAAAAAAGTCAAACGCAAAGTCACCCTGGTACATAACAGCGTGGCTGATGCAGAGAAAGGCGAATTCAAGCATTTCATGCTGAAAGAAATCTTTGAGCAACCGCAAGTGCTTAAAAACACACTCGACGGTCGCATCAGCGCAACTCGTGTATTGGAAGAGGCGTTTGGCATCAAAGGCAAGGCAATATTCGACAAAACGAAGGCAGTGCAGATAGTGGCATGCGGCACCAGCTTTCACGCTGGCCAGGTTGCCAAGTATTGGCTCGAATCTATTGCGCGCATTCCCTGTCAGGTCGACATTGCCAGCGATTACCGTTACCGAGATATTATCGTGCAGCCCAACACCTTGTTTGTGACGATTTCGCAGTCAGGCGAAACGGCAGATACACTGGCAGCGCTTCGCTATGCAAAGAAGAAAAAGTACATAGGTAGCCTGTCCATTTGTAACGTTGCGACCAGTTCATTGGTGCGCGAGTCAGACTTCTGCTTGCTCACCATGGCCGGCCAGGAAATTGGAGTAGCTTCTACCAAAGCATTCACCACTCAGTTGGCAGTGATGTTGATTCTCACTATCGTGTTGGCTCGCCGTAACGGTCTAAAGCCTGATCAGGAAGCAAAACTGGTACGCGATCTCGGCAAATTGCCAGCCTCCATTGCGAATACACTCAAGCTGGATGCACAGATTGAGCAAATCTCGAAACAGTTCTCTGATAAACACCACAGCCTGTTTCTCGGTCGCGGAATTCATTACCCCATTGCCAAGGAAGGAGCCTTAAAGCTGAAGGAGATTTCCTATATTCATGCAGAGGCCTATCCTGCCGGCGAATTGAAACATGGCCCATTGGCGCTGGTGGACTCCAATATGCCGGTTATTGCTGTTGCTCCTAACAACGATCTTCTGGATAAACTCAAAGCGAATCTTTCCGAAGTCAGTGCGCGTGGCGGGAAGCTGTTCGTATTCGCTGACGAGAGCACCAAATTGAAGAGCGACAAAAACGTGCGTGTTTTCAATGTTCCGCACTGCCCGGAAGTTCTGGACCCAATCGTATTCACCGTCCCGCTGCAATTACTGTCGTATCACGTGGCGATAACGAAGGGAACAGACGTGGATCATCCACGCAATCTCGCGAAGTCTGTCACTGTCGAGTGATCTGCAAACCAGCTGCCGGGAATTCGGTTTGCGAATCCCCGGTGTTTCTCAGTATTGCCGCCAACTGACAGTATTTTAATACCGAACAGAAATTGTTTGGTAAAAGCACCGCTGACAGGCGACCCCAGACGAGCACTCCCGGTTCCTGTTAGTTTGAACTTGGTGTACGCAAGGCTTTTTGGCTTTTGTTCAAGCGCTTCAGATGTTCCTTAAGAAGTGGCTTGCGATAACGCGCAACACCAGTGGCCAGCACGTCAATTACAACCAGATGCGCGATGCGTGATGACACGGGTGCAAAGGCCTGGTGATCCTCTTCCATGTTCACGTAGATTGGAATGCTGCACTGCTGGCTGAGCGGTGTATCCTGCGGTGCCAAACCTATTACAGTAGCACCAGCTTCCATTGCCAGGCTGACGCTTTGTAACAGAGCCCGGGTTTGGCCGGATTGTGATATTGCCACCACCACATCGTTTTTTCCCAACGAGATCGCTGACATATGCTGAATGTGAGGATCAGTATAGGCGGCGGTAGAGAGTTGCAGCCGGAAAAACTTGTGTTGGGCGTCCGCTGCTACCGACCCGGATGCGCCGAAGCCATAGAATTCCACCCGGTTGGCATTGCTGATGATCTTGATGGCGGTTTCAAGCACCGCAGGATCGAGCTCATCACGCACGGTGAGCAGAGATCCTACCGTTGTATCAAACACCTTGTTGCGAAGATCCTCAACCGTGTCCTTGTCATCCACGGCGAACTGCGTATACACGCCACCCAAGCTGACCTGTTGCGCCAATTGCATCTTGAAGGCAAGGAAACCATCATGTCCCACAGCACGACAGAATCGAATCACAGTGGGTTCGCTGACATTGGTCTTTGCTGCAAGGTCTACAATGCGCATGCTGATTACATCGTTGGCATGCTCTAACACATAGCTCGCAACCTTCGCTTCCGATTTGCGCAGAGAGGCCATATTGTCTGCAATACGGCGTATCAAATTAGGTGAATCCACCGGGCACCTGCTAAATTCACAAAGCGCAGATCGTTAGTGCTGCGAATCGTCAAGATACTACTGACTTGCATCCGAATCCATGCCCACTCTAGAACTCAATTTTGTAGATTCCATTGCGAACATTGGCGCGGCTGACTGGAATGCCTTGTCTGGTACAGCAAACCCGTTTACGCGCTATGAGTTCCTGTGGGGACTGGAACGTTCCGGTTGCACGACGAGGGCAACCGGATGGCAACCTTTTCATGTGACTGTGCATGAGGCCGAAGGTAACAGCCGAACACTCGTGGCAGTGATGCCGCTCTATCTCAAAACCAATTCCTATGGCGAGTACGTCTTCGATTGGTCCTGGGCAAATGCCTACCAGAGTCACGGACTGCACTATTATCCGAAATTTGTTACTGCGGTACCGTTTACTCCGAGTGTTGGAAGTCGACTGTTCATGAGAACAGGCCTCGATGAAACCCGGATAGTGACACTTATTCGCTCCGGAATAGAACAGCAGGCAGGGCTCTTGCAGGCATCATCCTGGCACGTTCTGTTTCCATTGAAAGAACAGTATGACACTTTGGCTGCGGCAGGGTTGATGTGCCGCACAGGATGCCAGTTCCGTTGGTATAACAAGGATTATCAGGATTTCGGGCATTTCCTTGAAAGTCTGAATTCGCGTAAACGCAAGAATATTCGAAAAGAGCGCAGTAAGGTGAAGGAAGCAGGGGTCACGTTCACGCGAATCGAGGGCGACAATATCGACGCTGCGATGTGGCGTCGTTTTTACACCTACTACCAGAGCACCTACATGGTAAGAGGCATGAAGGGTTACCTGAATCTGGACTTCTTTGAACATCTGACAAAATATATGCCAGATCAAATCTTCATCAATGTAGCGCGTGCTGACGGGCAGGACATTGCCGCTGCCCTGTTCTTCAAAAACAATTCAACGCTGTTCGGTCGCTATTGGGGCAGCAAGCAGGACTACCAGTTTTTACATTTCGAAACCTGTTACTACCAGGGGATCGATTACGCCATTGAACACCAATTGCAGAGTTTTGACTCAGGAGCACAAGGAGAACACAAGATTCAACGCGGGTTTGAGCCCACGCTCACTTACTCAAACCATTGGATCAAAGAAGAAAGGTTTGCACAAGCAATCAAAAAGTTTCTGGATGAAGAACAGAAACATATCAGTCAGTACAGGGAAGAGGCTGGCGAGCTATTGCCATTCAAGTTGCCGTTCAAATCAAGCTAGGCCAATTTTCCCAGACGCATGCTCAGCTCCCACATCTGTTGTTCGAGCGCTGGGTTATTGGCAACCTTTGCCAAAGGGATCTGTTGCTTCATGTTGAAATAACCACCCGTAATTTTGCTTACCTCAGGTGAGGTAGCCAACCACAGAGGCGCCTCGGCGCCCTGAACGGGGTTGAGCCACGCTTTTTTCACCTGGCGCAATACCCAGCCAAGCAATCCGCTCATTTCACCCAATCCCGTGCGCACGACTCCAGGATGCACGTGGTTAATGGTCACAGCGCAACCCGTCAGCTGCTCAGCTTCTTTTCGCAGGACGAGCACGTTACATAATTTTGAATTGGCGTAACTTGCAATGCGACCAAAATCCGCTCCAATCGGAGTGCGCTCAATGTCCACTTTGCCCTTCACATACAAACCGGAGTTGACATTGATGATCCGCGCCGGCTCAGTGGCAGTCGCAGCTGCAAGCAGGTTGGTGCGCAGCTTGTGGTTGAGTATCAATGGCGCCAGATGGTTCACCATGAACGACTGTTCCAACCCGTCCACCGTGATCTGTTTTTCAACCATCCACACGCCAGCGTTATTGATCAAGACATGAATTTGTGGGTAACGAGCTGCCAAAGTTTGCGCCAGTGCATGGGTGCCAGCCACACTGGCCAGATCACCAACTATCAAACTCACGGCAGCACCCGGAACTGCCGCTTTGATAGCGTTGACAGCGGCATCTCCGCGAGCGCTATCACGGCTGACCAACACTGTGTGTGCTTGTTGCCGAGCCAGTCCGAGTGCTATCTCAAAACCGATTCCGGCATTGGCTCCGGTCACCACACACACTTTGGATTTCATTGCATTTGCCACTGTCATCAAGGGTTACCGCACAGTTGTTTACTGCATTAATGTTTACTGCATTCAAACGCAATCCGCCCAGGCAGCATTGCAACCACATCGTAGTGAAAAATCTGTTTAGCAGAAAATCCAGCCCGCTCCAGCAGGGACTGCAACTGGGTTACCGAGAAAGTAAGCAACACGTGATCCTCTACGGACTTTTTGTACACATCATCCTCTTTCAAAAATGAAATGATATGGCGATGCACCAATTCTCCCTGTTGCGAAACATCAGACAGCACGAAAAAGTCCCCCCGGTCCTGAAAGAACTTGCCCGCATAGTCATGAGTATTGCCCAGCACATCAAACAGAAAAATTCCTTCTGGTCGTAAGGCTCGGAATATTCTCTCGAAAAACTGTAGCAACATCTTTTCATCTGCCCTGTGTGCCGCGGCCGCATAACTGAGAATTTCACCCACCATGACAATCACATCTGCCGCAGGAATCTCCGTCTCGAGTACATCCTTAACCCGAAATTCTGCGTGCGGTAGTCTGGCGCGGCAGCGCTCAATCATCGCTGGGGAGACATCAATTCCGTAAAGGTTGGCGCCAAGTGGAGCAAGTTGCTCAAGCAACACACCACTGCCGCAACCGAGATCCAGAATAATTTGTGCCTTGAGCCCGGCCAGATGAGTTTGCACATGTGCCGCCGCAGCGCGAGGAAATGCGTCATACCAACGGTCGTGAATCAGGGCGAGATCAGCGTTGTACATAAGCAAAACCATTTTCCGCTTGCTGCCAATTCTCGCGCATCGCTTTGGATGCGTGCATGTCAGTGCTGTTGTTGGGTGCGGAGGTCAGTGAAATGAGCGAGGGTAACAACCTTGCGTGCCACCTGACAATCGGCATTTGGGCTTTGCAGAGAGTGGGTCCGGCGCGAGAATGATTTAACCGCCTTGGAATAAGCTTTAAACTGAGCATCAACCAACAAGCCAAAAAATCCATTTTGCAGGAGTGTCACATGTCCAGAGGCGTCATCAATTGCATCCTGTTTTGCAGCACAGTAGTGCTCTCCGCCAGCACATTCCCGCAGCCCTCTGATCGCTCTGCGAGTCTTGCAGACGGCGCGGGTAAGGAACTCGTAGAATCCACGTGTAGCTCCTGTCACGGCGTCAACATGATTTCCGGTTCTGCCGGATATGCTTCTGCTGCTGAGTGGCGCAGGGTTTTCTCCACGATGATTGAACTCCCCGATGCGCAGGCCGCAACCATTGCCAACTACCTTGCGAGGCATTACCCGGAAGATCCGAGTCAACGCCCCAATCTGATTGCCGGGGATGTGCAGATTGAAATCCAGGAGTGGCAGGTGCCCACGCTGGGACAGCGGGCCCGTGACCCAGCCGAGGCGCCTGACGGCTCCATCTGGTGGACTGGCATGTGGGCCAGCCTCGCGGGACGACTGGATCCGGACACCGGTGTCATGGAAGAGTTCCGGCTGCCCCCAAGCGCCAGACCTCATACCATCGTGCCGGACAGAGATGGCAATATCTGGTACACGGGCAACAGCAACGCCACCATCGGCATGCTGGATCCTGATACCGGGCTCATCACCGAATACAAGACCGCCGCACGGGACCCGCATTCCGCTACTTTTCATCCGAATGGCAATCTCTATTTCACCGCGCAGGGTGCCGCAGTCATGGGGCGTCTCAATCCGGCAACCGGTGAGATCACCGAAGTGCCAACAGAGTCGCGTCCCTATGGCATCAAAGTGGGCCCTGATGGCAGCCTGTGGATTGCCCATAACGGCACCAACAAGATTGCGCGCATGCACCCGGATACCATGGAACTGAAGTTTTTCGAAGTGCCGGATGATCGCACCCGCATTCGTCGCCTCGATTTGGACAGCGCTGGCATGGTGTGGTTTGTGAATTCCACGCTGGGCAAGATCGGTCGCTTGCATCCTGAAACCGGAGAAATTACCCAGTGGGATTCTCCCAGCGGTCCGACTTCCCATCCATACGCGATAGCCGTCATTGATGATGTCGTGTGGTACAACGAATCCGGTATGCGCCCGGACGCACTTGTGCGTTTCGATCCCGCATCCGAAAAATTCCAGAGCTGGGCCGTTCCCTCAGGAGTCGGCATCATTCGCAACGTATGGGTAACCGAAGACAAGAACCTGTTGATTCATCAAAGCAGTTCCAACCACATAGGGCTTGTGAAGATAGACTGAACTGCAAATAACCGCTCACGACAAATCGAAAAGCTTGAACGTGCAAAGGGATGTAACGCCAATAGCTGCGATCTTAAACGGACGTTCTCGCCAGCAGCATTGAGAGCACGAGTGAGAGGTTATAGAAGAAATGCACAGCCACTGCTGCAAACAGATTGTCGGATTTGAGGCGAAAATACGTTGCTGTTGCTGCCATGGTAAATATGGCGAGCGCGGCAAACGGGAAATAGACAAATTCCTGATAATGAAAAGCAGTGAACACCACAATTGTGGTTATCGTGGCGACCACGGAAGCAGGCGGACCCGGCCAGCTTTGCAGAAAACTTTTGAGTAATACACTTCGAAACAGCAGTTCTTCAACTATCGGCGCGAAGAGCAGCGCCGTCGCTGCCCACAATACCAATCCCCAGCCGGAAGCCATGGACAGCGTTGTCATCGGACCGAATTCCGCTCCGTCAGGAGTCTGGAACAACAGGCCACCAAGCAGCAGAAAGGCAAAGCCCAGTCCCGCACCTGTTGCGGCAGGTTTCGCCAGATAAACGAAGGTGATCTGACGCAGGCCGAGAAATTCCAAGCTGATGCCATCTTCAGGATCAATAACTTTGAGCCACAACCAAAGCACGAGAATTATGGATGCAACATAGGTCCCAATCATGTTCACCAGCAATGCATTGGCTTCCAGATTTGCAGCCAATGTTTCGCTGTCGCTTACATCACCTCCGCTAACGGCAAATATTACGGACAAGGCGATAGCAGCTATCACCGCGAAAACGATTTGTAATAGAAAGAACGCCGCGAGAATCATGATTCCGCGCTTTGCAGTGGGAGGTATTACCAGAGCATGGGCTGGGACAGTTTCAAACCCAGGGTCAGCGCTTTCGACGGATTGGGCCTCGGCATCTTCTTTCCACATGGGAAGGCAATCTCTCTAAGGGAATGTCGCGAAGTCTGCAGCCGTTGTGAATCAAATCGAAACGGACTGCAAAGGCGCCGGTTTGAACCAGACTATTCAAACAAATCGTATCTTGAACAAACAGTATAGTCGTTGCTTCCCGAAATCCAAATTTGCCGTGAACATTGATGTATTAGCAAACCAGGGTAATCAAATTCAGCAAGGCGAAAAGCGGTCTACCTTTACCCGCTGAAAACTCCAGAAGCAACAGCCCATCTCACCAGTGAGAACAGAACAAGCAGCCAGATTCCTATAATTACTATCGCACCGGTGTAACTGACCGGTTTCATGGCAAGCAATTGCGCCTTGGTGCGCGATGCTGTCACCAGAGCTTCAGGTGTCAGTCGCAGAATCAGCGCGATACCAAGAGGAAGGAGTATGAGTTCATCCAGATAACCGATGACCGGGATAAAATCCGGGATCAGATCGATGGGGCTCAGAGCATAGGCAGCAATCAGTGCAGCTAACCGGCGCACAGTGATCGGTGTCCGCGAATCGCGGGCAAGCAAGTACACGGTCAGCGTGTGCTGCCTCAACTGTTTTGCCTGCAGCTTCAGAAACGACCAGAATGCTTTGCAGGATTGCCAGGAACCAGCACCGGGCGCGATTGGCTTATCAAGCTTGTCTGCACTCATGGTTTTTCTGCTTCGTTGCCACGGAGTCACGAATTATTTTTCTGAGAGTCTTGGCATCACCCGAACGCAGGAATGCATACGTTTAACGATAGATACCGAAGCCCGCTATTTTGCCATGACCTGCTACCTTGCCATGAAGAAAGGTGCTGAATCCGGATTTTTTCTTCATGGCATTCCCACGCCATCGGTTGCCCTGACCGGAATACCTTCAAGCTCTGCCCCTTCAAGGCAAAACACATTGATGCCATAGGAATCCGGCGCCGACCGCTTGCGATGAAAGGGATAGATGCCGCATACCTTGCAGAAATAGTGTTTCGCAGTGTGTGTGTGGAACTGATAGAGTGACAACGATTCCTCACCTGCCAGCAACTCGAAATCATCCTCATGCACCTTCACCATCAAAGCATTCTTGCGGCGACAGATTGAGCAGTCGCAGGTAGTGAGTTCGGGAAAATCGGTGCTGATCCGAAATCTCACTGCGCCA
>SXGR01243058.1_pt1 | contig 11290 bp, 10 predicted proteins | sample 3174711 | NCBI WGS metagenome assembly SXGR01 (sample SAMN11356860, study PRJNA531348) | freshwater metagenome | isolation source: freshwater sample F1-60 | place: China: Fuxian Lake, Yuxi | collected 2017-12-25
CGCTTGGTGATGGCGTTCAAAAACCTCAAGCCTTGCCCTTCCTGAAGTCGCTGAACCACCGAAATTCACCAGAAATCAGATGCTCGCCATGGCCATTCAACTCTCAACTGTTTTCTCCAATGACTTTGTCACAGCCGTGACTTCTCAGATTCCGCCGTCTTTTGCTTTTGGAGCCGGGCGCACTCTGCGGTAGGCTCCGTTCATGCCCGCGACGGAGCACATTCGGAACAAGTTGAGCCAGTTGCCTCACCGGCCTGGCATTTACCTGATGAAGGATCGCTTCGGGACGGTGATTTACGTGGGCAAGGCGCGCGATCTCCGCAAGCGGGTCAGCCAGTATTTCCATCCGTCGCGCCGCATAGGCTGGGATCTCAAGCTCAACGCGCTCGTCGAGGCCATCCATGATCTGGATGTGCATGTGGTCCGCAGCGAACCCGAGGCGCTGCTGCTGGAGGGGCGATTGATCAAGGAATTCCAGCCGCGCTACAACATCAGTTTCCGCGATGACAAACGGTTCCTGATGCTCAAGGTGAACATGAACGATCCCATCCCGCGCTTCACACTCACTCGATTGCGCCAGGACGATGGCGCGGTTTATTTCGGTCCGTTCCCCCACTCATCGGCGCTTCGGGGCACGCTGATGATCGCGCGGAAGAAGTTCAATCTCCGCGGCTGCCGCCCACTCACTCCCGGCGAGCACGATTACAAGCATTGCCTCTATGGCAATCTGAAGTTTTGCACCGCGCCGTGCATCGGCAATGTCTCGCAGGATCAGTACAAACAACAGGTGCTTGCTGCGTGTGAATTTATGGAAGGCCAGACGGGCGAGATGGAACAGCAGCTCGAAGCGGAGATGCGCAAGGCCGCCGGTGCGCAGGATTATGAAAAGGCGGCGCAGTTCCGCGACGCACTCGCCGATCTCCGCACGACCACGAAGAAGACCACGCGCTTTTCCAGAACGCCGTGGAACCTTCCCGTTTCGGTCACGCCGGATCAGGACAATGCGGAGCTGGCGCGCGTTCTCGGCCTCGCGGCCCCTCCCGAACGCATCGAAGGATTCGACATCTCGAACATCAGCGGCACGCTGAAGGTCGCGTCTGTGGTGGCGTTCAGACATGGCCGGCCTGATCGCGCGAATTATCGGCGGATGCGCATCCAGTCGGTCAAAGGCCAGGACGATTTTGCGTGCATGGCGGAAGCGGTGCGGCGGCGCTACACCCGCCTGCTCCGTGAAGCGGCGGCAATCCCAGGAAAAACGCCCGCTGAAAGGAATGCTCCGCTCGATGAAGATGCGAGGGCCATTCCCGGCGAATTGCGCAAGATGATGAATGATCCCGCAGAGTCTGCCGCGCTCAGGGCAAATTCAGCTCGATCTCGCGCCTCGTCACCATTGGCGCTCCCTGACCTGATCGTCGTCGATGGTGGCAAGGGCCAGCTCGGGGCGGCTTGCGCTGAACTCGCGGAGTTGAAACTCAGCCATGTCGCGATCATCGGCCTGGCGAAAGAGTTCGAGGAAATCTACCGCCCCGGCGAATCCGAACCGCTGCGCCTGAATCAGGATAACAGCGCTCTCAAGCTGCTTCAGCGGATCCGCGATGAATCGCACCGTGTCGCGAACTCCTACAACGCGCAGCTCCGGCTCCGCAAAATCTCGGAGAGCATCCTCGACGAATTCCCCGGCATCGGAGAACAGCGCAAGGCGGCGTTGCTGAAGAAATTTGGTTCCATCCAGCGGCTGCGCCTCGCGACGCTTGAACAAATTGCCGAAGTTCCAGGATTTGGCGGCAAGTCTGCGGCGGACCTGAAGGTGTTTCTTGAAGCACGTTCGCGCACGGAACCTCTCATCGAATCTCAGGAGATTGTCGCAGGACCGAATTGTCCGGATGAATGATGATATATCAATCGTTGCGCAATCTCAAAAACTGAACCCATGATCGCCGGGTGGCAATGTTTGGAACTTTACTCGTTAGCCAGCGCATCCGGCGGAAGCAGCAATGATCTTTCGAGCCCGTCAATTTGAATTCCGGTTCCCCCGCCCTGCCCTCCTAATGGGTATTGTCAACGTGACGCCGGATTCCTTTTCGGATGGTGGCGCATTCTTCAATCCACAAGCAGCTGTCGATCACGCTCTTCGGCTCGAAGCGGAAGGCGCGGAGATCATCGACATCGGCGGTGAATCCACGCGTCCGAATGCCACGCCGGTTTCCGAACAGGAAGAGCTCCGGCGCGTTTTGCCAGTGATCGAAGCGCTGTCGGGCCGACTGAAAGTTCCAATCTCGATCGACACTCAGAAGCCCGCAGTCGCTCGCGCCGCCCTTGTGGCCGGAGCGAGCATCATCAACGACATCGGGGCAAACCGGACCGATCCGTCGATGTGGCGCCTGGCGTCAGGCACCGGCGCCGGATATGTCGCGATGCACATGCAGGGGACGCCGGCCACGATGCAATTGAACCCATGTTATGCTGACGTGACCCGAGAGGTCTGTTCCTTCTTCGAGGAACGAATGTCAAAGCTCACGGAGGCGGGCGTTATGCCGGAGCAGATGATATTGGATGTTGGAATCGGCTTCGGAAAGACGATAGAACACAATTTGGAGTTGCTGCGCCACTTGAAGGCTTTTAGAAGATTCGAGCGCCCATTGCTGCTGGGAGTTTCGCGAAAGTCTTTTCTGGGCCGTATCACCGGCGGTGCGGATGTTGCCGGACGTTTGCCGGCGGCAATGGCGTGTGTCTGTTGGGCGGTGCAACAAGGTGTTCAAATCGTCCGCACACACGATGTTGTGGAAACTCTCGATGCGGTTCGAACAACGGAGCGATTGCTGGCGGGTTAAATTTGATGGATCTGAACGTGCAGATGCTGTGGAGGTTCATGGTCGAGGTCACCACCCTGACCGTGGTGCTCTATTACACCTTCATGTTCCTGAGGGGCACCCGCGGATGGCCTGTCGTGATTGGCTTCACACTTCTGCTCGCGGTCACGGTGTTGACGCGGGTCTTCAAACTCGAAGTGCTTTATTTCGTGCTCCAGTACTTCATGACCGTGCTGGCCATTGCCGTCCTGGTCATCTTCCAGCCGGAGCTGCGCCGGATGCTGGCAGAATTGGGAAATCTTCCACTGTTCAACACGGCACACGAACAGCGGGAGAACATTGAAGTGATCGTCAAGACTGCTGAACGCCTCACGGAAGCCCGTATCGGCGCTCTCATCGCCATTGAACAATCCATCCAGCTTCAGGACGCCGTTGAATCGGGCATCGTGGTCAACTGCGAAGCCACGCCCGAAATGCTGGAAACCATTTTCTTTCCAAACAACGCCATTCATGACGGCGGAGTGATCATCAAGGGGGACAAGATTACCTACGCCGCGTGCATCTTTCCGCTGACCCAGAGGCAGGATCTGAACAAGTCCCTGGGAACACGACACCGCGCGGCGATCGGATTGAGTGATGAAACGGACGCCGTAGTCGTGGCGCTCTCCGAGGAAACAGGATCGATCTCCTACGCCTACAAAGGGCAGTTTGTCCGGGGATTGAGCATCGAGGAACTTCGCGCGTTCCTGACCTCCGTGCTGGTGACCGGCAACAAATCACAGGGGCTTCTGGAGCGGCTGCGCACCTGGAAACAAGGCCGGGAAGCCGCGCCACCCTCCGCCGCCCCCGCGCCCCAAACCATGCTTAACAAGTGATGGCATGGCGTGATTACATCGTGGAGAATCTCCGCTGGAAGCTGGCGGCCCTCGTACTCGCCGTTTTCGCGTGGTTCGCCATCGAACTGTCGATTTGGAACGACCCCGCTCGAGGGCTCACGAAGATTGTACCCGGCCAGACTGTCGCGGTGCTTCTGGTGCCGGGTGATTCACGGACTTTCCGCATTGATCCACCGACGGTCGATGTGGTACTTCGATCCACGGCGGCAGGCATGAGAAATCTCGAACGACAACGACTGGCCGTGTTCGTCAACCTGACGGAAGCGCCAAATGTTCCGGGGTTAACCCGTGTGGTGCTCGTGAATGCGGCCGACGAAGTGGAAGTGCTGCGGGTTGAACCCAAGGCCGTGTTCGTAGAGCCAATCGGACCCAACAAACAAGCGGCAGCAGCCGCACAGAACAAACCATGAGTGGATCCAAGAAAATCTTCGGCACGGATGGCGTGCGCGGAACGGCAAACATCGAACCCGTGACAGCCGAGACCGCTCTGAAACTGGGGCGCGCCGCGGCTCATGTCTTCAAGAGTCTCCACCCTGCCCGCGCCCGCGGACGGCACAAGATCGTCATCGGAAAAGACACCCGACTGTCCGGTTACATGCTCGAAAACGCGCTCTCGTCCGGAATCCTCTCGATGGGTGTGGATGTGCTGTTCATCGGTCCGCTGCCAACTCCTGGTGTCGCCTATGCGACGCGCAGCCTGCGGGCGGATGCAGGCATTGTCATCACCGCCTCTCACAATCCGTATGATGACAATGGCATAAAGTTCTTTCGCGCCGACGGCTATAAACTCGACGACAACATCGAAGGCCGGATCGAACAACTGGTCTTCAGCGGAGATATCGAGACGATCCGCCCGACAGCCGGCGAGATTGGAAAAGCGGTTCGCATCGACGACGCCCTCGGGCGCTACATCGAATTTGCCAAGGCATCCTTCCCGAAGGGACTCACGCTTGAAGGCATGCGCATCGTTCTGGATTGCGCGCATGGAGCAGCTTACAAGGCGTCCCCATGCGTCCTGAGAGAGCTGGGGGCCGAGGTGATCGTTTTCGGCAATCAACCGGACGGCACCAACATCAATCAGGACTGTGGATCGATGCACCCCGGGCAGATTTGCCAGAAGGTTCACGAGTTCCGCGCCGATATTGGGATAGCCCACGACGGGGATGCAGACCGCGTTCTTCTTTGCGACGAATCAGGGAACCTGATCGATGGCGATGACATTCTGGCGATCTCAGCACTGGGAATGCTCGATCAAGGCCGGCTCAACCACAAGACACTCGTCGCCACCGTCATGAGCAATGCCGGCCTGGATGTCGCCGTCAACGCCGCCGGTGGCAAAGTGGTCCGCACCGCCGTCGGCGACAAAAACGTGATCGATGAAATGCTCAGGCACGGATACAATCTGGGCGGCGAACAGAGCGGCCATTTGATATTTGCCGAATACAGCTCGACGGGTGACGGCCTTATCGCAGCCTTGCAGGTTCTGCAAATGATGAAGACTCGCGAACTGCCACTCTCGAAACTTTCACAATGCTGGACTCGATATCCGCAGCTCGTCACCAACGTCAAGGTCCGGGAGAAAAAGCCCTTCGATCAGCTCGCAGGCGTCCAGGATCTCGTCGCAAAGGCTGAAGCCGCGGTTAAGCCCGATGGCGGACGGGTGTTGCTCCGCTACTCCGGAACGGAACCCACGGCGCGGCTGCTCATCGAGGGCCGCGATCAGACCGTGCTGGAACACTGGAGCAGGCAAATCTGCGAAGCGATCAAGAAGCAGGTGGGAGCCTAAGAAAAAAAGAGGCCGATCACATGCCAGCTCGCTGGAGATGAATCATCGCTGACCGGCGATCGCTTTTAATCGAGCGCTCTGACACGAACCTCACTGAGGAGCATCAGGGATTTTCTGGCAGTGCCGTACGCTGATCCGCCGAATGCAGCAACGGTCTCGCCATGACCGCGTTACTTGAAGTATCGTTTCGGTCGTGAACCACCATGTTACCCCTGCCCTGCTCCCCCGATCCCAGCTCGGGCCGGCAGCAGCATTTATGGCGTTGTTCGACTGCATCGAGGAAGTGCAGTTTTGGGTGAAAGATCACGAAGGTCGCTACCGGGCAATGAATCGTGCCTGCCTGCTCAACTACTCGCTTTCGTCGTTCGCCGAGGCGGAGGGAAAGACGGACTTCGACCTTTCGCCCGCGCACATCGCCACGCAGTTCCGCCTCGACGATGAGCGGGTGCTCAAGGGCGCGACGATTGTAAATCGCGTGGAGCTTGTGGGGCGTTTTGATCACACCGCCGTCTGGTGCGTGACGGACAAGGTGCCGCTTCGCAACTCGCGCGGACGCATCGTGGGCACGGCGGGTGTGGCGCGGCCACTGGCTAAGGACGTCGAACTCCCCGCTACGGCGGACGCGACGCTGGCGCGTGCGGTGTCATTTCTGCGCAAGCACCTCGCGGAGCCGCTGAATAATGCGACGCTGGCGCGGCACGCCGGTTTGTCGGTGCGCGTGCTGGAGCGCCGGTTTCGCGAGGCGTTTCAGCTCGCGCCGCAGCAGTATCTCCGTCGGGTGCGTGTGCGACTCGCCTGTCATCCGCTGGTTTATTCAGAACGGACGCTGGCCGACATCGCCGCCGCACATGGCTTTTGCGATCAAAGCCACTTTGGCCGTGAGTTCCGGCGCGAAACCGCGATGACCCCACGCGAGTATCGTGAACGCTTCCGGACCCGTTCCGGAGCGTGACGCGATTCTTCCAAAACTTGACGCTGGCGCTCTATTCTTGCGATCAGGTTCTGGGGCATGGTCGCGATATGCACGAAGCACAAAACCAATTTACCCATCGAATGTACGAGCCAGCCGTTGTTACGCACCCCAAGGCACTCCGGACAAATCGCCGTCAAGCCTTTACGCTCATCGAACTTCTTGTTGTCATCGCGATCATCGCGATCCTTGCCGGAATGCTTTTGCCTGCGCTCAGCCAGGCCAAAGCAAAGGCACACCGTGTCAATTGCCTGAGCAATTTGCGGCAAGTGGGAATTTCCGTGCAAATGTACGCGGGCGATAACCGGGACTTCGTGCCCATGCACACTGAAGCCGGCACATGGCTGTGGGACGTCAAGAAAGAAACCGCGAACGCATTGATCGATTCCTCGTCCGCCACCACCACCAGTTCGGCCAGCCGGCGCAAAATCCTCTACTGCCCCGGTGTCGCCTCCACCGTGAAATACGACAACGATACGCTCTGGAACCGCGGCACCGATGCGATCATCGGCTACTCCTGGCTCGGCCGACGTGCCGGGCAAGGTGGGCAGGGTGAGACGAACTTGAACGGCGGCCGGCTCCAGTACGGCAAGCGGTTTGTCAGTAGCTTGACCGACACGGGCACGAACTCGCCCACGGAGATGGAGTTGACCGCAGATGCAATCCCTTCGATTAGCACAAATAATTTCAACGCGCCCAGCGACAGCATGGGCATGGGGAAAACGCCTACCAAGGCGGGCCACATGCAAAACAACCGGCCCGCCGGCGGCAACATCCTGTTCGTGGATGGGCATGTTGCCTGGCGTCGCTTTGGTGATATGCGCGACTCTTACCTCACCAACCAACGTGACGTACGCTTTTGGTTTTAGTCCTTCCGGATGCTGGAAGCAGAGCGATTCGGCGTGTGCGAATCCTCAGCGATATCCTTGTTTATCGCCTGGCATGCGGCGAGGCAATTGAACGCGCCAGCGCGCGGCTCATCCCCCTCGCCGCGCACACGGTGACAACAGAGGGTGGCGCCTCAGGTTCATGCGATTCTCATTGATCAACAGTTTGCAATGTATGAAATCAGGCTTCGCATGAGCACACCCTTGAAGTCCTGCGACGTCGTGGTCGTCGGTGCCGGTCCAACCGGCGCGCTGGTGGCGGAACGGATGGCGGCACAGGGATTGTCCGTCGTGGTTCTCGAGGCTGGGCAAAGGTTCGGCCGGAACAACGCACTGCCCAACTCCGAGACGAACGCGGGCAAGATCATGTGGTCGGAGCCGCGCAACCACGTCGGGAACGATTTTGTCATTCCGAAAGCGGGCCTGGGCGTGGGTGGCGGCACCCTGCCGTGGCTCGGGGTGATGCCGCGTTTTCATCGCGAAGATTTCCGCACCCACTCGACGGAGGGTGTCGGTGCGGACTGGCCCATCGCCTATGACGACCTGCGTCCGCACTATGAAAAGGTTGAACGTGAGTTCGGGCTGGCGGGCGAGTGCGGGCCGTTCGCACCGGAGCCGTATTCGCTGCCCATGCCGCCGCATCGATTGAACTGGCATGGCCAAGTGCTCGCCCGCGGCGCGCGCAAACTCGGCGCGCATCCTTTCGCGCCACCGATCGCGATCAACTCACAGGAGCACGATGGACGGCCCGCGTGTATCTATTGCGGCTGGTGCGCGTCCGGTTGTCCGACGGAGGCAAAGGCCACGGCGGCGAATACTCATCTGGCGAAAGCCGAACGCCTCGGCGCACGCGTGATCAGCGATGCCTTCGTGCATCGGGTGAACTACGACGCGGCGCGCGGTCGCGCAACCGGCGTGGAGTATCTCGATTCGCAGCGTCGCGAGCATCGTGTCGATGCGAAGGTCGTCGTGCTGACCGCGCACGCGATTGAGACGCCACGGCTGCTCTTGATGTCATTGAGCAGCGCCTTTCCTGATGGCCTCGGCAACTCCAGCGGACTGGTGGGCAAGAACTTCATGAGCCACCCGACGTGGCAGGTTTTCGGCACGTTCGAGGAACCGGTGAATGCGTTCAAAGGAATGCAGATGGGCCACGTGATGGTGCAGGATTTTTACAAGCCCAGCGCCGCCAACGACTATGCGCGTGGCTTCATTCTGCTGAGCTACATGATGACGCCGGTGACCTTTGGCAATCTCAGCGGCCTGATGTTCGGCCAGGAGCTGAAGGATTTCCTTCACGAGTATGCACATACCGCCGCCTGGTGGGCGCACGCGGAAGGTTTGCCCGACGTGCGCAACACGATCACGCTCGATCCCGAACTGCGTGATGCCCGTGGCCTTCCGGTGGCTCACGTCTCCTACGAGTGGTGCGACAACGATGTGAAAGTCGCTGCCGCCGCTCGCGACAAGGCTGCGGAGATGTTGGCTGCGTCTGGCGCGAGGAAAGTCCACATCGGCCTGAACTACGGCGCCCACGCGATGGGCTCATGCCGAATGGGCAAAGACCCGCAGACCTCAGTGGTGAATGAGTTCTGCCAGTCCCACGACGTCAATAACCTCTTCATCTGCGACACCAGCGTCTTCGTCACTGGTTCTGGTGTGAATCCAACCCTGACGGCGATGGCCATCGCCGACCGTGCGGCGGGACATCTCATCGGATGCGGGAGGAAGGGGGAGCTATGATCGCGCCCTCAAATCGAGAGGACCAATCCCTCTGCCTGAGCGAGCAACTTTTGATTGTTGTCAAAGGTCAGAAACCCCGTAGCGCCCAGATGCAGTGCGGTGGCGACATGCAGAATGTCAGCCAACCGATGTCCGCTCTGCTCGGTGTAGCAGGCGCTCAGGTTTTCGGCGAGTTGATGCACGTCCGACCAGTCCACTGGGAGCACCTCAATCTCCTTGGACGCGAGGTCGGCCTGCACCGATTGCAACATCCGAGTCGCATCGTGCTTGAGGTAACCTTTGGTTCGATCCTTGGCATGGAGTCTGGCTTGAAGCCGCACGGATTGGCGAAACTCCAAGAGCAGCAGACTGGATACAGGAAGCGGCCCCGTCAGCGCATGCATGTAGGCGACCACACGTGGGGAATGCACCTGCTGCCGGTAGAGCGAGCAAAGAAAGGATGTATCAGGAAAAGCGATCATCCTTCTTCTCCATCCAATTCTGCTTCGCGCATCGCGATGACCTCGGTTTCACTGAATACGCGGTCACCCCAAATTGCCTTCAGTCGTCCAGCAAAGTCGGTTTTCTTTGACGTTTTGCGCTTCGTTCGAGGCATCGCGGTGAGCATTGCGATGGGCTCACCGCGCTTTTCAATGCACACGGATTCACCATCACTGAGCCATGCCTCAAGCACGGCAAAGTTGTTCCGAAGGTCTCTGACTGTCGCTGTTTTCATGTGGACATATTGCGTCCACGTCGTGTCTTTGTCAAACACCTGAGCTATGACCGAGACGCCGATCACTCTCACGGATATCGCTACGCTGGCTGCACTGGCAAATGGGATAATCCCCACCGATGAGCGCGACGCGGGCGCGGCAGCGGTTCACGCCGGGCCGGGGATCGCTGAGCGGATGCGCCGCAGCCCGTATGCGCCGGTCTATGTCGATGGTCTGAAGGCGGCGCATGATCTCGCGAAGTCAATGTTCGGCAAAGCGGTGACTGAGTTGGATGCCGTACAGATGCACGAACTGCTCACCAGCTTGCGGGCGCAGTCACCGGCATTCTTCCGCCAGCTTCGCGCCGACGTGTGCGCGCTTTACCTCAGCGACGCGGGCGTATGGCAGCGCATCGGTTTCCCCGGACCCTCCACCGACACCGGCGGCTATCCTGACTTTGATCAACCCCAACTTTGACTCACCATGATGACTGTCCCTGAACTCTTGCCTGCGACGCGGACCTTTCTGGCCAAGCCCGCCAAGATGCTCATCGGCGGCCAATGGCCGGAGGCTTCCAGCGGTGAGACGTTGCCCTCGATTGATCCAGCAACGGGCAAGGTGCTTGGAGTGTTTCCGTCCGGCACCGCGACTGATGCGGATGAAGCCGTGCGGGCCGCGCGCCGAGCGTTCCCGGCCTGGAAGAAGGTCACGCCGTATGATCGCGGACGCCTGCTGCAAAAGGCCGCCGCACTCATCGAGAAGCACGGCGATGAACTCGCGGAACTCATCACGCTCGAAAACGGCAAGCCACTTTGGGAAGCGAAGAAGGAAGTCGGCACCGCCGTAAGCTGGACCGAATACTACGCGGGTTGGACCACCAAGCTGCTCGGCGACACCATCCCGCTCTCGCTGCCCGGCCAGTTCCTCAACTACACCACGCGCGAGCCACTCGGAGTTGTTGTCGGTATCACGCCGCCGAATTACCCGCTCACCATGCCGCTCTACAAAGCGGCTCCTGCGCTTGCGACGGGCAACACGATCATCCTCAAGCCATCCGAGGACACCTCGCTTGTCGCCCTGCGGCTTGGTGAAATCTTTTCGGAAGCCGGCTTCCCCGATGGCGTGTTCAACATTGTCACCGGTCTCGGCGAAACGGTCGGCACGGCCTTCGCGAACCACCCGGACGTGGACAAGATCACCTTCACCGGCAGCACCGAAGTTGGGCGTGCGCTGGTGCGGGCCAGCGCGGGCAATTTGAAGAAGTTATCGCTCGAACTCGGCGGTAAATCGCCAAACATTGTCTTCGCCGACGCCGATCTCGAAGCCGCGCTAAAAGGCGTGTTCATGGGCATTTTCTTTTGCCAAGGCGAGATTTGCTCCGCTGGTTCGCGACTGTTCGTCGAGCGCGCCATCCATGATGAGTGCGTCGCGCGTCTTGCCGACATGGCGCGCAACGTAAAGCTCGGTCACGGGCTCAACGCGGAAACCAAAATGGGACCGCTC
>SXGR01346027.1_pt1 | contig 11289 bp, 6 predicted proteins | sample 3174711 | NCBI WGS metagenome assembly SXGR01 (sample SAMN11356860, study PRJNA531348) | freshwater metagenome | isolation source: freshwater sample F1-60 | place: China: Fuxian Lake, Yuxi | collected 2017-12-25
CGAGATGGAGGGCACTTATCCGTAGCCCGAGGCGCAACTCGACCGCTTCATGTTAAACGTGGTGATGGATAATCTCCCAGAGGCCGACGAAGTGCGCGTCGTTCAGCAGACGACGGCGGGCCGACCCGCGCCCATCGAGGCGCTCTTCTCGGGTGAGGACGTGCTGCGTTTTCACGAACTCGTGCGCAAAGTCCCCGTCGCCGAGGAAATGGTCCGCTACGCCGTGCAACTTGTCTCCGCCTCCCGTCCGCATCAGCCCGGCACGCCGGACTATGTCAACGAGTGGGTGAGTTGGGGCGCGGGCACGCGCGCTGGTCAGTTTCTCATCCTCGGTGCCAAGGCGCGCGCGCTGTTGCAAGGCCGAGCCCACGTCACGGTCGAGGATATCCAAGCTTTGGCGGCCCCCACGCTGCGCCATCGCATCCTCCTCAACTACCGCGCCGAAGCCGAGGGCATCCGCGTCGAGGAAGTCATCAAGCGGCTCCTCGCCGGCGCGAAGACGCCTGTGAGCGCCTAAAACGCATGGCTGTTGCCCCGGCCACTTCCCGGCTACCGTCCGCGGAATTCATCGACGCCCAGACGTTGATGAATATCCGCAGCCTTGAACTGCGGGCGCGCGCCGTCGTCGAGGGGTTTTGGAGCGGCATGCATCGCAGTCCGTATCATGGTTTCTCGGTCGAGTTTACGGAGTATCGCCAATATACGCCCGGAGATGATCCGCGTTACCTTGACTGGCGCGTTTACGCGCGCAGCGACCGCTATGTCATCAAGAAATACGAGGACGAAACGAATCTCCGCTGCCACCTCCTCGTGGACCAAAGCCGGTCGATGAACTACGGTTCGCGCGGGCACACGAAATCCGCGTATGCGGCGACATTGGCGGCGACGCTGGGGTATTTTTTGCATCTCCAAGGCGACGCGACGGGGTTGCTGACGTTTGACGACCAGGTGCGGGATTATTTGCCTGCGCGCCACGGTGCCGGTCACCTGCGCCAACTTTTGCACGCGTTGGAGCGTCCGTCAGCAGGGCGCACGACCGACTTGGCCGCGCCGTTGGAGCGGATTACGTCGCTGATCCGGCGACGGGCGTTGGTGGCACTCGTCTCTGATTTTCTGACGCCCATCGACCAGCTCGAACGGAAACTCGTCGCACTCGGGGCGTGTGGACACGAGGTCAGTTTGTTTCAAGTGCTCGACCCGGTGGAGCTCAATCTCGGCCTCGATCAGCCGGCGATGTTTGAAGACCTCGAATCGGAGCGCGCGCTCTACCTCGATCCGGCGGCGGCGCGGGCGGCTTATACGAAGAAGCTCGACGAGCACTGTGCGGCGCTGCGCGCCATGTGTCGCAAGCTCGGGATCAGTTACCATCTGCTCGCGACCGATCAGCCCTTGGAAACCGCCCTCTTTGACTTCCTGCAGGACCGCCTGAAACGCGGTCGGCAGTTTCGGCCGGCGTTCCGTGGTAGCAATGGGGGAGGGTCCGCATGAACTTTCTCACGCCGCTGTTTCTCATCGGTGGGCTCGCGATCGCGGGGCCGATTATTTTCCACCTCATCAAGCGTACGACGCGGGAGCGCACTTTGTTCAGCTCGCTGATGTTTTTGCTGCCCACGCCGCCGCGCTTGTCGAAGCGCAGCCGCCTAGAGCACCTGCTGTTGCTCCTCTTGCGTTGTCTGGCTCTCGGGTTGCTCGCGCTCGGATTCTCGCGACCTTTTTTCAAACAGACACCGCTCGACGATCCCACTGCGGTGCAGCCCAAGCGCATCGTCGTGCTGGTGGATGTGAGTGCGAGCATGCGCCGCACCGGCCTGTGGGCGGCGGCGCGCGAACGGGTGGAGGCGACGTTAGGTAAAGTGTCGGCGGTGGACCAAATCGCACTCTACACCTTCGACCGCGCGGCGACGCCGCTGCTGCCGTTTGAGGAGTGGAACCGCACGTTGGCGACCGATCGCGCGGCGCTCGCGAAGGCGCGGCTCGCTGCGGTTTCCCCGGGATGGTCCGGCACACAGCTCGGCACCGCCTTGATTGCGGCGGCCGAAGCGCTGGCCGAGAGTGACGGCAAACAATTTCCCGGTCCGCGCCAGATCGTGCTCGTGAGCGATCTGCAAGCCGGTAGCCGGATCGAAGCGCTGCAAGCCTACGAGTGGCCCAAAAATGTCACCCTCACGGTTGAGGCCGTGAAGGCGAGCAAACCAACCAATGCCGGGCTCCAACTCGTCGCTGATAGTGCCGACACGAGCCGTGCGGCCGATACGCTGGTGCGCGTCCGCGTGAGCAATTCCGCCGATGCGCAGCGTGAGCAATTCAAACTCGGTTGGACGCAAGCGTCAGGCACGGGCGAATCCGCGTTTGTGGGCAAACCGATCGACGTCTACGTGCCGCCGGGCCAGAGCCGCGTGATTGCCATGCCGATCATTAACGACACTCTCGGACTCGACCGCATTGAGCTCAAAGGTGACGATGAGGATTTCGACAACGTGGTGTCGGTGATCCCACCCGGACAGCAGCGCCTCAACGTGCTTTGGCTCGGCAACGACGCGCCTGAGGACCCCCGCCAACCGCTGTTCTTCTTGCGTCGTGCGCTCTCTGATACGCCGCGACTCGGCGTCAGTGTGGTGGCGCGCAATTCGACGGCGCAGGTGCTCCCTGAAGACGTCGCGAACGCGAGTGTCGTGTTCGTGAGCGAGGCACTGTCGGCGGCGCAGGCCGGTGCCCTCCGGGAGCAGGCCCTCGCGGGCAAGACGATCGTCTTTGCTCCGAAATCGGCGGCGGCGGCCGCAACCCTCGGTGCGTTGATCGGTCGCGAAGGCGTGGCGATCACGGATGCGACGCCGACAAACTATGCGATGTTTGCGGAGATTGATTTCAAACATCCGCTGTTCGCCCCGTTTGCCGATCCGCGGTTCAGCGACTTCACGAAAATCCACATTTGGAAATACCGGAAGCTCGATGAGGCAGGCATTCCCGACGCGCGGGTGCTCGCGCGATTTGACGGCGGCGCCCCAGCGGTGATCGAGGCGGCGATTGGCAAAGGTCGCTTGTTTGTGCTGACGACCGGCTGGCAACCCGATGATAGCCAACTCGCGGTTTCCACGAAATTTGTGCCGCTCCTGTGGTCGCTACTGGAACTTGGCGGGGGTGTCTCGGCGGCGCCCGCGCAATGGTTCGTTGGCGATACGGCACCCTTGCCGCCGGGCCCCGCTGGGACGGAGCAAACGGAGAAGGACGTGCGCTTCACGCAGCCCGGTATCCGCGAGGTGAAGATGGGTGAGCGCACGGTGCGTTTCGCGGTAAACTTGGATGCGATTGAGAGCCGCACGGTACCGCTCGCGTCGGATGAGTTGGAGCGCCTCGGCGTTCCTCTCACCCCAGCCGAGACCAAGCCCGTGGTGACGGGCGACGGCAAGATTGTGCTGCAGGGAGTCGAGGCGGAGAACCGGCAAAAACTTTGGCGGTGGTTTATCGCGGCGACCCTCGCCGTATTATTGGTGGAGTCGGCACTCGCTGGCTGGACGGCACGCAAAGAAAATTCAAAACAACCGGAGGCTGCGACATGAACAACGAGTTCCTTAAAACGAAACTTCAGCGGGTGATCCGTCGGCATCAATGGGTCGGGCTCTGGCGCAAGCTCGCGATGTGGTGGGCGGTAGCGGCCTTGGTCGGGCTCGCCTTGGTGTCGCTGCAGCGGGAGACGGGCTGGTCATCGCCGCTCGCGTTGCCCCTGCTCGCCGCCTTCGCCGCCGCCGTGGCTGCGGGCATCGCGATCAAACATTTTCAGTCCGCGCCCGACTACCGTTGGGCCGCAAAAAAAATCGAAGAGGCCAACCCGACGCTGAAGGGTGTGTTGCTGACGGCGGTCCAGCAGCACCTCGCGTCCGGGGCGGAGCCGGGTTACCTGCAACATCGGGTGTTGCAGGAGGCGATTGCGCGGAGCCAAGAGCAGAACTGGGCCGGCGTCGTGCCGGCTTGGCGACTCGCGCGGACCCAAGGGGCGCATGGGTTGGCGCTGGTCGCGTTTGTTTTCGCGCTCACTCATATCCGCGTGACAGCGCCGGTGAAGATGGGTGAAACCGTGTGGGTGGGCCCGGAGGGGGTCTCGATTTCCCCCGGTGATACGAGCATTGAGAAAGGCGAGAGCCTCGTGGTGTTGGCGCGCTTCGGGCAGACGCTGCCGCCGACGGTGGGCTTAATTGTGAGTGAGAAAAACGCGGTGGCCCGGACCATCCCGCTCCTGAAGAGCCTGGCTGATCCGGTGTTCGGAGGCAGTGTGCCGGAAGTCGCGGCTGACTTTACCTACCATCTCGAATACCGCGGTGAGAAATCTCGCGAGTTCACGGTGTCCGTCTTTGAGCACCCGCGCTTGGTGCGTGCGGATGCCGATCTCGTGTTTCCCGACTACACGAAACTCCCGCCCAAACACATCGAGGAGACGCGTCGCGTCAGCGCGGTGGTGGGTACGAAGTTGGATTTTTCGCTGCAACTCAACAAGCCCGTCGCCTCGGCGCAGTTCGTGGCCCGGGACGGCAAGAAGACGGCGATTCCATTGACGGTAACGGCGGGCAAGGCGGTCGCGACCTTGACCGCGTTCGAACTGGTGAAGTCGCAGACCTATGATTTGAAGCTCGTGGATACAGACGGACGCGCGAACAAGATCTCCGCGCCCTTCGTAATCGACGTGCAAGCGAACCGGGCACCGGAGTTGCGCCTCGCTTCGCCGCGGGGCGACGTGCGGCCGTCGGCGCTCGAGGAAATTGGGTTTGAGGGCACCGTGTTCGACGATTTCGGCGCGTCGGCCTACGGGATCTCGTACGCGATGGCCGGGGCCGAACCGAAGTTTATCGAATTGGGAACGAGCACGGCACCGAAGGAAAAACGGACGTTTACTCACCTCTTGAAACTCGAAGACATCGGCGCGAAGCCCGACGACCTTGTTTCGTGGCACGCGTGGGCGGACGATATCGGGCCTGATGGCAAGGTGCGGCGCACGAGCAGCGATTTGTTTTTCGCGGAAGTGCGGCCCTTTGATGAAATCTTTCGTGAAAGCGCGGGCATGGAATCCGAGGATCCGCCGGGCAAGGAGAAGGAGAAGCAGGGTGGTGACCAAGCGCGCAAGCTGACGGATCTGCAGAAACAGGTGATCAATGCCACGTGGCGCCTCCAACGGGACGGTGCGTCGAGCAAGTACGTCGATGACGTAAAGGTCGTGACGGATGCGCAGGCGCAGGCGCTCGAACAGGCGGAGGAAGCAAGGGAGGAGGCGCGCTCGCCCAAGGCGCAGGCCGCTTGGACAACGGCGATTGCCGAGATGAAAAATGCGCTCGATGCCCTCAAGTCGGCGGCCCAATCACCCGCGCCCCTCGCTCAGGCCCTGACCGCCGAGCAAGCCGCCTATCAATCGCTGCTCAAACTCCAAGCGCGCGAGACCAATGTGACGCGCAACAAGGGCAAGGGCGGTGGCGGTGGAAAACAGGGTAACCAGCGGCAAATTGACCAACTCGACCTGACGCAGACTGAGAACCGTTACGAAACCCAGCGGCAGGCCCAAGCCCCGCAAAACGCGGAGCGCAAAGAGCAATTACAAGTGATGAACCGGCTCCAAGAGATGGCCCGCCGTCAGCAGGATTTGAACGAACGCATGAAGGAACTGCAGGCCTCGTTGCAGGAGTCGAAGACTGAGCAGGAGAAAGAGGATATCAAACGTCGCCTCAAACGTCTCCAAGAGGAACAGCAGCAGATGCTCGCTGATGTGGATGAGATGCGCCAACGGATGGAGCGGCCGGAAAATCAGTCCCGCATGGCGGATGAAAAGCAACAGCTCGACCAGACTCGCGATGATATCCAGAAGGCAGCCGATGCCGCCGCCCAGGGCTCGGTGCCGCAAGCGCTCGCCGCCGGCACTCGTGCGCAACGCAAGCTCCAGGAACTGCGCGAAGAGATGCGGAAACAAAATTCCAGTCAGTTTGCCGAGGATCTCCGCGGGATGCGCCAAGACGCCCGCGACCTTGCCCGCGAACAGGAAAAAATCAGTCAACAGTTGGATGCGCTCGGCGGAAAACAGAAGCGGAAGTCGCTCGACGAATCCGCGGATCGCAAGGAACTGCTCGATCAACTCGCGGAGCAAAAAGAGCGCACGACCAAGTTCACCGAACGAGCCCAGCAGGTTTCCGAGCAGGCCGAAAACACCGAGCCGCTCCTCTCTCGCCAGCTTTACGACAGCGTGCGTAAGCTCAGCCAGGACGATGCGAACGCGGTGAAAGAATCGAAACAAGAACTGCTCCGCGAGGGTATGTTGACCCAAGATCTCCTCAACCGGCTGAATAAAAATGCCGAACGCGAAGGCGCGGGTAAGACCATGGATCTCGCCAAGGACATGATCAACGAGGGCTATCTCCCGCAGGCCGCGCAGGCGGGCCGACGCGCGCGCACGGGCATCGATGAATTGAAACGCGGCGTCGAGCGTGCGGCGGACAGTGTGCTCGGCGACGACGCTGAGCAGTTGAAAATGGCCCAGTCCGAACTCGACAAAATTACCGATGAACTCACCCGCGAGATTGCCCAAGCGCAGGGCCAACAGCCGGGGCAAGGGCAAACTCCGGGCGGAGAGTCGAAGACGGGTGATCCGAAACAACGTCAGGCCGGGACGCAGCCCGGCGGCGAGCGCGGCCAAGGTGAGCCCGGCGAACCCAGCACCGAAGGGGAACCGGGAACGTCCATTGAAGGAACAGAACCGGGTCAGCAACCGGGTGCAAGTGGCAAACAGCGAGGGAAACAGGCCGGTCGGGGTACGCGTGGTCTCGCGAGCGCGGACCAGGAGGGTGGCCAGCCCGGCGGGAAACGCGGTCAGCCCGGTCAAGGCGGGCAGCAGCCCGGCCAAGGTGAACAGCCGGGAGAAGCGGGTGCCGGCGGCGCAGGCCAACCCGGGCAGCCGGGCGAAGGGCAAGCTGCGGGCGAGGGTGCAGGTGGACCGGGCCAGCAGGGGCGTCAGGCCAATCGACTCGCCGGTGGTGGTCGCGATGGCCGCAACCAACCGCGCGCTGGTGGCGAGCGTGGCGGGTTGGATGTGAACACTATTCTCAACGGTGGCGGCAACGACGGCGGGGACGAACGCATCGGGCGCGGCGGCGAGATCGGCGGGATGTATCGGGGCGGTCCGTTCATCGGGGGGGATTTCGCGCCGTGGAACGAACGGCTGCGCGACGTCGAGCAATTGCTCGATTCGCCCGATCTGCGTAACGCGGTCGCGACAGCGCGCGAGCGGGCGCGGCTCTTGCGGAGCGACATCGTGAACGACCGGAAGAAACCCGATTGGGCGGTCGTGAAGCTCCAGATTTTGCAACCGCTCGTGGAAGTTCGCGCGCGCGTGGCTGAGGAGCTGTCCCGCCGAGACTCAAAGGAATCGCTCGCGCCGATCGATCGCGATCCGGTGCCGGCGCGTTTTGCGGAGTCGGTCCGTCGCTACTACGAGGAGCTCGGCAAGGACAAGCAGGTCTCTCCCTGAAATGATTTTTTTGGCTGAACTTACTTTCTCCGGTTGGCACTGGCTCTGGCCGAGCGTGGCGATGGTGGGCGCGGCGGCGCTCGTGCTCGCGTGGAGCTACCGCGCCTCGGCGGCGCAGCCTTTGCGCGGGGTCTGCCTCGCGCTGAAGATCACAGGAATCGTCGCGCTCGCACTTTGCCTCTTGGAGCCATTGTGGCTCGGGCAACGCCCGCGGGCCGGGGCCAATCTCTTTGCGGTCGTGGCCGACAATAGCGCGGGTCTGCAGATCCACGACCGCGGCGAAGCGGCCAGTCGCGGTGATGGGCTGCGGGCGCTCGTGGACCCCACCGCGGCGGGCTGGCAGTCCTCGCTGGGTGATACGTTCGAACTGCGGCGCTACCTGTTTGATGCGCGATTGCAGGCAACCAATGATTTTCACGAACTGGCGTTCGATGGCCGGTCGTCCGCGCTGGGTTCGGCACTGCGCACGTTGACGGAACGATTTCAGGGTCGTCCGCTGGCCGGCGTGTTGCTGTTCACCGATGGTAATGCGACGGACTTACCAGCTGGTGCGTTGCCCGACTTGAAGGGCCTGCCGCCGATTTACCCGGTGGTCATCGGCAAGCGTGATGCCGTGCGCGACATCGCCATGCAGCAGGTGTCAGTGAGTCAAAGTGCTTTCGAAGACGCCCCGGTGTCGGTCCAAGCTGATATCACGGCGGCGGGTTATCGCGGCCAGCCGGTTGTGGCGCGGTTAATCGACCGCACGGGGAGAACGCTGCAAGAGCAGTCGGCCGACGCTCGCGGTGATGGTGAGGCGGTGGCGTTTCGCTTTCAGCTAAAACCTGAGCAATCGGGTCTGTCGTTTTATCAAGTGCGGGTCGGTGCGCGGAGCGAGCTGGTGCCTGTGCTGGTGGCACCGCCGCCGGCGGCGACCGGAACACCTGCGACAACCGCGGCTTCGACGACTGCAGTGCCCGCGGTTGCCCCCAAGACGGACGAGGCCACGCTCGCGAACAACGTTCGCGTGATCGCGGTGAATCGGGGGCAGGGGCCGTTTCGCATTCTCTATGTTTCAGGCCGGCCGAATTGGGAGTTTAAGTTTCTCAACCGTGCTTTGATGAGCGACGAACAGGTTCAGCTCGTGGGGTTGATCCGAGTCGCGAAACGCGAGCCGAAATTCGATTTCCGTGGGCGTGCGGGCGAGACGAGCAATCCGCTCTTCCGGGGCTTCGGCAATCAGTCGGCCGAGGATGTGCAGGGTTACGATCAACCGGTGCTCGTGCGGCTCAATACGCGCGACGAGATCGAACTGCGCGCGGGATTTCCGCGCACGGCGGAGGATTTGTTCGGGTATCACGCGGTGATTTTGGATGACCTGGAGGCGGAATTTTTTGCGCCGGAACAGGCCATGTTGTTGCAGAGATTTGTGTCCGAGCGGGGCGGCGGTTTTCTGATGCTCGGCGGCATGGAGTGTTTCCAAGAAGGTAAATACGTGCGCACGCCGATCGGTGACATGCTCCCGGTTTATCTCGACCGCGAGGCGCAGGCGACCGCGCCGCTCGGCCCGGTGCATCTGCAACTCGCGCGTGAAGGCTGGTTGCAGGCGTGGGCGCGGCTGCGTGACAATGAAGGCGACGAGCGGGCGCGGATCGACGCGATGCCGACGTTTGACGTGGTCAATCGCGTGCGTGCGCTCAAGCCCGGCGCGAGTGTGATCGCGAGCGTGCGCGACGAGAAAGGCGAGGAATTGCCCGCATTGGCTGTGCAGCGTTTTGGCCGTGGCCGCACCGCGACGCTGATGATCGGTGATCTCTGGAAGTGGGGCATGAAAGATGCGGCGTCGCGTTTGGATATGGAGAAGGCGTGGCGGCAGCTCGCGCGTTGGCTGGTGGCCGATGTGCCGAATCGCGTCGATTGTGCGGTCGAGACGCTCGCCGCGGATGCGAACGGAGCGGTGCGCGTGCAGGTGCGCGTACGCGATGAAAAATTTCAATCGGTGGATGATGCGGTGGTGGTGATCGACGTGGAGCCGGTGGTGTTCGCAGGCACCGCAGGAGCGACGGGGCCGGCGATCCGACTCGAGGCCGAGCCGGCACTCAGCGAACCGGGGCTTTATCAAGTGACCTATGTGCCTCGCCAGACAGGTGGTTACAAAGTCTTCGCGAGCGTGAAAAATCCGGCCGGCGCCGATCTCGGTCGCGCCGAAGCGGGCTGGAGCACTGACCTCGCGGCCGAGGAATTTCGCTCGCTCACCCCCAATGTTGCCCTGCTCGAAGACCTCGCACGGAAAACCGGTGGCGAAGTGATCTCCGCGGTTGATTTGGAGAAGTTCGCAAAACGTCTGCCGCAGTTGCGCGCCCCGGTGATGGAGACGTGGTCTTATCCGGCTTGGCATACGCCGCTCTTGTTCGGATTCGCGCTCGCGTGTTTGCTGGCGGAGTGGGGATTGCGGCGCTGGAAAGGTATGCCATGAAGATCCGATTTTGTTGGATGCTGTTTGTCCTGTTGGCTGCGGGGACGCGCAGCGTCGCGAATGAACGCGCGACGGTCATCGTGGTCGTGGGTGCGCCCGGTGAGGATGAGTATGCCACGGTGTTTGCGCAGCAGGTTGAGGCGTGGAAGAAAGTCTGCGCGCAAGCGGGAGCGAAGCCGATTGTGATCGGTGCGGAGGTCAACGACGCGACGTCGGATCGCGACTGTGTGAAGCTAGCGTTGGAAGCTGAAACGAAAACCGGTTCGGACGAACTTTGGATCGTGTTGGTGGGCCACGGTACCTTTAACGGCAAAGAGGCGAAGTTCAATTTGCGCGGGCTCGATCTCGCCGCGACAGACTTGGCCGAGTGGCTGAAGCCGTTTCAACGTCCGCTCGCGATCATCGACACGGCGTCGGCCAGTGCGCCGTTTCTCAGTGAACTCGCCGGCAAGGGCCGCGTGGTCGTGAGCTCGACCCGCAGCGGGAACGAGCAAAACTACGCGCGGTTTGGAAAGTTTTTTGCGGAAGCGATCGGCGATCCCAAGAGCGACTTCGACAAGGATGGACAGATTTCACTTTTGGAAGCGTTTCTCAGCGGCTCCCAGAGGACGGCGGAGTTTTACAAAACGGAAGGTCGGCTCGCAACGGAGCACGCCTTGATGGATGATAATGGTGACGGACTCGGCACGCCAGCCGACTGGTTCCGCGGAGTGCGGGCGACGAAACAGGCCAAGGACGGGGCCACGCTCGACGGGACCCGGGCGCACCAATTTCACCTCGTGCGCAGTGCCGCCGAGCAGCAGTTGCCGAGCGCAGCACGGGCGCGACGGGATGCGCTGGAGTTGCAGATCGCCAAGCTGCGCGAAGGTAAAGCGAAGATGGCAGCAGCGAAATATTTCGCTGAGCTGGAGAAGCTGTTGTTGGAGCTGGCGGCGGTCTACGAGGGAACGTGATCGGTCGTCCGAAAAATTGACGTGGCGCCGGGGCGCACGGATTGTTTGCTTGCGGTCATGTTCACCCGCTTCTCGGTCGCCCCGCTGCACACCATGACCCGCTCGCTCGCCGGCGTCGCGATGGGGCGGACCGCGCCCGACCTCGTGATCACCGGTGCTCGTGTGCTTTCGACCTACACTGAACGCATCCACGCGGATCGGGAGGTGTGGATCAAGGGCGGCCGGATCGCGACGGTGAAGCCAGCGGGGTCCTACAAGAAATCGCAGCTCGCTGGTGCGAAGCTCTACGAAGCGCGAGGCGGGATCTTGGCGCCCGGCTTGGTCGATCCGCATGTGCACATCGAGAGCAGCATGATGACAGCCTGTGCGTTTGCGGAGGCGGC
>SXGR01006025.1_pt1 | contig 11288 bp, 5 predicted proteins | sample 3174711 | NCBI WGS metagenome assembly SXGR01 (sample SAMN11356860, study PRJNA531348) | freshwater metagenome | isolation source: freshwater sample F1-60 | place: China: Fuxian Lake, Yuxi | collected 2017-12-25
CCTGCGGGATGATTTGCCCGACGTGCCGTCACTCACAGATTTTCTGGTGCGCCCCAGCGATGATGCGGGTCTGCTTTCCCTCTACGGTCGCTGGGGTTTTCGAACGCTGCACGCAGAGCTAGATGCCAAGATGCAGCGGGGTGCGGAACTATTCTGACTTCTGACGAATTGGGTGGGGAGATGCCGCCTAATTTCCGATGCCCCTAACTTTGTCAAAAATTAAAAATAAAAACTTATTGACAGTGCTCGGTGGGCGGGGGTAGAACCCCGTCCAAGAGTTAATCAATATATTGGGGTGAATGGGGGCGCGGGTGCCCAATATTTTGAAAATAGTTGCGGAGGAGGCGGGTCAAAATCGAGATCAATGGAGACAAGTGATATGCTGACAATTCAACAACCCAAAAAAATCTGGCTGCTTGCGGGCGGTATGCTTGCCGCTGGTTGCCTTCATGCCGCGCTGAGTCCGGTTGGTGGTGAGTACCCGATTTTGGGAGATATCCCCGGCCACCAACAGAGGCCCGCCGCGGCGGTGGGGGCTGCGGGTGGGTTCATCGTATGGCAGAACGCCACGGCGACCAGCGGCGGTGAGCGGATCATGGCGCAGCGGATCGGTGCGGACATGGCGTCGTCGGGGGTGGCGTTCCGTGTGAGTCAGGTGGCTGTTTCGCGCGATGAGGAGAGCCCGAAGATTGCTATGCTCAAGGATGGTGGCGCCATTGTGGTTTGGGAGGGTGGCGGGCGCTCCAGCAAAGATATTTACGTTCGTGTTTTGAGACCGGAAGGCGGTTTCGCTTCAAGCGATACGGTGGCGAATACTTACACTGCGGGGATTCAAGATCGTCCTGCGGTGGCGGCGCTTCAAGGTGGTGGCGCTGTGGTTTTGTGGGTTAGTGCCGGGCAGGATGGTGGTGGGGCGGGCGTTTACGGGCAGATGTTTTCGGCCGCCGGCGCGAAAGTTGGCGCGGAGTTTCTGGTCAATCAAACCACTGCGGGAAATCAATCGAGTCCGGATGTGGTGGCGCTGGCCGGTGGCGGGTTTGTCGCCGCGTGGGTTTCAGAGTCGGTCAACGGCAAGACTGCCGTGGGGGCGCCGAATTTGCGTGGAAATGTGAGTGGCCGGCTATTCAGTGCAAACGGACAGGCTGCGGGGAATGAGTTCAGCATGAATGGAGGAGACGCGATCTGCTCGGAACCAACGCTGGCGCCTGCATCTTCCGGCGGTTTCACGATGGCTTGGGTGCAGAAAGATGAAAAGGTCCTAAAAAACCTTGGTGATATTTATGTGCGCTCCTTCAATGGTGAAGGCGTGCCGGTGGGGGAAGCTAGGCGGCATAATGTGAATCTTGTTGGTGGGCAATATGGTCCCAAGGCTCAAATGCTCGGAGATAGTGGCTTAGTGATCTGGAGTGGCCCGGAACAAAGTGGAGCGGGGCAGGGCGTTCAGGCTCGCATGCTTTCGGGTGGGAGCGAGTTCCGCGTAAATTCGCAGACGGCGCTTCATCAAAAATCTCCGATAGTTATTGGTTCTGGCAGTGAATATGTCGTGGCGTGGGTGAACACCATCAGCCCGGCGCACTCCATCCTTTCGGCTCAACGATATTCGCTGGGCAGTGGGGCGGTTGATTTGACGGCGGGAGTTTCACAGCCTAGCGCAATTTCGGCCAGCGCCACGCGCCAGGTTGTTTTGGGGGTTGCGAGAGAGGCGACGCAAAGGGCGACTGCTTACGCGGTGCAGCAAGCGGCTGCGGTTGCGAGAATAGAAGCCCAAAAAGCCGCCGCGCAATCGGCACAGGCGGCGACAGTTTCCTCCACGACTGCTGCCGCCGCCGCTATTGCCGCCGCTGCGAGGGCATCCACTGCTGCCGCCGCCACTGTCACCGCTGCCGCTACGAAAGCGCCCGCCGTAAGAGCGACCGCCGCGCAAGCGGCTGCTGCCGCCGCTGCCACGAAGGCCGCCACTGCGAAAGCGGCTGCCACGAAGGCCGCCACTGCGAAAGCGGCTGCCGCGAAGGCCGCCACTGCGAAAGCGGCCACTGCGAGGGCCACCGCCGCTGCTGCCGCCAAGCTCGCTGCCAAGTCCAAATCGGCGTCGTCAGTGGTTGCGACGAGGCAAGCGGCGGCTGTGCGTGGCGCGCAAGCCGCAAAAGCTGTCGCAGCCGCCCCCATTGCGGCGAGCCTGACGCAGACTGCGGATGGGGCTCAACTCCAGTGGAGTTCTCTGAGGGGAAATAATTATCAGGTGCAATCATCCGCCAACCGGACGACTTGGCAGAATGTGGGCGCTGTGCGCGCAGGTACAAGCGGAGTTGATTCTGTGGCGGTGGACACGGCGAGTGCTAATCCATATTACCGCGTCGTGCGAACGAACTAGGTGTCTTTATTCGGCCCACAATCCCAAGCCAATGAACAAAAATCCTAAGCCAATGAACAAAACCTATCACAAGGCGGGGGTTGCATTGCTGGTGGTGATGCTTCTTCAATTATCACTCGTGCCGGCCAAAGGGTTCGTGTTGATGGGGCCGCCAAACTTAACCGGATCACCCAACATCCTCGGTTCTGCCGGCCAGGTGCCTGAGCATAATTTCACGGATGACATGGGGGCGCCGCAGCCCATTAAAGAATTCTTCCGCTGGAACATCCCCTACTTGACCTATTCTTTTGATGCTAGTTTTGTCCAGTATTTTGGACTTGAAGGCATGGCGGCGGTGGATGAGGCGGTGAATGTGGTCAACAACTTCTTCTCCAACGATGTGTACCAAGGCGTCAGCTCGATGGATTTGGCCAGGCACGGTTTTCTTAGTAATTATAACAGTCACGCCGTCAACGTCACCGCGCAGAACCGGCAGATTATTGACATCAAGTCCCTCGCATTGGGCATGTTGATAAATCACTTAGGCTTGGGAAATCCGCATCGTTATGCCTACGGCATAGCTGGAAGTAGTCTAAGCGCTTCCGGAACGCAGGTGAATTTCAATGTTGTGAACCGTAATTACGACCCGTTAACGCTGCAACCCACGGGCTCAATCAACAATGTCAGTTATAGCTATCGCTTGATCCATGATCAAACGGCTGGTTTGCCGGTCGCGGGAGCGTTGGCTCTGCCTACATTGATGGACATGGAAGAATTCACCAGCGACGTCTCGGGGAATGCTTATTCCGCCGTTGCCAGCATCACCGATTCTTTCTATGGAAATACGGCGTTGTTTTGGACGGACATTCCGACGCTGTTCAATTTCGGATCATTTTATCACAATGACTATGCCGTTGGTGGCCAGAATTCCCCGCGTCACACGCTCACTTACGACGACGCCGGCGGCTTGAAGTATCTCTATCGCACAAACAATTATGTTTTCGAGCTTTTGGATGGCTCGGTCAGTGTGGTTACCCCATCTCGGTTTACGCCTGACAATGTCGCCTCCCAGTTTCCGTCCCAGTCTGCCAGTGTTTTCGGATTGTTCCCGCGCCGCAATATTGCAGGTACTGGCGTGGTAGCTCCTACGTCATCCACAATTTCCCGTGAAGCCTTTAATCCTAACCCGCAGTTTGTCTTTGGCGCTCTTCGTGGTGGCATTGATTCCATACAGTTCACCTATCAGCCGTTTGACTCGTTGCTGGGGATCTTCCCGGTCGCAACCAATCAGTTTTGGACGGATACGTTCATCAATACGAACGGTGTGAATGTGTTAAATGTAAATTCTGGAGCATCCTATTTGGGTGCGCCTAATATGGCTTTCTTCACCCAAAGAATCGGAAGAACGGTCTCGCAGCCTGACTTTATCTTCAGTGTGGAGGATTTGGGGTTGAGCGTTGATGGTGTGCCGGTCGCTTGGGATAGATCTCCAGGCGCGGGTAATTATTTTAGCGCTGCTACTGACAATCAAGGTTGGGTGGCGTTGAACATCGGTACGATTCAAGGCATCACGAATTCTGGTCCGGGCATCATCACAATGTCGGACCCTGCCGGTGGTGCCGCTATTAATCCGATTGTTTATCGGTTCAGCCGTACGTTGGATGGGTTCGAGGTGCTCTGGTCTGGCGAGCCCAGCGTCTTGGGGAACACCACGCCCTATTCGCTGTGGGGGCATATTTTCGGGCCTGGCTCCGCCGATTTCGTCACGTTCCCGAACAATCTCACGTTCACCGTTCTGGAAAATGCGATCGCGCCCACCGTCGCAATCCCGACGCTCTCCATGGCGTCGGATGACGGGGGCGCCACGCCCATCCTCCCCAGTTCGCTGGATCGCACTGGAGAAACTTTGACTTTGTTGGGGAATAACCTCGCGAGCGTCCAGCAAATCGAGATTTTGGCCGTCACATCCACATCCACCAATTTGCTTCAAACGATCTCCTCCACGGGCCTGATTGTTTCCGATCAGAAAATCAACATCCCGCCGGGTGTTGTGAATTACATATCTGAAGGCACCACTGCGAGCAGTCGTAAGGTGCGTGTGCGTAACTCGGTCGGTGTCAGCGACCCTGCCCCGCAGGCCTTCGGCATCACCACCGGTAGGCCTGTGGTGACTGGCACCTCGGCGGATGGCGAAACCTTCGATCGCGCGAGCACCTTGACGCTGTTCGGTTATGGGTTCAAGGAAACCGCTGCCGGCACTACCCAGCTTGGTTTTATCCGGGTGGAAGATTCCGCTGGAAACCTGCTCTATCCCACTTCAGGCATCTCCACTGCTGCCACATTCAACGTGGTTTCTGACACGGAAGCGGTGCTCAACGTGAACGCGATAACCTCTGCTGCCGATGGCGCAAATCGTCGTATCCGCGTCGCTCGCAACAATGCCACCGCTGGCGACCTCAGCCTCGGTAGTAACGCGCTCTTTTCCAACATCAGCAGTACGCCGGCCATCACGACGCTTGGGTTGACCTCTTCGCAATTCCGACGTGACGTGGCGATTGATCTCACTGGCACGGGATTTATTACCGCCACGCAGATTGAGTTGGTGAAAGATGATGGAACGGCTTTCAGCCCAGCGGTTGTGCTGGATTTACCGGCCGCCGGTGTTTCTGTAAATGCCAACGGGACGACCATCAGCATCGCCGCCAATGCATTCACGACCGCCACAGCGGACGGCAATGGCAGCAACTTTCTCCGCCGCTTTCGAGTTCACAATGAAATCGGCTTCGGAACGAGCAGTGCGGCGAGCACGTTCAATGTGAACGTCCAGCCGACCGTCACGGCCATCGCGGGCTTCTCCGCCACGCATCCAACGGCGTTCGATCGCAGTCAGAGCACGGGTGACGACATCACCATCACCGGCACCGGTTTGCTGGCGGCCACGGAGATTCAATTGGTTGACGAAACTGGAACGGCCTTGGGCACTGCTTCTACTCGCCCGCGCATCACGCTGCCGGTGAATGGTGTGACGGTCACCGATACTTCGATCACCATTGACACCCAGACCATCACCTTTGCGGATGGCGCCAATGCAGACTCAAATAGCACTTCGCGCTACCGTCGCTTTCAGGTGCTCAGCTCGCGCACGGCTGTCAACAGCCCGATCTCACAACGCTTTGATGTCGCTCTCCAGCCGACCTTCGCCTCACTGAGTGGAACGGGTTACACCGCGGGCATCCAGGCATTTGAGCGCAATGGCACGCTCATCTTCACCGGTGCCAACCTCGGGTACATGACCAAAATCGAGATCGTGGACCAAGCGGGCAACCCGATCACCGGCGTGACGGCAATTGATCAAACCACGCTAACGGCGCTTGGCGGGAGTTTCAACAGCACCACGGTCACGGTAACGGGTGATGATTTTACGCAAGGGTTCCTCATGGATAGCGTCGGGAATACTTCGCGCCGAGTGAGAGTGTCGAACCCCGTCGGCTCTGTGGTGAGCGCGAACAATAGCTCGGGCTTCTTCAGCGTCTCAAATCTGCCGACCTTCTCCGCCACCGCCGCCACCGTCTATGCGGGTACGAACAGCGGCTTTGACGGTAATGGCACTTACGATAACTCGGTTGGTGATGGCAGCCTCTGGATCAACAGCAGTTCCTCGAACATGCGCGGTGTGAAAGCGATTTACTTCCAGAACGCCTCCAATGCCACGATCAGCTCGATCGCCGTGGATGCTGTCGCTCCGCCTGTGGGCGTGAGCTTCAGTGCCGATGGCACGCGGATCATCATCGCCTCCACGGCCATCCCGGCAGGCTGGTATAGCCCCACCATCGCGAATGCCTCGCTGATCTTCACCACCGCGGCCAATCGCAACAGCACCACACCGGCAATCACCACTCAGCCGTAATTTCTTCGCAGCCAAATTTGCCGAAAGGCATAGCCAAGGGGGAGGGGTAGTGAGTTGGGGGCAGGATCGCCAGGTCCTGCCCCCAATCGTTTTTAACCTCAGTGGAGGCTTTTCCACCTCACTAGGGAATAATCAGAGGTGCGAAGGATGAACCTCACTCGGCGAGTGGGCATCAGGGCAGGGGTGGGTTCAGCCGCAGATTGTACCGGCGTGGAGGGCCGTGAGGTCCGCCGCGCACCAGTCGGGCTGGTGCATCTGGAGATCTTCCACCGTATAATCGCCGGTGGCCACGGCGAGCACCTTCGCGCCGATGGCTCGGGCACACTCGATGTCGCGCGGCGTGTCACCGATGACGAGGATATCCTCACTCTTGAGCCCGCGCCCGAGCAGGCGGCGGCTCTGCCGGCGGGCACTCAGCGCAACCTTGTTCCGCTCGGCGTGTTCATCGCCGTACGCGCCGAAGAGGAAGTGTTCCCACAGCTCGTAGCGCCGAAGCTTCAATTCGGCGCCGTGCCGGATGTTGCCGGTGAGCAGGGCGAGCAACGGCGCGGACTGGAGCTCCCTCAATTCGGCGAGAAATCTTTCCACACCGGGACAGATGCGCCCGGTGCAGCCGGCGAGCATCTCTTTCAAGTGGCGCGTGTAGGCGTCGAAGAAGCGGCGGAGGTTCTTTCGCGTCGGCTTGATGCCGTGGGCGGCGAAGACTTCGAGTGCGAGGCCGGTGTCCGTGCGTCCGGCGAAGTGCAGCGATTCGGTCGCGCGCGGCAGGTGGAACTCGCTGGCGAAGGCGTGGCCAAAGGCGCGCACGCCGGCGCCGCCGGTCGTGATCAGCGTGCCGTCAATGTCGAAGAGAACCACCCGGATCATCGCGCGGAACGGTAGGGGAGGGCGGCGAGACTGGCAACGCGTTTCGGGTTTTCCAGAAGATCAGTTCAGGCCGAGGGGGATCTTGTGCTCGCGCAAATGTTTCTCGGCCCGGGCGAGGAGGGATTCCTCCTCGAGGCGGGCCTCGCGGACGACGCCGGGCAACGTGCGCGCGAGGCGCGGGTCGCGCAGTTTCTCCAGCGTCTCGAAGGCGGCGAGCCGGGCGCCAGCGGCGGCGGCGGGGTCGCTCAATAACCCGGCGAGTTGGTCGCGGATGGCGTCGTCGTTGAGGGCGACTGCGGCGCGACAGGCGGCGACGACCATCTCATCGTTGCGCGAGGCGAGGCCGGTGCGGACGAGCGGCAGGGCCTTCGGCTCGGCGAGGTCGCCGAGAACGATGAGCGCGCTGGGGGCGAGCGTGCTTTTGGCGTCGCCGGCGAGGTCGAGACAACGGGGGGTGATGGATTTTTCGCCGAGCCGTCCGAGGGCGCGGAGGGCGGCGCGGTTCCAAAGGAAGTTGTTGCTGCTCTCGAGGATCTTTTTCAGCTCGGCGACGGTTTTCGGTTCCCGGATGGCGGCGAGCGCGGCGATGGCCGGCTCGAGCAGATGGCCTTCGGAGAGATGCTCGAGGGCGTAAGGGTAGCCGTCGCGCAAGCCGTGGCGGCCGAGCAGTTCGGCGAAGCGGAGTTTGCGATGCAGGTCGAGTTCTTCGCGCAGGTGCGGCTGGAGAGTGCGCGCGGCCTCGGGCGTGTCGATGCGCAGGAGCGCTTCGGCGGCGTGGTAACGAAGTGCGGCGTCGCGCGGGGCGAGAAGTTTGGCGAGCGCGGGGACGAGTCGCGTGTCCGGCTGTCGCTCGCAGAAGCGCCGGGCGCTCTCGGCCCACGTGCGGCGTTCATAGGTGTTGAGCGGCAGGGTCGCAGCGGCGAGGAGCGCCGGGACGGCCTGTGCGGCGGGCAATTCATCGAGTAGGCCGATTTCCAACTGGCCGCTCAGGCCGGCGGAAATTTTCTCGCGCAGGCGCAGATCGATCTGGCGCACAGCACCGGTGAGATCGAGCAAGGTGAGAGCTTGGAGAGCGGCACGCTGCGTGCCGTCGGGCGCATCGAGTGGAAGTTGGGCGTGGGTGCGGTTCAATGTGGCCAGTGCCGTGGTCAGTGCCGGCCCCGGCGCGGTGCCGGAATGAAATCGGCCGAGGAGCTGCAGGCGGGCGGCGTGTTCGGCGAAAGTGGGGCGCTCGGGCGCGTCCGCGATCCAACGTTGGAGAGGCGCGCTGCCTCGCGCGGCGGGGCCGACGCTGGCGAGGGCTTCGATGGCGGCAATGCGCGGCGCGAGCGTCGAATTCGTCCGAGCGGCCACGGCGGTGAGCGCGGCGAAAATCGGCTCACGGTTCTCGCCCGGCTCCAGATAGGTCGCGCGGAAAAGCTGGTTGAGCGTCTGGGCGGCGGTTTCGCGGACGGCGTTGGAATCGTGGCCGAGATGGCGCGCAACGGCGACGAGGGCCCCGGGCATCTGCGCGGCGACGAAGGCGCGGGCGTGGAGGGCGTTCAGGAGCGGGACGGCGGCGGGGCCTTCGGCGCGATTCAGTGCAGAGACGAGGAGGGTCGTTTTTTTGGCGCGGTCGGTCTCCTGATTCGCGGCGAGGAGGGCTTGCGCGGCGTCGAGCAGCGGGTCGTTGAGGTCCTTCAACAACGGCAGGGATTGGCTGGGGTTGTAACCGCCGTGGCTGGCGGCGTAGCCGGGGCCGCTGCGGCCGAGGAAGAGGAGTCGGAGTTGGCCGACGGCGGGCAGATCGGTGTCGGCGTGGAGGGCGAGATCCTGACTGGTGAGCGAGAGAGAGTCGCGGGTGAAAAGGCCTTTGAGCGTGCGCGCGGGCGTGAAGCGGAACTGCACGAGCGTGCTCTCGCCTTTGCCGCCGTGGATGATCTTGGTTTCGCTCACCTCGGCGACGCGGACGACGAGCACGAGGTCGGCTCGGGTGACGGCCGGTTCGAGGTGGAAATGGCGGAACCATTCGTCGCGGGCGTGAGCGGTGACGGCGAGGAAGAGCAGCGACAGGAGGAGGGGGATTTTCATGGAGGCGCGAGGTTGTGGGGCGAATGTGCCTCAGCCACTCCGGCGAGGCAAGCCGCACCAACTTTTCACGAGGCCGCCTTGACGCCTCCGGTGGGCTTCGATACCGTCGAAGCGCTATGAAAAGGTTTGCGATTGCCGTGCTGCTGTTCGCCTTTGTTGTTCCGGGTTGGACGCTGGATCAGGCGCGCCAGCAAAAGCTCGATAAGGAATCGGAGCACGGGCTGAAGTATTTTCCCGGCGTCGGCTGGCGTTACATCCGGCCGGGGATGCAGGGCGATTTGATGGAGAAAAGCCCGCGCGAAAAGCTGAAGATCGCGCAAGAGGCCTACGAGAAGAAGGATTACGACCTCGCGCTCTTCGCCTCGCAGCTCATCGTGGAAGATCGGCCGGATGGCGAAAGTGCGCCCCACGCGCATTATCTCATCGCCCTCGCGCTCGAGGCGAAGAAGTTCGACGAGGATGCCTTCCGCGAATACCAGAAACTGCTCGACCGGTTTCCCACTTTCGAGAAGCGTGACGAGGCGGCCAAGCGCCAGCTCGCCATCGCCGACCGGCATCTCGGCGGCCAGTGGTACCGTTGGCGCCCGCAAACGCCGTGGCTCCAGTTCGGCGGCCTCTACCTGCCGATGCGCGATTCGATGGACGGCACGGCTAAGCTTTACGAGCAAATTGTCACCAACGCCCCGTACGCGGACAACGCCGTCGAGGCCCAGCTGAAGATCGGCCGGGCTTACGAGAAGGGCGCCACGGGCTGGTTCGGCGATGCCGAAAACTTCAACCAAGCCATCCGGGCTTACGAAAAACTGGCGGATCGCTACGGCAAGATCCGTTTCGACAACGCCGGGGCCGCTCCGCGTCGGAGCGATGATCTCGTGGCGCAGGCGCGTTTCAGCATCGGTGGCGCTTACCAAAAGCAGGCCAGCGGCGGTGAGTATGATCAATCGCTCGCCGGCAAAGCCATCGAGTCTTACGAGGTTTTCAAGGCCTTGCACGCGACCGATACCGCTCGCACGAAACAGGCGCAGGAGCAGATCGACCAGATGCGCCTCGAGCAGGCCCGCGGTGCCCGCGTCACTGCGGAGTTTTACGAGAAGCAGCAGAAGTGGGTCGCCGCGCAGGTGTACCATTCGCGCGTCGCGGAGTTCACCCGCGCGCTCAGCTCCGACGCGGTCTTGCGCGAGGCGCAGGCGATGAACGCGGCTGCCCGCACGCGTGTGGATGAACTCAATACCCGCCGCATCGAGGCCGCGCGCGTGGCCCACGTGGCGGCGCGCCAGGCCGAGGCGAAGCGCAACACTAGCGAGGCCCTGCGCCAGTACCGAGAGGTCGCGCTCAATCTTCAGGCTTTGCCCATCGAGAAGTGGGTGAAGGATCCCGCCGCGGTGAAGGAGTTCGAGCAGATCCGTGAGACCGCCGCCACGAAGCTCGGCGAAGTGGAATCGCTCGCCGCCAAAGACCGCATGCGCACTGCGGAACTACAGCGCCTCCGACTCGCCCGCGAGGCATTCGCGGCGGCGCAGAAGGCTGAGAAGAAGCGGCGCGGGGGCGAGGCTCTCAGCAAATATGCGGAGGCCGACGCCGCGTTGCGCAACCTCGATTTCGCCAAGTTGGTGTCCGCCGCCAAAGAGGCGAAGGAGCTGGAGCGTATACGCGAGATCGCCCGCGCGAAAGCGGCCGCACTCGATCAACCGCAGAAGTAATTCCACTGTTCACCACGATGCGTCCGACCACCGCCTCTCACTTCACTCGCCTCTTCCGTGTCGCGATCCTGTTGGTCGTGGCCGCGGGCCTCGGTTGCGCGGGGTATCGCCTCGGGCCGACCGGCGGTTTGAGCACCACCGCGCGCACGGTGCAGGTCGCCTTCTTCGAGAATCTAACGAAGGAACCGCGGCTGGTCGAAGCGGTGAGCCACGCCTTCCGCAAGCGCCTGCAGCAGGACGGCACCTACAAGCTCGAGACCGCCGGCGCCGGCGATCTCGTGATCACCGGCAAGCTGAAGCAATTCACCCGTAACGGCGTCAGCTACACGCCCGGCGATGTGTTGCAGGTGCAGGATTATTCGCTCGTGCTCACCGCCGAGGTGGTCGTCACGGA
>SXGR01042795.1_pt1 | contig 11285 bp, 5 predicted proteins | sample 3174711 | NCBI WGS metagenome assembly SXGR01 (sample SAMN11356860, study PRJNA531348) | freshwater metagenome | isolation source: freshwater sample F1-60 | place: China: Fuxian Lake, Yuxi | collected 2017-12-25
CAGCCCGTCAGATGCCCTTGCCAGTAGGCCTGTCCTCTTCTCTTCGACATGTGCATCGCCTCCCATCGCTTGCATCGCTAGGACAGGCACTTTGCACGTCTTCAGCAAAAATCTACAGGTGGGCGCGCTACGCGCTTACCCCACCGGTGCTCCGCTACAAGCTCAAGCTATAATTTTTCTCAAGACTCATTGCTAAGCGACTGTTTTTACGTTATTTTTATAATAATTTGCATGTTTAAATGTGTTCCTCAGCTTGATTAGAATCTGACCGGCAGCCGACTTGAGTAAACTCGTCGATAACCTGAGACAGGCAGAGCGCGCGCGAAGGGCGCTGTCTGACGGCGCGTCTGAGCCGGAAGACGCGACCATTCTTTCGGATGTTGTTGCGGGTGCGCAAGGCACCCTGTTCAGGGCGTCAGAAGATGCGCAGGCCGCCGCCATCAGCGCATTGCAGGAAAGCGCAGCGAAAGATGTTCAGGCGGGTACACGTGCACGCGCAAGGCGCGACGCCGAAACCGGCAAAATGAGTTCTGCCCGTGAGCGCATCGAAGCAGAAAAGCGCGCGGTCGCCGTCGCACGCATGCGCGTGGCGATGGAAGAGCAGGCCGCGAAACTCGCTGACGAGCGCCGCGTGCTCGACGAGGAGGCTGCACAAAAGGCGCGAGAGCGCGCCGTTATCGAATCGCAAGCCATGCAGGCCGCGCAGGCGCGTATCGCCGCTGCGCACGAAGCAAGATTAGCCGCTGAGGCCAAACTGGCAGCCGAAGCCGCTGCTGCTCGCGAAGCCGAAGCGGCGCGTGCCAAGGCCATGGAAGGTGTCGCCGAGCAAATAGAAACCGAACGCCGCATGGATTTGCTCGCACAGGAGCGTGCCCGTGCCGAAGCGGATGCGCGCGATGCAGCACTCGCGCTGGCGCAGCGCGAAGCGGACGCCCTGAAAGCCGCTCGCGAACGAGAATTGAACGAAGAGGCCGCACGTGACGCGCTCGAAGCGCACACCGAGGCTGCTGCCGAGGCCGCGCGCATCGCGGCAGACCGCGCCGAGGCTGAAAATCGCGCCGTAGTGCAGTTGCAGGCGCGTCTGGCGGCGGAAGAGGAACATCGAGCCAAAACCGATGAGGTGTTACGTGCCACCGAAGCCGCTCACGCGGCGGCGCAGGCGCGCGAAGCGCTTGAAGTGCGGCTGTCTGCTGAAATTGAAGCGCTGTTTACCGCAGAACGCACCGAAGAACGTTTGGCCAAAGAACAGCTCGCAGCGGAAGAAACCGCGGCCAAGCTCGCGCGCCAGCGCGAGAAAAAAGAACTCGCGGTTAGACGCGCCAGCGAATCGCGTGCGCAGGCGGCATTTTACGCAGCGAATGCCGCCGCCGAGCGAGCGCAGGCTGACACACGGGCAGCGGAAGTGCTGCGCGCCCGTATCGAAACCGAACAGGCCGAGCAACAGGCGCTGCTTGCCGCCAAAGAAGAAGCCGGGGCGGAACAAGCCGCTGCGCGCGAACTGGCGGCCCTCGAGGCTGAACTGAATGCCGTCGCGGCAGCGCGGCTCGTATCCGAACAGGAAATTGCGCAGCTGCGGCAGGAACAAGTGGCGCTGGATACCACCGTAACGCAGGCCACGGCGGCCAAGCTTGCCGCCGAAATGGCTGCTCGCGAAGCAGCAGAGGAGAATAAGCGTCGCCAATTGGATGCTGCGCGCACCGCTGAGAGCCGGACAGCCGCTGAAGCAGAAGCCAGTGCGGCCTTGCGGCAGCGTATTGCCGCCGAAGAAGCATTGCGCCATGCTGCAGCAGATGCCGCGAGCGCCGAAGTAGCCGCAATCGCCGCCCACCGTGAACGCGAGGCCAGCGAAATCCGGCTGCGCGACGAGGCAGCCGCCCGGCTCGAAGCCGAGCGCAACGCAGCCCAGCTTGCCGAAGACCATCGCGCCATGGCGGCACAGGCAATGCACGCAGCTGAAGAGCGCGCGCGTGTAGAGCAGGATGTACATCAAGCCGCACAGGCTCGTGCAGCATTGGAACAACAGGCCGCAGCAGCCTTGCAATCGCGTTTATTCAGTGAAGAAAACCTTCGCCGCGCAGCGGCCGAGGCCATCGAGTCCGCAACCGCCGCCGCAGCGGCAGAACAGGCACGTCAGGCGCTCGAAGAACAAGTTGCGCGCGAGGCCGCTGCACGGCTTGCCGCCGAAGAAGAAGCCGTGCGCGTGGCCGAAGCGCAACGTGAGCAGCACGTCGCTGCCGAACAGGCCGCTGCAAAACGTGCTGTAGAGGAAGAGTCCGCGCGACGCGCTGCACAGTCGCGTGTGCAAGCTGAAACGCAGGCAGCCGAGGCGCTGCGGGCGCGCCTGGCGCAAGAAACCGAAGCACAGCGTGCCGCCGGCGAAGCAGCCGACATTGCTCGATCAGCCGCCGCGATCGCAGCGGAGCGCGAGTCACTCGACAGCCGTTTGGCACAGGAGACGCAGGCGCGGCTTGAAGCTGAAAGCGAGGCGTTGCTTCTGGCGCAATCTCAACACGAACAAGAGGCTTCCGCACTGGCAGCCGCGCAGACGCGCGAGCAGAAAGATGTGCAGATGCGCGCAGCGGCTCAGGCCCATGAACAAGTTGCACTTGAGGTGCGGCGGGCCGCCCAAGAACGTGCGGCGGCGGAAGCCCGTGCAGCGGCGGAATTGCAGGCGCGTCTGGCGGCGGAAGCCAGCCACCGCGACGCGGAACGTGCCGCTCTGGAGGCTGCTGAAACGGCACTTGCGGCAGCGCGCGAACGCGAGCTGCTTGAGCTTCAACTGAACCGGGAAGTTGAGGCGCGCTTTAACGCTGAACGAGAAGCTGAAAAGCGCATACGTGAAGCGCAGACGCTTGATGAAGCCGTCCTGCAACAGGCGCGCCAGCACGAGAAAAAAGAACTGGCGGCACGACATGCCACCGACAAGCGGTTGCAAGCGGAAAGCGCCGCCGCCGCCGCCGCCGACTCACGCGCGCAAGCCGAGGCACGCGTAGCGGCTGAATTGCAGGCGAATCTGGCGACCGAACAAGCCCTGCGCGAGGCCGCGGCCAAGGCTGTCGAGATGGCCGAAGCGGCGCAGGCTGCCGCGATCGATCGTGCGGCACTGGAAGCGCGGTTGCAGGAAGAAGCGCTGTCGCGGGTTGCTGCCGAACGCGAAGCCGCAGAGGCGGCTGCCCGGCAACGCGCGACTGACGAAGCCTTGCTGCAGCAAATTCAGGCGCGCGAGAAAAGTGAACTTGAGGCGGCCAATGCCGCGCGTGCACAGGCGGTCGAGGCGCAGGCCGCGCGGCAAATGCAGGAAGAAAAGTTGCGCGCCGAAACAACGCTGCACGCTGCTGCGCAAAATGCCTTGCACGCGGCACAGCTTGCCCAGGTCGCCGCCAGTGAGCGCGAAACGCTGGAAGCCCGTTTAAACAGCGAAGCCGAAGCGCGCATTGCCATTGAACGCGAAGCTGAGGAGGCGGCCATTGCGCAGCGTGTGGCGGAAGACAAACTGCTGCGACAAATTCAGGCTCGCGAACAAGGTGAACGCGAAGCGGCCAGCGCCGCGCGAGCGCATGCCGCACAAGCGCGGGCGGCAACGCATGTGCTGGAAGAAAAGTTGCGTGCCGAAGTCGCGCTGCACGCGGCGGCGCAAGAGGCTGAACAGGCTGCTCAGGCTGCCCGCGACGCCGCCAGTGAACGTGACGCGCTAGAGGTCCGGTTGAATACCGAGGCTGAAACTCGCATTGCCACCGAAAGACGGGCCGCGCAGAAGGCGGTCGAGCAACGTGCAGCTGACGAAGCCTTGTTGCGGCAAATTCAGGCACGCGAAACAAATGAAATTGAAGCAGTCAATGCCGCACGCGAGCATACTGCCGCAGCACGGGCCGCGCGGCAGGTGCTGGAAGAGAAATTGCTGGCTGAAACCGCGCTGCGCAATGCGGCGCAAGAGGCCTTATTCGCGGGACAGGCGGCGCATGCCGCCGCAAGCGAGCGCGAGCTGGTGGAAGCCCGACTCGATGGCGAGGCCGAAGGGCGTATCACCGTGGAGCGCGAAGCAGCGCAAGCCCTCGTCGCACAACGCGAGGCCAATACCGCTTTGTTGCGGCAGATGCAACTGCGGGAACGCCATGAACTCGAAGCTGCCAACGCTGCACGCGAGCATGCTGCCGCAGCACAGGCCGCGCGGCAGGTGCTGCAAGAGAAATTGCTGGCTGAAACCGCTCTACGCGATGCGGCGGAAGAGGCCTTACTCGCGAGACAGGCGGCGCATGCCGCCGCAAGCGAGCGCGAGCTGCTGGAAGCTCGACTCAATGGCGAAGCCGAAGCGCGGTTCACCGTGGAGAGCAAAGCAGCGCAAGCCCTCGTCGCACAACGCGAGGCCGATGACGCTTTGATGCGGCAGATGCAATTGCGGGAACGTCATGAAATCGAGGCCGCCCACGCCGCGCGCCAGTACGCCGAGGAGGCGCAGGCTGCGGCAAAGTTGCTGCAAGAAAAGTTGCTAGCCGAATCAGCGCTGCACGCGGCGGCACAAGAGGCGGCGCAGGCCGCTCAGTCTGCCCGCGACGCCGCAAGCGAGCGCGAGGTGCTGGAAACCCGATTGGGTGCGGAAGCTGCGGCGCGCATCGCTGCGGAAAACGACGCCACGCAAATGGCGACGGCGCAACGGGCGGCGGAAGATGCGGCACTGCTACAAACGCGCGCGCGCGAGCATAACGAAATCGAAGCGGCAAACGCAGCCCGGCGTCAGGCCGAAGCCTCGCAAGCTGCGCGGCTGGCGATTGAAGAACGGCTGGTGGCCGAACAGGCGGAAATGCAGGCGGCACGCGAGCGTGAGGCCGCTACTGCGCGGGCGCTCGACGAAGCGAATGCGAAGTTTGAAGCCGAAACGCGTCTCGCGCAGATCGCGCGGGAGCGCGCAGACGCTGAATCCGCGTTGCAAGTGGCCGCGGAGACTTTGGCGGTACGCGAGGCGGCGGCGCTGGAAGCCGCGCGCGCGCATGAAGCGCAGGTGTTGGCGGCGCAACGCGCCGCCAGCGAACTCGCACGCGCAGAAGCCGAAGGCCGGCGTATGGCCGCCGGGCGCGCTGCCGTAGAGGAAAATGCGGCACGACTGGCACAACAACAGCTGCAGGATGAAGCCGCGGCACAGGCGTTGGCCAATGAGCGTATGGCACAAGCGCAGGCTCAATCGACGGCAGCGCAAAAGCGTGCTGATGCTGAACGCGAACTGGCACGGCTGGCCGAGTCGCGAGCAGCGGACGAAGCCGCGCTTGAGGTGGCGCTGGCTGAGCGCGAGCAGAAGGAAAAATTGGCGCTGCGCGAAACGCTCAAACATGAAAAGCTCGAAGATCGGTTGCAACGTGCGGCGGTGCGACGGCTGGACAAAGAACGCAGCTTGCAGTTGGTGGAAACGCAACGCCAGGCGACGGAATCGCGGGTGCTTGCGCTGGCGAGTGAACGCGATGCGGCCACGCATGAGGCCGACGCATTGTTTGCGGCGCGTCAGACTGCGGTAGCTGAGTCGCGCGCGCGCAAACCTGCACTCAAGCGGTTTGTCGTTGGGGGCGTGTTTGCCGTTGCGGTCGCTGCTTGCGTTTACCTGGCTGTACAGCATGCGCCGTGGCTGGAGTGGCCAGCGGCCGTTCCGGCGCGTGCTACTGCCACCCGCTTACCGGCTGATGTAGGCGCCGGACCGCCCGTGTGGCTGCATATGGAAGAAAATTTCGCCGCCATGGAAGCGCCTGCAGCGCCCAGGTAGTGTTCGCAGCGCCCTCCAGACAGTGTTCTGGAGGTGAACACGTAAGTATATGTTTTTAAACGGTTATTTCTTGGTGACCTGAGACGTAAGCAAAGGCTGCAAAGCCGTCCACACGGTATCCAGCATCACCGGCTGCGCGCGCGCCTCGGGGTGAATGCCGTCAGCTTGAAACCACTCGGGCTTGTCGGCAAAGCCTTCCATCAGAAATGGCGCTAGCGGCAATTTTTGTTGCCGGGCAATGTCCAGAAACGTGTTGTGGAACTTGCCAGCGTAGGCGCTGCCGTAGTTGGGTGGCATGCGCATGCCAATTAATACGACCTGCGCGTTGGCTTTGCGGCTGGCATCGATGATGGTGTCAAGATTTTTACGCATGGCATCAACACTCAGTCCACGCAGGCCGTCATTCGCGCCGAGGGCGAGCAACACAATGGAAGGTTTATGCTGAGCAAGTGCGCCGTTGATGCGGTTCAGGCCGCCGAGCGTGGTTTCACCGGAGATGCTGGCGTTGGCTACCGTATAATCAATGCGCTGCTGTTTCAGACGTTCGGCAAGCAAATGCGGCCAGGCTTTGTCGCGCGGCAGGCCGTAGCCCGCTGAAAGACTGTCACCAAACACGAGTATGGTACGTGCCCAGGCTGGCTGTGCGCCAGTGGCAAATACCATCAGAATCAACCACCAACCAAACAACCCACGTCGCATCATGCCTGGCACTCCAGCTATTGAAATTTCGCAACTCGGCAAACAGGTTACCACCGGCAGCACGGCATTGACCATTTTGGACGGTGTGAGTTTCCGTGTTGATGTGGGCGAGGCGGTGGCGGTGGTGGGCGTTTCGGGTTCCGGTAAATCCACTTTGCTGGCGCTGATGGCAGGCCTGGATACGCCGAGCAGCGGCAAAGTCGCCATCGCCGGGCAGGACCTGTTTGCGCTGAACGAAGACGGGCGTGCGGCGCTGCGCGGGCGCAGCATGGGCTTTGTGTTTCAGTCGTTTCAGTTACTGGCTTCAATGACCGCGTTGGAAAACGTGATGGTGCCACTGGAACTGGCCGGTGTGGCGGGCGGGCGTGAACAGGCGGCGGCGTTGCTGCAACGCGTGAGCCTCGCTGAACGCTTGCATCATTATCCGAAACAGCTTTCTGGCGGCGAGCAGCTGCGGGTGGCGATTGCGCGCGCGTTCGTGACATCGCCTTCGATTTTGCTGGCGGACGAACCCACCGGCAATCTGGATGCTGCTACGGGCGCACAAGTGATTGATCTCATGTTTGAACTCAATCGTGAGCGCAACACCACGCTGGTGCTGGTGACGCACGATGAAAAACTGTCAGCGCGCTGTGCCCGTGTGATCCGCCTGGCTGGCGGGAGGTTGCAGGCATGAAGTTCATCCAGGAACTGCGTATGGCTTTGCGGCTGCTCGCGCGCGATTTTCGCTCGGGTGAGCTGACGCTGATCGCGGTGTCAGTGATCATCGCGGTAGCGGGCGTAACCACAGTAGGGTTTTTTACTGATCGGGTGCAACTCGCCCTCAATCGTCAAGCCAATCAACTGCTCGGCGCCGATCTGGTGATCTCCAACGACCGCGCATTGCCCGCCGCGATCAGCGATGAGGCGCGGAATCGGCAGTTAAACGTCACTCAGATGCTGCGCTTTCCGAGTATGGCGGTGCGCGGTGACAAAAACGTGCTGGCCGATATCAAGGTGGTAGCGAAGGGCTATCCGCTGCGCGGCGAGGTGCGCATTGCCGACAAGTTGTATGGCGAAGACCGCCGCGCACCGGGTATCCCCGCGCCTGGTACGGTGTGGACGGATGAGCGCATCCTGTCACAATTGGGTGTCGCAGTAGGTGAAAAAATAGTTATTGGAAACAATGACTTACGAATATCTGCCGTGATGACGCAGGAACCCGATGCGGCTGTCGGATTCATCAATGCAGGGCCGCGTGTGATGCTCAACGAAGCAGATCTCGCTGCCACCGGCCTGGTGCAAACCGGCAGCCGGATACGCTATCGTTTGCAGATTGCGGGCGGTGCGGAAGCGGTGGATGATTTCCATGAATGGCTGAAAACGCGCCTTGAACCGGGGCAGCGCATCGAGGGCATTCGTGACGCGCGCCCGGAAATTCGCTCGGCGCTGGAGCGTGCGGAGAAGTTTCTGAACATCGCGGCGCTGGTAAGTGTGCTGCTGGCGGCCACGGCAATTGCGCTCGCGGCGCGGCGGTTTTTGCAGCGGCATCTCGATGCCTGCGCGATGATGCGCTGTCTCGGTGCGAGTCAGGGGCAATTGATGCGCCTGTATTTCGCGCACTTCACACTGCTCGGGTTGATCGCAAGCCTGATGGGTTGCGCCATCGGAGCGGCAGCGCAGCAGGCGCTGGCGTACTGGCTGGGCAGTCTGGTGGCGGTGGATTTGCCCCGGCCTGGCCTGCAGCCGCTGGTGCAGGGGCTGGCCACCGGGCTGCTGTTGCTGCTGAGTTTTGCATTGCCACCCATCATCGCTCTCGGACGTGTGCCGACCATGCGCGTGCTGCGGCGCGATCTGGGCACACCCGGAGCGCGCGGCGCGGCGGGTTATCTGCTGGGCTATGCGGTGATTGCCGGCATGATTTTCTGGAAGGCTGATGACCTGCGTCTCGGCACTTTCGTTGTGCTCGGTTTTAGCGGAGCCATGCTGGCAGCGGGTCTGGCGGCGTGGGCGTTGTTGAGAGCGATATCGGGCTTGCGTAATGCCGGCGTCAGCTGGCGTTTTGGTGTCAGCAATCTGCGGCGGCGGCCGCTGGGGACCGTGGTGCAGGTGATCGCGCTGGGTCTGGGGCTTATGGCGCTGCTGACGCTGACGCTGATCCGCAACGATCTGCTCGGCGCGTGGCAGGCAAGCTTGCCGCCTGATGCGCCCAACCGCTTTTTGGTGAACATACAGAACGATCAGGTGCCGGCGCTGAAGCGCTTTTTCGCCGAGCGCAAGGCGCCCGAGCCGGTGATGCATCCGATGATTCGCGGCCGGCTGACGCAGATCAATGGACGCGGTGTCAGCGCCGCCGATTACGCCGATGAGCGCGCCAAGCGGCAGATTGAACGCGAGTTCAATTTGTCCTGGGCGGCGAAATTGCCGAAAGATAACGCGATCACGGCGGGCCAGGCTTGGCCGGAAACCGGAGCACTGCCCGGACAATTCTCGATGGAAGACGGCATTGCGGCGCGGTTGGGCGTGCGGCTGCATGACCGGTTGACTTTCGACATTGCCGGCACGCCGGTCACCGCCACGGTGACCAGTCTGCGCAAGGTCGATTGGGACAGCTTCAACGTCAATTTTTTCATGATCGCGCCGCCCGGTTTGCTCGAGAAGCAGCCGGTGAGTTATGTCACCAGTTTTCATCTGCCACCGCGCAATGCAGAAATGCTGGGCGCGCTGATTCAGCAGTTTCCCAATTTGCTGGTGATCGATGTGGCACAGGTGATGGCGCAGGTGCAGAAAATGATGACACAGGTGTCGAAGGCGATCCAGTTTGTGTTCCTGTTTACGCTGCTGGCAGGGTTGGTGGTGTTTTATGCCGCGATGGCGAGTACGCAGGACGAACGCATCCAGCAGGCGGCGATCATGCGTACGCTGGGTGCGAGCCGCGCGCAGCTCACGCGCGCGCATCTGGCGGAATTCGCGGTGATCGGCATGCTGGCCGGGCTGATCGCGGCGGCGGGGGCGAGCGGGCTGGGCTATGTGCTGGCGGTCAAGGTGCTGAACCTCGGTTACAGCTGGAGTCCGCTGGCGTGGCTGGCAGGTGTGGGGCTGGGTGGCGTGGGTATTGCCCTGGCGGGTTACTTGGGTACGCGGCGGGTCATGGCTACACCGCCGATGCGGGTGTTGCGTGAGCTGGCGTAGTACTTTGCTGGTGTATCCAGGCGGTATACTTAATTCATAATGGACATCGCGATAATTGTGCTGCTGGTGGCGGTGGCGGTGGTGGTGGCACTGGTGCTGCTGTTCCTGCGCGTGCAGTCGCAAGCACGGGTGCTGGAAGCGCTGCCGGATCAGATGGATCGTGGATCTGAATCCCGGCACCGTGCCATGCTGGTCGATCTGCATGGCGGTCTCATGCAACAGGGCGACCGGCTGGGTGAACAGGTCATGGGCGCCAGCGAGCGTTTGCGCGGCTCGGTGGGTGCGGAGTTAACGCAGACCCGCGACACGCTGCACGCGTTGCAACTGAAGCTCACGCAAAATCTCGCCCAGCAAAGTGCCGCCATGAGCGACCGGCTGACCGAAACCACGCGCGCGCTCAATGCCAAAATCGATGAACGGCTGGATCAGATTTCCGGCAAAGTGAGCGAACGGCTCGACGAGGGCTTCAAAAAAACCAACGAGACGTTTGTCAATGTGATGGCCCGGCTTGCGACCATCGACGAGGCGCAGAAAAAAATTGATGGCCTGACCGGAAGTGTGCTGAGTTTGCAGGAGTTGCTCGGTGATAAACGCGCACGGGGCGCGTTCGGCGAAGTGCAACTCGAAGCGCTGGTACGCAATGTGTTGCCCACGGGCGCGTTTGAAATGCAATGTGTGATGTCCAACAGCACGCGAGCCGATTGCATTTTAAAGCTACCGCCGCCCACCGGGTTAGTGGCGGTGGACTCCAAGTTCCCGTTGGAAAACTATCACCGCATGTTTGCGCCGGGAACCAGTGATGTGGATTACACGCTGGCACAAAAACAGTTCAAGGCGGACGTGCGCAAACACGTCGATGACATCTCGCGCAAATACATCATCGCGGGAGAAACCGCCGATGGCGCGGTGATGTTCATTCCGGCCGAGGCGGTGTTCGCCGAGATTCACGCGCACCATGCCGAGGTGGTCGAGTATGCCAATGCCAAACACGTGTGGATCGTGTCTCCAACCACGCTCATGGCGGTGCTGAATACGGCGCGCGCGGTGTTGAAAGACGTGGAAACGCGCAATCAGATTCACGTCATCAAAGACGAGCTGATGAAGCTGAGCGTGGATTTTTCGCGCTTCGACGACCGCATGAAGAAGCTCGCGGATCATGTGCGCCAGGCGCATGAAGACGCGCAGCAGGTACAGATCAGCAGTCGCAAGATTTCGCAGCGCTTTGCGCAGATCGAGGGTGTGGAGCTGGACGAAGCTGTTGTGCCGTTGCTGAAAGTCGTCGATGGTGGTGATAAAGCCAAGACTCTGTGATGGAGCTATAAGTATATGTTTTTATTAAATTTTTTTAAGACGCGCCGGCGAGAGAAAATCTTGCGCGAAGCGCACATCGACGAAGCGGAATGGCAGCGCGCGTTGAGTGACTATAACTTTACGCGCGTGCTGGATTCGCAGGAACGCGAGCGGCTAAGGCAATGTGTGATTTTATTCCTGGCCGAGAAGCCGATTCACGGCGCGGGCAATCTCAATATCGATAACGGCGCGCGGCTGGCGATTGCTATTCAGGCGTGCGTGCTGATTTTGAATCTGGATCTGGATTGGTACAAGACCTGGACTGAAGTGATCGTGTATCCGGGCGAATTCGTCGCCCGGCGCGAGGAAATGGACGAAG